>Ga0111538_10013888_pt1 | contig 10616 bp, 8 predicted proteins | sample SoiMethybrSBSTD1_FD_79669 | JGI IMG/M metagenome (GOLD analysis project Ga0111538, IMG submission 79669) | Bulk soil microbial communities from a Populus tree surrounding site in Tennessee, USA - Soil MetaG P. TD hybrid SBSTD1 (version 2)... | ecosystem: Environmental > Terrestrial > Soil > Tree... | reverse complement strand
GCTTCGGACCCTGGTGGTTCTCCAGCGACGGCCAGGGCCGCTTCGACCTGGAGCCGCCCCGCGGCACCTGCTACCTGGCCGACGACGAGATCGGGGCACTGCTGGAGGTGCTGGGCCCCATCGTGGTGGTCAGCTCCGGGTGGGCCCGGCGGCTCGCTCTGTGGCACCTGGACCTGCCCGAGCAGTGCTCCGCCGCCGACACCAGCGTGCGGGCGGCCCGGGGCTACGGCGTCACCGCCGAGCTGGCCAGCATGACGCCGTACGACCTGCCCCAGCGCTGGGCCGCGGCGTTCGCGGCCGCCGGCTACCAGGGTGTCCGCTACCGGGTGCGCCACGACCCCGGCGGCAGCCGGGCGCTGGCCCTGTTCGGGACGGCGGGCGAGCGCAACCGCTGGCCTCTGGGCCGGCGCCGCGCGATCGACGACGCGCTGCTCGACCGCCTGTGGGACGAGACCGGCATCCCGGTCGCCGCGGTGCCGCGCACCACCGACCTCGGCGAGATCCTGGACTAGGTAACCTCGCCGCCATGTCGAAGAAGACGGCCAAGCGCCGGGCCAAGGCCCGCCGCAAGAAGGCCAACCACCGGCGCAAGCCCAACGCCCGCTGAGCCTCCGCTGGCCATCCTGCCCCCGCCGCCGCCCGCCCGCCGGGACGGCGTCGTGGACGTCTACCACGGCGTGGAGGTCCCCGACCCCTACCGCTGGCTGGAGGACGGCGACGCCGCCGACACCCGCGCCTGGGTGGCGGCCCACAACGCCCGCACCCGGGCCGTGCTCGACGCCCGGCCCGACCGGCCCGGCCTCGTCGCACGCTTCGGCGCCCTGTACACCGCGGGCCGGGCCGGTGCCCCCTCGATCCGCGGCGGACGGCTGTTCTCCGTCGACCGGTGGGCCGGCCACGAGCAGGCCGTGCTGGTGGTGCGCGACGTCCACGGCGACCGCGTGCCGGCGAGCCGCACGCTGCTCGACCCCCACGAGCTGACCGGCGACCCCACCGCCGCGCTCGACTGGTACTCGCCCTCGAACGACGGGCGGCTGGTCGCCTTCGGGACGTCCCTCGGCGGCGACGAGCGCAGCACCCTCGGCGTGGTCGACGTGGCCACCGGTGAGGTGCTGAGCGATCGCATCCCGCGCACCCGGGCCTGCACGGTGGCCTGGGCCCCGGACGGCCGGGCGTTCGCCTACACCCGCTACCCCGACCCGGCGTCCGTGGGCGAGGACGAGGCCAACTACCACCGCACCGTCTGGTGGCATGCGCTCGGCGACGACCCCGGCCACGACGAGCTGGTGTTCGGCGACCTCCCTGACAAGCGGGCGTGGGCCTCGGTCGAACTGTCCCGCGACGGCCGCTGGCTGGTGGTGGAGCTGACGCTGGGCTGGACGCGGTGCGACGTCCACGTGATCGACCGCAGCGCCGGCGAGCGCACCACGGTGATCGAGGGTGTCGATGCCATGTCGTCGTTCACCGTGGTGGACGACCTGCTGGTCGGCACCACCACGCTCGACGCCCCACGGGGGCGGGTGGTGGTGGCGCCGCTGGCGTCGCCCGAGTCCGAGCACTGGCGCACCGTGGTGGCCGAGTCCGGCGACGTCATCGAGGGCATGGCCGTCACCGCCGCGTCGCTCCTGGTCGCGTCCACCCGACGGGCCACCGCCCGCCTGTCTTTGGTCCCCCGAGCCGCGCTCGCGGCGTCCGAGCCCGTCGCCCCGGTCGAGATCACCCTCCCCGAGCCGGGATCGCTGGCGGGGCTGGCCGGCGACCGGGACAGCGACACCGCGGTGGTGGCCTTCACCTCGTGGGCGCGCCCGTCGGAGCTGTGGCGCTGGTCGCCGGACGAGGGCGGGGCCGAGCTGGAGCGCTGGAGCGACCTGGGATCCCCGGTCGACCCCGGCGACTACACCGTCGGCGTCGACCGCTATCCGTCGACCGACGGCACCGAGATCACCCTGTTCACCGTGCGCCGGAGTGGCACCGCACCCGGTCCGGGCACCCCGACGCTGCTCACCGGGTACGGCGGCTTCGCGGTGACGATGAGCCCGGGGTACAGCCCGCGGGCGGTGGCGGTGGCCGACGACGGCGGGGTCTACGCGGTCGCCTGCATCCGCGGTGGCTCGGAGGAGGGCGAGGACTGGCACCGGGCGGGCATGCGGGAGCACCGCCAGCAGGTGCTCGACGACTTCGCGGCCGCGGCCCGGTGGTTGGTGGACGAAGGCCGCACCACACCGGAGCACCTGGCCGTCGAGGGCGGCAGCAACGGCGGGCTGCTGGTCGCGGCCACGCTCACACAGCTCCCGGACCTGTGCCGGGCAGTCGTGTGCGCGGTCCCGCTGACCGACATGGTCCGCTTTCCCCGATTCCTCATCGCCCAGCTGTGGACGCCCGAGTACGGCGACCCCGCGGTGGCCGAGGAGTTCGCCTGGCTGTGGGGCTACTCGCCGTACCACCACGTGGCCGAGGGCACCTGTTACCCGGCCACGCTGATCCTCACGGGCGAGGAGGACAGCCGGGTGGACCCCGCCCACGCCCGCAAGTTCGGTGCCGCCCTGGGCTGGGCCACCGGCTGCCCCGAGGACCATCCCGTGCTGGTGCGCATCGAGGCGCGGGCCGGCCACGGCCAGGGCAAGCCGGCGACCAAGCAGGCCGACGAGGCCGCCGACGTCCAGGTCTTCCTACGGTCCCAGATCGGCCTCGGGCCCGGAGGGTGAACGTCCTCGACCAGGTGCGCGCCGCGTGCGCGACGGTCGCGGGCCGCGCGGAGCATGTGAACGTGCACGAGGAGGCGATCACCGTCCTGGCCGCGACGCTCGACCCTGTCGAGCCCCCGCTGCTGCCCGAGGAGCAGCCGGCGGGCGACGACGAGGCGATGGCGGCCACGGTGCTGGCCTGGAATGCGGTCAACTTCGGCTCGGGCTGGTTCCCCGACCTGCGCAAACGCCCCCACCTCTCGGGCGCTCGCAGCCTGGCCGCGGCTTGGGCCGGCCACGTGGACCGGCACGGCCCTCCGACTGCACCATGGCTCGCCGAGGCGGATGCGGCCCGCTGCGCCCGCCTGTTCGACCAGCCTCACCCGGGCCCGGTCGACGACCTGCTGGAGCTGTTCGCCCGGGCCTGGCGCGACCTGGGGGCGCTGCTGGAGGGCTTCGGGGGCTCGGCCGCCTCGCTGGTCCGCTCGGCCGGCGGGTCGGCGGCCGCGCTCGTCGACATCCTGGGCGCCATGCCCCTGGCCCACGACGTGGCCCGCCACCGCGGCGTGGAGGTCCCGCTGTACAAGCGCGCCCAGATCACCGCCTCCCACCTGGCCCGGGCCACCGGCGGTACCGGGCTCGGCGCCTTCGCCGACGGCCACCGGCTGACCGCCTTCGCCGACAACCTCGTGCCCCACGTGCTGCGCATGGCCGGCGTGCTCGGCTACGACGGCGGGCTGGCAGCCCGCATCCAGGCGGGCACGCTGCTGGCGCCGGGCAGCCCCGAGGAGGTGGAGATCCGGGCCTGTGGCTTGCACGCGGTCGAGTTGCTCTCGGCGGACACCGGGCTCCCGGCGGCGGCCCTGGACCACCAGTTGTGGCAGCGGGGCCAGGACCCCGCCATCAAGGCGGTGCCGCGGCATCGCTGCCGCTGCCCGTGGTACTGACGGCCGACTAGCGTCCGCTCGCGTGGGCACCCCGCCACCGCCGCTGGTCGAGATCACCGTGGGCGACGAGCCCGCGGCGTGGGCTTCGGTCGGGTTCGCCGTCGGCGACGATGGCACCACCGGCGTCGGCACGGTGGGGCTGCGCCTCGCCGGTCCGGCCGCCGGCCGCGGCATCACCGGCTGGGCGCTGGCGGACGGGGGCGGCGACATCGACGGCCTGCCCACCGCTGCGGCCGACCTCGATGCCCTCCCCGCCGGCGCGCCGCACCACGCCAACGGTGTGCTGTCCATCGACCACCTGGTGGTGGCCACCCCGGACTTGGAGCGCACCACCGCCGCCCTCGAGGACCGGGGCATCCTGGCGCGGCGCACCCGCGAGGCCGGGCGCGGCCGGGCCCAGCGCTTCTTCCGCCTGGGCGAGGTCATCGTCGAGCTGATCGGGCCGACCGAGCCCGCGGGCGACGGGCCCGCCTCGTTCTGGGGTCTGGCCTTCACCGTGGCCGACCTCGACGCCACCGCCGCCCAGCTGAACCGGCGGATCGGTGAGACCAAGGCGGCAGTCCAGCCCGGGCGGCACATCGCCACCCTCCACGCGGGTGACGAGATCTCGGTGCCCGTGGCCTTCATGTCGCAAGCCCGCCGCTAGCCTGCCGACGCCATGCTCGACCACGTCTTCACCGATGCCATCGGGGCCCTGCGGGACTCGCTCGAGGGCGCCCTGCTCGAACGCCAGGCGTTCGAGGAGCGGTTCCAGGTCGACGTGCTGCTGGGCGACGTGACCTGGGAGACGTCCTACGGGCTGCCGGGCGAGGGGCTGCCGCCCCGGGTCCAGGCCGACCTGACGCTCGACTGGCCGACGTGGGCACAGACGGCGTACCGGTCGTGGTACATCGGCGAGCCGTTCCACGATCCGCCCCGCATCGAGATCGAGCTGGTGCTGCGGGTCCAGCGCCTGGCCGAGTCGCCCGAGCCGAGCGTGGTGCTGGCGGTGCTGCCCGAGTCGAGCGCCCCCATCGGGAGCGAGCACCTCGAGCGGTCCGGCCCCACCATCGAGACGGTCTGCTCGGCGGACCTCAACGAGCGCGAGTTCGCCATCGAGGTGTCCTACGAGGGCAGCTACGAGCTCGACGAGGAGACCCTGGCCGACGGCACCATCCTCGACGACCACCTGAGCGCCATGGGCGGCTGGATCGCCTCCACGCTGGTCAAGCTGGGCGACCTGACGCTGCCCTTCCTGCCCCCGGTCGACGAGCACGAATAACTACTCCGCGCCGTGATTCGACCACTGAGCGCTTGACCTTCGGCGGTCGCTGCGGAATCGTTCCCCCGGCGATTCACCCCCATCGTCGAGCGGAGAGGTTCGTCATGGCGATGCGCCCCACGCGCTGGCTGGCAACGGTGCTCTGCGCGGCAGCCATCGGCTCTGCCGCCGGCTGCCACAAGCCCCCGGCCTACGAGACGAACAGCTTCTACATGGGGCGCACCAGCGAGGCCGACTCGGTGTCCCTGGGCTGCGCCAACTCCGGCAAGGCCGGCCGGATGACGCTGTTCTTCGGGGCGCCGACCACGGTCAACGGCGTCCCCGGCGCCACGGTGTGGGGGGCGCCCGACATCGACATGAACCAGATCGGCAAGAGCGTCACCGACTTCGTGCGGGGCTATGCCTACTGCCGCCAGGATCCCAGCTTCCGGATCCTCATCGGCATCGGCACCAGCAACAGCGCCATCGACGGCCGGACGGACGACTGGCTCTACCAGCACGGCCAGGCGTGGGCGACGATGGTCCGCCAGGTGGCGGACGTGGTCAACGCCAACTGGTCGTGGGCCGCACAGATCTACGCCGCCTGGGACGCCGAACCGTCGTGGTCGCAGTTCACCAAGGCCAACGCCTGGATGGCTGGCTACGACTCGGTTCCCGGCCGCCTGGCCCTCTACTACAACGGCTCCGCCGACGGCTGCCCGACCACCGAGGCGGGCATCGCCGGGCCCTGGGGCGGGCCTTGCAACAACGCCTGGAACCAGAATGCCGTCTGGTACCTGAGCTGGGCCTACGACCCGGCTCTGCCGTTCCCCCAGATCTACGCCACCAGCGGGGTGAACGCCCGCCAGTGGCAGCTCATCGACCTGTTCGCCACCACGGTCAGAGGCGACGGCATGTTCTTCTTCGGGACCATGAGCCAGTCCGGGGCGTGCCAGCAGAACGGCGGGTGCCCCGGCACGGACAACACCGTCCACCAGGCCTGGGACTTCATGACCTCGTGGCTGAAGAGCGATGCCCGCACCCAGCAGGGCGAGATCGACGGCATGACCGACGTCCGCTGGAACACGTGATCGGAGCGATGCGATGAGCGACAAGCCCAGGCGCTTCCGGCTGCGGAGCTCCGTGCTGTTGGCCGCGGTGATCCTGGCCGGCGTGGGCGCGTCGGCCGCGGCCAGCGCCAGCTTGAACAGCACCAGCTCGTCCGCCCCCACAGGCGTCGAGCAGCAGCTCCAGGACGAGATCGACGCCCTGAGGGCCGCGGGCCTGCCGGCCAGCGACCCCAAGGTGCGGATGCTCCAGCGCAGCCTCGACCGGCTGCGGGCGCCCGTGCCCGCCAACCCGCGACGCGACCCGCGAGGCGACGTGCCCGCGCTGCTGTCCGAAGCGAGCGAGCAGCAGGCCGACCCCCGGGCCGCCGCAACCGAGGCCGCGGCCGAGGGTGAACCGCTGTGGGAGTCGGGCACCGTCGACTGCGAGCCCGTGCCCGGTCTGCTGTCCGCGGCCGAGGTGGCCGGGGCGACGTGCGTGAGCGTCCCCCAGCCCGACGGCACGAGCCGCTATGTGGCGCTGGGCGCCGACGGCGTGGCCCGCACCGTGATGTTCGGCATCGACGGCCAGGTCCAGCGCCTCCCGGACACCCAGGTGCCCGCCGGCCTCGCCCCCGGCACCGCGGTGACCCCCACACCCGACGGCGACCTCCAGCTCGCCCCGCCGGGCCGGCAACCCACCGTCGTCGACGTCGGCTGACCGCGGCCGGTAGGCCAGACTGCGGGCGTGGACCCGCGGCTGCTGATCCTGGCTGCGGCCACGCTCTGGGGGACGACGGGCACGGCTCGGGCGCTCGGCCCGGACGATGCCTCGCCCGCGGCGGTGGGCGCGGCCCGGCTGATCGTGGGCGGGGTGTTGCTGCTGGGCATCGTGGCACTGCGCCGCGGGCCGGGGCTCGGTGGCGCGCCCGGGCGCCCGCTGGCGGCGGCCGACCTGGCCGGTCTGGGCGCGGCGGCGCTGGCCATGGCCGCCTACCAGCCCTTGTTCTTCGGGGGTGTCGCCCGGACCGGCGTGGCCATCGGCACCGTGGTGGGCATCGGCAGCTCGCCGGTGTTCGCCGGGATCCTCGGCCGGGTGGTGCGGGGCGAGCGTCCCGGGCGGCGCTGGCTGGTCGCCACCACGCTGGCGCTGGCCGGCACCGCCCTGCTGCTCGGCACCGGTGACCGCGACGACGTCGACCCGCTGGGCGTCGGGCTGGCGCTGGGCGCAGGCCTGGCCTACGCCTGCTACGTCCTCGCCTCCAAGCTGGTGCTGGACCGGGGCTGGCCGCCCGACGCGGTGACGGCCCGCGTGTTCACCGCCGCCGCGGTGCTGCTGGTGCCGGTGGCACTGGTGGCCGGCGTGGGCCCGCTGGCCTCGCCGGGCGGCCTGGCCGTCGTCGTGTGGCTGGGGGTCGCCACGGTCGCGCTCGCCTACGTGCTGTTCGGCCGCGGCCTGCTGGGCGTGGGCGTGGCCACGGCCGGCACGCTCACGCTGGCCGAGCCGGCCACCGCCGCCGTGCTCGGCGTCGTGGTGGTGGGCGAGCGCTTCGGGGGCACCACCCTCGCGGGCATCGCCCTCATCGTCGCCGGCCTGATCGCGCTGGCCGGCCGCCGTTAGCCGTCGAGCAGGCTCGCCAGGCTGATCTCGGGGCGGGCGCCGATGTGGCTGATGACCTCGGCCGCGGCCAGCGAGCCCAGCTCGCCACACCGGGGCAGCGGCAGGCCGGCGGTGTAGCCGTACAGGAACCCGGCGGCGTACAGGTCACCCGCGCCGGTGGTGTCCACGACGTCCACGGGGTGGGCGGGGACCTCGTGGGTCTCGGCGCCCGACACCACCACCGAGCCCTTCTCCGACAGGGTGATGCAGGCCACGGCCACCTCGGCCCGGGCCCGCTCGACGGCGGCGCCGACCTCGTCGCAGCCCCACAGAGCGCACGCCTCGGCCTCGTTGGCGAAGAGGATGTCGACCCGCTCGCGCACCAGGGGCAGGAAGCCGTCGCGGTGGCGCTCGACGCAGAACAGGTCCGACAGGGTGAGGGCGACCCTGCGGCCCGCGTCGCTGGCGTACTTGGAGGCCGTCCAGTAGGCGTCCTGGGACTCCGGCCGGTCGAACAGGTAGCCCTCCAGGATCGTGACCTGGGCGCTGCGGATGATCTCGGCGTCGACGTCGTCGGGGCAGAAGAAGGCCGACGCCCCCAGGTAGGTGTTCATCGTGCGGTGGGCGTCGGGGGTGACCACTATGAGGCTGCGCCCGGTGGGCGGGCCGTCGTGCACGGGCGGGTTGACGAAGTGGACGCCCTGGGCCTTCATGTCATGGGCGAACACCGCGCCGAGCTGGTCGTCGTAGACCCGGCCCAGGTAGGCGGTACGGCCCCCGAAGCTCGCCACCCCGGCGGCCGTGTTGGCGACCGAGCCGCCGGACGTCTCGATCGCCACCCCCATGGCGGCGTAGAGCTCCTCCGCCCGGTCGGTCTCGATGAGGGTCATGGCGCTCTTCACCAGGCCGTGGGCGGCGATGAACTCGTCGGTCTCGTGGGAGATGACGTCGACGAGAGCGTTGCCGATCCCCACGACGTCGAGGCTGGCGTCGGTGGTCATCCGGGCGAGGCTAGCAACCACGACAACCCAGGAACGCAGCGGGCGGAGCGGTCGCTACGGTGGGCGACCGTGCCTGACAACCCGTACCGGCTCCCCCGTACCGTCGTCCCCAGCCGCTACGACCTCACGCTGGCGCCCGACCTCGACGCGGCGACCTTCGCCGGCGAGGAGACCGTCACCGTCGAGGTGGTGACGCCCACGGCCGAGGTCGTGCTCAACGCGCTCGAGATCGAGATCGACGCGGCCACCATCCAGGTGGAGGGCGAGGACCGCCCGCTCGCCGCCACCGTGACGCTCGACCCGAAGACCGAGCGCGCCACCCTCGCGTTCCCGGCCGAGCTGCCCGCCGGGCCGGCCTCGCTCCACCTCCGGTTCCGCGGCATCCTCAATGACAAGCTGGTCGGCTTCTACCGCTCGACCTACACCGACGACCGCGGCGCCCCGCGTGTCCTCGCCACCACCCAGATGGAGGCCACCGACGCCCGCCGGGCCTTCCCCTGCTGGGACGAGCCCGACGCCAAGGCCGTGTTCGGCGTCACCCTGGTGGTCCCCGGCGACCTGCTGGCCATCGCCAACGCGGGCGAGATCGGACGCGAGCCGGCGGGTGAGGGCAAGGTCGCCGTGCGCTTCGCCGACACCATGCCCATGTCCACCTACCTGGTGGCGTTCGTGGTGGGGCCGCTGGTGGCGACCGACCCGGTCGACGTCGACGGTAAGCCCCTGCGCGTGGTGCATCCCCCGGGCAAGGAGCACCTGGCGCAGTTCGCCCTGGAGGTCGGCGCCTTCGCCCTGCGCTACTTCACCGACTGGTTCGGCATGGCCTACGCGGGCGACAAGCTCGACCTGGTCGCCATCCCCGACTTCGCCTTCGGGGCCATGGAGAACGTGGGCTGCGTGACCTTCCGGGAGCGTCTCGTGCTGGTCGACCCGGCGCTGGCCACCCAGGCCGAGCTGCAGGTCGTGGTGGACGTGATCGCCCACGAGATCGCCCACATGTGGTTCGGCGACCTCGTGACCATGAAGTGGTGGAACGGCATCTGGCTCAACGAGGCCTTCGCCACGTTCATGGAGATGACCTGCACCGACGCCTTCCGCCCCGAATGGCAGCGCTGGGTCGACTTCGGGCTGGCCCGCTCGGCCGCGTTCGACACGGACGCCCTGGCGTCGACCCGGCCCGTCGAGTACCCGGTGGTGTCGCCCGAGGACGCGGACGGCATGTTCGACGTGCTGACCTACGAGAAGGGCGCCTCGGTCGTCCGCATGCTGGAGCAGTACCTGGGCGCCGCCCGGTTCCGGGCCGGCATCCGCCGCTACATGGCGCGCCACCAGTTCGGCAACACCGAGACGTCGGACCTGTGGGACGCCCTGGAGGCCGAGACCGGCGAGCCGGTCCGGCGCATCGCCGAGAGCTGGATCTTCCAGGGCGGCTTTCCGGAGGTCACGGTCGGCCTCGACGGCGGCTCGGGCGTGACCCTGACCCAGCGCCGCTTCGCCTACGACGGCGGCGGCGTTGCCGGCGGGGAGGACGAGCGCTGGTCGGTGCCGGTGGTCGTGCGGCACGACGGCGACGAAACTGCGACGCAGCGGGTCCTGCTCGACGGGCCGAGCGCCAGCCTGCCGCTCGACGGTGGCAGCCCCCGGTGGGTCAACGCCAACGCGGGCGCCCACGGCTTCTACCGGGTGCGCTACACCGGCGCCCTGCTCGACGGTCTGCTCGCCAACCTCGACGCGCTGAGCCCGCTGGAGCGCTACACGATGGTGGACGACGCCTTCGCCGCGGTCCTGTCCGGATCGATCGGCGCGGCCGACTTCGTCGGGCTGGTCGAGCGCTACGGCGACGAGCGCGACCTGTCGGTGTGGGAGCGCATCGTGGGCGGCCTGGGCCAGATCGACCGGCTGGCGGTCGAGGACGCCGCTACCGCCCTGCACACCCGCGTAGCGGCGCTGATCGGCCCGGTGCGGGTCGAGCTGGGCGCAGCAGCCCGACCGGGCGACGACGACCGCACCCGGACCCTGCGAGGCCTGCTGCTGCAGACGGCCGCCCTGCTGGCCGAGGACGAGGCAGCCGTGGAACGGGCCGGAGCCCTGCTCGAGCAGT
>Ga0111538_10013886_pt1 | contig 10616 bp, 9 predicted proteins | sample SoiMethybrSBSTD1_FD_79669 | JGI IMG/M metagenome (GOLD analysis project Ga0111538, IMG submission 79669) | Bulk soil microbial communities from a Populus tree surrounding site in Tennessee, USA - Soil MetaG P. TD hybrid SBSTD1 (version 2)... | ecosystem: Environmental > Terrestrial > Soil > Tree... | reverse complement strand
TGTGTCGTTGGTCGCCGACAGGCCGGTGGCGCCGACCCGGATCCGGTGCTGGAACGCGGCGCTGAACTGGGTCGCGCTCACGGTCCCGCTGCCGAACGAGGCGAGCGAAACGCGGGTGCTGGTAGCCGGATCGTAGTCTTCCTGCGGCGCATTGCCCGCGGTGAAGAACGTGTCCGCGACCACCCAGGCAATTCCTGCCGCCGTGAACGACGTGTCGCGGAGGGTGCGGCTCACTCCGGCAACCCGGGCGCCGGCCGGGGCCAGGGCCGACAGGGGAATGGTGGCGGGCTGGGCGGTCAGGCCGTACACCCAGCCGCCGTTGTTGGTCGCCAGCGTCATGCCCACGTGCTGGGCGATGTCGTCGGCCAGCGTCTCGTCGATGAAGGCGGGGGGGATCGGGCCGTTGTCGTCGTCCCCGCCGCAGCCGCCCAGCACCAGCGCCCCGGCGAGAAGGAGTCCCAGAGTCGGGAAAAACAGGCGGTTGTGGGATCGGTTCATCACGGCTCCTTGGCTCGACCAGTGCGTGAACGCCGCCAGCATACTCCATGTTCCGGCTTGCGTTGTCCCCGGAGTGGGGCCAAATTGCCCCCAAGCCTATGCGGAGTTCTCCACAAGTCCCCCTCCGAGGCATTCATGTCGCAGTGGATGTGGTACGTCGCCGGCGCGGCGACCGGGGTGATGGTCTACTCGATCATCGCCGCACTGATTCGCGTCCCCCTGACGCGAGCCGCGGTTCTCGAAGAAGTTCGCAAAATGTTGCGCGGCGGCGTGGTTGAAAAGACGCCCGGGCGCGGACTCCAGGCACGCGGTCGTCTCGGTCAGCTCGAGGTGACCGTCGATCTCGCGGACGATCACAAGCGGCGCGGTCAGTCGCCGATGTGGCGCGTGCTCGCGGTCGGCCCGGTCCGGATCGAACATCCGATCGAAGTGACGGTCGGCGAGTGGAAGGGCTGGATCGATTCCTGGATGCAGCTCGCCGAGAGCCGTTCGTATCCCGCTCACGGCGGCCCGGCACTGGTGGGGCATTCCGAGGTCGAGCCCGCGCCCGATCATCCGGTGATCGCCGCACTCCAGCGTCATCACGCCACGCTCGCTCCGGGTGCTCTTCATGCGCGTCCCGACCTGATGCGCGCCGAGGTTCGCTTCTCGCCGCGCGCAACCGACAATCGCGGGCTGTTCGCATATCTCGGCACGATGGCCGAGATCTCCGACTCGCCGGCGAGCCGCGCGCGCCACGATGCGGCGCCGCGTGCACCGCGAACCGCGCGCACGATGGTGGCGCACAGCGAGCGGTAGGCCGGGCGTCTCACGACGAAGTCGTCCCCCGATCCAGCACGCCGTGAGGATCGAGCGCCGCGCGCAGGCGCGCGCGGAGTTCGGGCACGGCGGCCGCATCCGCAACCAGCGGCGCCGCCACACCCGCCGGGCTCGCGTCGATCAGCGTGAAGCCATGGGCGCCGAGCACCGCGACCGCCTCGGCGGCGGCGGCGATCTCGGTCGCGAGCCACAAGCCACCGCTCGGGGCATGGAACACGGCGGATGCCATCCAGACCTGGTGCGCGACCGGTGCCAGCGCGGCGGGCGTCACGTGCGGCGACGCGAACCGCAGGCAGACCGGACCGAGTGACTGCGGCAGATCGGTGACGCGCGCGCGCAGCGCGATTGCGTCCGCATCCTCGAGCGTCAGCGCGGGAGCGCCGAGCGCATCGCATACGATCTCCGCCTGGCGATCGACCCATGCGCCGTCGTCCTCGAGTCCGACCACCGCGATCGCATCCGTATCGGGCACACCGCTGACCAGCCCGCGATGTTCCCGCCCCAGCACCGTGAGCCACGACGGCTCGATGCGCGGGATCGGAGCCCAGCGCGCAGGATCGGCGAGCGCCCAGCCCGGCAGCGCGAACACCAGCGCGCGCCGCCGCGCCGGCCCCGGCAGCAGCTTGAGGCTCGCCTCGACCAGCACCGCCAGGGTGCCGCGCGAGCCGCACAGCATGCGATGCACCGCGTGTCCGGCCACGTTCTTCACCACTTTGCCGCCGGTGTGCGCGAGGGTGCCGTCGCCGAGCACGAAGCGCGCGCCGAGCAGCCGATCGCGGGGCCCGCCGAGCTGGCGGCGCCGCGGACCACTCGCGTTCATCGCCAGCACCCCGCCGAGCGTCGCGCGCGCGGGATGCGCCGACTCGAGCGGAAGCTCCTGGCCACGCGCCGCGACCGCGGCGGCGAGCGTCGCGATCGGGATGCCGCATTCCGCGGTGAGCGTCAGGTCCTCGGGCTCGTACTCGATCACGCGGTCGAGACCGCGAAGATCGAGCGCCACGTCGTAGCGGGCCGGGGCGCCGGCACGCGCGAGCTGCCCGCCGCCGCCCCACGGCACGACCACCAGCCGGTCGCGTGAAGCGGCGCGCAGGACCTGGGCGACTTCATCGCGCGAGGCGGGGCGCACCGCGTGCCGGGGCGTCCGGCCGCCGAGTGCATAGTCGGATGGATCGACCGCGCGCGCTGCGTCGAGGCCGAGGTCGTGGGTGCTCAGATCCACGGGCCCTCCGCGTCCTCGCGCGGGAACATCGCGCCGATCCGGGCCGGGATCCCCTCGCGTGCCGAGCGTGCGCCTTCGCCGCAGCCGCCTCCGCCCGGCAGGATCTTCCCCGGGTTGAGCCGGCACGCCGGATCGAATGCGCGGCGCACGCGCTCCATGGTCGCGAGGTCGGCCTCGGCGAACATCTCCGACATCATCGGACGCTTCTCGATTCCGACGCCGTGTTCGCCCGAGATCGCGCCGCCCATCCGGATGCACATGCGCAGGATCTCGTGCGAGATCTCGAGCGCATCGGCCTGCGCCTTCGGATCGTCGGGGTCGAACAGGATGTGCGGATGCAGATTCCCGTCGCCGGCATGGAACACGTTGCCGGACGCGAGCTGGTGCCGGTCGGCGAGCCCGACGATCGTCTCGAGCGCCTCGGCGAGCCGGGTGCGCGGCACCACGCCGTCCATGATGTAGAAGCCCTTCTGCGTGCGCCCGTACGCGCCGAACGCGGACTTGCGGCCTTTCCAGATGGCAGCACGCTCGGCCGCATCCTGTGCGATCCGGATGTTGCCGGTGCCGTGCGCCTTCGCGTGCGCGACCACCGCCTCGACCTGTCCGCGCATGCTCTCCGCCGGCCCGTCGATCTCGATCAACAGCACCCCCGCGGCGTCGGTCGGCAGCCCGATATGAAGCCACTCCTCGATCAGCTGGGTCGTGTGCTGGTCCATGATCTCCATCGCGGCCGGGACGATGCCGGCTGCGATCACCGCCGACACGGTGCGGCACGCGTCCACGATCGAAGGGAAGTCGAACAGCATGGTCTCGACCGCGGCCGGCTTCGGCATCAGCCGCACGCAGATCTCGGTCACGATCCCGAGCGTGCCCTCGCTGCCGCACACCACGCCGAGCAGGTCGTCGTTCGCCGCATCGGGCGCCTCACCGCCGAGCCGGACCGCGCTGCCGTCGGCCAGCACCACCACCGCGCCCAGGATGTGATTGAACGTGACGCCGTACTTCAGACAGTGCGGACCGCCGGCGTTGGTGGCGACGTTGCCGCCCACCGTGCTGACCTGCTGCGAGGCGGGATCGGGCGCGAAGTAGAGTCCGAGCGGCGCGAGCTGCTGGGACAGCTGGAGATTCACCAGGCCGGGCTGGACCCACGCGAACATACGGTCGGCGTCGACGCTCAGAATCCGCCCCATGCGGTTGAGGCTCAGGACCACCCCGCCCTGCATCGGCGTTGCGCCCCCTGCCAGGCCGGTGCCGGCGCCGCGCGGCGTCACCGGCACGCCATGCGCGTTCGCCCAGCGCACGATCGCCGCGATCTCGTCGGTCGAGCGTGGCAGCACCACCACGTCGGGACGGAACCGCTCGAGCGTCAGCGCGTCGGCTTCGTAGGTGAAGAGCGCGGCGTCGGTCGCGAGCACTCCTTCGTCACCGAGCAGGGCACGCAGCTCGGCGAGGTCGGACGCCGTGAAGCTCATCGCGATCCGGGAGCGGCGTTCGCGCGGGGGCGCGGTCCGTAGGTGGCGGCCAGCCAGCGCAACAGCGTGTCGGTCTCGGCCGAATCGAGCGGCGTGCCCCAGGTCTTCATGGTGCCGATCGTGCGTGCCCAGCCCGCCGAGTCCTTGTGCTGCTGGGTGATCAGCGTGGCGTTGTGGCACATGACGCAGCGCTGCTCGCCGAGCGCCTGCCCGGATCCCGCGGCGAGCTTGTCGGGATAGGGGCGCGCCAGCTTCGGCGTCCCGGCCGCGAACAGCGCGGTGACCGGCGGGATCGCAAGCAGCGCGACCACGGTCAGCGCGAGCAGCAGGCGGCGATCACGCGGCGCCATGAACCACCACCCGATGGATCGAGTTGTTCGCGTATCCGCTGGCGTTGGCGGTCGCCTGCTCGGGCTGCGTGTCGCCGTTGCCATCGCTGGCACGCGCGCGCAGCGCGACCTGCTGACTGGGACGCACGTCGATCTCGGCGCGCCACGGCCGCCACGCGTAGCCGTCCTTCGTCCCGTCGAGGCGCGCATCCGCCCAGGTTTGTCCGTCGTCGGCCGACAGCTCGAGCCGCGTCACCCCGGAGGGGCCGGCCCATGCGAAGCCCTGAACGACCAGCCGGCCCGCCCGCACCTGGGTGTCGTTCAGCGGAGTCGTGATCAACGACTTCACGCGCAGCGTCTCGACCGGCGGCGCGCCGGCCGGTGCCGTGCCGGCCACGTTGTAGCGGTAGCTGCGCGCCATGAAATGGTTGTCCGACGGTTCCTTCTCGACCCGGATCCTCGTCACCCACTTCGACCACGCCATGCCGTACCACCCCGGCACCACCAGCCGCAGCGGGCCGCCGTGCCGGCGGGTCAGTTTCGCGCCATTCATCGTATGGGCGAGCAACGCGTCGTCCTGTGCCTTGTCGAGAGGGATGCTGCGCAGGAATTTCGGCGGGCCCGGCAGCGGCGCCTCGTCGACCCCTTCGAACCACACGTGTGCGGCGCCTTCCTTCACACCCGCGCGCTCGAGCACGCTCTTGAGCGCCACCCCCGACCAGTCGCCGTTGCCGACCGCGCCGCGTTCCCACTGCGTCCCCGAAGTGGTCGCTGAGGGAAACAGACCGCGGCCGTTCCCCGCGCATTCGAGGACCGCGGTGCGCTTCACCAGCGGCTGCGCGCGCAGCTCGGCGAGCGTGAGGGTGTGCGGGCGCTCGACCAGTCCAGTGACCTCGAGACGCCAGGCGCGCTCGTCGATCTCGGGCACCGGGAAATGGGTGCGCACGAAGAACCGGTCCTCGGGCGTGATCACCGAGCGTCCGAGCGCTGCGACCGAGGTCTCCCAGTGTTCCGGCCACTCGTTGCGGACGATCAGGTCGGGACTCGGGAGCGCGGTCAGCGCGTCGCGGGCGAACGGCGGGAGGGCGGATGCCACCCATGCGGCGCCGGCGGCCAGTGCGCCTGTGCGAAGGAACGCGCGACGGGGAAGGCTCACGACGGCACTCTAGACGTGGGAACCGGTTCCCGCCAGCCCCACCGCACGGAGCAGCTGCTCGAAACGCGGGTCGCCGCGCAGCGGATCGAGCCGGGGATGAACCTTGAGCTGGGCCAGCATCCGGTCGCGCTCCGCCAGTGCCTGGTCGAGCCAGTGGAACGCGGTGTCGATCTCGCCGAGCCCCGCGTAAACCGAGGCGATCGCGTAAGGCGAGACGAGCGCGGTCCGGGCCCGCTCGAGCACGCGCGACAGCACCCGTTCGGCCGACGCCCGCTGGCCCGCGACCGCATATGCATGCGCGAGCGCGGCTGAGTCCTCGGGATCGGAGCCGATCCGTGCGAGCGCGACCCGGAAGCCCTCGATCGCTTCCTCGTGCAGGCCCATTTCCTCCTGCGCGCGGGCCACGTTCATGCCGCCGAGGAAGAAACCGGGCGCCAGATCGAGCGCACGCCGATACTCGGCGATCGCGCGGTCGTACTCGCGCCGGTAGTAATGGATGTCACCGTGCGCCGACGCGATCACCGGCGAGAGTGGATCCAGCTCCGAGGCTTTCACCGCTTGCTCGAGCGCCTCGTCGAACCGGGCCTGCGAGACCATGTGCTCGGCGTACCACTGCCGTGCGGTCGCATAGCCGGGCTGGAGTGCGAGCGCGCGTTCGAACTCGCGGCCCGCGGCCGGCCAGTCCCAGTCGTGATACTGGAGCGCGAACGCGAGCGAGGTGTGAGCCTCGGCCAGGTCCGGATCCAGCTCGAGCGCGCGCTGCGCGGCCGCCTTGGCGGGCGGGAACGTCTCCGCCGAGCGCAGCCAGCGGAATGCGCCACGGATGTTGTGGCAGTCGGCGACCCCGGTCCACGCCAGCGCGTAGGTCGGGTCCTCCTCGATCGCGTTCTGGAATGATTCGAGCGCGCGCGTCACCGCCTCGGGCGAGCGCTGCTCCCAGAAGAAGCGCCCCCGCACGTACGCCTCGTAGGCGCGCGGCGATACCGGGCGCGAGCGAACGAAGTGCGCATGCTCGCTCGGGCTCATGCGCAACCGGATGCCGTCGGCGACCGCGACCGCGATCGCGCGCTGGAGATCGAGCACGTCCGCGAGCGGGCGGTCGAAGCGCTCGGACCACAGCGTGCGCTCGGTGGCGGCGTCGACCAGGCGCAGCGTCACCACCACCCGCGCACGGTCGGTCGCCACCGAGCCTTCCAGCACCGCGCCGACCCGCAGCGCGCGCGCGATCTCGGGCAGCGGCCGGCGGGAGCCCTTCCACGCCATCGCCGAGGTGCGCGAGATCACGCGCAGGGCCTCGAGCCGCGCCAGCTCGGTGATCAGTGCCTCGGTCATGCCGTCGGCGAAATACCCGGACGACGGCTCGGTCGAATGGTCGACCAGCGGCAGCACCACCAGCGAGCGGATCGTCTGGACGTCGTCTCCGGCCGGCTGTCCATCGGCGCGGCTCAGGCGGTCCATCACCGAGCGCGTGTCGGGGCGGCGCGCGGGCTCGCGATCCAGCAGCTCGGTGACCAGCCGATCGAGCTCGGCAGTGAGGCCGGGCCGCAGCTGGGCGGGCGGCACCGGCGTCTTGTGAAGGACCTCGTAGATGAGCGCGGTCGCGAGCTCGGCCCGATGCGGCGGGCGACCGGTCGCCATTTCGTACAGCACCGCGCCCAGCGAGTAGAGATCCGACGCGACGCCCGACTCCTGTCCGAGCATCTGCTCGGGCGCCATGTAGGGCAGCGTGCCGGCGAGGATGCGCGGGTCGGTGCGGCCGGCTTCGACCGCCAGCTCGGAGCCGCGCTCGAGCAGGCGCGCGAGCCCGAAGTCGAGCAGCTTCACCCGGCCCTGCGGCGTGACCATGATGTTCGACGGCTTGAGGTCGCGATGGACGACGCCCAGCTCGTGCGCGCCCGACAACGCCTCGGCGATCTGTCCGCCCAGTTCGCGAACGTCGCTCTCCGCCATCGGACCGTCGCCCAGCACCGCGTCGAGCGTGCGCCCGGCGACCGCCTCCATCACGATGAAGTCGATCCCGCGATCGCTCTCGAATGCGTGGATCGCGGCGATGCCGGGATGGGCGACGCGGGAGAGGACCATCGCTTCGCGATGGAAGCGGTGGCGGTGCGCCTCGTCGGCCAGCACTTCGGGCGGCAGCACCTTGACCGCCACTTCGCGCGCGAGGCGTTCATCGAGCGCGCGGTACACCTGACCCATTCCGCCTGCGCCGAGCGGTTCGAGGATCCGGTAGTGACGCAGCGTGGTGCCGATCACGGCTCGTCCCCGGGGTGGGGTGACTGGTGCCTAGGCAGCCCCGACGCGGCTGCCCGCGAGTCTTTCGATGACCTCCGCCACCTGCCGGTAGCCGGTCTCGAGCAGAAAGTCGGAACGGCGGCCGTAGCTCTTGTGGCCGAGGATGTAGAAGTCGGGCTCCGGATGGGCGAGCGCATCGGCCCCCACCACCGGGGCGGCCAGGCAGTCGCGCTCGGGCCCCAGCGCCGACGCCAGTTTCACCGGCGCTTCGCTCGCGTGGCTCTCGTCGACCTGCAGCTCGCGGAACAGCGAACGGTCGGGCTGATAGCCGGTGTTCACGATCACGTGGTCGACCTCCTCGATCTGCGGCGCATCGTCGATCCGCAGGTTGACCCGGTAGCGATGGGTCGCCGAGTTGAACTCGAAGCCTTCGATCACCGCGTTGCCGACGTGGCGCACGTGGGGGCTGGTGCCCCCGACCAGCGCGCGTCCCTCCGCGCGGAGCGCGCGACGTCCCGGCAGCGGGTCGTCGGCGATCTCGCGCAGAACGCGGTCCGCGGTACTTCGAGTGACCCACACCACCCGCGTTCCCTCGGCCGCGGAGGCGAGCTGAGCCAGTGCGACCACCGTGGTCGCCGCGCTGCTGCCACCGCCAGCCACCAGCACGGTCCGCCCGGCGTAGCGGGGGCGCCGCGCGCCCAGCACGTCGTCGGGGTGATAGGAGAACTGCGGCGCCAGGTACAGCTCCTGGCGCGCGGGAATCCCGCCGTCGCCGGCGTGATTGGGTCGCGCGTATACACCCGAAGCGTCGATCACCGCGAACGCATGGATGTAGTTCTCGCGCCCGCCCTGGTCGCGCACCTGCAGCCGGAACGGATGCTCACTGCGCTCCGGCCGGCCGGCGAGATCGCCTTTCAGCAGTCCCCGGCGCGAGACGTGGATCACGTCCGCGTGCGGGTGGATGCGGCGCTCCAGCTCGGGCAGGCGGGCGATCGCGGCGAGATAGTTCTCCGCCAGTTCGAGGCCGGTCGGGAAGAGGTCGGGATCCGGACGGCTCCAGCCCGCGCGCTCCAGATGCGCGACCGACGCGGCCCCCAGGTTCATGCGCCACGGCGTGAACATCCGGATGTGTCCCCAGGCGATCGCGTGGGTTCCGACCTCGCCGCGCTCGAACACGTGCACGTCGAAGCCGCGGTCGAGCGCCGCGAGCGCGGTCTCGAGCCCGATCGGGCCGGCGCCGATCACCGCCAGCGTGTTGCGATCGGGAAGGGGCATGCGATTCTCCGGGTGGTGGTGGTCGGTTCGCCGCGGTGGCGGCGGGCCGGAGACTGTAGACGAGACGGGCCGTCCCTGCACCGTGCCGGGACCAGCCGCGGGGGGGCGCGTGCGGTTCTACACCATCGGGTACGGGGGGCGGGCGCCCGGGGAATTCGTGGCGCTGCTCCAGCAGCACGGCATCCGCACCGTGGTCGACGTCCGGCTGCGGCCGGAATTCTCGAGCATGGGCGTATATGCACGCGCGAAGCGTCCCGACCGCGGGGTCCAGGCGCTGCTCGAATCCGGAGGCATCGGCTACGTGTCGAAGGTCCAGCTCGGGAACGTGTTCATGGATCGCGACGACTGGCGTGCGCGCTACCAGGACCTGCTGGACCGCGCCGGGCACCTGCTGGTCGCCGGTCTCGAGGACATTCCCGGACCGATCGCGCTCCTGTGCGCCGAGCAGCGGGTCGCCGAGTGTCATCGTGGCCTGATCGCGGACCATCTCGTGAAGACACGGAATTGGGAAGTCACGCACATCGAGTGACGCGCGGTTTTGCGTGCCCTTTTCACGGGGCAGCGATTACAAGCGCAGAGCGCTTTCGACTCTCTTTCCGCGCGGCTTCAGCACTCGGTGAAGTTCCCGAATCCGCCCTCCCGCAATGCCTTCGGCGTTTTCGCGCATTCCGGCACGGGCCCTGCGATACCCGTGGGTGAAGGGCGCACTGGATGTGTCCGACATTTCGAGGCCGAACCGAGGAGGACGGTATGAAGAGTCATCTCGCAAAATTCGCAGCGGTGATGTTGACGACCGCTTTCCTGGGCGCTGGATGGATGTACGCCAACGGCCAGTACTACGAGAACGATCGCTACAACAACGACCGCTACAACAATCAGCGGTACAGCGAACGTGGCCGCTGGTCGCGCAACCAGGCGGTGCGCGCGGGCACGCCGATCGACGTTCGTCTGGATACGCGGCTCGCGACCGACGACAACAGCGCGGGCGATACCTGGGTGGGCACGGTGGTCAGTGACGTCGTGTCGCCGAGCGGTCGCCGGGTCATGATTCCGCGCGGTACCCGTGTGGAAGGCGTCGTCACCGTCTCCGAGCAGGGACGGAAAGGCGTGAAGGGCCGGATGGACCTGGCGGTCCGTTCGATCGAACTCAATGGTGACGTTCGTCGCATGAACGCGTCGACCGAGCCGATCATCGACGGCAGCAAGCAGGCCAAGAAGATCGGTGCAGTGATTGGTGGCGCTGCGGCGGGCGGTCTGCTGGGTCACGCAGTCGGTGGCGACAAGGGTGGCGTCCTGGGCGGTCTGCTGGGCGGCCTGGCCGGATACGGCGCAACCCGACACTCCGGCAGGACGGTGACCGTTCGAGAAGGCACCGTGATCACGTTCACCACCACCACTGACATGCTCGCCTATCGCTAGGTACGAAGCATTGCAGTGGTGACGAGGGGCGCCCGAACGGGCGCCCCTTCGTATTGGGGCGCTAGTCCGTTCCCTTCGAAGCCTTCTGCCTGTTGTGCTTCGATTCCTTGTCGCGTTCGCGCTGCGAGTCCCAGCGCGAGACCATCGCGCGGAAGGTGGGATTGTCACGCAGGGCCTCGAGGTCGTCGTCGCCG
>Ga0111538_10013884_pt1 | contig 10617 bp, 4 predicted proteins | sample SoiMethybrSBSTD1_FD_79669 | JGI IMG/M metagenome (GOLD analysis project Ga0111538, IMG submission 79669) | Bulk soil microbial communities from a Populus tree surrounding site in Tennessee, USA - Soil MetaG P. TD hybrid SBSTD1 (version 2)... | ecosystem: Environmental > Terrestrial > Soil > Tree... | reverse complement strand
GCGAACCCGTTCGGATATCCGGCCTCGGCGAGCAGCTTCTTCGCCCGGCCGGGATCGAGGGCATGCACCGGCGACGCCCAGAAGAACTCGAAGGTGTGCGGGATGATGCTGCCCGTGATCTTGGAGAACCCGAGCGTCTCCGCCTCGTTGATCGCCGCGCGGTCGATGGCGTGGTTGACGGCCAGCCGCACGCGCTTGTCGGCCCATGGCGATTTCGGCGCCGTCCACTGCTCGGGGAAGACCAGCCAGAACGTGCCGGGCGGATAGTTGGGCTGGAGCGTCAGGCCGGGCGTGCGCCGCAGCTCCTCGGCCATGGCGCCGCGGATCGAGTAGGCGATGTCCACCTCGCCGCGCTTGAGCATGGCCAGCCGCGTGACCTCTTCCGGCACGGCCTTGAAGACGAGGCGCTTCACGCTCGGCGTCTTTCGCCAGTAGTGCTCGTTGGCCTCGAGCACGAGCTCCACGCCCGGGCTGAACGACACGAACTTGTAGGGGCCGGCGCCGATCGGCGCGCGCTTGAAGCCGTCGTCGCCGACCTTCTCCACGTACTTCTTCGGCACCACCCAGCCGGCCCCGGTGGCCGGCGTCCCGTAGAACGTCAGGAAGTCCGGCCACGGCTGCTTGAAGCGGATGCGGACGCGGTGCGGGTCGACCGCCTCGATGGCGGCGATCCGCGCCTTGAAGGGCTCGGCGTCGGCGCCGCGGTAGCGCTCGAGCGAGAACTTCACGTCCTCGGCCGTCACCGGCTCGCCGTTGTGGAACTTCACGCCGCGCCGCAGGACGAAGTCGTAGACGAGCCCGTCGGGCGAGAGCGTCCACGACTCGGCCAGGCTCGGGGCCAGCGGGTTACCCGGCATCGACTTCACGAGCGCGTCGTGCAGCGCGTAGAGGAACATGAACGGCGTGATGATGCCGGTCGTCTCGGCGGGGTCGAACCACGACGGCGCCAGCGAGACGTGGACCGCCCAGGTGAGCTGCCCCTCCGGGGCGGCGGACGCCGGCGCGTGGACCAAGGCGACGAGCAGCGCGGCGGCAAGGAACAGGACGTGGGAGCGGGCGGGTCGGCGCATGTCGAGATCCTCCTTGCTCTGGATCGAGTCGAGAGGAGCGACGAGCGAACCGCGAAGGTGACCCGGATTATCGGCGCATCCGGGCGCTTGTCAATCGGGCGGTCAGGTTCCCCAGAGGTCGGGCAGCGTGTAGCCTCCCTTGAAGGGGTCGGAGGGATCGACCCCGTGCTGGAATACGCCGGTGATCCACGCCTGCCCGGCGATCGTCGGCACGATCGCCGGCCGCCCGCCCACCGTGGTCTCCGACGCGATCGCCGCATCGAAGCGCGAGCCGATGATGGACTCGTGCGTGAAGCCCTGCCCCGCCGTCAGCCGGCCGCGCGCGTGGAGCACCGCCAGGCGCGCGCAGGTGCCGGTGCCGCAGGGGCTGCGATCGATGCGGCCGGGCGCGACGATCACGGCGTTGCGGCTCACCGTGCCCGGGCCGTCGAAGGGCATCGCGAACTCCGTGAACGTCACGCCCTGGATGTCGGGGTTCTCCGGATGGCGCGGCGCGACCGTGCGGGCGACGGCGGCCAGGATGCGATTGCCCACACCGACCAGCTCGCGCGCGTGCTTGGGCTCGACGGCGAGGCCGAGCGCGGGCGCGTCCACGATGGCGAAGAAGGCGCCGCCGTAGGCGACGTCCACCGTGATCCGGCCGAGGCCCTCGACCGCCACGGGCACGTCGAGGTCCGTGGCGAAGCACGGGACGTTGGTGAACTGCACGCGCTCGACCTTGCCGTCGCGGCAGCGCGCCTCGACCGGCACGGGCCCGGCCGGCGTGTCCAGCGTCAGGCGCGTCACCGGCTCGCGCATCGGCAGCATCCCGGTTTCGAGCAGCACGGTGACCGTGCAGATGGTGTTCGAGCCCGACATCGGCGGATAGTCCGTCGCTTCCATGATGATCATGCCGGCGTCGCAGTCCGGCCGCGTGGGCGGGGTGACCAGGTTCACGCAGAGCGTGGGCTTGCCGCGCGGCTCCAGCAGCAGCCAGCGCCGGAGGTCGTCGGCCTGGGTCTCGAGGTAGCGCTTCCTGTCGAACATCGTGGCGCCGGGCGGCGGCAGCACGCCGCCGACGATCACGTGATTGTCCTCGCCGCCCACGTGGCAGCCGATCACCGTGATCGTGCGCTCCCACTTCATGCGGGCAGCGTCAGGCGCAGCAGCGGGTCCACCGAGGGCGCGCTGTCGAGCGCGGCGACAGCGGCCACCAGCTCGTCGTAGCGCGCGGGCGCGATGGGCAGGCCGGGCACGAAGCGGCGCAGCTCGGCGGCGTCGCGCGCGAAGTCCCACATGAGCTCGCGGCCGTCGTACTCGCCGCTCACGCGGCGGCCGTCGCGCAGGATGAACGTCATGCGCGGCGCGAAGCAGCCGCGGCTCACCACGCCGAGGATCTCGACGCGCTTCTGCAGCGCCGCCACGCGCGCGGCCACGTCGGCGGCGGCCGTCACGCCGGCGTCGCCGGGGTTCTCCACGTTGCGCTCGAGCACCGGATAGTCACCCGTCACCACCGTGTAGGCGAGCATGTACGCCGTGCGTCCAAACCCGCTGCCGTCGGGGGCGGGCGGGCGCGGGAAGCGCGGGGAGGGATAGAGGGTCTCGAGGTGGTTCATCTCGAGCGTGACATGATTGATCTCTTCGGCCTTGAGCCCGTGACGCGCCGTCAGCTCGCGCGCCAGCCAGATGACCGGCTGGTTGAAGCCGGGCGTGGGATAGACCTTGAACTTCACGTCGAGGAACTCCCAGCGCCGGCCGAGGCCCTCGACGATCGCGCCGAGGTCGGCCTTCAGCGGGCCGGTGAAGCTGTACGTGAGATCGCCACGGTGGCTGCCCGTGAACGCGTTGTAGAAGCCGCCGTCGCCCTCGAGCGCCGTCGCGGCGCCCTCGAAGCCCTCGGCGGCGAGCGCCGCCGCCCACATACCGCTGCGCGCGGCCTGCGCCTCGGCGAAGTCGGCGTCGCGCGCACCGGTGCGCTGCCCCTCGATGAGACTGCCCGCGAAGCTGGCGGCGAGCGCGATGGCGCTGGTGGTCCGCGCGGCGTCGAGGCCGAGCAGCTTCGCGGTGGTCGCGGCGCAGCCGAGAATGCCGTACACGGGGCTGGCCCGGAAGCCGCGCGCCGGCGTGGAGGGAATGAAGTCGCGCGCGCAGCGGCACTGCACCTCGTACCCCGCCGCCAGCGCGGTCAGGAGCTCACGCCCGCTCCGTCCCTCACCCTCGGCGGTGGCGAGCCCGGCGGGCACCAGCAGCACGCCCGGATGGGTCAGCATGTGGTACGAGTCGCACTGGTTGTTGACGGCGATGGCCACGCCGTTGGCGAACGCCGCACCGGCACGCGTCGCGCGCGCACCGTCCACCCAGAGCGTGGCGCCCTGGCCGGCGCCGATACGCACCGCGCCCAGGCGCTCGTGGGCGAGCACGGCGCGGCGAGCGGCTTCGCTCCGGGGCTCGCGAAATCCCGCCATGCCGACGGTGACGGCGTGATTGACCACCGCCTTGGCCTTGTCCACCACCGCGGGCGGCAGGATCTCGAAGCGCAGTCCGGCAACGAATTCACCGAGTTCGACGGCCAGGGCTCGGGGGCTCATGGCGGCACAGCGTACTACGTTTGAGACGCCCCCCCGATCTCCGCTATGGTGGACCCACCGTGAGGGCGCCCGCCGCCGGCGTTTTTGCATCACTCCTGATCCTGCTCGCCGTCTTGCCCGCCGAGGCCGCGCTGCGCCTGCGAACGTACGTCTCCGGATTCGCCTCGCCCGTCGCGATCGTGCAGGACCCGACGGATCCCACGGTGCAGTTCGTCGTGGAGCAGGCCGGCCGCATCCGCGTGGTGAGGAGCGGGGAGGTGCTGGCCACCGACTTTCTCGATCTCCGCGGCAGCGTGCTGTTCGGCGGCGAGCGCGGACTGTTCTCGATCGCCTTCCCGCCCGACACCGCCGCCAGCGGGCGGTTCTACGTGAACTTCACCCGGAGCAACGGCGGCATCGTGGTCGCGCGCTTCCAGCGCACGGCCAATCCGCTCGTCGCCGACCCGGGCTCGCGATTCGACCTGGTGTGGCCCGACGGCAATGCCTTCATCGACCACTCGGCCAACAGCAATCACAACGGCGGCCACATGGTCTTCGGCCCCGATGGCTACCTCTATATTGGAGTGGGCGACGGCGGCGCCGGCAATGACCCGCCGCACAACAGCCAGAACCCGCTCAAGCTCCTCGGCAAGATCCTGCGCATCGACGTCGGCGTGGCCGACGATCACCCGAAGGGCTACGAGGTGCCGGCCGACAATCCGTTCGTCGGCGGCGTGCTGCCCGGCACGACGAAGCCGGTGCTGGCGGAGATCTGGGCGTTCGGCGTTCGCAATCCGTGGCGCTTCAACTTCGACGACGTCACTCTCGGCGGCAGCGGCGCGCTCCTGATCGGCGACGTCGGCCAGGGCCAGTGGGAAGAGGTCGATTACGAGCCGCCGCTGACCGGTGGGCGGAACTACGGCTGGCGCAACCGCGAGGGCAATCACTCGAACGTGACCAGCCTGCCGCCCGCCTACCTGCCGCTCACGAATCCCATCCACGAGTACGACCACGGCCCCGGCGCGAGCGCCTCGATCACCGGCGGCTACGTGTACCGGGGCACCGCGCTCGGGCCGGAGCTGCAGGGCCGCTACTTCTTCGCCGACTTCGTGCTCAAGCGCGTGTGGTCGATCGCGCTGGTCGTCGACCCCGACACGGGCGAGGCGCACGCCGCGGACTTGCGCGAGCACACCGCGGAGCTCGGGGGCACCGGCGTCATCGGCAACGTCAGCTCGTTCGGAGTGGACGGCGCCGGCGAGCTGTACCTGATCAGCTATTTCACGGGCTCGGTGCTGAAGTTCGCGCCGAGCGGGCCCGCGGACCTCGTGGTCTCCTCCGTGAGCGCGCCGGCCACCGGCATCCCCGGCAAGACGATCACGATCCCGAATGCCATTCAGAACAATGGCGACCAGCTCGCCGCCGGCCCGTTCCACGTCGACGTCTATCTCTCGGCGACCAGCAACACGCCCGGCGCCGGCACCCTCGTCGGCTCGCGCAACGTGTCGGCGCTGGCGGCGGGCGCCATCTCGAGCGTGCCGATCGTGGTGACGGTGCCGCCGGGGGCGCCGGTAGGGCTGTACTACGTCTCCGTGGTGGTCGATGGCGACAACGTCGTGCCGGAATCCGACGAGAGCCACAACGGCCGCACCGCACCGACGCGCGTCGAGATCATCCGGCCCGATCTGATGATGGCGTCGGTGACCGGCCCGGCGCGCGCGGTTCTCGGCAAGACCATGACGGTCGGCACGACGGTGAAGAACCTCGGCCGCGTGGCCGCCGGGCCCTTCGCGGTCGGTATCTATCTCTCGACGGTGAGCACGCCCGGCTCGGGCCAGCGTCTCGCCCTGCGCAGCGTGACGGGGCTGGGCCCCGGCGCGAGCATCCCGCTGACGGGCCCGGTGACGCTCCCGGCCAACCTGTCGGCAGCCACGTACTTCCTGTCGGCGGTGGCCGACGACGGCCAGACGGTGGCGGAGGCCGACGACGCCGCCGACGGCACGAACGGCTCCAACAATAGCGCGGTGGCGCTGAGCCAGGTCCAGGTGGTGCCGTTCCTGCCCGATCTTGAGTTTGTTGCGGTCTCGGCGCCCGCCGCGATGGGCGTGGCGCGCCCGCTCACCGTGTCGTTCACCGCACGTAACAGCGGGCCCGCGCCGGTGGGCGCCTTCCGCGTGCGCTTCTTCCTGGCGCCGGTGTCGCCACTTCCGACGCCTGGCGATGGCCTCGACGTAGGCTTCAAGGCGCTAACCGGGCTGGCCGCCGGCGCCAGCATGGCCACGACGGCGGTCGTCAACGTGCCCGGCACCCTCAGCGACAACGCGTACTACCTCTCGGCGGTCGCCGACGTCGACGGCGAGGTGACGGAGATCACCGAGGGCGCCGCCGCCAACGGCAAGGTCACGGCGACGCCGATCGCCGTGGTGCGATCGGACCTGCGCATCACGCGCTTGGAGGCCAGCGTGCCCCCGGCGACCGCGCGCGCGGCGCGCGGCGGCACGCTGGCCGTGCGCAACGTCACCGTGAAGAATGCGGCCGTGTCGCCGGGTTTCGCGGGCGCCTTCACGCTGAAGTTCTACCTCTCGGACGACGCGCTGTGGGATCCGTCGGACGTCGAGCTGACGCCCGCGCCGCGCAGCCTGGGCCTCGGACCGGGCGCGAGCTGGGCCATCGCGCCGACGCTGACGATTCCCGCCGCCGTGAGCACGGGCAGCAAGTTCCTGATCGTGCGCGCCGACGCGCTGGGCGAGATCTTCGAGGCGGACGAGGACAACAACACGCAGGCGATCCCCATCGAGATCGGCGACTTCGTCGATTTACAGATCACTGCCGTCAGCGGGCCCGCCGCGGCGGCGACCGGCCGGCCGATGACCGCGTCGTTCACCGTGCGCAACGCCGGCACCGCACCGGCCGGGCCCTTCCGCGTGAGCGTGTTCCTGGCCCCCGGCGTCGAGCCCACCCCCGGCGCGGGCACCGAGCTCGGCGGCAAGGACATTGCCGGCCTCGCCGCCGGCGCCTCGCTGGCCGGGACGGTCGTCGCCATCGTGCCGGCCGACTTCGTCCACGGCCCCGCCTCGCTCTCGGCGGTCGCCGATCCGGGCAACGCGATCCCCGAGCTCGGAGGCAACGACAGCGTCACGCTCAACGGACGGGTCGCGGCGAAGACGATCAACGCCGTGCGGCCAGATCTACAGATCTTCCGGCTGACCGGGCCCGCCCGTGCGGGGCGCGGCGGGACCATCGCCGTCACGACGACCGTGCGGAATGCGGCGCTATCCCCGGGCATGGCGCCGCCATCGTCGCTGAAGTTCTATCTCTCGACCGACGGCGTGCTGCTGGACGTGGAGCTGCCGCCGGCGCGCGCCATCCCGGCGCTCGGGCCGGGCGCGACGTCGACGCTCACGACGACGCTGCTCATTCCCGCGACGGCGCCGGTCGGCGCGTCGTTCCTCATCGCCCGCGCCGATGCCCTCGATGCGGTGATCGAGAGCGACGAGAGCAACAACACCGCCGCGCTGCCGCTCGAGGTCGGCGACTTCGTGGACCTGGCGATCACGGCGATCTCGGGCCCGGCCACGGTCAAGGCCGGCGCATCGATGACCGTGTCGCTGACGGCGCGCAACGCCGGGACGGTCCCCGCCGGGCCCTTCCGCGTGACGCTCTACCTGGCGCAGCCGTTCCCCGGAGCAGCCGCGGGCGACGGCGCCGCGGTGGGTTTCAAGGAGGTCGCGGGGCTCGGCGCCGGCGCCAGCGTCGGCGCCGGCGTCGTGGTGACGGTTCCCTCCACGCTCGCGCCGGGCCTCTACGCGCTCTCGGCCGTGGCCGACACCGACAACGCGATCCCCGAGCTGGGCGCCGCGGACGGCGCCGCGGCCAACGGGCGCGTGGCGACGCGCGCCGTCAGCGTCCTCGCGCCGTAGCCTGCGCGCGCTCCCAGAGCGCGGGCGCGCCGAGGCGCTCGGCCCACCCCGCGAACCCAGGCTGCGGCCCGCGCCAGCGCAACCCGTCGACGTCCACACCGAGCGGCGCGTCCTCGCGGAGCGTGGCGAGCACGCGGAAGAGCAGCGCGCGCTCGCGCTGCTCGGCCAGCGTGGTGGCCAGACGGAGCGCGCCGCGCACCGGCACGTCCCACTCTCCCGCCAGCTTCGGGATGTCCTCGAGCCGTCCGTAGCGCGCCAGCACGGTCGCGGCCGACACGGCGCCCCATCCGGGCAAGCCCGGAAACCCGTCGGCGCTATCGCCCACCAGCGCGAGCCAGTCCGGGATCGCGGCGGGCGGGACGCCGAACTTCTGCATCACGCCCGCCTCGTCGCGTGTCGCCTTCGCGCGGCGATCGAGCTGCACGACGCGCGCGCCGCGCACGCACTGCGCGAGGTCCTTGTCGGGCGTGCAGACGACGACCTGCGTGACCCGCGTGTCGGCCGCCGCCATGGCGGCCGCGGCGGCGAGCGCGTCGTCCGCCTCGAACTCCACCATGGGCCAGACGACCACGCCGAGGGCGCCGAGCGCGTCCTCGAGCGGCTCGAACTGCGCGCGCAGCAGCGGCTCGATGCCCTCGCCGGTCTTGTACCCCTCCCACAGCGCGTTGCGGAACGACTCGATGACGTGATCGGTCGCGACGCCGACGTGCGTGGCGCCGTCCTCGAGCATGCCGAGCACGGAGCCGACCACCCCGCGCACGGCGCGGAGCGTCTGGGGCGTGGCGCGGTCGAAGGCCGGCGCCATGAAGTAGCGGAACAGCTCGTAGGTCCCGTCGACGAGGTGGACGATCACGGGCGGCGCCCGTCGGCCAGCGTCTCGTCGATCAGCTCCAGCAGGCGGCGAACGTCCAGCGGCTTGGTCAGGTACGCGCGCACGCCGGCGCGCAGCAACGACTGCATGCCGCCGACGATGGCGTCGGCGCTGAGCACGACGACGGGAATCGGGCGCGTGCGCGGATCGTCCTGGAGCAGGCGGAACACCTGCTCGCCCGAGATGTCGGGCAGATGGCGATCGAGCAGGATCAGGTCGGGACGGTGGTCCCGCGCGAGGTCGACACCCACGCGGCCCTGCATCGCCGACAGCACGGTGAAGCCGGGGCGCCGGCCGAGGATGCTCTCCACGAGGCGCAGGTTGGAGATGTTGTCCTCGATGTAGAGGATCGTGCGCTGGCGCGCGGCGGCGGCGCCGGCCGCCGCGCTCTCCTCGAGAGCCACCGCGGCGGCCGCGCCCGGCGGCGGCACCCGCGGCAGCGTCACCGCGAACGTGCTGCCCGTGCCGACCTCGCTCTCGATGTCGAGCGTGCCCTGCATGGCGTCCACCAGAGTCTTGGACAGCGCGAGGCCGAGCCCGGTGCCCTCGACCCCCGTGGCCTCGGCCCCGAGCCGGTCGAAGGGCACGAACAGCCGCGCCGCCTTGTCGGCCGCGATGCCGGGCCCCGTGTCCGTCACGGCGATGCGCACGCGCTCGTCGGTCGTCTCGCAGGCGACGCGGACCGTGCCGTGCTCCCGGTTGTACTTGACGGCGTTGGAGAGCAGGTTCAGGAGCACCTGCTGCAAGCGCTGCCGGTCCGCCTGTACGTGCAGATGCGCGTCGATCGGGTCGGCCGCCACGGCGACCGCGAGCGAGGCCGCCGTGGGCGTCACGAGCTGGATCGCCTGGCCGATGGTCTCGAGCACGGGCACCGGCTCGAGCGAGAGCTGCAGGCGGCCGGCCTCGATGCGGCTGATGTCGAGCACCTCGTTGATGAGCCCGAGCAAGTGACGGCCCGCGCGCAGGATGTGGCTCACGCTCTCCGCCTGCCGTCCGGCCGGCGCGTCCATCTCCAGGAGCTGGCCGAAGCCGAGGATCGCGTTCAGCGGCGTGCGCAGCTCGTGGCTCATGCGCGAGAGGAACTCGCTCTTGGCGCGGTTGGCGCGGTCCGCCTCGGCGGTGGCCTCGCGCAGCTCGCGCGTGCGCTCCTCCACGCGCCGCTCGAGCTCGGCGGCCTGGCGGATGACCTGCTCGTGCAGCCGCGCCTGCGCGATGGCGATGCCGAGCTGCGTGGCCACCTCCTGGGCGATGGCCACGATCTCCTGGGCGAACGGCCCCGTCTCGTGGCACACGCTGATCGAGCCGATCAGCTCGCCGGCCACGAGCATCGGCACCACCATGTACACGCCGAGCCCCGCCGCGAGCAGCGCGGCGGCGGCGGGATCCGGCAGCAGCGCTCGCACGTCCATGAGCTGCGGCTCGCCGCGGCGCAGGCCGTCGAGGTTGCCGGCCAGCCGCAGCGAGTAGCGCACGCCCGGCCCCAGGTGCTGGCGCCGCCGGCCGGCGGCGGCCAGCCACTCGACCTCACCGGCCTCCACGTCGAAGAGGTTGACGATGACGCGCGGCACGCCGAGGAGATCGCGGAGCGGGAAGACCACGGCCTCGGCGATCGCCACCGGCGCCTGCTCGGCGATCAGCGCGCGGTCGATCTCGTGCAGGATGCGCAGACGCTCGGCCTGCTTGGCCAGCGCCTCCTGCGACTGCGCGTTGGTGATGGCGATGGCGGCCTGGTCGGCGAAGCTCTGCAGCAGGGCGATCTCGCGCTCCGTGAAGTCGCGGGGCTCGGGCGCGCCGACCGAGAGCACGCCCGTGATCTGGCCTGCCGCTCGCAGCGGCACCGCCAGCCCGGCCACGATGCCGGCGGCGACGTTGCGGTCGCGAATCTCCGCGCTCGAGGCGAAGCGCGTCTCGGTGCGAAAGTCGGCCGTCCAGATGGCCCGGCCCTCCTGCGCCGCCGTCCCGATGAGCCCGACGCCCAGCCCCACCTCGGCGCGCGCGCCGGCGTAGTCGCGCGCGCGGCCGCCGAGCGCCAGCGGCACCAGCCGCCCGTCGGGCTGGAGCAGGCGCAGGGCGGAGCTCTCGACGGCGAGCAGCCCGAGCACGCCGCCGGTGATGCGCTCGCCCACCGTCGCCAGGTCCAGCGTCTCGCTGACGAGCGCGGCGACGCGGCCCAGCGCCTCCAGCTCCTGGCCGCGGCGCACGACCTCGGCGTG
>Ga0111538_10013882_pt1 | contig 10619 bp, 10 predicted proteins | sample SoiMethybrSBSTD1_FD_79669 | JGI IMG/M metagenome (GOLD analysis project Ga0111538, IMG submission 79669) | Bulk soil microbial communities from a Populus tree surrounding site in Tennessee, USA - Soil MetaG P. TD hybrid SBSTD1 (version 2)... | ecosystem: Environmental > Terrestrial > Soil >... | reverse complement strand
GTGCGCAGGAATTCGCCCGTGAGCGGGCGATCTTCGATTTCGAGGGACATCGTCTGCGTCAGGTCGCCTTTGGCAACCGCGCCGATGACGCGCGCGACTTCGGTGGTGGGCTGAACGAGGTCGGAGATGAGCGTGTTGACCGATTCGACCGCGGTGCTCCACGCCCCTTCGGCCGACGGCAGCTGCGCGCGCTGTTTCACGTTGCCGGCCTTGCCGACCACCGTGCTCAGGCGCTCCAGCTCCTTGACCAGCCGCTCGTTGCGCTCGATGGTGGAATTGAGCGCGTCACAAATCTTGCCGGCCAGGCCTGTGCGATCGTCGGGCATCCGGACGGTGAAGTTGCCGCGCTGATAGTCGGCAAGCACGCCGTAGAGGACCCGAAGGTCCAGCGTGTCCGTTCCGGCGCCGCCGGTCATGGACGCGCGTACTTTGCTTTTGGCGAGCTTGGTACGGGCCAAGTGCATAGTGTGTAACCTCGTCTGGATCGAAACTCGGCCTTTGAATGCAAGGACTAGTCCCAACAAATCCGTGGTTTTCTGCCCAGATGCTACCCGGAATGGGTAACCAGTTACCCACGAATCTGATGGGGTGGGTAACAAACAGGGATCAGGGATCGGGGATCAGGGATCCGGAGCGTGAAGTGGAGGGTCGCAAATGTGTCACGAGATTCCCGAATCTGCCCTGATCCCCGATCCCCGATTCCCGATTTTCCGGCAGGCTTTTTGAAGTGTCGTTCAATTGTCGGGCACGTGGCCCGTAGGAGGACCGATGAGCTTGAAGAACGCATATCTGGCAATCGCTCTGTTGAGCGGCCTCTCACTCGCCGCATGCTCGAACACAGCTGCCGGCGCGAAGAAGGATGCTGAGATCAACGCCGACAAGGCGGCCACCGCCGCCGACAAGGCTGAAGACAAGGCACAGGCTGCTGGTGAGAAGGCTGCGGCAGAGGGCAAGGAAGCCGCTGCCGAGACGAAGGAAGCGACCCGCGACGCAACGGGCGCCGTGAAGGCGGCGATTGAAACGATCGATGTGAAGTCGGCGCTGATGGCCGATCGCACGGTCGACGCCAGCCACATCAACGTCGACACGTTCCACGAGACGAAGACCGTGGTGTTGAAGGGTTCGGTCAAGACCGCGACGCAGCGCGACGAAGCCGCGCGCATCGCCGCCGCCGAAGCGCCGGGCTATCGCATCGACAACCAGCTGCAGATCGTCCCGAATCCATAGGGACCTGGGCTTGGGACCTGGAGACGCGAAATGAACGATGACATTCTGAAAGGCAAATGGGCCCAGCTGAAAGGCCGGGTCAAGGAGCAGTGGGGCAAGTTGACCGACGACGAAATCGATCAGCTCGATGGCCGTCGCGATCAACTGGTTGGCAAAGTGCAGGAGCGGTACGGCATCGCCAAAGAGCAAGCGTCGCGCGATGTCGATAACTGGCTCAACAACACCGCTGCCCAGTACTAAATCCGCAATCTGAGATCCGAGATCTCAGATCCCTTTTCTGGGGGTAGCCGAAGGTGAGCGTCTTAGACGTTCCCTTCGGCCTTTTTTTTGCAAGCTCAACGAATCGCCGGCGCCTGGGTTCGCGCGGGACGGTGATAACGTTGGGACCCCTCCACATGCCGCTCCTCGTTGCGCTCGTGTTTTTCTTCCTGTCACTGACGGGCAGCGCCCTCGCGCAGACGCCCCGCTCCGGCCAGCTCGAAGAACTCAAGCAGCTTTCGATCGAAGAACTGGCCGACACGGACGTGACGACGGCGTCGCGACGCATCGAGCGTCTCGCCGACGTGGCCTCGGCCGTGACGGTGATCACCGGCGAAGACTTGCGGCGTATGGGCGTCATGAACCTCGCCCAGGCGCTGCGCCTGGCCGGTCACATGCACGTCTCGCAAATCTCGGGACCGCAATACGGCATTACCACCAGGGGATTTGCGATCAGCACATCGAACAAGATGCTCGTGCTGATCGACGGGCGCACCGTCTACTCCCCCGTCTTCGCCGGCGTGTTCTGGGAAACGCAGGACGTCGTGATTGCCGATGTCGAGCGCATCGAAGTGACACGTGGACCTGGCGGCAGCGTGTGGGGCGCCAACGCGGTCAACGGCGTCATCAGCGTCATTACCAAGCGATCGCACGACACCAAGGGCACATTCGCGAACGTGTCGGTGGGATCGAGCGTGCTCGGGCCCTACGCCGTCCGCTACGGCGGCCGCGTCGGCAACGCCGGAGCGTATCGCGCCTATGCGAAGGTGCGATTCGAGGATGCTCACCAGCTGGTGAGCGGCGCGGACGCGCACGACGATTTCGACTTCGGCCAGGTCGGCTTCAGGCTGGACTCCGATCCATCGCGGCGATCGCAGGTCACGCTCCAGGGCGATGCCTACACCGGGACGACGGGACTCTCGGCGACGGCCGAGACCAATCTTGCCGGCGGCAACCTGCTTGGACGATGGATGGTGGCCGGCGCGAATCACGCCACCACCGTCCAGGCATATTTCGATCACACCTATCGCCGCGTGCCCAATCAGTACCGCGGCGTGCTCAACACGATCGACCTCGACGCGCAGCATCACTGGACCGCCGCGCGCCACAACATCGTCTTTGGCGGCGGCTATCGCCGCTACGACGGCGACGATCTCGGCGATGGGCCGGGGTTCTTCTTCGAGCCGCGCGAGCGCACGTCGCATCGCGTGAATCTGTTCGCGCAGGACGAGATCAGGGTCGCCCGGCAATTCTTCGTCACGATCGGATCGAAATTCGAGCGCAACGAATTCACGGGGTTTGAAATCCAGCCGACGATCCGCGCGCGCTGGAGCCGCATGCACCAGAGCGCGTGGGGCGCGGTGTCGCGCGCCGTCAGGGTGCCGACCCGTTTCGATACCGATCTTCGCATCCGGATTCCGAACAGCTCGAACCTGCTGCTCACCGGTTCCGACGCGTTCCTGTCCGAAAACGTGATCGCCTACGAGGCCGGATACCGGCACCTGTTCGCGGAGCGGCTCTCGATCGATGTGGCGACCTACGTCAACCGTTACGACGATCTGCGCACGCAGGAATTTGCGCCGGGGCGACCGATCCTGCTGGCGAACATGATGAATGCCCTCACCCGCGGGATCGAGAGCACCGTCTCGCTCCAGGTGATGCCGCGGTGGCAGCTGCATGCCTCGCACGCCTACCTGTGGAAAGAGCTGACCTTCGATCCAGGCAGCAACGATCCGACGCACGGCACGTCGGAAGGCAACGATCCGGACAACATCTTCAAGCTGCGTTCGTACATCAACGCGACCAAGCGGATCGAGATCGATGCGTTCTTTCGCTACATCGGCGAACTGCCGCAGCCCCCGGTCGATGCCTACGCCGAGCTCGACGCGCGGCTGGGATACCACGTGCGTCCGGGATGGGATCTGTCGCTGATCGGCACCAGTCTGCTTCATGACCGTCATGTTGAATTTCGTGCGGGAACCGCTCCGGAGACCTACGAGCGTTCCGTGAGCTTGCGCTCCGTATGGCGTTTCTAAGAATGCGCTGGACGTGTTCGATGGCCATCGCGGCCGCCGTGTGCCTGTCGATCACGCGCACGGTGGGCGCGCAATCCAACCCGGCCGCGATCGAAGCGAACGTCAAGGCGGTCTTTCTTTTCAATTTCGCCAAGTACGTGACCTGGCCGCCGGTCGCGCTGGGAGAACGCTCGCCGGCCGAAGTGCGGATCTGCGTGACCGCGAACGACAGCTTCTTCACCTTGCTGAAAGCGGCGGTCCAGGGCGAGGACATCGACGGCAAGCCACTGCAACCGGTCGCCCTCGAAGGACTGGACGAGGCCCGGGGCTGCCAGATCCTGTACGTCGGCGACGCGCAAAGCGCCGATGCGAAGGCGTGGCTCACCGCCGTGCGCGGCCAGCAGGTGTTGACCGTGGCCGACGGCGCGCTCAACGACGACACGGTGATCACGTTCGTGCGCGACAGCAATCGCATCCGCTTCGACATCAATCGCGCGGCCGCGTCACGCCGCAACTTGAACATCAGCTCGAAGCTGCTCCGGCTGGCGCGGCAAGTGAGAGACCGGTGATGTTCAGCCAACTCTCCATCCGCCAGCGGTTGACCGCAATGCTGATGCTGCTCAGCGGCGCTGTGCTCGGCCTGGCGGCCATCGCGTTCGTGACGTGGGATTTCTATCGCTACCGCGCCGACATGCAGTCGGACCTGACCACACAAGCGCAGCTCGTGCTCGAGAACACCGCCGCCGCGGTGACGTTCCACGATCCGGACGCCGCCGGCGAAACGCTGGAGATGCTGCAGATTCACCCGCACATGCAGGTCGCCTGCTTGTACTCGGGCGGAGAGCTCTTCGCCTCACGCACGTTTCCGAACCGGGATACTGCCGACCGCTGCCCGGCCAGCGTCACTACGGGCGTCCGGGTCGCCGGCAATCGCATGTTCGTCACCGAGCAACTCGCGCGCGGGCGCGAGCCCCGCACGATGCTGCTCATCGGCGTCGACCTCGACGGGCACCGCGCGCGGATCCGCACGCAGGCCACCGCCGTCGCAGGCATCATGGTCGCGGGATTGCTGGTGTCGCTGCTGCTCGCCAACATCCTCCAGCGAATGGTGGCGCGGCCGATCGGCGCGCTCGCCGCCACGGCGCGCAGCATTGCCGACGGCGGCGACTACTCGATCCGCGCCGCGAATCCGACGAGGGACGAGATCGGCGTGCTGGTGCAGGCGTTCAATCGCATGCTCGACGAAATTCAGGCCTCGCAGAAAGAGCGCGCCGAGCTGCTCAATCGCGAGCAGCAGGCCAACCGCCTGAAAGACGAATTCCTCGCCACGCTGTCGCACGAGCTGCGCACGCCGCTCAACGCGATCGTCGGCTGGGTGCACCTGCTCCGCCGCGGCCAGCTTCCCGGCGACGAGGCGAAGCACGCGCTCGAGCGCATCGATCGCAATGCTCACGCGCAGGCCAGGCTGGTGCAGGACCTCCTCGACGTGTCACGCATCACCAGCGGCAAGCTGCTGCTCGATGTGCGCGAAATGGATCTGGCAGCGGTGGCGTTGAATGCGGTCGACGCCTGCCGGCCCGCCGCCGAGGCGCGGCAGGTGTCGCTGGTGACGCGGTTCACCGGCGCGTTCCCGACGATGGGCGATCCGGATCGGCTGCAGCAGGTGTTCTGGAACCTGATCACGAACGCGGTGCGCTTCACGCCGGCGAACGGCACCGTCACGGTGTCGATTACGCGGGCGGATCAAACAGACAGCATCGAGGTGCAAGATACGGGCGCCGGCATCGAGCCGCAGTTCATCCCGTTCATGTTCGAGCCGTTCCGGCAGGCTGATGCGGCGAGCACTCGCTTGCACGGCGGGCTCGGCCTCGGCCTGACGATCGTGCGGCGCCTGGTCGAGATGCACGGCGGCACGGTGTCGGTCGCCAGTGACGGCATCGGCAAAGGCGCGACCCTCACGGTGAAACTGCCGGTGCGGAAGCCCGCCTACATTCCGCTCGTGCCGCTGGCGCAGCGCCAGCGGGTCGCGTCGCTCGCCGACGCCACGGTGCTCATCGTCGACGATGACCACGACACCTTGATGCTGCTCGAGTCGACGTTGAAACTCGCCGGGGCCCGGCCGATTCCCGCGGAGTCGGTCGCGGAAGCGGTCCGCCGTAGTGACGGAATCGTCCTGGACGCGATGGTGAGCGACATCGCGATGCCTGGACAGGACGGCTACACGCTGATGACGCTGCTGAAGGATCGACTCGGCACGGCGATGCCCGCGGCGACGGTGGCGTTGACCGCCTATGCGAGCCGCGCCGATCGTGAACGCGCACTGGCGGCCGGATTCCGCGAGCACCTCGCCAAGCCGGTCAATCCAGACGTGCTGCTGCAAACGCTCGAAGACCTTTTGGCCGAAGACGCAGCGCGCGCGACGTAAATTTTTACGGCTCAGTTGCGTATTGCATCTTCACACGCGGATAATTCGAAGCGTCCTTTGATCACCACGGGGTTTTCGGAAGTCATCGCCGAGCGGCTGGCGAACGAACACGCGCTTCTTGCCGCGCGTTGGTTCGCGCGTCTCCACGATCTGCTGCCAGTGGCCGCCAACGAAGTCTTTCCGAGCGACAGCCTGCTCGATCACATTCCCTCGCTGATCGTCGACGTCAGCCAGTATCTGAGGGCGCCAGAAGATCAGGCGATCGCCGCCAACACCCAAGTGGTCGAGAAGGCGCGCGAGCTCGGGAAGCTGCGCCATCAACAACGCGCGTCACTCCACCAGGTGCTGCGCGAATACCAGCTGCTCGGCGCCATCCTGATGCGCTTCGTCGAGGACGAAGCCAACCGCATGGAGCAGGCGCCCGCGCCGTCGGAGTGCGTGGCGGTGGTCTCGCGGCTGCATCATGCGGTCGCGGTGCTCCTGCAGGAAACCGTCGAGACGTTCGTCGGTTTGTACACGCAGACGATCACGGAGCAGTCCGAGCGGCTGCGGCAATTCACGCGGATGGCGACGCACGAGTGGCGGCAGCCGCTGGCGCCGATCGCCACGGCGGTGTCGCTGCTGCGCCGGCCCGGGCTCGACGAACGGCAGCGCGCCTACACCGTCGATCTGATCTCGCGCAACGTCACGAACCTCGTCGATATGACCTACAAGCTCGAGCGGCTGGCGAGGCTCGATGGCGATGCCGACAACGCCAGCCTGCAGGCGGTGTCGATCACCAGCGTGGCGACCGAAGCCGCCCGACAGCTTCGCGAAATGGCCGATGCGCGTGGTGTGGGCTTGCGCATTTCCGACGGCATGCCGTCGATGATTGTGGACGTGGGGCGCCTCGAGTTGGCGCTGGTGAACCTGCTGTCCAACGCCATCAAGTATTGCGACCCGTCCAAGGACGAGCGTTTCGTCGAGGTGCTGGCCGAGGGTCCCGTGAACGGTAGCTGCGACATCATCGTGCGCGACAACGGCATCGGCATACCGGCGAATCGCGTCAACGATATTTTCCGCCGCTTCACCCGCGTGCACGACGAAAGCACCGGGCTCGGCACGATCACAGGAGTCGGGCTCGGCCTGGCGATTGTCGATGATTGCGTGAGAGCGATGAACGGCGGCATCAGGGTCGAATCGAAAGAAGGCGCCGGCAGTGCCTTCATCCTTCGACTGCCCTGCGAGCCAGGCGCCGAGGTCATGAACGACGCGACGACTTAGCCGCGGTTCGCTTTCCAGTCCGCGTCGAACACCCGCGCGATTTGGTTGACGGTTCGGCGATCCTTCGTAATCAATCCCACTTCGCGGCGCTGATCCAGTTCGAGCTTGCGCAGGCTCTGGCTGCCCACGAAGGCGGCCTGGCGATCCCGGACCAGGCACCTGACGTGCAGCTTCATGGTCTTGAACGGCCGCACGCGCCAGGGCAGCTCGCCGACCCACTTCTTTTCGACGCCGCCCAGCACCCTGACCTTGACGCCGGACTCAGCGCGCTCCTTGAGCAACGCGATCATGCCATCGTCGCTCACGTTCATGTCGTAGATCAGCAGCTCGCGCCGGGCGCGCTTGATGAAGGACTCGAGGCGCTCGCGGGCGTTCTCCGGGCTCACAACTACCCTGGTTGACTTGATCTTCAGATCGACGCGGTCGTGATCGGCGTCGACGACCCTGAGGATGTCGCGGACCACTTTCGGATTGCGGGTGACCAGACCGAGGCTGCGGCTCTTCTCGATGTCCTGGCGGCAGTAGTTGAAGCCCAGCACGAACGCCAGCTTGCGATCGATGACGAGCAACTTGCCGTGATACCGGACCATGTCGTCGGCGGTACGCGACAACGTGACGCCGGCTTTCAACAGGCGGCTTTCCAGCTTGCGAAGCTTGCTGGCGCCGCCGCGATTGGTGTGCGCGATCAAGGCCCTGACCGCGACGCCGCGCCCGACGGCCTTCGTGAGCGCCTCCTCAATCGAATCGAGATCGAAACGGAACACGACGATGTCGATCGTCTTGCGGGCGCGCTTGATGGCCTTGAGCAGCGGCTCCACACCGTCGTCTGGTTGCGTAATCACCTGCATGGCCGTTCATGTTGCAAGCAATGTGCCCACGTCAGCAATAGCGAACCTGGGCACCCGGCCAAACGGCTGATCCGCCGGTGAGCAGCAGCGGGTACCGTGGTGGCATGAACACATGGACATCGCTCTCCAACGAAATTGCCGCCGCGGTTGAAAAGGCGGCCCCGTCGATCGTGCAGGTCCACGGCCACCGCCGTGTCTCGGCCGGGATTATCGTGGCCGACAACCTGATCGCGACACCCGCTGCGACGGATGACGACACGGTTGCCGTGCTGACCGGGGATAATCAAACCGCGGAAGGCGCCGTGCTCGGCCGCATCGCCAACATGGGACTCACGGTGGTGCGTGTAGAGGGACTCAATCGCGCGGCGTTGGCGCCGGCGCAGGAGCCGAAACCCGGACAGCTCGGTGTCGCCATTGGCCGTACGTGGAGCGGCGGCGTGATGGCGGCACTCGCACCGATTGCCGTCGTCGGCGGCCCGCTGCGCACGAGCCGGACGGGCGCCATCGAGCGCGTCATTCGCATCCAGCAATCACCGCATGGCGCCTTGAATGGCGGCGCGTTGATCAACGCCGAGGGACAGGCGCTCGGCATCATCACATCCGTCGCGATTCGCGGCACGACCGTGGTGATCCCTGCATCGATCGCGTGGGCGGCGGTGAAGCAGGCCGCATCGCAAGGCGGCGTGAAGCAAGGCTTCCTCGGCGTCAGCTCGATGCCGGTGGCCCTCTCCGATCGGCAGCGTGGCGGCCGATCGCAAACGTCCGGCCTGTTGATCAGTAACGTTGCTGGGAATAGTCCCGCGGACAACGGCGGCCTGCTGATCGGCGACGTGATCGTCGGTTTCGACGGTGAGGCGATCGAGGATGCCGAATCGCTGGTGACGCGGCTTCGCGGCAACAAGGTCGGGACCGCGGTGCCGATCACGGTCATTCGCGGCACGAGCGTCGTCGATGTATCCGTCACCGTGACCGAGCGTCCAAGACTCAGGGGCTAGTGCCTTTACGAGTGTTCCTCAGCGGCCGCGCGTCCGACCAGCTCGACGCGCTCAGAAGGCGACTCTCGGCGGATCAGAATCTTGAATTAGTGGATCGCGCCGAGCTGGCGGAGGCTGTGATTTCGCTTCCTTCCCGTCTGAGCTTGTCTCGCCGAAGCGCGGAGCGCGAAGGCGGACTGATCGAATCACTGACGACACGCGAGCACGACGTGCTCGCACTCGTCGCGGACGGCCTGTCGAATCGTGAGATCGCGCACGACCTGGCGATCAGCGAGCACACAGTGAAATTCCACCTCGCTTCCGTGTTTGGGAAGCTCGGCGTGTCGACCCGAACCGAAGCGGTTCAGAGAGGGGTTCGACTTGGGGTCATTGAGATCTGAAATCGTCGAGCAGGAACTGTTCGACGCCTATTCACAAGCCGTGATGACGGCCGTGGACCACGTCGGTCCATCGGTCGTCAAAGTCGATGCAGGCGGAACCGGATCGGGATTCATCTTCGCGCCCGACGGTCTCATCCTCACCAACAGTCACGTCGTCACGCGCGCTTCGCGCATCGGCGTGACGTTGCCAGACGGCCGGGATTTAGTGGCGGACCTCGTCGGTGACGATCCGCACACTGATCTCGCCGTTCTGCGCGTTTCCGCGCCGGATCTGATCGCGGCGCCGTTCGGCGATTCATCCGCGCTGCGCCCCGGCCAGCTCGTGATCGCGATCGGCAACCCGTTCGGCTTCCAGCACACGGTGACGGCCGGCGTGGTGAGCGCGCTCGGCCGATCGCTGCGCGCGCGTACCGTTCGCCTGATGGAAAACCTGATTCAGACCGATGCCGCCCTCAATCCCGGCAACTCCGGCGGGCCGCTCGTCACCAGTCGAGCGCAGGTGGTCGGCGTGAACACCGCGGTGATTCTCGGCGGGCAAGGCATCGCGTTCGCGGTCCCGATCAACACCGCGCGGTATGTCGTCTCGTCATTGCTGCGCGACGGCCGCGTGCGACGCAGTCATCTTGGCGTGGCCGGCCAGGACACGCCGATTCCACGCCGGCTCGTGCGGGCGCATCAACTCACCCACGATCGCGGCGTCACGATCACCGCGGTTTCCGAAGGTACGGCGGCAGCCGAAGCCGAGCTCAGGCCTGGCGATCTGATCGTGGAGTTTGCGGGAGAGTCGGTGCGGGGTGTAGACGATCTGCATCGCCTGCTCACCGAGGAACGCATCGGCGAGCTGCTGCCGCTGAAGATCCTTCGACGCGGCGAGCCGCGCCGCGTGCTCGTGACACCTCGAGAGATCTCTTAACTTTGAAGAGCGTACACAGAACCACTGAAACACAGAACCACGGAAGCTTTTTGTCTTAAAAAATGCTCTGTGGTTCTGTGCTTCCGTGTACGCGTTTCAAAAAGTTCACTACTGATCACTAAGCGCGATCAGAGGGTCTGTCTTCGCGGCTCGCCTCGCCGGCAAGACGCACGCGATCATGGCGACGGCGATCAACATGCCGGCGACGGCCGCGACGACGCGCGGATCCATGGCGCCGGTTTCATACAACTGCGCCTGCAGGGTCTGGCGAAGGAAGAAGGCGCCGACAAGACCG
>Ga0111538_10013881_pt1 | contig 10619 bp, 7 predicted proteins | sample SoiMethybrSBSTD1_FD_79669 | JGI IMG/M metagenome (GOLD analysis project Ga0111538, IMG submission 79669) | Bulk soil microbial communities from a Populus tree surrounding site in Tennessee, USA - Soil MetaG P. TD hybrid SBSTD1 (version 2)... | ecosystem: Environmental > Terrestrial > Soil > Tree... | reverse complement strand
GTGATCCATCACCTGCAGCAGGATGTTGAAGATGTCGGGATGCGCCTTCTCGATCTCGTCGAGCAGCACCACGCTGTAGGGATGGGTGCGCACCGTGTCGACCAGCAGGCCGCCCTGCTCGAAGCCGACATATCCGGGCGGCGCGCCAATCAGCCGCGCCACCGCGTGCTTCTCCATGTACTCGCTCATGTCGAAGCGCGTGAACTCGTTGCCGAGCTGAATCGCCAGCTGCTTGGCGAGCTCGGTCTTGCCGACGCCGGTCGGGCCCGTGAACAGGAAGCAGCCGGCCGGCCGGTCCGGCTGCCCGAGGCCGGCGCGCGAGCGCTTGATCGCCTGCGCCACCAGGTGCACCGCGTCGGGCTGGCCGAAGACGACGCGCTCGAGCGATTCCTGCAGCGTTCGCAGCCGCTCGCGATCGGACGAGGAGGCCTGCCGCGCCGGGATGCGGGCGATGCGCGCCACGACACGCTCGATGTCGGGCGCGTCGACGACGAGCGGGGGCGGGGCAGGTGAGGCCGGCGAATCGAGCTCGGCCGACGCCGCGGGTGGCGCCGCGAGCCGTACCACCGATCCGGTTTCGTCGATGAGATCGATCGCGCTGTCGGGCAGACGGTAGTCCCGCAGGTGCCGCGCCGCGAGCTTGACCGCTGCCTCGAGCGCCGCGTCGGTGTACTTCACGCGGTGATGCTCTTCGTAACGGCTTCTCAAGCCGGCGAGGATCCTGACCGCCTCTTCGACCGACGGCTCGTCGATCGCGATCTTCTGCAGCCGCCGCGCCAGCGCGCGATCCTTCTCGATGTGCTTGAACTCGTCGAAGGTGGTCGAGCCGATGACGCGCAGCTCCCCGGAGGTGAGAATCGGCTTGATCAGCGTCGCCAGGTCCATGGTGCCGCCGGTGGTGGCGCCGGCGCCGACGGTGGAGTGGATTTCGTCGATGAACAGAATCGCCTTCGGCCGGTTGCTCAGCGCGCGGATCACCGCCTTGAACCGCTCCTCGAAGTCGCCGCGGAAGCGCGTGCCGGCGAGCAGGCCGGCGGTGTCGAGGGCGAAGATCTCCGCGCCTTTCAGCGTCTCCTGGATTTCATCCGCCAGCAGGCGCATCGCCAGCCCTTCGGCCATCGCCGTCTTGCCGACGCCGGCATCGCCGACGAACACCGGGTTGTTCTTGCGGCGGCGGCACAGCACTTCGATCGTCCGCTGCAGCTCCTCGGCGCGGCCGATCAGCGGATCGAGCAGCCCCTGCTTCGCGCGCTCGGTCAGGTTGGTGCAGTAGGCGGCGAGCGGATCGCGCGCCGTCGAGCTGCCTTCGTCGCCTTCGCCCGCGCCGGCGCCGCGCTCAGCGCCGGTCGGGCCGCCGGGCATCGGCGTCTTCGAGATGCCGTGGGAGATGTATTCGAGCACGTCGAGCCGGGTGACGCCCTGCTCGGCGAGCAGCTGCGCGGCGTAGGTTTTCGGCTGCTGCAGGATGGCGGCGCAGATGTCGCCGGCCTCGACCTCGGCGCGCTGCGCGCTCTGCACGTGCAGCACCGCGGTCTGCAGCACGCGCCGGAACGCGGCCGTCTGCTCGGGCTCGCGCTGGTCGCCGCGCTTCTGCTGCTCGATCGAGTGGCTCAAATACGCGTCGAGATCGCGCCGCAGCTTGGGCAGATCGGTGCCGCAGGCGGCCAGGATCCGCTCGCCGTCGTTGTCGTGGGCCAGCGCGTACAGCAGGTGTTCGAGCGTGACGTAGGCATGCCGGCGCGACACCGCTTCGCGGTAGGCGATGGTCAGGACGACTTCAATCGAGGCAGAAAACACGGCTTCAGCTCACGCTTCTTCGATCGCCGCTCGCAGCGGGTACTCGGCGGCGCGGGCCATCGAGACGACCGCGTCGACCTTGGTTTCGGCGACTTCCCACGGATACACGCCGGCGATCCCGCTGCCGTTCAGGTGGACCTGCATCATCACCCGGTATGCTTCAGCCGAAGACTTCTGGAACAGCGTCTCCAGCACGTGCATCACGAACTCCATCGTCGTGTAGTCGTCGTTGAGCAGGACCACTTTGTACATGGTCGGGTCTTTTTTCTGCGTCTTGACCCGTTCCTTGACCGCGCCATCGGTTTCGCCCTGGCCGTTGCTCACGATCACAGCGTAACGCGGCGGCGGCAGTTCTTCCAAGGCACGCGAGGGCAGGTGGGGCTGGTTGGGCGGGTGTGGCGGGTGGGTAGGCAGGTAGGTTTGACGGGGCAGGCAGGGTGATGGATCGCGATGATGCGGTGGTGGGCAGGGCGATTGCACGCTCGAGGGCCGAGGTGTTCCGATGCGATACGCACCGTTCACGCTGGCGCTGCTCATCGGTTTGACCGTCGCCTGTCATCCCGGACCGGTGGTCGAGACGAAGCCGAACGCCGCCGGCGGCACCATCGCGGGCATGGTGTCGACCGCAGACTCGACCGTGGCGGTGCCCGGGCGCAAGGTGACGGCGATCGAGGTGAGCAAGGGGACCCGCTTCGACACGACGACGGGCACCAACGGCGGCTACACGATCAAGGTGCCGGAGGGAACCTATCGCCTGGAGGTCGAGCTGCGTCCGACCGAGGCGCTGGCGAAACGGCCGGACGAGACGCAGGTGAACAACGGCGATCTCGATCCTGGCCGCGACTTCGTCATCACCGTACGATCCGCGAGGTAGCCGGAGACCACGAAGACACGAAAACACGAAGGAACACGAAGGAATCTCTTCTCTTAAGAAAGAGAAGTAAGGATTCTTCTTCGTCGCTCTTCGTGTCTTCGTGCTCTTCGTGGTCTCAGGCTACCCGGATGCCGGGATCAGATCAGAAGGTGTCGAATCGATACCCGAACTTCCACAGGCGATCGAACGAGAAGCTCACCCAGCGGCCGTGCTCGTATTGGAGGATGCGGTTGATGCGCAGCTGATCGATGCCGCGCTCCTCGGCGGCGCGCATCGCCGCGACGATCTCGGCGGCCGCGGCCGCGTAGCGGTCGTCGGGATCGACTTCCATGTCCTTCCAGATGCGGCGGGCCGAGGCGATCTTGCCCTGCTTCCAGTAGATCGATCCCATCAGAAAGCGTGCGTCGCCGGCTCGATAGCCGCGCGGCGTCGTCAGCAGGATGCTCTCGAGGACCGCGAGGCGGACGCCGTCGTAGTGGGTTTTCAATGCCTCCGCCGACAGCATGTGCTTCCGTTCGAGCAGCTGGCGATAGTGCGTCCGGATCGTGGCGATGGCGTTGAAGGCCTCAGGGTTGGCGCGGCGCGTCCAGCCCAGTGCTTCGGCCGGGTCGGTCTCGACGAGGGTGATCAACGCGTCCAGGCTGCCCTGGGCCAGCTTGTCGAGCAGGAACAGCAGCTCGGTGGTGGCGCGGGTCGATGGATTGCGAATCGCGAAGCGGCTGACGAAGTCGATGAAGTCGGCATGATCCGACGCGAGGCCGAGCTCGACCCACAACCGCGGATCGCGCGTCGAGGCGTCGATGTAAGGCTGCAGCCCGTTCTGGGCAACGTAGGCGCTGAGCAGCGCCGGCACGCGTCCCTGGTTCGGGCTGTGCGCGTTGGCCAGCGCCGCAACCGGGCCGAACAGCCGCCAGCGATCGCGCCGCGACCACGCGTTGTCGATCACCGACTGCAACGCAGAGTCGGCGATGTCGAGGGGCGGCCGGGGCGCAGCGTCCGGCGTTTGCGCCAGCGGGTTGGGCAGGCGGTTTCGCGAGGCGTTGCGTGCCGGCGCGATCACGCGCTCGAGCATCGGCGTGCCGGTCAGGAACGGAAACAGGACGCTGGCGCGCTTCACGACCTTGCTGAAGTCGAAGGTAAACCCCGGCAGCGACACGCTCGCCGCGTCGTCGTCGATCTGGATGCCGAGGCTCTGCGCGCGGAGATCGGTGTCGAGCGAGGAGCCGGGCGGGAGCGATTCGACGAGGACGACAACCGGATCCGGTGTCGGCTCCTCGCTGGGCGTCAGCGCGATTTGCGGGCGGCCTTCCTCGAGCCAGATAGCGGCGACGAGCGCGGCGACGTGGAAGATCGCCGAGACTCCGAACGAGGAGATTCGACGCGTGCGCATCGCGTCGTCAATCGTACACTGGGCGGCTGGCCGCCGCGGTCGAAGAAGCGCATTCACTCCGAAGAGCCGCTCCGCAGGCCGGAAAACCGCTGCTCCAGCTCAACGTCGTCGGAACGCGCGTGGGGCTACAGCCCCACGCGTTGTCGCAGGCCTGCGCAGCGGTTTTCATGCGATTGGAACGGCCTGCTCCGAGGCTCTTCTGCGTGAACGCGCTTCCTCGACTGCGAGTCGCGGGCGAAACGCCTCACCGCGTTTTGAGCGGCACCGAAAACTCGTCCTTGGGAAAGAGGTCGGTGTTGATGTCGACGAACGCCGACCGGTCGTCGTGCGGTCCGATGATCTGCGGGGACCGCGCGAGGTAGCTCTCGATGAGCGGGCCGATATCGACGAACGCGCGGGCGTAGTAGCTCCGCACGCGCGGATCCTGCATCCGGCGCCGGACTGATTCGGCGTCGAAGGCGATCGGCTGATTGCTGCCGATGACGATGTCGCCGTAGCTGAGGACGTGCGGGAAGACGCTGACAAACGTGTTGTGCACGCGCGCGGTCGGCGACCAGCTGACCGCGAGGCCGCCGGGCGCGAGCCGGTCGCGGATCAGCGCGAAGTAAGCGTCCGAGTAGAGCAGGCCGGAATACGCGCTCGTCGGCCGCAGCGCATCCGCCTCGATGATGTCGTACGGCTCCGCCGCAAGGCGCACGTGCATGCGGCCGTCGCCGTAGACGTGATCGATCCGCGGATCGGTCAGGATCGCGACCAACCCCGGATAGCGCCAGTGGTCGAGCAGCTCGGTCAGCGTCTCGAGCTGCGGCCGGATGATCTCCACGCAGCTGATGCGCTCCAGCTCCTGCCGCCCGGCGAGGCCGAAGAGCGTGTCGCCCGATCCCAGCCCGATCACGGCGGCGCGCCGCGGCTGTGGATGGATGAACGCGGGCAGCGCGCCGAGCACGGTGTGGATGCCGCCGTATGGGATCCAGCTCTGACCGACGCCGTTCGCGAAGACGACGACGCTCGGCTCGCGGCCGGGGACGGTGCGCAGCACTGATGTGCCCGAGCCGTCCTCGCCGACGTTGACGAAGGCCGGCGTCGACCCGTGAAACGTCGCCCACAACGCGGCGCCGTTCGGCATCGACAGCAGGACCACGACGCTGGCGACGACGACTGCCACGTAGAGCGCCGCCAGGCGCGGGTGCGGTGTTCGCGATGCGAGCACGAGGCCCGCCAGCGGAAACAGCGCACCGATCGCCACCAGCAGGCGCAGCGTGCCGGACGAGCCGACCCACGCGAGCGAGATCCAGCCGGTCACGATCGAGCCGAGCGCGCTGCCGGCGATGTTGGCCGTCAGAAGGCCGCCGACGCGGCGGCCGAGCCGCGCCAGATCGGTCTGCACGGCTTTCATCAGCAGCGGAAAGCTCGCGCCCATCAGCAGCGTCGGGGGGAGAATCAGCGCCGCCGGCAGCATCAGATAGAGCAGCAGGAATTGCGACGGCAGATCGGCGCCGCCGGTCAGGGAGCCGGCCAGCTGACGCATTGCGGCGCGCGCATCCATCGGCTCATAAGTCGCGAAATACGACGAGAGCCAGGCCAGCCCGCCCCAGCGGCCGACGCCGGCGACGAGAAGCGCGATGGCCATGCCGGCGTAGATCGCGATGACCGCCTGAATCATGAAGAAGGCGTGCGCGGGCTCGCGCGTCCGGCGCAACAGCCGCGTGCCGATCGCCGCGCCGGCGCCGATGCCGGTGAGATAGATCGACAGCAGCGTGCCGAAGGTCAACGCCGTCGACTTCAGCATCACGCCGAGAAGACGAAACCACACAATCTCGAGCGACAGCGCGAGGAATCCCGACGTCGCATAGACGGCCGCCCACGCGGCGAACGGCACGCGCTGCGCCTCGCCGGCGCCTGTAGCGTCCCCGGCCGCCGTCGCAGCGAGATCCGCAGGCGCGTCGTTGTCGTGGGTCACAGATGCGCGCGCGGGCGCCAGCAGCGGCACCACGCCGATCGCCGCCAGCAGGTTGATGCCGGCGCTGATGTGCAGCGTGCGCTCGAGGCCGAACGCGGGGAGCAGGACCCAGGTGGCGATAAACGCGCCCGCGGCCGCGCCGGCGGTATTGCACGCATAGAGGGCGCCGGTGATGCGCGCCGCCTGCTGGATCCGCGTCGTCAACGCCCGCGCCAGCAGCGGCAGCGAGACGCCCATGAAGAAGGTCGGCCACAACAGGCTGACGAAGAGCATCGCGGCGCGCGCCTCGACGCCGAGCGCGAGGTGCGCGAAGCGCTGGTAGAGCAGGCGGTAATACAGATCGGCGCTGAAGAAGCCGAAGGCTGCGATCGCAAGCTCGGCGGCGGCGAACGCCGCGAGGTTGAGCCGCGCCGGCATCCGATCGGAAAGCTGCGCCCCGGCCAGGTTGCCGCAGCCGAGCCCGGCCATGAACGCGGCGACGATGATGGTGGCGGAGTGGACGTCGGAGCCGGCGAAGATGACGAGCAGCCGCTGCCAGACGATTTGATAGACGAGGGCGGCGAAGCCGGAGGCGAAGAAAATCAGGCCGGAAAGCGGATGCACCGGGAAGAGGATACACTTCCACATCCTGGAGCGGTCCGGCCGCGTAGAGAGATATGTGGTTCCTGCTGGCCGCGGTCGCGAGCTTTTCCGGCTCGACGGCCGCGGATCTTGCCGCGCTCGAACGGATGGCCCGTGGCGATCACGAGGCGCTCGCGGAGCTCTACGATCAGCACGGCCGTCTGGTGTACTCGCTGGCGCTGCGGATCCTGCGCGATCAGAGCGACGCCGAGGACATCGTGCAGGAGGTCTTCTCGCAGGCCTGGCGGCAGGCGGCGCGCTATGACCGCAGCCGCGGCAATCCGGTCGCCTGGCTGCTCAACCTGACGCGAAGCCGCGCCATCGATCGGCTGCGCGGGCGGCGCGCGCGCCCCGACGCAGCCGCCGCCGACGCGGCCGCGCTCGATCTCGCGGATCTCTCACCGCCCGTCGACGAACAGATCGCGCTGTCGCATCAGGCGTCGCGCGTCCGCACCGCGGTCGGCGAGCTGTCGGTGCTGCAGCGGGTGGCGATCGAGCTCGCGTTCTACGAAGGGCTGACGCACGTCGAGATCGCCGATCGGCTCGAGCTGCCGCTCGGCACGGTGAAGACGCGCATCCGGCAGGGGCTGCTGAAGCTGCGCGAGCGGCTGGCAGGCGCGGTGTGATGGCGGACATGGACCACGAAGCACAGCGCGACGCCGCGGGCCTGTATGCGCTCGGCGCGCTCGCCGGCGCGGAGCGGCAGGCCTTCGAGTCGCATCTCGCGACGTGCGAGGAGTGCGCCGCCGATGTGCGCTCGCTCGGCGCGGTGGTGCGCGCGCTGCCGTACGCGGCGCCGCAGATCGATCCGCCGCCGGCGCTGCGCGCCCGCGTGCTCGCCGCGGCTGGCGATCCCAATGCGTCGGCCCGCGCGGCGGTTGCGTCCGCGCCGCCGGCCTCGCGTCCGCGCTACGCGGAGTCGGGCTGGCTGGCGGCGGCCGCGCTCGTGCTGATCGCCGTCGGCCTCGGTGCGTACACCGCGAACGTGCGCCAGCGCGTCGGCAGCCTCGAGACGCAGCTGACCGAGGCGCTGACCCGCCTCGATCGCAGCGAGGAGCAGCTGGCCGAAGCCGTACGCGCGGCCGAGCGGGCGCAGACGCGCCTCGCGGTCCTGACCGCGCCCGATTTGAAGCAGGTGAGCCTCGCGGGCCAGCCCGCCGCGCCGCGCGCCGCGGGGCGCGCGTTGTGGAGCCGCGCCAACGGGCTGCTCTTTGCCGCCAACGATCTGCCGCCGCTGCCCGCCGGCCGCATCTACCAGGTGTGGTTCCTCACGCCGGGCGCGCCGGTCAGCGCCGGCCTCGTCCGCCCGGATCAGAATGGACGCGTCACCGCCGCGTTCGATACGCCTCCGGGCGCGCCGGATCCAACGGGTGTCGCCGTGTCGATCGAGCCTGAAGCAGGTGTGCCGGCGCCGACCGGCGCCATCTATCTCGCTGGCCAGACTACGCCGTAGCCAGCTCGCTGATAGGGATTAGGGCTCAGGGATTGGGGATTAGTTCTGTCTAAGGGATTAGTGCTGCCCTCTAATCCCTGCCAATCCCTAATCCCTAATCCCTAATCCCTGATCCCTACTCGCTGGCTGATGTCCGGCGCGATGTTCTGACCGGTGACGACCGCGACCGCGATCGACGCCGGCGCAGGCTGCTTCAGCCACGCGGCAGTGGCCGCGGCGCCGGCGGGTTCGGCGGTGATTTGCTCTCCGGTCTGCAGCCGAGCGATCGCGGCGAGCATCTCCGCCTCGCTGACCTGAATCACCTCATCGACCAGGCGACGGATCGCCGCGACGTTCGGCTGCAGCGGACGATTGACGGCAAGACCATCGGCGATCGTGTTCGCCGATTCGGTTCCCACCGGCGTGCCGGACTGCCATGAGAGGTAGTACGCCGGCGCATTCGCCGCGACGACGCCGATGATGCGGATTCTCGGCTGCAGCTGCTTCGCCCCCGCGGCGACGCCGCGGACGAGCGCGGTATCGCCCATCGGCACGTAGATCGCTCCCGCGGCGGGCAGCTGCTCGACGATCTCGCGGCCGATCTGTGCGGTCCCATCGGGAATGTCGGGATCCTCGGCGTCGTGAAGTAAGAAGGCGCGTTTCGACGCCGCGTACGCGCGCGCGGCGTCGATCGCGGCGCTGAGATCGATCCCACTTTCCACCAGCGTGGCGCCCAGCTCGCGAATCCTCGCTGCCTTCACCGGATTCGGCGAGGCGGGCAGGAAGATGGTCGCCGGCACGCCGAGGAGCCGGCCCGCGTACGCCACCGCGGCGCCGTGGTTGCCGGTGCTCGCCGCAACGACTTCGCCTACGGCGCGTCTCGCCAGATTCACGCTCAGCGCATGCACCGCGCCGCGCACCTTGAACGAGCCGGTCGGCAGCTCGTGTTCGAGTTTGAGATACAGCTCGCGGCCCGGCGCGCTCATCGACACGGCGCGTTCGAGCCGCGTCGGTCCAAACCTGGTTTCAGCCAACGCTGACGAGACCTTATCGCATGCGTGTTCGCTTTGCTCCCTCATCGACAAGTTGTCGATTTTCGCGCAGCTTGGCCAGGAGCCCGCATTTCTTCCTCGGGCACGATTACCTGGGTAAACGGCTGGGAGAGTTGATGTTAGCGGAGGCCGTGACAGCCCGAGACAGGTGGCCGGTGAATTGCCCTGAAGCCAGCCATCATGCCGAACGATAACCAGAAGATCATCCAGCCGCGCGCAGAGACGCCGCTCCCCTGCGCGCGTCAACCGCTCGCCGCGACCCGGCTGCCCGATGACCTCCTCTGCGAGCACGTCCAGCGCGTCGCTATCGCCGGCGCCGTCGGCGCCAGCCTGTGGCTGTTCGGGCTGGTCATGGATGCCCTGGTCATGCCGGCGACGCTCGGCACCAAACCGCCGGCGATGATGTTGATCGTCGACGTCCTCGGCGTGCTCGGCTCGGCGGCCCTCTTCGCATTCATCCGGCATTCTTCCTACGCGACGCAGCTGAAGGCCGACGTCGGGTTGATGTTCATGGTGCTGAACGCCGCCGCCGTCGCGCTGATCAACACCCAGGCGCGGCCGCTGACCATCGCCACGATGGGCGGCCACGTATCGTGGATGACGATTGTGATCCTCGTCGGCTCGATGATTCTGCCGACGACGCCGCGCAAGATGCTGGCGGTGGCGCTGTTCTCGGCGTCGATGGATCCGTTCGGCGTCTGGATCGCGCACCTGCGCGGGCTGGCGGTGCCGTCGATGACCGACGCCTTCGTCATCTTCATGCCCAACTATGCGTGCGCCTACGTCGCGATTCTGCCGTCGCACGTGCTGCAGCGGATCGGCCGCCGGCTGCGCCAGGCGCAGGAGATGGGCAGCTACCATCTCGTCGAGCTGCTCGGCCGCGGCGGCATGGGCGAGGTCTGGCGCGCGGAGCACCGGCTGCTGGCCCGCGCCGCCGCCATCAAGCTGGTACGGCCCGAGCTGCTCGGCGCCAGCACCGAGGCGTCGGCGCGGACGATGCTGCGCCGCTTCGAGCGCGAGGCGCAGGCGACGGCGGCGTTGAGCTCGCCGCACACGATTCGCATCTTCGACTTCGGCGTCACCGCCGACCGCACGTTCTATTACGTGATGGAGCTGCTGTCGGGGCGCGACCTCGAATCGCTGGTGCGCGAGTTCGGCCCGGTGCCGGCCGATCGCACCCTGTATCTCCTGTCCCAGGTGTGCCACTCGCTCGCCGACGCGCACGCGCGCGGGCTGGTGCATCGCGATGTGACGCCGGCCAACATCTACACCTGCCGGATGGGCCTCGAGTACGACTTCATCAAGGTGCTCGATTTCGGCCTGGTCAAGTTCAACGACCCGGGCACGATGGAGACCACGCTGATGACCGGGCCGCACGTGACGACCGGCACGCCGGCCTTCATGGCGCCGGAGATCATCACCAACGAAGGCGAAGTCGATCAGCGCGCCGACGTGTATGCGCTCGGCTGCGTCGCGTATTACCTGCTCACCGG
>Ga0111538_10013880_pt1 | contig 10619 bp, 10 predicted proteins | sample SoiMethybrSBSTD1_FD_79669 | JGI IMG/M metagenome (GOLD analysis project Ga0111538, IMG submission 79669) | Bulk soil microbial communities from a Populus tree surrounding site in Tennessee, USA - Soil MetaG P. TD hybrid SBSTD1 (version 2)... | ecosystem: Environmental > Terrestrial > Soil >... | reverse complement strand
TACCTGCACGACGGCCGCGCCCCGACGGTGCACGAGGCCATCGTGCTCCACGGCGGCGAGGCGGCTCAGGCGCGGGACGCCTATCTGGCGCTCGACGAGAGCGGCCGCGCCGGCGTGCGCGTCTTCCTGACGTCCCTCTCGCGGCAGCCGAAGCTCTTCGTGCCATGAGGAGACCCGCCGCGGCGCTTTGCCTTTCCCTCGCGCTCGCCGCGTGCGGCAGTAGCGCGCGAAACGACGCGGCCGCATGGCGCGCCGACTGCGCTCTGCTCGCCCGCCCTGCGCCCCTCAGCCTGGAGGCGGCGCGCGAGGCCCACCGCATGGCGGACCGCCGCCACGAGCTCCGCCTGCGGGAGGCCGCGTCACCCGGCTGGTTCCTCCGCGAGATGCACGCGGCGCTCGATGCGCCTCGCCTCGCCGCCGGTGAGGTATGTCCGGCGGAGCTCGCGGATCTGGGCGAGCTGCTGTTCGAGCACGAGTACAACTTCTCCGATGGCCTCGGTGGCGGCGCTTCGGCTGGCGCCGCGAAGGGACCATTCCGGCGCGTGCACAACGGGCTCTTCGGCGGCCCGGAGACCATCTCGTGTCCGTCGTGCCACTGGGTCGGTGGCCCGGGTGGCGCCGGTTCCGAGACCGACAACGCCTTCCTTCAGGGCGACGGCGCCCGCACGCCGAGCGGTGACGAGCGCAACTCCCCGGCCCTCGTAGGCCTCGGCGTCGTGCAGGCCCTGGCGCGCGAGATGAGCGAAGACCTGCAACGGCAGCGTGCGGACCTCGTGCGCGAGGCCGCGCGTGCCGGCGCCGCGCGCGAGGCACGGCTCACCGCGAAGGGCGTCGACTTCGGCGTCGTCCGCGCCTCGGCGAAGGGCGAGGTCGATGCGTCCGGCCTCGAGGGCGTCGACGCGGACCTCACGGTGAAGCCGTTCGGCTGGAAGGGGACGCTCGCGGACTTCACGTCTTTCGCCGCCGACGCGCTCCAGGTGCACATGGGCATCCAGAGCGACGAGTTGCTCGCGAGTGCGTCTCCGGATGTGGTGGGCACCGCCAACGATGCCGCCGACCCCGACGGCGATGGCCACAAGGGCGAGCTCGGCCGCGGGCCGTTCGCGGCGATGGCCGTGCACCTGGCACTGCTCGAGCTTCCCATCGTGGCGCCGCTCAGCCTGGACGAGCAGCTCGAGCCGGCCGCGCACGGGCTCCGGGCGCCCACGACGACGAGCTTCGCCGAGCCCTTCCAGCGCGGCCGCGAGCAGTTCCACGCCCTCGGCTGCGCCGGCTGTCACAGGCCGATGTTGGTCCTCAAGAGCCCGATGCTCGCCGTGGAGGGGCTACCGCCGCTCGACCTGTCGCGCGAGATGCGTCAGCCGGGACTGCGCTACGACCCGGAGCTCGGCGGCTATCCCGTGTGGCTGTTCAGCGATCTCAAGCGCCACGACATGGGGAAGGCCAACGCGGCCCAGCACGTGCAGCGCGGCGTGGGGCTGGAACAGTATCTCACCCCGCGCCTCTGGGCCGTCGCAGACTCGGCGCCCTACCTGCACGACGGGCGCGCGCCGAGCTTCGACTACGCGATCGCCGGCCACGACGGCGAGGGTGCCGCGGCGCGGGCGGCATACGCGGCGCTCGATCACCATGAGAAGGGCGAGCTCCGCGTCTACTTGATGTCGCTCCGGCGCCTCGCGCGCGTGGTCGTCCCCTGAGCGCGGCGTAGCACGTAGAGGTCGAGCACACCCACCCCGAGCTTCCCGCCGACGGGGTGGCGCAGCGAGCTGATCAGCAACGCCGGGCGGCCGTGTCCGTCCGGATCGGGCGCGCGCCGGATGTGCCACCCGAACCAGCAGTCCGCCTCGTCGCCGAAGAGCTCCGCCAGAACCTTCCCGTTCCGGCCCGAGCGCAGCTCCATGCGACCCGTCTTGTCGGCCTTGCCGCGGCGATGCCAGGGTGCGCCAATCGCCACGTCCTCGGTGCCGTCGCCGTCGAGGTCCCCGGCGCTCGCGACCATGCGTCCGAAGAGCTCACCGGGCTGGGTCCCGGTCCAGTGACGTAGCTCCTTGCCCGTCGCGCTGGAGAAGATGCGGACGTCGCCCGGTGCGGCGCGCTCGTGATCGTTGGTGCGCGACCCGGCGACGACGATGTCTCCCTTCCCGTCGGCGTCCAGGTCGCCGACCGCCGCGACGACCTCGCCGAAGGCGCTGAGCGGGTCGTTGCCCTCCCAGTGATGCAGTACCTTCCCGCTGCCCGACGACATGACCCAGGCGCCGCCCACGTTCTTGCCGCCCGCGTTGCTCTCGTACGGCGCCCCGGCGACGAGCTCGCCGCGCCCATCGCCGTCGAGATCGGCCGTCAGCGCGACGAACCACCCGAAGTTCCCCACGTTCTCCGTCGGGCCATACGTTCGGAGCTCCGTGCCGTCGCTGCCCCGCACGAGGGCGACACGACCCGCATCCGAGGACGGCGCCCCGACGAAGAGCTCGCTCCTGCCATCGCCGTCGTGGTCGCCGGCCAGCGCGAGATCCCAGCCGAAGCTCTCGTTTGCTCTGCCGCGTCGCGCCCAGATCTCGTTGCCGCTCTTGGGGGAGCGCGCGACGAGGATACCCCTCATCTCACCATCGAATCGGGCGAGGGGCGCCGCGATCACCACGTCCGAGAGGCCGTCGTGATCGAGGTCCGTGACGGGCATCACCCAGTGCCCGAAGAGCGCGTCCGGTAGCTCGCCCTGCCAGGTGCGGATCGGCATCCCGTTCGCGCCGGACCAGACGGTTGCGCTGCCGTTCTGGGCCCTCCCCTGGAGCGTGAAGCGCGCGCCGGCGGCGATGTCCGCCTTGCCGTCGCCGTCGACATCGAGCGGCTCGCCGAAGCGGAACCCGAGCTCGCCCAAAGGCACGACCCCGGCGATGCGGCGCGCGATACACCAGCCCTCACCGGGAACGGAGCAGGGGCCGATGCTCGAAGCGGGAGACGGAAGAGTGGACAGCAGGGCGACGGCGAGCGCCGCCGCGAATCGGCGTCGCCGGCACCGGTGTGCCGGCGACGCCGTCGTGTCTACTGGCAGCAGCCGACCCAGCGCGAGCCGAGACAGTTGGACGCGGGGCTCCCCGACTGGAGGGTGCCGAGGGTGCCCATCGCGTTGTCGAGAAGCACGTGCGAGGCGAAGGTCCCCGTGTGCGCCGTCTGGTAATCCCAGTTGAGGTTGGAGCCCCCGAGGGTGTCGTTGATGCACTGCACCTGGGGGCTCAACGAGTTGTCGATCGCCCAGAACGAGGTGACGGTCATGCCGTTCTGGTCCGTGATGAGGTCGAGGTCGCCCGCCGTCTCCGCGGACTGGAGATTCGCATACGTGCAGTGAGAGGTACCCGCGATGAGGGTGGCGCACGCAGCGTCGGCGCCCGCGAGCCCGGTCCCGGCGAAGTTGAACTTGCCCGTCTGCGGGGGCGCGAGCACGAGCTTGAGAACCGATCCGAGCGTGGTCGAGGTGGTGCTCGTCGAGCTGGTGGTCGTCGGGTTCGGCGGATCGCAGGTCGACGGCTCGGGGTCACACGTGCCGACCGCGCAATCCTTGCCGAGGAACTTGGTGCCGTCGTCCTTCACGATGGTGCCGCCGCAGCGCATGCAGAAGCGGGTACCGGTCCCGAACTGCACCTGGACGTTGACGGCGCCCTGCCCGGGAGGCGCGTCGTCGGCGAGCGTGTAGTTGAGGACGGGGGAATCCTGCTTGATCTTCACCAGGAGCTTCCCGTCCTTGATCTGCGCCGTGTTCTTCTGGGCGGTGTCGTTGTACTTCCACTTGGTGGTGAGATTCTGCCAGAGGGAGCCGTTCGGCAGGATGGCGCAGAAGTCGTCCGTTGTGGTGCTGCCGTAGACGTGGACCGACGCGCCGCCGATGTTCGGCGAGTCGGCGCTCGCGAACGTGACGCCGACGTCCTTCGACAGGATGAGCACCTGCCGCTTCGTGGGGTCCGGGTTGTCCTTGATCAGGATCTTCTTCGCCGTGATGTCGGCCGCAGGGGCGAGCCCGACGGACACGAGCAGTAATGCGGCGGCCGAGATGCTTCCGAGTCTCATCTTCGACATGGTTTCGCGTCCCCCTGGGCTAGTGAGCCTTTGGAGGGATCCTCCCCGAACCTCCCGGGGGGTGTCAAGGCGAAATCTGAGGCTACGAGCCCGTTTCGACCAGGCCATCCGACCGGTCGCTCTGCCATGCCGACACCATGGACTCAGTAGTCCACCTGGCGCCGATCCGCCCCGCCGAATCCACCAGGATGAGGCCCGCCAGCGCCCCCGTCCGTTGCCGCAGCTCGTCGAGTGCATGGCGAGCCGCGAATACCGGATCGAGGCCGCCCGCCACGAGCTCCAACGCGCTGCGTACGAGACAGAGCCGGATGATCGCCTCACCGGGTCCAGTCGCCGAGCCCGCGCCGAGCCGGTCGTCGGCATAGGTCCCGGCGCCGATCATGGCGGAGTCGCCGACGCGCCCGCTGCGCTTGCCGGCGACGCCGCCGGTCGACGTCGCGGCGGCGACGTGCCCGCGTGCGTCGCGCGCCACCGCGCCGACCGTCTCGCCGGGTCCCGGCTGCCGCGCCTGCCAGCGCCGGCGGGCCTCCTCGGTCACGAGCGCCTCCGGCTCGCAGACGGTGAGGCCGCGCGCCGCCGCGAGCGCGCGCGCGGGCGGCCCGACGAGCAGCACCTCGCGCCCCTCGTCGAGGACGGCGCGGGCCACCTGAACCGGATTCCGGACGCCGCGTACGGCGCCGACGGCGCCGGCCGCGAGCGTGTCGCCGGCCATCACCGACGCGTCCATCTCGACCTCGCCGTCGGACGTGAGGACGGAGCCGAGACCCGCGTTGAATCCGGGGTCGTCCTCGAGCAGCGCCACGGCGGCGACCGCCGCGTCGAGTGCGCTACCGCCGGCCGCGAGGATGCGCCACCCCTCCTCGGAGGCGCGGCGCACGCCCGCGCGACGCGCGGGACGCTCGCCCGGGCTCTCGCGGCCGGCGCCGCCGTGCACCACGATGGCCGTGCTGCGTGAGGTCATCGCCGTCGCACGTAGCCCGGGGATTCCGGGGCTGCAAGGTTCGGAGGCATGGGCTACAGAGAGACACCCACGAAAGGAGATTCTCGATGACGTTTCACGGCGTCGACGTGCAGCGGCAGTTCAGGCGCATGCGAGAGCTCGCCCCCGAGGCGTATCGCGCGTTCCTCGACTTCGACGGCAAGGCGTTCGCGGCGGGCGCGCTCGACACCAAGACGAAGGAGCTGATCGCCGTCGGCATCGCTCACATCACGCAGTGCCCGTGGTGCATCGATGCGCACACCGGCAGGGCGACGAAGGCGGGTGCCACGGACAAGGAAATCGGCGAGGTCATTTTCGTCTCGATGGCCATGGCCGCCGGCGCCGCGTGGGCCCATGGCGGGCTCGCGCTCCAGTGCCTCGCCGAACACGAGGCCGCCACGAAAGCGTAGCACGCGCTTGTTCCGCATGCGCGCCGCACGCTATGGACCTGCGGCATGTCCGTAGCCCGCCTGAGCCAGCTCCTTGCGCCGACTCTGCGCGAGGAACCCGCCGACGCCGAGGTGGTGAGCCACAAGCTCCTCGTCCGCGCGGGCATGATCCGCCAGGTGGCGCGCGGCATCTACGACTTCCTGCCGCTCGGCCTCCGCGCCGTGCGGCGCTTCGAGAACATCGTGCGCGAAGAGATGGACCGCGCCGGGGCGCAGGAGATCCTCATGCCCGCGGTCATCCCGGCCGAGCTCTGGGTCGAGAGCGGGCGCTGGGACAAGTACGGTCGCGAGCTCCTGCGCCTGAAGGATCGCTACGACCGCGACTTCTGCTTCGGCCCGACGCACGAGGAGGTGGTCACGGACCTGGTACGCAGGGAAGTCCGCTCCTATCGCGACCTGCCGAAGAACCTCTACCAGATCCAGGTGAAGTTCCGGGACGAGGTCCGCCCGCGATTCGGGCTCATGCGCGGGCGCGAGTTCATCATGAAGGACGCCTACTCGTTCCACGTCGACGCCGACGACGCGCGGCGCGAGTACCAGCGGATGTACGAGACGTACGGGCGCATCTTCGAGCGCTGCGGCCTCACGTTCCGCCCGGTGGAGGCGGGGACGGGGGCGATCGGGGGCTCGCTCTCGCACGAGTTCCAGGTGCTGGCGAGCTCGGGCGAGGACGCCATCGTCTCCTGCGACAAGTGCGGCTACGCGGCCAACGTCGAGAAGGCGGAGGTGCGGGCCGCCGAGCCGAGCGGCGGCACGACGCGAACGCTCGAGCGCGTCGCGACGCCGGCGAAGCGGACGGTCGAGGAGGTGAGCGCGTTCCTCGGCGAGCCGCCCGCGCGCTTCATCAAGACGCTCCTCTTCGCCGCCGACGGCGGGGGCGTGGTGGCGGCGCTCGTGCGGGGCGATCACGAGGTGTCCGAGACGAAGCTGCAGGCGGCGCTCGGCGGCGAGGCCGTCGCGCTCGCGGACGAGGCGACGGTCGAGCGGGTGACGGGCGCGCCGGTCGGCTTCGCCGGGCCCGTGGGGCTCTCGCGGGTGCGGATCGTCGCCGACGCGTCGCTGCGCGGGATCCGCGGCGCGGTGAGCGGCGCCAACCGGGCCGACGAGCACCTCGTCGGCATCGATCAGGCGCGCGACCTCGCGGACGTCTCCTTCGCCGATCTCCGCCAGGCGCGCGCCGGCGACCGCTGCGCGCGCTGCGACGCCGGCACGTTCAGCGAGCACCGCGGCATCGAGGTGGGGCAGGTCTTCTACCTCGGCACGAAGTACAGCCAGGCGATGAAGGCGATGTTCCTCGGCGCCGACGGCGTCGAGCGCCCGATCGAGATGGGCTGCTACGGCATCGGCATCACGCGCACGGTGGCTGCTGCGATCGAGCAGCACCACGACGACGCCGGCATCGTCTGGCCGCCGGGGCTCGCGCCCTACGGCGCGCACGTCGTGCAGATGAGCGGGTCGGACGCGGCGCTCAGGGACACGGCCGAGCGCGTGGCCGCCGATCTCGAGGCGGCGGGCGTCGACGCATTGCTCGACGACCGCGACGAGCGGCCCGGGGTCAAGTTCAAGGACGCCGACCTGATCGGGCTCCCGGTCCGCGTGACCGCCGGCGCGCGCGCGCTCGCGCGCGGCGCCGTCGAGGTGAAGCGCCGGAACGACCGCGAGGCGGTCGAGGTCCCGGTCGGCGAGGCGGCGGCGCGCGTGGCGTCGCTCGTGGGGCCGCGCTGACGCCGGTGCTGACCTCGCGTCCCGACGGCATCCGGAACCGGCTCATCTTCGCCCTCGACGTGGACTCGCTGGCCGAGGCCGAGGCGCTCGTCGAGCAGCTCGCGCGCGAGGTCGGCGTCTTCAAGGTGGGGAAGCAGCTCTTCCTCAGCGCCGGCCCCGAGGTCGTGCGCATGATCCAGCGCCACGGCGCCGACGTGTTCCTGGATCTCAAGTTCCACGACATCCCGTACACGGTCGCGCGCGCCGGCATCGAGGCCGCGCGCCTCGGCGTCCGCTTCTTCGACCTCCACGCATCGGGCAGCTTCGAGATGATGGAGCGGACGCAGATCGAGGTCGCCCGCGTGTGCCGCCGCGAGGGCGTGCGGCGGCCGAAGATCCTCGCCGTGACCGTGCTCACGAGCCTCCGCAAGAGCGATCTCCGCCGTGTCGGCGTCTCCGACGAGGTAGAGCACCAGGTGGTGCGGCTCGCGCGCCTCGCGCGGAAGGCCGGCATGGACGGGGTCGTCGCGTCGCCGCTCGAGATCGCCCGCATCCGGCGCGAGTGCGGGCGCGGCTTCCTCATCGTGACGCCCGGCGTGCGGCCCGCAGGCCTCGGCGCGGACGACGACCAGAAGCGGTACATGACGCCGGAGGAGGCGATGAAGGCGGGCGCCGACTACCTGGTCCTCGGCCGCCCGATCCGCGATGCGCTCGATCCGCTCGCCGCCGTGCGCGAGGTCGTCGCCGAGATGGCGCGCGGCTTCCTCACCGCGCGCACGCGGCCGGGTCTCAGGTCCTGACGCCCTCGGCGCGCCGCGCCGGCGCCATGACCTTCGGTCGGCGCGCGGCGACCGCCAGGACGCTCCCGGCGATGACCAGCGTCATGGCGAAGAAATGGAAGCCGCCGTTCACCGCATCCCAGGCGACGAAGAGCCCGCCGACGGCGGCGATCGACAGCGCCGAGGGCACGAGCGGCACGGTCAGCACTCCGAGCGTCCCGGCGATGAGCAGGGCGCCCGCGACGATCCCCGCGATGCCGACCGCGTGCCAGCCGAGCGGGCCTCCGAGGAGCGCGGGCCCGTCGGGATAGAGGCGTGTGCCGACGACCTCGTGCGCGATGCCGACGTAGGCGACGAGCGTCGCCGCGGCGAACGCGAGGAGCCGCGCACGCTCCGGCGTCGCGGCCGCCGCGGCGCGCCGTCCGCGGAGCCGCGTCGCGACGTCGAGCAGGGCGACTCCGCCGACGATGACGGCCATCATCCACATGCCGCCGGCCGCGAAGATCGACGAGTGCACCGTGCGGAGCGCCGCCGCCAGCAGCGCGCTGAGTGCCAGACCGCGCAGCGGCAGCTCGCGCCAGACGAGGCGCTGGCGCCCCGCGAGAATCGCCGCGAACGGGATGCCGGAGGTGACGGCGAGGTACTCCGCGTACGGCGTCCCGTGCCGCCGGAGGAGCTTCCGGTCCTGGAGCCACGCCCCGAACGTGACGAGGAGGAACGTGCCGGCGAAGAAGACGAAGCCGGTGAGGCGCGTGGCCAGGAGCGCGTGGGCGGCGGCCATCATCGCGATGCCGGCGAAGAACGCGTGCCGCGTGATGCGCGCGAGGCCGCGCGGCGGCCGCACCGCACCCGGCGGCACCATGCCCGGGGGCGCCATCGGCGAGGCGGGGAAGACGAGCACGCCCGCGATCGCGAGCGTCACGCCCGCGAACGAGACGCCATAGAGGACGCTCCGGGCGAGCGGGACCGCCGCGAGCGCGAGCCCGGCGGCGCCGTCGAACCGCAGGCCGGCGTAGGCGTGCACCAGAAGCCCGTACGTGACGACGGCGACGAGCGAGAAGGCGTAGACGAAGCCCTGCGCGCCGAGGCGATCCACGAGCCAGGCCCGCAGGCGGCCGGTGGCCAGGACGAGATGCGTTCCACCGAAGAGCACCCAGTACAGCGCGATCGTGACCACGGGATCCATGGTGTCCTCCTCAGGCGCGCCGCGGCCGCCGGGCGAGCAGCGGCACGACCGTCTTCAACGTCTCGGGATCGACCGGCTGCCCCTGTGAGAAGGCGCCGATGCCCTCGTTCAGCGCGGTGAAGAAGGCGCTGAGCCCCGCCAGGCGCTGGCCGGCGAAGGCCTGCGCCTCGCGGCGCCCGCCGCCCTCGCCGAGCGCGCGCTCGGCGTCCGCGACCGCCGCCAGCACCTGCCGCACCGTCCAGCGGAAGCGGCGCTCCATGATCTCCTGCATGAGGCGCCAGAAGTTCGTGACGGCCTCGTAGAAGTCCTTGCGCGTGCCGGGCGTCGGCACGCGCCGCACGAGATGCCACTCGACGAGGCCGCGGATGGCGACCGAGATGGTGCTCTTACTCTGCTCGAGCGCGGCCGCGATGTCTTCGAGGGAGGTGGCCTGCTCCTGCAGGTAGAGGAAGGCGAAGATGCGTCCCTGGAGCTGCGTGATGACGCCTGACGTGGCCGCGGCGGCGCCGAGCCCGTCCACGAGGGTGGTGGTCGCTCGATCCATCATGTTCCGTACGTTTGGAATATTCCGAACGTACAGTCAATGGGGGTCGATCAGCGGCCGAGGCGGGCGTGCGTCAGGGCGGGCAGCTCGCGGCGGACGCGGGCGAGGTAGTCGAGGTCGATCTCCGCACTTACCACGGCCTCCCCGTCGCCGGCGCGTGCGAGAACGCGCCCCCAGGGATCGACGATCATCGAGTCGCCCCAGTCGGCGACGCCCTGCGGGCTCGCGCCCGCCTGATTCGCCGCGACGACGTAGCACTGGTTCTCGACGGCGCGCGCGCGGAGGAGCACCTCCCAGTGCGCCGCGCCGGTTGGAAAGGTGAACGCCGACGGCAGCGTGAGTACCTCGGCCCCCCCCAGCGCGAGGCGCCGGTAGAGCTCCGGGAAGCGCAGGTCGTAGCAGATCGAGAGGCCGAGCGTGCCGAGCTCGGTCGGCGCGGTCACGACCTCCGTGCCCGGCGCGCGCGTCGCGGACTCCTGGATGACGACCCGGCCCGGCAGATCGACGTCGAAGAGGTGGAGCTTCCTGTAGCGCGCGACGATCTCGCCGCGGGGATCGATGAGACAGCTCGTGTTGAAGACGCGCGGCTCGCCGTCCGCGCGCTCGTGCAGCGAGCCGGCCACCAGCCAGACACGTAGCTCGCGGGCGAGGGCGCCGAGCCGCGCGGTCGTCGGTCCGGGGACCGGCTCCGCGACCGCCGCCTCCTCGGCGGCGGGCCCACGCCACGCGGACACCTCGGGCAGGACGACGAGGCCGGCGCCGCGTGCGCCGGCGTCGCGCACGAGAGCCTCCGCGCGCGCCAGATTGGCGGCGCGGTCGGACCCCGACTGCATCTGCACTGCGGCGGCCCGATAGCGGCGCACGAGGCCGCATTACCCTCCGCACTGCGGGGGCGTCAAACTGTTCCGGC
>Ga0111538_10013878_pt1 | contig 10620 bp, 9 predicted proteins | sample SoiMethybrSBSTD1_FD_79669 | JGI IMG/M metagenome (GOLD analysis project Ga0111538, IMG submission 79669) | Bulk soil microbial communities from a Populus tree surrounding site in Tennessee, USA - Soil MetaG P. TD hybrid SBSTD1 (version 2)... | ecosystem: Environmental > Terrestrial > Soil > Tree... | reverse complement strand
GGATTGTCCGGGAGCTTGCGCCCGTCCACCGGAATCGATCGGAACGTCCACATCAGCTCGTAGAGCCACACCGTTCGCGTCGGACTCTGCACGATCTGGAACGGCACACCGCTGATGCTCGCGCGCGGAATGCCCGCGAACAGGCACAGGCCTTCCGGATTGATCGTGGCGGTGAGATTGTGCTGATAGGCCGCGGCGCCGGCCGGCGTGAAGATCGCCTTGAACCCGCCGGGCACGTTCTTGTCCATGTTGCGGAGCAGCGGTCCGCGCCAGAATCCGGACAGATCCGGCTTGCCGTCCAGCGTGCGTGGTGTCGGGCGCACGGCCTGAGCCGGCGCACCCCGTTGGGCAGCGGTACGCGTCGCGGTCGTGAGAGCCGCGACGGAACAGACCAACACGATTGCCCCGGAGAGCGAGCGCCTTCGCACGACGTTCATGGCCATCCTCCCGCGACGATTCTAACGATCTCCGACCCGACGCGCGAGCACGATGCCAGGCTCGCCAATTGCGCTCGACCGCAAAAGTACCCGAACGCCTACCGAGTAGCGTCCAATCAACGTCGGCGGCCGTTCGGTGGAACTCGTGAAGGTCGTTGATCTTCAGGACATTTGCTGTTGCGAGTAGCGACCTGCTGCACGTCATTAGCCGCGAGCGCTCGCGTCCAATGGAGTGATTCGCAGCCAATCACGTTTGTGATCGCTCCTGTTGGCCCGTGCTAATATCCGCGCCCACAAGGACATCCGGTCGAACGCGGATCGGACTTACTCGAAAAGCTCCGCCAATCCCTGCCGCAGTGGTGCAGCCATTCGATTCACCGAAGCCAATGACTTCGGGTTCGCAAAGGAGCCACCATGCTCAGCCGTCGGACCTTCTTGTCGCTTCTTCCAGGTAGCGCCGTTGCCCCGCGTGTCGCGTTCGCGCAAGAGCGCCCACGTCGCCTGGCGCTGTATGCCAATGTCGGGCCTGTGCTCACGCGTTATGACGTTGATCTCGCCAACGCGGAACTGATCAAGCGGGATTCTGTGACATTGCCAGCCAGCGTGCAGTACTGCTGGCCGCATCGCGGCCGCCGCTACTTCTATGTCGCGTCAAGCAGCGGTACTCCCGGTACTGCGCAGACCGGCAACGAACACCACGTGACGGCGTTCAGAATCGATCCCGCCACCGGCGCGCTCAACCAGATTGGCGATCCGATGCCTCTGCCGGTCCGCCCGATCCACATCACACTCGACAACGAATCGGCGCACATCCTGGTCGCGTTCAACAACCCCAGCTCGTTGCGGGTGTATCGCATCAACCATGATTTCACCCCTGGGGAAGAGGTGCCGCAAGGCACGATGGATGCCGGCATCTACGCGCACCAAGTGCGCCTGACCCCCGACGGCCGCCATGTGGTGCTGGTGACGCGCGGCAACGAAGGCACGGGGCAGAGGCCCGAGGACCCTGGAGCGCTGATGGTGTTTGACTACAAGGACGGCAGGCTCTCCAACCAGTACAAGATCGCGCCCAATGGCGGGCATGGCTACGGCCCGCGCCACCTGGATTTTCATCCCACGGAGCCGTGGATGTACGTGTCGATCGAAACGCAGAACCAGATGCACATGCACCGCATGCAGAGTGGCAAGCCGCTGCCGGAGGTCGTGTTCAACAAGACCACGCTGCTGGAACCCCATAACATCCGCTCGCGCCAGGCGGCGAGCACGGTACACGTGCATCCGAACGGGCGTGTCTTGTACGGCGCAAACCGCTCGCAGGACGTGGTGGAATTCAACGGGAAGAACGTCTACAAGGGCGGCGAGAACAGCATCGTCGTGTTCGCCATCAACCAGCAGACCGGTGAACCGACCGCCGTGCAGCACATCGAAACGCGCAAGTTCCATCCGCGCACGTTCCACATCGATCCCGGCGGGAGGATGCTGGTCGCACAGCACAACCTGCCGGTGAACATGCGCGATGGCGATAATGTGCGCGCGGTGCCGGCAGGGCTGTCGGTGTTCCGCGTCGGCGCGGACGGAACTCTGACGTTTGCACGCGCGTACGACATCGATGTCGGCAACGGGATCATGTGGTGGATGGGAATGGTGCCGCTCTAAAGACGATACAGCGCAAGCACCGCTTTCCATTCGCGGGAGCGAGATAACCGTTTGAAGAAATTCCGAGCGAGGAGAACGTGATGAAAACTGTGGCAATCCGCACCGCAGTGTCGATCCTCGTATGTTCCCTGACCATCGTCGTGGCGTTCTCTGCTCAGTTGGCCTCTCAGGGATCATCCCGTCCGCTCGTGAGTCAGGCGCAGTATGACGCCTGGCAGAAGGACTTGTCGAACTGGGGCCGCTGGGGTCCTGACGATCAGATCGGAACACTCAACCTGATTACACCGGCGAAGCGCCGCGCAGCGCTCGCGCTCGTCAAAGAAGGCGTACCGGTGTCGCTGTCGACCAATACCTTCTTCGTCAAGGAGACTGACGTTCCGTGCCCGGCCGAATGGGGTATGTTGACCGCGACGGACGTTGGCGCCACCGATCGCGTCGCGTATCCGTGCATCCACGGCGCGGCCGCCACGCACATCGATTCGCTGGCGCACACGTTCTTCGCAGGAAGGATGTGGAACGGCTACGACACGTCGAAGCTGGTGACCAAGGACAAGGGCGCGGAGAAGAACTCGGTGATGCCGATGAAGAACGGAATCGTCACGCGCGGGGTCCTGTACGACATCGCGAGGCTGAAGGGCGTTCCGTATCTCGCGCCAGGCGACCGCATCTTCCCCGACGACATGGAGGCGTGGGAAAAGAAGGCGGGAGTCAAGGCGGGGCCGGGGGACGCGATCGTGCTTCGGTGGGGCCGCTACGGGCGGCGCGCGAAGCTCGGACCTGACGATGGCGCCGCGGGGTTCGATAATTCGATTCTGCCGTGGCTCAAGGAGCGCGACATCGCGCTCATCGTCTGGGAGACGGCCGGCTATTCGCCGCAGCCGCAGGGCGATCTGTTCAGGAACGCGGTCCACAACTTCGTACAGGCGATCCTCGGCATCCACATTCTCGACCGCGCGGATCTGGAGGCGTTGAGCCAGGCGGCCGCGTCACGCAACCGCTGGGAGTTCACATTGATGGTGGCGCCGCTGGCGCTGCCCAATGCCACCGGGACACCGGTCAATCCGATCGCGATGTTCTGAAACCGCGATCAAACGGACGATAGAAGGAGAGTTTCCCTTCCACGACAACGACTCTGGCGGCGACGGCGACTCGAAGATCGACTTCACGACGCCGCAGGAGGGCAACTACCTGCTGCTCGTCGGTGACTACACCGATGCGGTCACCGGCTGCTACGGTACCAAATGATCGTCGGTTGAACACTCGCGCGCCGCGCCCGAGATGACGGCCTCTCCTCGTACCTTCGGAAGCTCTTATACTCCGGAAACAGTAGAGGCCTCGTGGAGTCGTCGCGAGGCGGGAGGTACGACGGCGTTGTGGCCGACGACGGCGCCATCGGCTGCAACAACCGGGGTTGCCGAGTCGTACTCCATTAATACTTGGACGCACTTCCGTCGTGAGTCGCTGAAAAACACGTTAGACAGTTGCATCCGGTCGATGCCTATGCCCAGTTCGCCTTCGGAGAATTTCCGGGTTGGGGACCACGTTGGACGCTACAAGATCACGCACAGACCTGGGGTGCAGCGAGGCCTTGCGACCGTTGTTGTCGCCTGGGACACGGAACTGCGACGTCGCGTAACCCTCAAACTCTCGCCTTCTGACCAGTGTGGCCCACTCGAGAACGAAGCGCGCACTCTGGCGGATGTGAGCCATTCGAATATCCTGGCTGTCTATGATATCGGGCAGCACCTGGACTATCGGTACGCTGCTTTCGAGTACGTGGGGCGCTCGCTGGAGACTGAAATCGAGCAGCCTACTTTCGCTGCACCCAAGCTCGTCGACGTAATCGCGAAGGTGGCCAGCACACTCGACCACGTTCACCGACGCGGCTACCTGCACTGCAACGTTAGCCCCCAGTCCATTCGTCTCGATGATTCGGGACAGCCTCGACTGTCAGGGTTTCAAGTGAGAGTGGATCGATCTCATGAGGACGCAGCAGTCGGCGGGACACCGAGATACATGGCGCCGGAGCAAGTCCGGTCGGATCGAACTGGTCTCGGCCCGTGGACTGACGTGTGGGGGCTGGGGATCACGCTGTACATCGGCCTTACGGGCCGGTCACCGTTCGATGGAAGAACGATACAAGAGACCTTTACGAACATCCTGCATAAGGATCCCGTCGCTCTACGCGAGGTAAATCCATCCATTCCAGCCGCCCTCGAGGCAACCTGTATGCGATGCCTTGAGAAGCAGCCGTCACTGCGGTTCGCCGGTGCAGACGAGTTGGCAGTCGCGCTGCACGGCGCCGACGACAAGGGCACGCTAAGCACTCCGCAGCGCGTGTTCGTCAGTCATTCGAGCAAGGATCGTCGGGTTGTCGAAGATGACATCGTGTTCCCGCTGGAGGCCAACGGGATTAGCACCTGGTATTCCAAGGTCTCAATTCAGACTGCCGCTGAGTGGGAGCGGAGCATTCTCGAGGGCCTCAAGTCCTGTGGGTGGTTTCTTATCGCCATGTCCACGAACTCTGCATCGTCCGAATGGGTACGGGATGAACTTCACTGGGCGATCGAGAACAGACCGGCGCGAATCCTCCCTATGCTGCTTGAAGATTGCGAACCCCGAGAGTTCCACATTCGCTTGGCGCGCCTGCAGGCCATCGACCTGAGAGATCGACGAGGGGCTCAAAAGCAACTGATCGAGACGATAGTGAGAAGCCTGGCTGCGCGCACATCTTGAGGCCAAGAAGTCTTCGAGCGACCGCCAACCCGTTCTGGGAGGCTTTATGCAGCATGAGCGATTCACCAAGCGATACCTATCCACGGGCGTGTTGACGGCCGTGGTAATCGGCATGCTTGCCGTGGGCACATCGGCTTGGGAAGACCCGCTAAAAGGTCGGTATCTGAGCGGAGCACCTTTGAGCATCTGCGATCAGGGTTCTTTCTTCGTCGGCGGTGTCCCGAAGGTCACGCGATATGCCAGCTCCGCGACCGTTCGGGAAGGTGGCCCGCCGCAGCAGATAACGATCGGCCAGATGTATGTCCAGTTCCAGATCCCGGAGCAGCGAAGACGATGGCCGCTCATCATGATTCACGGGTCGACGCATACGGGAGCGGCGCTCGACTCGACACCTGGTGGCGGCGAAGGGTGGCTCTCCTATGCAGTGCGAAACAAACTCGCCACGTTCGTGGTCGATCAGCCAGGGCGGGGCCGGTCCGGCTTTGACCAGTCAGTCATCCTCGAGGCCAAGGCGACGGGCAACTGGAATCTGGTCCCGTCAAGCTTCGGCAGGATCACCGACGACAGCGCTTGGACGACCTGGTTCGGCCACATCGTGCCGACCGGTACCGACATTACTACTGGGAAGATGATCCGCCACGGCGACCCCGGCGATCCCGATCCGGCGGAAAATCCGACAGAGCCGTCGCAAGCCCACGGCGCCTATCCGCCGGCGTTCCCGATCCCGCCTGGTGCCAATTCCGCGAATCCGCATCTCGTTGCGCGCGCGGGCGCCATAGGAGAAGCGCCCGATCCGTCCAACAACACGTATCTGGGCCTCGAGTATTACAAGCAACTCGTGCCCAATGGCGAAGTCACGTTGCCGGGCTCCGTGTGTCCGACCTGTACTCCGAACAACCTCAATGCAATCGACACCTGGCTTCCCCTCGCTCTTGCGGAGCTGCTTGAAGGCATCGGGGGCGGCATCCTCTCACCCCATTCGCAATCGACGTCCTCGGTGTTCCATACCGTCCGCATCCTCAAGGAGCGCGGGGAATTGAATCTGGTGAAGGGGATCATCATCCCCGAGGGGGCAGGAACCGATCTCGCAGCCGCCGGGCTCGTTGGGTCGGACTTCGACTCGATTCCCTTCCTGCTTGTGAACGGTGACTATCGTCCCCTGGCCACACGAAAGGGAAACAACGCCGCCGTTGCGGCGATGAATGCGAGCCGCACGCGCAAGGTTGGGCCTGCACTCGCGCTCAATGTGGAAGACCCGATCTTCAAGGGCAGGCTAAACGGCCACACACACATGGGCATGCTGGGTTCGACTGCCCTGGCTGAATTCGACTTCTTCCTGGATTGGGCCAGCAAGAATATCGACAATCCGCCCTTGAAGAGCGGATGTGCGGTCAGAAGGAAGTAAGGTCAACTCACAGCCGCATCGGCTGTCTCGACGACCGGGGTTGCCGAGTCGATGAACAGCCAGCAAATGGCGCCGGCCATATAAACCGCGGCCGTGATGTAGAACGTCAGCACCCAGTTCTCTCCGGCGGAGGCGACCAGGTAGCCGACGACCAGTGGCGACAGGCCGCCGGCGATGGCGCCGACCATATTCATGCCGCCGGAGACAGTCCCCGCATATCGCCCGCCCAGATCCATGCATGCCGTCCATGCCGGCGGCATCACGACGTCGCCCAGGAAGCCGGCGAGGCCGAGCGCCACCATCGCGAGGATCGGATTCTCGACGCGGGTGAACATCAGGATTGTCACCGCACCGCCTCCAAGCGCAATCACCGCGAGCAGACGCCGCGTTCGGACGACGCCGAGACGAGGCGAGAGTCGCTTGGACAACCAGCTCGACACGAAACAGCCGATGCCGCCGAACAGGAGCGGCAGCGACGCCAGCAGCGCGCCCTGCTTGACGTTCAGATGCCGTACGTCGAGTAGATACGTGGGTAACCAGGTGACGTAGAACCACCAGCCGTACGAAAAACAGAAGTACTGCGCCCACAGCAACAGCACGGACGGCGTGGTCAACAGCGTGCGCCACGGCGTGGCGCCGTGGACGACGGCGGTCTCGTCCCGCGGAGGGATGATGGCGAGCTCCGCTGTGTTCACCGCCGGATGCGTGGCGGGATCGTCACGATACCAGCGATAGAAGACAACCGCCCAGATGATGCCGAGCGCCCCGAAGATCTCGAATGCCCGGCGCCAGGAAACCAGGTCGAGGATGTAGGCGACCAGCAGCGGCGTGAACGCCCCGCCCCATCGAGCCGAGAACCACAGCACCGCCTGCGCGCGCTCGCGTTCCCGCGACGGCAGCCACGTCGTGAACGCGCGCGTGATATTGGGGAACGCGCCCGCCTCGCCGGCGCCGAACAGCGTCCGCGTGACCAGCAGTGACGCGAGGCTCCACACCCACCCGGTGGCCGCGGTGAAGAACGACCACCACAGGACAATGCGCATGAGGACGCGGCGGGCGCCGAGACGATCGCCGAGCCACCCGCCGGGCACTTCGAAGAGAGCGTAGGCCCACGTGAAGACGGTGAACGCCCAGCCCATCTCGATCGCCGACAACCCCAGGTCGCGTCGCAGCGCCGGCGCGGCCTGCGCGATGCACACCCGGTCGACGTAGGTCACGACCGCGAGCGCCACGGCGAAGAGCGTCACTGTGCGTCGCGCGTGGGTTGGTTCCATCGAGTGAGATCCTCGTCGACTCCCAAGATGCTTCGCCCGAGCCAACCTCCAACTCCCAATGCGGGAGGTCACGTTGGGAGTTGGTTCAGCGTCAGTGAGTTGGGAGTCGGAAGTTTACGTTAGTGCCGGCGCAGCGGGAATCAACAACACTTTGCCGGTCGTGCGTCGCCCTTCGAGCGCTCGATGCGCCTCCGCGGCCTGCTCGAGCGGGAACTCGTGCTCCATGCGCAACCGCAGACGCCCGCTCTGAATCCAGTCGAACAGCTCCTGCGCGCGTCCGACCAGCTCGGGCCGGGTCGCGACGTGATGCACGAGCGAGGGACGCGTCAGGAAGAGGGACCCTTTACTGACCAGCGTCCCCGGATCGACCGGCGCGACCGCTCCGCTCGACGCGCCGAAGAGCACCATCATCCCTCGGGGCGCAAGGGAATTGAGGCTCCGATCGAACGTCGACTTGCCGACCGAATCGTAGACGACCTGCACGCCGCGACCGTTGGTGATTCGGCGAACTTCCTGGTCGAATTCGGCGGACGTGTAGTTGATGACGTGATCCGCGCCGGCGTCGCGCGACAACGCCGCCTTCTCTTCTGTCGAGACCGTCGTGATCACCTGCGCTCCGCACATCTTCGCGATTTGTGTGAGCAGCAGCCCCACTCCACCCGCGCCCGCGTGCACGACGCACGTGTCACCCGGCTTCAGCGGATACGTCGACTTCGCCAGGTAATGCGCCGTCATCCCCTGCAGCATTGCCGCCGCGGCCTGCCTCGTCGTGATGCCGGGCGGGAGCGATACGAGTCGGTCGGCGGGAAGCGCGGCAATCTGCGCGTAGCTCCCGAAGATCCCGGTCCACGCCACGCGATCGCCAGGCTTGACCGTCGTGACCCCCTCGCCCACCTGCGTCACGATGCCTGCGCCTTCCTGACCGAGCGTGATCGGCATCGGCCCCGAATACGCGCCGGTGCGATGGTAGACGTCGATGTAGTTCAATCCCGCCGCCTCGACGACGACGAGCGCCTGCCCCGCCTTCAGCTCTGGCGTCGGAACGTCCTCGTATTTGAGAACCGACGCATCACCATGAGAATGGATACGGATCGCTTTCACGACTACTCTCCTCAGTTGGTGGCTGGGTAGCTCGAGCTACCCTGTTTTCCCCGGCACGCCCAATAGCTGCGTCTTGACTTCTTCGTTCGCCCACAGCGCCTGTGGATCGGACGAGTGCACGATCATGCCCTTGCTCATGACGTGGACGCCATCGGCCACGCTGACGGCGAACGCGGCATTCTGCTCCGCCAGCAGGATCGATGTTCCCTCGGCGCGAAGCTCCCTGATCAACGCCGCCACCTCGCCAACCATCGCCGGCGACAGGCCTTCGGTCGGCTCGTCCATCACCAGGACAAGCGGATTGGCCACGAGCGCGCGCGCGATCGCGAGCATCTGCTGCTCGCCGCCGCTCAACTCGTTGCCGCGATTCCGCTGGCGCTCGGCCAACCGTGGAAAGCGAGCGAACGCGCGCTCGATCGACCACGGTGCTCGAGTCGACAGATTCGTTCGCACGGCAATCGCCAGGTGCTCGCGAACCGTCAGCGACGGAAACAATCGCCGTCCCTGCGGCACCGAGGCGAGATGCCGTTGACAGATGCGGTGCGGCGCCAACGCGGTGATGTCCGTGTTGTCGAAGACGATACGCCCGCGGCGCGCCGGCGTGAGACCAGTGATCGTACGACACAGCGTGGTTTTGCCGGCGCCGTTCCGGCCGAGCACGGCGGTCACGACGCCTTCGGCAGCCTCGAACGTCACGCCCTGGAGGATGTGGCTCTCTCCGTAATACGTGTGGACGTCCTGAACCGCGAGCATCATCGCGTCCCCAGGTATGACGCCTGTACCGCGGCGTTCGATGCCACCGCGTCGCGATCACCTTGCGTCAACACGGCGCCCTGCGACAAGACGGTCAATGTGTCCGCCAACGCGAACGCCACGTCCATGTCGTGCTCGATGAGCAGCACGGATACGGAACGATCGAGCCGCGCGATCAGCGACTGCAGCGACGCGCGTTCGGCCGCCGACAGACCCGCCATCGGTTCGTCGAGCAGCAACAGCTTGGGACGACCCGCCATCGACAGCGCCACCTCGAGGCGCCGCTGATCGCCATACGCCAGATTCCTGGCGAGCTCGTCCGCGAGAGCCGTCAGGCCAAAGTCGGCAAGCACGCGATCGGCTCGCGTCGTCAGATCTCCGCATGACGAGAGCGGACGCAAAAAGGTCCGCTTCCGCCGATCGAGCGCTTCGCACGCCAGCAGCACGTTCTCACGCACCGTCAACCCGGAGAACAGCTTGGTGATCTGAAACGTCCTCGCGATCCCGCGCCCGGCGCGGAGATGCGGCGGCAGCGCGGTAATGTCTTCGTCGAACAGCAACACGCGCCCGGACGAGACCGGGAGCTCCCCGCTGATCAAATTGAAGAGCGTCGTCTTGCCTGCGCCGTTGGGTCCGATGAGCGCGTGCCGCTCGCCCGCGTTCACGATCAGACTCACTTCGTCCACGGCCTTCAACCCGCCGAAATGTCGTGAGACGTGCTCGAGGGTGAGGCAGGCCGCGCTCGTACTCATCGCGAATACAGCGGCCGCTTCAGATAATCCGCGGGATCGAAGGTCCAGAACTGCGAGACGCGTGGAAAGGTATCGATGACCGTGTTCTGCAGCTCGCCGTTCACGCGCTCGACCTTCCGGACGTAGATGTTCTCGATCGGGTTGCCGTACTCGTCGAGCTCGACCGGACCGCGCGGCAGATCCGTCAGCTTCGCGCGACGCAACGCCTCGAGCAGCGCGGCTGAATCCTCGACGCGTCCGTGAAGCGCCTCGATCGCGGCACCGAGCCACTTGCCGCCCGTGTACATGCTCTCCGCGTAGTAGCTCGGCACCTTGCGGAACCGCGCGCGGTACGCCGCGGCAAACTTGCGGTTCGCCGGATTGTCCAGCGCTGCGCTGTAATGCAAGGCAGTGATCGTTCCTACTGCTTTATCGCCCATCGCTGGAAGGACGTGTTCGTCGGTCGAGGTGCCGCCACCGATCAACAAGACGCGCCCCTTCAACCCGAACTCCTGATACTGACGCAT
>Ga0111538_10013876_pt1 | contig 10621 bp, 7 predicted proteins | sample SoiMethybrSBSTD1_FD_79669 | JGI IMG/M metagenome (GOLD analysis project Ga0111538, IMG submission 79669) | Bulk soil microbial communities from a Populus tree surrounding site in Tennessee, USA - Soil MetaG P. TD hybrid SBSTD1 (version 2)... | ecosystem: Environmental > Terrestrial > Soil > Tree... | reverse complement strand
GTCTTATCAAAACCGCAATTATCACACCTGACTACAGAAAAATCATCACTAAGAAATGCCGCCTCTTTGCAATCTGGACATCTGATTTTCACTTAGATCGCTTTTAATTGTTTGATAATTGGTTGTCTTACCTTTCTAAACACCCTGAATCCGCAAATACACTTTATTTCTGGTAAGTATGACAACTCTTCAGCTGTTACGTTGGTGCCACAAGACATACACTCGTAGGTTACCGCACCCATAACTTCGTTACTCATATGTAATATCTCTCCTAACAGCTATATAATTATTATCTATCAGTAAACAAAAATTGAAATACCAACTTCGCGTCCTCGGTAGTAGATCTAAAATTTAATTTAAATTGGCTGAGAATATGAACCTTTGATTACTCTGCAAAACCAGTACATGCACAATATCCAAATTCGTCAATTCGTTTATCGCACCGAGGACATTTTTCAAAGTAGTTGACTTCCCACATATGCTTGCCATATATCTGATAGTGTGTATCGATTTCCAGAGGTACAGTAAATTTCTGATCTGGGGACTCTGATTGGGAATCAGGAACCGAACTCTTTTCCTTTTTATTCAATACTCCAGTAATTATGTAAGGCAATCCTATATTTCTATTTCATTCTCATTAGAACTAATTATTATTAAGATTCTCTATAATATTAGTCAAAGATGAAAGACTACTCATTAGTTGATGATGAACTTATCAGAAGGATCGTAAAGCCACGAAATATTCTATCGAGAAAGGGTGAAAACGGAATAGCCTTAGTGGTTGGGGGAAGCCGACTCTATCATGGTGCTCCTTTACTATCCTCCTTAGCAGCATTAAGAAGTGGGACTGACTTGGTCTATACCGCTATTCCAAAGATCAACTTAATTTCGTCTCGAATTTTTTCTCCTGATCTCATAATCTTACCATTTCCAGATGATAAATTGACCAATGGATCGGTGAGAAGGCTGATAAACTCCTTACCAAAAAAAATTGACGCAGCTGCAATTGGGATGGGATTGAATATGTCTAAATCACAACCCTTAAGTTTGCTAATACGAGAGCTTTTAGCAGATAATTCTCACCTAGTAATTGACGCTGGCGCTATACATCCAGAGATACTGCCACATATAACCAACAATGACACTATCGTTACTCCCCATGCTGGAGAATTCAAAAGGTTATTTGGTGATGAGCCCACTACTAAGTTAACTGAGCAGATCAAATTGGTATCCCGAAAAGCAAAGGAATTTGGCTTGACAATTGTGCTAAAGGGATACCAGAACATAGTTTCTGACGGGGTGAGCACTTTTGTTTTAAAAAGAACAACTCCATCAATGACCGTCGGAGGGACAGGAGATATACTTTCTGGATTAATTACAGGGTTCAGGACAAAATACGAATCATTGAATTCTAGTTTACTTGGTTTATTTTTTAATGGAAAGGCGGCATTACGATTATCGAATAAGATTGGATTACACATGCTTGCTTCTGATCTTTTGACTGAATTACCATTTGTGATGAAGGAATATGATACTATCAACTAAGTACCCAAATAACTAAATTAGAGACCAGTCAATTATAAATTGATAGGATCTATTTTATTATTCTCCAAAGATGTTGTTTCCATCTTGATCCACGTGTCGTTGAATTGATTCACTAAGGTAGGAACAAAAATTTCATGAGAATCAAAATACGCTGATTTTGTCCCATCGTTATTAATTATTATCAGACTATTATTATCAAAAATAAACATATTTGTACTAATTTTGGCCCTTTTCTTATCTATTGCGTTAGGGAGAATTATTGAATCAGACGGGCACACAAAATCAAACAAGATTCTTACTTTTACTCCTCTATATATGGCCTTCAATATTTCTTCCTTTGCAGCATTCAAAATGACATTTCCCCAATGATTTAATGATATGTCAATAGAATCGTTTGTATTTTTTAACAATTCGGTGATCTTGCTATCCGTGCAAAATTGATTTAAGACAAGATATCTTTTCTCCTCAATTCCCTTGTTTTTTAATCCATTTTTGTTAATTTGCTCAAGCGTATCTACTATTTTCTTTAAACTGTTTATTCTATCTTCGTACTTACTTAGTATGTTATCAAAAGAATCCCTTGGAGAAAGAGCTCTAAACATCAATGGTTTTTGGTAGTTTATAAAAACTAGATTCTTCTTTTCCAGTTTTTTTAGAATAAAGTAAATTTTTGTCCTTGGCAAATTAGAGTAATATGCTATTTCAGTGGCTGAAATCATCCCCTTTCCGAGAAGACTATAATACGCTGATGCTTCGTAATTTGATAGTCCCAACTCTTCTAGACCACCAAGAATTTCGTTATTTAAATTACCATCAGCTGACATCATGTTTATGGTGGATTATAAAGGATAGTAAGAACATGTGTCAACATTTTTATATTAACAATTAAAAAAAAGACAACTATGTTTCCTTCTTGATTATTGCAATACTGCTTTGTTTACTTTTTTTTATTCATTTGATTAAAACTATTTACTTCGTATCCTATCAAATAAATTGGAATTATAACATGAGTACATAATACTATGACACTTGCGCCACAGGAATTAGAGAATGCTGCAAGCAAATATGCCGCCGAAGCTATCAAACTGGATTCACAAGGATCACATTCATCGGCAATAAACTCCTATCAAAGGGCTAGCGAAGCATTAATCAAGTTGGTTCAAATCTATCCAGAGTACAAGTTAAATAGAGTCTATTTAGAGAGAGCAGGTGCCTATCAAAATAGGATAAAGGCCATACAAATGGCAAATGGCATACTAGATGATGACAGACAATCATCAGACGAGCCTGATTCGAAAAGAAATAGTATAAAGGATAGTCAGTTACCAAAATTGAATACTAGGATTGATCACGTTATTCCTTTTGATAAAACAAATTTGCACAATAATCTTCAGCATGGACGGCAGAACTCCCAATCCCCAGATACAAACAAGATTCAAGAGTTAGGTTCGGAGCTAGAGAACCTGATACTGAAGGAAAAACCCATGGTGAGTTGGAAGGAAGTAGTCGGACTAGAAGATGCAAAAAGAGCCATTCGTGAATCGATTGTATATCCAACAAAACGTGCTGACCTCTTCCCCTTGGGTTGGCCAAGAGGCATTCTACTTTTTGGTCCCCCAGGCTGCGGAAAAACTTTACTTGCAGCTGCTGCTGCCGCGGAGATACACGGGTATTTCATAAATATAGATGCAGCCTCAATGATGAGTAAATGGTTAGGTGAAGCGGAAAAAAATATTTCAAAACTGTTTACCTTTGCCAGAGCTTTGCATCAGAAGGAAAGAATTCCAATATTGTTATTTATTGATGAAATCGATTCTCTTTTGGGTACCAGAAATGGAGAAGTTGGAGGAGAAGTTCGAGTAAAGAATCAATTTTTGACTGAAATGGATGGAATTAATGGGAAATCTAAAGAATCATTCCTATATGTTATAGGTGCAACTAACAAACCTTGGAGTCTTGAATCTGGGTTTTTAAGAAGGTTTCAAAAGAGAATTTATGTCACCCTTCCTGATATGGCCTCCAGACGGAACCTCTTCAAACAGTATGTTTCAAAACTTACAAAAGATCCATTACTTAAGGTAGATGAACTGGCAAAATTGTCGGAAAGTTACAGCGCTAGTGACATCAAAGACATTTGTCAGTCTGCACAACTAAGGGTTGTTAATGAACTCTTTGAAAAAGGTGAACCATTGGTGGAAAATGATTTACCTAGAGAATTGAATTTGGCAGACTTTAAAGAAATGTTTAAGGTTAGAAAGCCCAGTGTGAGTTCAGATATGATACGAGCTTACATGCGGTGGAGTGAACAATTTAAAGCTCTATGATTCGTTCTTAAATCTATCAATTCCATCATTGATTATCTGCTCAGCGACCTTACTACTTTCCCAGCCGGTGACTTTTACAAACTTGCCTTTTTCTAATTCTTTATAATGTTCAAAAAAGTGCTTTATTTTATCCAAAGTTCGACTATCCAATTGGTCTATTTCACTGTATCTGGAATAATCAAAATCAATCTTTTCATGAGGTACGGCTATGATCTTAGAGTCTTTCCCCTCTTCATCCTCCATAATTAAGACGCCTATCGGCTTTGATTTGACTACCGAAAGGGGAGAAAACTGATCGTTACTTAGTATAAGGATATCTATCGGATCTCCGTCTTCTTCCTTAGTTTGGGGTACAAATCCATAATTAAATGGATATACCATGGAAGTATGTAGCTTTCTGTCTACAAATAGAATTCCTGTTTCTTCATCCAATTCATATTTGATATTACTATTTTTAGGAATTTCAACTACTACATAAATGTCACCAGGTGGATTCTTTCCTGCTCCTATTTGATTGAATTTATTCACATTAACAGATTTTTATAATTTTAATATAATTCTATTTGTGCAATGTTTCTGCACGAACAAATTTCTGCACGAACAAATTCTTTTACCTTTTTGGTTTGCCTGAGATTTATTAGACTGCGTAAAATACGTGTGCCGAGGTATTTGAAATCATTTAAACTATTAGATCGTCCATTCTTTGCTACTGATTTCAGGTTGAGATTTTTAGATCCAGAATAAACCTTCAAGTTCCAAATATATAAGAATGGATGGACATTTGATTTTCAGTATAGTATGAAATTGGGGGATAAATTTGAGCTAAAGACATTTGAAAATCAAGTTAGAGCATATTATGACGATCCCACAATAAAAACAAACATCAATGAATATCTTAGAGATCCTGAAAATTTCAAAGAGACGATAGGCTACGTAGAGGGGCCCCCTACAATGAATGGGGAACCACACTTGGGTCATATTAGAGGTAGAATAATTAAAGATCTGTGGTTTAGAAAATCTACATTAGAAAAAAAGAAGATGGAGTTTCAACCGGGTTGGGATTCTCAGGGTTTACCGGTTGAATTACAAGCAGAAAAAATTCTAGGTTTAACCGGCAATAAATCTGATAACCTTAGAAAAGTTGGAATCAAGAAGATCGTCGAAACTTGTAAAAAATTAATTCTTGAATATAATAAAAAATGGGTGGAAGTCGATAACTTAATTGGTATGTCTTTCAATTATGATAAGGGCTACTGGACTTATACGGATTCATATATTGAAAGAGAATGGAAATATATCAGCAAAGCTCTAGAGGGTGGGATATTAAAGGAATGGTTCCGAGTTGTAGCATATTGTCCTTCTTGCCAGACATCGCTAAGTAATGCTGAAATCAATCAAAGCTATGAGCAGGTAGAAGATCCTTCATTTTATTATAAAGTAAAACTAAAAGAATCAGAAACTTTCCTTGTGGTATGGACTACTATGCCTTTCACATTAGTTACCGACGAAATGGTAGGCGTCAATCCAGAGGCCCAATATCTAACTTTAAAGGTAAATTTTAGAGGCAAAAATGAAAAATGGATTGTTTCTGAAAATAGAGTCAAAGAATTAATGGCCGAGTTGAACGTAGAAAGTTATGACGTAGTCGATACATTTTTGGGCATAGAATTAGAAGGCCAATATTACATTCATCCACTCTTAGAAAATATACCCGGATTGAAAGATCTCTCTTCCAAAGGAAAAGTCCATTTTGTGGTTGCAGAAAGTTTCGTAGATGTTACTACTGGTAGCGGTATTGTTCACCTGTCACCTGCTAACGGAGAAGAGGACTTTGAAATAGCAACCAAGAGGAAAATACCAATCTTTGTACCTATTGATGATAAAGTATACTTTACTGAAGATGCAGGCAAGTACAAAAATCAATTTGTCAGAGATGTCGACCAAATTGTCGTTGAAGACATGCATTTGACAGAATCAGTAGTAAAAATAAGCAAACTGATTCATAAATATCCTACCTGTTGGCGATCTCAACACAAAATAGTTTGGTTGGCAAGAAAGGAATATTTCTATATGATTGATGAATTAGGAGATCAGCCTATTATAGCTGCGTCACAAGTTAACTATTTCTATGAGCAACCAAAAAATCGGTTTCTCGAGATTATTAGAGAAAAGGTTCCTTGGTGTATATCGAGGGAACGAGTATGGGGTACACCTCTTCCAATTTGGAAATGTACAAAATGCTCATTCAAAGAGGGATTATTCTCTAGGGAAGCAATTGTCGCACGGGCCTCTTGTTTACCAGATGGAGAAAACTTTGAGTTACATAGGCCCTGGATTGATGAAGTATTAATTAATTGTCCCAAATGTCAAAATAAAATGAAAAGAGAATTATTCGTTTTAGATACTTGGCATAATAGCGGTAGCGCCCCTTATTCATCACTTTCTGATACAGAATATAATACTTTAATTCCAGCCGAATTCTTGACAGAGGGCATTGACCAAACCCGCGGTTGGGCATATACTTTATTGATGTTAAATGTTATCTTCAAAAAGAGTCCTCAATCTCCATTTCAATCTTTCCTGTTCACAGGGCATGTTTTGGATGACAAAGGAAACAAGATGAGTAAGAGTTTGGGAAATGTCGTAGATGCGAAATCACTGTTATTAGAAAATCCTGTTGATCTGGTAAGATTATACTTTATCTGGAAATCTTCTCCAATAGAACCCTTGAATTTTGACATCAAGGAAATGTCTGCCAGACCCCATCAGGTATTAAGCACGCTTTTTTTCTTACATATCTATTATCAGCAAAATGCTAGCTACGATCAATTCAAATTCAGTGATTGGTACTCGCGGTCAGGTTGGAACGCCAACCATCTTTCCTTGAGGAGTCAAGACGTTTGGATCTTAACAAAGCTTAAGGACCTAATCGAGCAATCCGCTTATTTGCTAAGTAATTGTAGATTTCATGAAGCTTCTCATGCGATTGAAGACTTCATAATAAATTCATTGAGTCAAACCTATGTCCCTTTGATAAGATACGATCTCTGGAGCGATGATCTGGACAATCAGAGTAGGAGGTTTTCTGTATATCGAATCTTATCTTATTGTTTAATGACCATTGATGTCATACTTCATCCTGTCTGTCCATTTTTTACTGAATACCTTTACCAATCATGTTTTAAGCAGTTTGATTCAATTCTGATGGAGAATCTCAGTACAGGCAAAGAACTAGCCATGATAGCAGATAAAAAAGTTGAAGCAGCATTTGAAAAGATTAAGGGGATATCATCGTTATCGTTTTCATTAAGAAACCGATACAAATTGAAAAGGAGATGGCCGCTTGAATCAGCATTGATTTACGTTGATGAGATTGAATTTCTAAAAGTGAAGGGGATAAAAGAATTATTAAAAGAACAAATGAACATCGAAAATATTGAGGTTCGAGAACTCAAAGCGAATAATATTGTTGAAAAAATAATTGGATTAATAAACTCAGAAGCTCCGATTATTCCATCAATTACCATAAATAGAAAAAGTGTTGCCAAGCTCGTCAAAAGCGATATTGGGATACTAATAAACAAGTTTGAAAGGGAAAATAAACTAGAGATACTTAAACACTTACAGGAGAATGGATTTTATCATTTCGATTATTCACCTAATAAATCGATAGATTTGACTATTACGGACATGGATTTTGAATTTGTCCCAAATGGCGATTACGTTGTCGGAGAGAAAGAAAATGTAATTCTCCTGATAAATACTGTTAGAAATGATGAATTGATAGTAAAAGGCCTGGTCAAAGATCTTGCCCGAAACCTTCAGCAACTTCGTAAAGAATTGGGTTATTCTCCTACCGAAATACTGGATACTGCATATATTTCCAATTTTTCTTCTGAACAAATTTCAAAATTCCGTAATTTTGAAATAGATCTGCAGAATTTGGTACGGGTAAACAGAATTGAATTTTCAGAGAAAATCCAGGGGGATAAAGGATATAAAAAAATAGAAGTGGACGGTAAAGAGCTTTCGATTTACATACATTAGTTTCATATCTAACAACTATCATATTCATTTACTCATCAGTGCTACCAGTATTTGTTCTTGAATAGATGTATTTCATTCCTTTTTAATATCGAAATTTTCTACCTTTGCATACTGTCATGTTCACTTATTTTTTGCCTGCGAAAATGTAAATAAAAAGATTGACAAGGAATTCTACACTATCTTATGCTATTGGCTTTCTAAAGTCTACAAAAACGTCATAGCGATAAGAGCGCTATAGCATAACTAAGAGGGGTGTTTATGGCCCAGGTTAATTAAATGAAGGAGCAGTAACCTTGGTCCAATTATCTTCTTATTTTAGGCGGGCCTTTTTTGCAAGAAATTAATCGATAGTTACTTGGGTATGATGTTTAAAGATTATTAGCGAAGAGTCAAATGTAATGATCTTTAATGTAGATAAATTCTATTGTTTGAACAAGATTGCTTGAAAAAGGTACGGAGACTACAAGAAAGTAAACAAATGTCCTTTGAAGATTGTCTTATTGACAACTTCAAAGAAAAGTTGATTGATCTTTCTCAGACCGTTGCTGAAACAGGCAAGCCCGTAATACTTTACACTACCCTTCTTGACGAAGTGAGTGATTATGGAGAACAAGAACTTGCAATCGTAAATGAGGATTTCGTCGTAATCCAAGTTATAACTTTCGGTGGTTACGTGCCAATCGCAATTCAGCACCAGAGGGTATTTACATTTGACGAATTCTCTACTTGGATATACAACAGAAGTAATCATTTATTTATTCAGTGCTTTGGTACGCTCGATGATTCGTTGATATCCATACGTTAGTACCATTTTAAAGTTAGATATTTCAATTTTGCAATCTATAACTCGTTAATGAAAATCTGGTTTCAATAGGCTTTTTTAGGAACAAAGCCAAAACAGCGCTGTTTATTTTTAAATAACATGATAGCTATTACTATCTAGAGACATGATAGAGGTTTATGAAGAGAATCGACCATGGGGTAAATTTGAAAAATTTGTTGAAAATGAAAGATGCACAGTCAAGTTATTACATTTGAATCCACATTCTCAAACCAGTTTGCAATATCACCATAAAAGAGAAGAATGGTGGAAAGTTCTAAAGGGCTCTATTTCTGTCGAACTAGATGATAATGAGAGTATACTAAAAGAAAACGACATAATTTTCATTAGTAGGGGTTCAAAACACAGGGTTAAGAATTTACAAATACCTTCTACCATTTTGGAAATCTCAATGGGGGAATTTGATGAGTATGACATAGTCCGGCTAGAGGATGCCTATAACAGAAAATAAAGTCAATCCGCTGATAGTTACTTCCTTTACAGACCACTGATTTCGACCAGTTTTGCTTCTATACTCTGCAATACTTTATTATTAATAGGATTCTAGGGTTCTAGCACTCTAATAATGCTCCATATAGATTTTTAATAGCCAGATTAATTCTAAGTCACGGATCCAAAGGCCATACCAGTCCATTTGGGTTGTTTTTGGCCATTCTCCATTCTGTTCTATAATGATGTATAGGTGATTTCAAAACGTTATTAAAAATAAGATAGCGAAATACAAATAAACCCCTGAATGATTTTTATCTTTTATGAGCGCAAGTAAAAAACCACATATGAATTTGGTGGTTACCGGACATGTCGATAATGGTAAATCAACTACTGTTGGTCATTTAATGGTCGATTTAGGTGTTATAGATCAAAGAACTATTGATTCTTTTGCAAAGGAGTCTGAAGCAACTGGGAAGGGTGACACTTTCAAATATGCCTGGGTTTTGGACAGCATAAAAGACGAACGAGAAAGGGGCATCACCATAGATTTGGCATTTCAAAAATTTGAAACTCCAAAATTCTTTTATACTTTAATAGATGCACCAGGGCACAGAGACTTTATCAAGAATATGATTACTGGAGCTTCTGAAGCTGATGCATCGATCCTAGTAGTTTCGGTAAAGCCAGGAGAAACAGAAGCAGCCACTGAACCAGGTGGACAAGCAAGAGAACATGCCTTTTTGTCTAGAACATTAGGAGTAGGACAAATAGTCGTCGCTTTAAACAAAATGGATGATGTTAATTATGCAGAATCACGATATAATGAGGTGAAAGAAACTGTTGAGAAGATGTTAAAAATGGTAGGGTATAATACATCTAAAGTAAGCTTTATTCCAGTATCTGCCTGGAAGGGTGATAATCTTGTGAAAAAATCTGAAAATATGGGCTGGTACAAGGGATCCACATTAGCAGAAGCGTTAGATTCCTTTACTCCTCCTGAAAAACCTATCAACAAACCATTGCGAATTCCAGTTCAAGATGTTTACACCATAACTGGAGTCGGAACTGTCCCAGTTGGACGAGTCGAGACTGGTAAAATGAAGACAAATGAGAAGGTTATTGTCATGCCGTCTGGCGTCCCTGGCGAGATAAAATCGATTGAGACCCACCATACACAGATGGATTATGCCGAAGCTGGAGATAACATTGGATTCAATTTGCGAGGTGTGGACAAAAAGGCCATCCATAGGGGTGATATAATAGGGAATATAGATAGTCCACCTAGTGTTGCTAAAGAGTTTGAAGCACAGATTATTGTAATTCATCATCCTACAGCTATGGCACCAGGCTATACGCCTGTGTTGCATGCTCATACAGCTCAAGTTGCGGCTACAATATCTGAATTTGTTGCAAAGATTGACCCTAAAACAGG
>Ga0111538_10013875_pt1 | contig 10621 bp, 7 predicted proteins | sample SoiMethybrSBSTD1_FD_79669 | JGI IMG/M metagenome (GOLD analysis project Ga0111538, IMG submission 79669) | Bulk soil microbial communities from a Populus tree surrounding site in Tennessee, USA - Soil MetaG P. TD hybrid SBSTD1 (version 2)... | ecosystem: Environmental > Terrestrial > Soil > Tree... | reverse complement strand
TTTACTGTCAAAAACCGGTTGTACAAGATCGTTATATACAAGTGCATCTTCAAAAGGAGGAATTACCCTTTTCTCTACGGGAGTGATCGGTGCGAGTATGAAATTTTCACCGTGGGTGATCACAGCGCCGTGATGTCCGGCAAGTGATATCATTATTGCAAGGAACAATGAAACCACGCGTGCCACATGTATGTTTCCGGTTAATTTATTCCTGATCAGAAAAATACCATACAATAAAAATGGGATTAATACCCCCGTCCATTTATGGAGGGACAATGCGTCGGGATCATATCCTTCATTTCTCGAAAGTGCAAAACCCATCAGTGCAGTAACAGAAGCCGTGAAAGCAGCTGCCAGCAGTAATGCATCGATGGCCGACCTGTACCAGTGTTCATTCCTGAGACGTGAAGGGAAAAATAAGGTTACGATAGCATAGATCAATATCAACACTATGGGAAAATGCAGCGCAAGCGGGTGCATCCGTCCAAATACCTGCAGCCAACCTGGTAAAATGATCCTTGGTTCGAAGAAAAGAAAAAACAGCAACAGGGAATTCAGTGGAATAAGAGATCGCTCAGCAACCGTTTTGATCAGTTTTGATCCTCTCATTTTATATCTAAGCAATTATGTTTTTTACAATTTTACCAGAAACATCAGTAAGACGGTATCGGCGGCCAAGATGTTTGAATATCAGTTGTTCGTGATTAAGGCCCATCAGATTCAACACGGTTGCCTGGAAATCGTGAACATGTACCGGATCCTTTACTATATTATATCCGAAATCGTCTGTTTCTCCATAAACAAAGCCAGGTTTCACTCCACCACCTGCCATCCATATCGTGAAGCATCTTGGATGGTGATCCCTGCCATATGTTTCTTTAGTAAGCTCGCCCTGGCAATAATTTGTTCTGCCAAATTCTCCACCCCATATCACAAGTGTTTCATCGAGCAAACCTCTTTGTTTAAGATCGGTTATCAACGCTGCTGATGCCTGGTCGGTGTCTTTACACTGTAGTCTCAGCTCAGAAGGAAGATTTGAATGTCCATCCCATCCTTGGTGATACAGCTGCACAAAGCGTACACCGTTTTCAGAAAGTTTGCGAGCAAGCAGGCAATTCGCTGCATAAGTACCCGGTATCAAACATTCAGGACCGTACATCTTAAGCACTGATTCGGGTTCTTTGCTCATATCGGTGATCTCCGGCACAGCTGTCTGCATACGGTAAGCCATTTCATATTGGTGGATCTTTGTGCTGATCTCAGGGTCGCCGAACTCTTTGTATGAAAGTTCGTTCAGCTCTCCCAGCTTGTCGAGCATCCGTCTTCTGTCACCTTTATTCATTCCATCCGGATCTGCGAGATACAACACCGGGTTTTCGCCACTGCTGAACTGCACACCCTGGTGAACGGAATCAAGAAACCCGTTGGTCCACAATTTTGAATACACTCCCTGGCCGTTACCCATACCTCTTGACAACAATACACAGAATGCAGGAAGATTTTTATTTTCACTTCCAAGGCCATAACTCAGCCATGCACCCATGCTCGGACGGTTTCCTACCTGTGCGCCTGTCTGGAAAAAAGTTAATGCCGGATCGTGATTGATGGCCTCAGTGAACATGCTTTTAACGATGCAAAGCTCATCAACAATTCCTGCAGTGTATGGGAGCACTTCACTGATCCATGCGTTTGCCTGGCCATACTGGTTAAATTTCATAGCGGTGCCTGCCATCGGAAATTTTTTCTGATCGGCAGTCATACCTGTAAGGCGTTGCCCCATGCGAACGGATGCAGGAAGATCCTGGCCATGCATTTTCTGCAACATGGGCTTATAATCGAACAGATCAAGTTGTGAGGGAGCCCCATTCTGGAAAAGGTAGATAATACGCTTTGCCTTCGGCGCAAAATGAGGAAGGCCAGTCATTATTGCCTCTTCCTCCGAAGAATTAAAAAGATCGGGAACGAGCAGTGAACCAAGCGCAAAGCTTCCTATACCAAGACTTAATCTTGATAAGAACTTACGACGGTTAAAATTAAGCCCATGCTCAATTATTTCTTTTTGCATAAACTTTATTGCTTAAAAGTTATAAGTCAAAAGTTAAAAGTTGTCATTGTTGAATAACAACTTTCTATTTTACTTTTAGCTTATAACCTAGTATTAAAACTTTCTCACTTTCTCACTTTCTCACTTTTCACTTTTAACTTTTAACTTTTAACTTTTATCTTATCTCAGGTTCTTGTTATTGTTTCTTCAAGGTTATAAATAGTGCTGATGGTTTTCATTAATGCCGCGTGCGTGTTCCTGTCTAAATTTCCTTTGGAGGGATACTCTCCGGCTTTTAAAGCTTTTTTTGCGTCGAGAGATTTGTTCCTGAATTGTGATAACTGGTCGTCGTAATAAGACTTTAATATGCTAAGTTCCTCTTTCGACGGCTTTCTGCAAACTATAAGTCTGAAAGCTTTTTCAATTCCCTTGTCCGAAGATGAATCTTTTATCAGCAGGTTCTGCGCCAGCACGCGGGAAGCTTCCCACACCAGTGGATCGTTCATCATCACAAGCGCCTGTAGCGGCGTATTGGTTTGAGAGCGTTTAACCTCGCATTGGTCGCGGTTGCTGGCGTCAAATATGATCATTGATGGAGGAGGAACTGTAAGCTTGATGAATGTATAAATTCCCCTCCTGTATAAACTATCACCATGATCCTGTTTGTAGGTGGCCAGCACACCCCTGCCGGATGTTGAGCTTTCCCACAATCCCTTTGGCTGATATGGCTTAACACTTGGTCCACCGATCACATGCACCAATAATCCGCTGCTTGCCAACACCACATCACGTACCATCTCTGCTGGTATTCTTGTCCGCGGTCCTCTTGATAAATAAAAATTGTCGGGATCAATGTTGTGTTTTTCAGGTACAACTTTAGTTGATTGCCTGTAAGTTGCACTGGTAGCGATCATTTTAATCAATCGCTTGATGTCCCAGTCGTGTTCCATAAAATCTACGGCGAGCCAGTCGAGCAGATGCGGGTTCGATGGTAATTCACCCTGCATACCGAAGTCGCCGGAAGTTTTTACAAAACCACGACCGAAAAAGTTTTGCCACATCTGGTTCACAAAAACTCTTGCCGTGAGCGGATTTTTTTTATTTGTCGTCCATTTTGCAAGACCCAACCTGTTGCGCGGTAATCCGACCGTATCGTAAGTCATAATTGCGGGGATGGCAGAAGCCTTCACTGCAACCGATGGCTTGTCGTATACACCGCGGTCGAGCACATATGTAACGCGTGGCGTATCCAGTTCTCCCATTACTGAAACGGTTAACGATCCCGTATCTTTTTTATTGATATAGCCCATCACCGTTTTGATGTCGGTATCATTAATGGTAAGCCAGGGGGATTTAGCAGGTTTGGAAGTAGAAACATCTCCTTCAAAACCTGCTTCCTTCGAAGTATTGAAAAATGCAAACAGCCTGTAATAATCTTTTTGAGTAAATGGATCGAATTTATGGTCGTGGCACTGCGCACATTCGATGGTAACACCCATAATCCCTTTACCGAAGGTTTTTACTTTATCGAGGATGTATTCAATCCGGTATTCTTCAGGCACCACTCCACCTTCTTCCGTGTATTTATGGTTACGTAAAAATGCAGTCGCCAGCACCTGTTCTTTTGTTGCATCAGGCAACAGATCACCTGCGAGCTGCCACGAGAGGAACTGGTCGTAATGCATATTAGTGTTGAAGGCATGGATCAGCCAATCGCGCCAGGGCCATTGTGTACGTATGTTATCATCCTGGTATCCATATGAATCGGAATAACGGGAAACGTCCAGCCAATGTATGGCCATCTTTTCACCATATGCCTTATCGGCAAGTAATTTATCGGTGATCTTTTCGAAAGCATTCGGTGAATTGTCGGCGAGGAATTCATCCATCAGTTCAAGTGAAGGAGGTAATCCTGTTATGTCAAGAGAAACTCTTTTCAATAACCTTTCCTTATCCGATTCTTCATTCGGCTTCAGTCCGATCCTGTTGAGCTGGTCGAGAACGAAATAATCAATTTCGTTTTTGCACCATTTTTTATCTGCAAGCTCAGGTAAAGGAGATTTTACAGGGGAAGTAAACGCCCAGTGAGATTCATATACAGCACCCTGTTCTATCCATTTTTTAAAAAGTGCTACCTGGTCTTCGGTAAGCGCGCCGATATGTGATTCAGGAACAGGCATCATGTAATGTGGATCGGTTGAGCTGATGCGTTTGTACAGTTCCGATTGTTCGGGCTTTCCTTTTACAATAGCGAAAGCTCCTTTTGTTTCTGTTAACGGGGCAAATGCCGATTCTGGTTTATCGAGGCGAAGATGTGCTTCGCGTTTGTTGGCGTCGGGACCATGGCACGAAAAACATTTGTCGGAAAGAATAGGCCGAATGTGGAAATTGAAACTGACCTTATCGGGAAGTGCAGCGTTCGCATGCTTACCCCGCCTGCCACAACCCAGATGTATTACAAGCAGTAAGGCGATCGCACATAAAGCATAGCCAAATCGTTTATTCATAATCAGCAAACCATCTCTATCAGGTGGTCAATAATAACAATATTTGGCCGAATAACAATCATGAACCTGGCTGAACATCCAACATACTGATTCTCTGTTTATAAAGTGGCGGTAATAAAAGGAATTTTAATATATGATCTGCTTTGTATTTTCTGCCGGCCCTGTATAACTTCAAAAGGTGACGGATTAAAAACGGCTGGCCAAACTGTAATAATTCTTTTACGCGGTTGGATACAACAAGTTTTTGCGACTCAATGAGAATGAAATAACGTATGATGCCAAGATGTTTCCGGTATTGTTTGAAAAGATCTGCAGTGAATGAACTGCAGACAAGATTATTTTTGATATGGGTGTTGTACATCTGAACCCATTCCTTGTAACCCGATGGCAGTTGAGGAATCCCCATCCGGTTACCCACTCTGCAGAATACTTCCACAACATCTTCCTTTTCCTCTTTCGTTAATTTAGTTTCAAGCGCTTCATGAGCAGCTATCGAATAATGAATAAGCATAAAGAGCACATCACGGTAAGCCGCATCCGGTATTGAACTACCCCGTGAATTTTCGACTGCCGAATGGATGAGTTTCATTTTATCGATGGCCTTGTTTGCATTTTCCGTGGAAGAAAAAATGATCTCCCGCGCATAGGTAACTGTCGAGAATAACCTCCCCAGCGGATCTGAAGGCAGCCGGCCGGTGAAATATAACCAGTCGACTGCCTTGTTGAGTGCAAATTCCGCAGCTGCGCCTGCAAAGATCAGGAGTATAGTGTCAGCCTTACCCCAGATCCTGCGGACAATAGAATCGGTATTTACGTAGTGGTTATGAACTTTTTCCATACCAGTCAATCTTTCTGCTTGCATACATCACTAATCCCAATACAATAAACAAGCCGATACTTCCTACAAGCAGTGCCGTGTCTTCCAGCCTGATGAGAACAAAAATAAATGAATACTGAAGTGTGATAATTCCACCTGCAAGCATTGCCGAACGCCAGTTGCCGAATAATTGTTTAGTATAAAGTGTGATCATGGTAATTACAGCCAGCGATGAAATGAGGTAAGCAATATCAAAATGAATGAATTCACTGAACGATAAAAGCAAAGTGTAGAATATCACAAGTGCAAGCCCGATCAAAATATACTGCAGCGGGTGCACAGGTTTTTTCTGTGTGATCTCTACTATAAAAAACAATCCGAAAGTAAGGCCTATGAATAAAATTGCATACTTAACGCAACGCTCTGTTTTTGCATACTGGTCGGTGGGTTGTAAAAGTGTAACGCCAAAATTAATATCAAGATCGGTGGTATTGATATCCTTTAGAATAGTACCGAACGGGAGATTGGCTTTATTAAATTTCCATTTGGCCGTGAAACCTGAATCAGAAACTTTTCTTTCATCCGGTAAAACGCTTCCATCGAATGATGGACTTGGCCAGGAAGATTTTATTTCATAATTACTGTTGCCGCTCAAAGGTATAAATCTTAATTCCTCACTCCCCTTGATTATTGCCCGCATACCAAATGGAATACTTCCATTAATATCCTTGCTGCTGAGATCAATAGGTGCCGACAATCCTTTCCCGACAATACCCGATACCGGTAAACCAGGTGCCAGCTCGTATTCGCTGCCTTTAAAATTGACCACTATTTTTTCTTCTATACCCTTGAAATCAGAAATGCCGAAGCAGAGTTGCGCTTCATTCCAACGGATGGTATTCGGGTCAACGTCTTTTGGAATTTTGATGATGAAACTTCCCACCTGTTTGAGATGTGCTTTATATAGCAGCACATTGTAAATGGAACGCTTTCTTAAATGATGATCGATCGTTCCGTTTACATTGAGTACTTCTGGCAATATCCAGAAATGCTCACGTCCTGAATCCGATTTACCATCTGTTACGCCAACCACTTTATTGTATGGAATATACAGATATGGACCGCTGATGGTCTGTGCATCCGACCATTTGCTGCTTACTTCTTGAACGATCTCGTTCTGGCGATGTTTTCTTTCGTTAACAAGATTGTTGACGAACAATGTAGGAATGATCATGATGATGATAAGAAATCCCATGATCATGGCTTTAAAAAAAATCCTGTTACGTTGAAAAAAGTTGGCTTCGGGAGTTAGTGTTTCCATTTTTATTTATTTATTAAAAGCGCTTTGTTTTTCAAAGTGTAAGTACAAAAAATTAACCTATAGACCTGATCATTTTCTCGAGCGCGTCGAGATGATTTCTGAAAGCCTTTACACCTGCCTTTGTGATCTTATAAGTAGTATTTGTTTTTCTACCGATAAATCCCTTTTCAACTTTAACGAATGCATTATCCTCAAGCGTTTTGAGGTGACTGGCAAGATTGCCATCGGTGACTTCTATCAGTTCCTTCAGCTCATTAAAATTCACTGCGTCGTTCACTGCCAGGGCACTCATGATACCCAGACGTATACGGCTGTCAAAAATTTTATTCAAATGCTGAATAGGATTCTTCATCTGGTTTGTTGAATTGTTCATGGCTCCTTCTTTTCATATTTCCACCACATGGATACTCCATATATAATGTGCAGCACACCAAAACCGAATGCCCATGCATATAATCCACGCTGAATAATTAAAAGTGCGAGTATTCCTGTAAGAATCTGGCCATATCCCAGGTAACGCACCTCTCCCATAGTATATTTTGATCCGTTCACCAGCGCGAGGCCATAAAAAATAAGCGTTGCCGGCGCCACGAGATCATAATATTTTAGATCGATCATTTTCCAGATCAATATACCACCCACTACCATTGGCAGAAGGGTGTTCCATAACAGCCTGCGCACCGTGTTACCCCAGATTGCTACGCCTTCTTTTTTGCTTTTCAGATAGGTAAAAATAAATGCTGCTGCCAGTGCTGCAATGAAAATGAGGGCTGCAATAAAGATCAGCTCATCCTTTAAGCATGCAGCGCATCCTGAAGATGGACTGGTACCTGTCAAATAATCTGTGATCCTGTTTTCAGCTACCCATGAACCCACAAGGGCGCATACTCCTGCCGCAATACCGCTCCAGCCGCTCAGGCTGATGAAGCGGCTGCTCCGTTCCATCATTTTTCTTATGTCCTTAATGGCATCAAGGTTACTTTGAGTAGTGGTGGTCATGAGAATATGCTTTGAAATTCAAAGTAATTTGAAAAAAGGGAGAATTCAAAATATTTTGAGATGTTTTTTGAAAAGCAATTCACTTTTCATTTTTAACTTTTCACTTTTGATTTTTCACGCAAAAATGATCGTCTTATTACCTGAAACAAAGATCCTGTCTTCCAGCACCATTTTTAGCGCATCAGCAAGCACCGACTTTTCTATTTCGTGTCCCGACTCGATCATATCGTTCAGATCATCATAATGATGAACGGGGATGATCTTCTGCGTAATGATAGGCCCTTCATCGAGATCATCATTTACAATATGTGCGGTGGCGCCGATAAGTTTCACGCCTCTTTCAAATGCGCGTTTATAAGGATTGGCACCTTTAAATGCGGGAAGAAATGAATGATGGATGTTTATGATCCTGTCACGGAACGCCGCAACGAATGCTGAAGAAAGAATACGCATGAACTTAGCCAGAACAATGTAATCCGGATGGTATTGAATCACGGCAGCCATCACCTTTTGTTCAAACTCCAGCTTATCCGTTCCTTCATGCGAAATATAATGAAATGGAATGTTGAACTTTTCAGCAAAAGGCCTGAGTGTTTCATGATTTCCGACCACCGCCCTGATATCTGCGTGTAGTTCATCGAAATAATGACGGACCAGCAGGTCGCTCAGGCAGTGATGCTCCTTTGTAACAAGTATAACGATATTCTTTTTTTGCCTTGGAATGATTTCAATATCCGACCCGTTTGGCAGTACAGCATTCAATTCATTCTTCAGCTTAAACTCATTCACATCTCCTGAAACTTCAAGCCGCATGAAAAATGTGTTTGTAAAAGTTTCTACAAACTCTTTCATCACGATAATATTATGCTGGTTACTGAAAAGCACTCCTGCTATCTTAGCGATAAGCCCCTTTTCATCCGGACATTTTATCCGTATTACGTTATTACGTTCCATTATCTGAAAGAAATCTGCCTGAGATTAATGATTCCCGAATTATCCGGCTTTTCACGCTTTAGCACAAAAAAGTAAACATCATGTTTTCCCGCAACGGGTTTATCGAGTTCTGCTTTCAATGTTTTGTTCTCATTCCATGAACCGGTTTTTGCGAACGGCGTTTTACTGATTACAGGGCCTGCCCTTGAATCGACCCTCACCTCAATATAACCATCATTTTTATCTGCGGAATATAAATATTCAAAACCCCTGATCCCATCAAGGTCAATATTTTTCATCAATATATATCCCTTATGCCTACCTGCCGATAAATTATCACCAAACCTTGGAAATCCCGGGTATTCATCAGCGTCTATTGGATTAAGGTCGGCATTCCTGATCGTCAATACATCAGAACCTTTCAGCGGACCAACCACCTTGCCGCCCCTATCAGTGTATCCGGCAACAATAGTATACTGGCCCCGTGGTTCGTGATCATAAAACGGCAGGTTTAACTGTCCGTTGAGAGGAATAGCTTTCTGTGTATTCTTTTTATCAGTTAAGGAATAAATATATTTTACAATGCTTTCAGCTTCCCGTGTGGTTAGTTGCGGATGCGCGCTCATTACAAATTCTTTACCCCAGCTGCCGCCACCGCCCTTGATAATTTTATCTGCAAGCTTCCTCACAGATCCCTGCTGGTTCTTGTACCGGTTGGCAATAGAAATATAACTTGGTCCCACAGCTTTCTTATCCGCAAAGTGACAGGATTTGCAATCACTTTTTGCCATGATTCCTTTACCAGGGTAATCAATTTCAGTAAAAGAAGGAACAGCCTGTCCATTATCCGTTTTCGAAGGTTGGGGATTATAAAAATAAAATGCCTTCACTTTTGTCATATCTATTTTTCCGTCTTCCTTATCACTTACTTTAACCGCATATTTAAACGGCTTATTCTTCCATGCAAATGATTTGTTTCCGGCACTCGTGATACGGACATCAGGTCTGGTATTGCCTACTTTCACTACTAAAGTATCTCTTGCACTCAATCCCTGTTTATCGCTCACTTTCAGCACCACACGATAAATTCCCGGCCTGGTGTAAGTATACCTGGCATCACGTGAAGTAATTGATGAATCATTTTCATTGAACGACCATTGGTAATTAATAGTGTCATCGTCGTCAAGATCCCTGCTTCCCCTGCTGCTTACGCTTATATTCAGAGGAGCCTGTCCGGCAATTTCTTTTATTACCGGAACCCTATTGGACTCACTGGTCAAAAATCTTGTTCTTGAAAGTGAATCAGAAATAACTGAATCGAGGATGGTTGCTTTCGCAACAGGTGGACGGTTGCCGGTATAATATTCAATTTTTACCAATCGTGCATCTTCGTTTGTTGCACCATACACCGAACCGTATTCCAGCATATATAACAAACCATCTTTACCGAAAGCCATATCGATCGGCCTGCGGAAATCACCTGTACCCGGCATGAATGGTTCAAGTCGTTTGTAATTCTCACTACTGTCGAACTGTACGTTAAATACCCAGTTCCTCATCCAGTCTGCAATGAACAATGTTCCATCATAATATTCCGGAAACCTGTTGGGAGATGCAGCATTATTATCATACTTATAAAAGTCTCCGCCGATGGCGCAACGTCCGCCCGAACCAAGTTCCGGAAATTGTTCAGAAGCAACATAAGGATAGGCAATGAAGGGCGGTGTAGCCGGGGGCAAATCATTAAGTCCAGTATTATTTGGTGAATTATTCACGGGTTTACCAGGATCAAATAATGGCCCTGTCTGCAGGGAGGCAAAATCCCATTTTGCATATGGCCTGTTGAATCCTACAAAATATGGCCATCCGAAATTGCCCGGTTTTTTAGCCTGGTTAAATTCATCATACCCCTTTGGTCCTCTTGTTGAATCCTGGCCCGCATCGGGGCCAATCTCACCCCAATACACAACCGAAGTAACAGGATTCACTGCGATACGATA
>Ga0111538_10013873_pt1 | contig 10623 bp, 9 predicted proteins | sample SoiMethybrSBSTD1_FD_79669 | JGI IMG/M metagenome (GOLD analysis project Ga0111538, IMG submission 79669) | Bulk soil microbial communities from a Populus tree surrounding site in Tennessee, USA - Soil MetaG P. TD hybrid SBSTD1 (version 2)... | ecosystem: Environmental > Terrestrial > Soil > Tree... | reverse complement strand
TGCTCGAGCCCGATCGCCCCATCGACGAATCCCTCTGGGAAGAGCTCGAGGAGCTGCTGATCTCGGCCGATCTCGGGGCCGCCATGGCCGCGGACTTCGTCAACCGCGGACGCGAAGAGGTGATGTACGGCACCGTGACGCGCGCCGAGCAGCTCCGTCCCGTGCTCCGCCGCTTCCTGCTCGACACGCTGGGCACGGTGCGCCCGCTGCGGCTCGACGCCAAGCCCAGCGTGATCCTCATGCTCGGGGTCAACGGCTCCGGCAAGACGACGACCTCCGCCAAGCTCGCGGCGGCGCTCAAGGCTGAGGGGCGCCACGTGATGCTGGCCGCGGCCGACACCTTCCGGGCCGCCGCCATCGAGCAGCTGGAGACGTGGGGCAAGCGCATCGAGGTGGAGGTCGTGCGCCAGGCCGCGGGCTCCGATCCGGCCGCCGTGGTCTTCGACGCACTCAAGTCCGCGACCGCGCGTGGCGCGGACGTTCTCGTGATCGACACTGCCGGACGTCTGCACACCAAGACGAACCTCATGGACGAGCTGGGCAAGCTCAAGCGCGTCATCGAGCGGCAGGTGCCCGGCGCGCCGCACGAGTCGCTGATGGTGCTCGACGCGCCGACGGGCCAGAACGGTTTCGCCCAGGCGCGCATGTTCCACGAGACCATCGGCCTCACCGGCGTCGCCTTGACGAAGCTCGACGGCACCGCCAAGGGCGGGATCGTCGTGCGGATCGTGCGCGAGCTCAAGCTGCCGGTCACGCTCGTCGGCGTGGGCGAGAAGATCGAGGACCTGCAGGCCTTCGATCCCGCGCGCTTCGTGGACGCCCTGGTGCCGGGGACATGACCGGCGCGGACTTCATGCGCCGCGCCCTGGAGATCGCCGAGCGCGGGCGCGGCCTGACGTCGCCCAACCCGATGGTCGGCGCGGTCGTCGTGCGAGACGGGCGCATCGTCGGCGAGGGCGCGCACCTGCGGGCGGGCGGGCCGCACGCGGAAGTCCAGGCGCTCGCGGCGGCGGGCGAGGCCGCGCGTGGCGCCACGCTCTACAGCACGCTCGAGCCGTGCGATCACCACGGGCGCACGCCGCCCTGTGCCCCGGCGGTTGCCGCGGCCGGCATCGCCCGCGTGGTGGCCGCGCTGGCGGACCCCAACCCGGTTGCCGCGGGCGGCGGCGCGCGCCTGCGCGCGGCGGGCGTGGCGGTGGAGCTGGGCCTGATGGCCGAGGAAGCCGCCCGCCAGAACCGGGTGTGGCTCACCGCGGTGCGGGAGCGGCGGCCGCACGTGACGCTCAAGGCGGCGGCGACGCTCGACGGCAAGATCGCCGACGTCCACGGCGGCTCCAAGTGGATCACCGGCGAGGCCGCACGTCTGCACGCGCACCGGCTGCGCGCGGAGTCGGACGCGATCGTGGTCGGCGTCACCACCGCGCTCCGCGACGACCCTGCCCTCACCGTGCGGCTGGGCGAGCCGTGGCCGCGCGAGCCCTATCGCGTGGTCCTCGACAGCACGGCGCGTCTCGGCCCCGACGCGCGGGTGATTCACGCCGCCACACCGGCGCGGGCGCTGATCGCCGTGGGTGCGGCGGCGCCGGCGGACCGCGTGGCCGCGCTGGCCCGGGCAGGCGCGACGGTGCTGTACGGGCCCACGCGGGCCGGCCGCGTGGACGCCACCGCGCTGCTCGCGCGCCTGTTCGACCTCGACGTACGCGCGGTGCTGCTCGAGGGAGGCGGCGAGACCCACGCGGCGTTCTTCGACGCCGGCGTGGTGGACCGCGTCGCGCTCTTCCTGGCGCCGCGCCTGCTGGGTGGCCGGGCGGCGCCGGGCGTGCTCGGCGGCGAGGGCCGCGATCTGAAGGACGCGGTGGCGCTGGGGCCGATGTCGGTGACCATGCTCGGGGACGACGTCCTGCTCGAAGCCGACGTGCGGGCGGCGGTGGCCTGACGTGTTTACGGGGATCATCGAGGAGCTCGGCGAGGTGCGGGCGCTCGAGCACGCCGGCGACGTGCTGCGGCTGGACGTGGCCGCGTGCGCCACGCTCGACGGCAGCGCGCTCGGCGCCAGCGTGGCGGTCAACGGCGTGTGCCTCACGGTGGTGGCCGCCCGCGCCGACGGCCTGGCCTTCGAGATCGGCCCCGAGACGCTGGCCCGCACGACGCTCGGCTCGCTCAAGGCCGGCCAGGCGGTGAACCTCGAGCGGCCGCTCCGCTTCGGCGCGGCCGTGGGCGGCCACCTCGTGCTCGGTCACGTGGACGGCATCGGAACCGTGACGGACGTCAGCCGTGTAGAATCGACCGCGCGGGTGCGGATCGCGCTGCCGGGGCCGGCCCTGGCGCCGCTGCTCGTGCCGCAGGGCTCGGTGGCCGTGGACGGCGTGAGCCTCACGGTGGCGGCGCTGGAGACGCTGGCGTTCGAGATCATGGTGATCCCGCACACGCTGGCGGTGACGACGTTTGGGCGGCTGACGCCGGGCCGCGCGGTGAACATCGAGACGGACGTGATCGGCAAGTACCTGCAGCGCTCGCTCACGCTCAAGGGGGCGTCATGACCGGGTTCGCCACGGTCGAAGAGGGTGTGGAGGAGATCCGTCAGGGTCGGGTCCTCCTCGTCGTCGACGACGAGGACCGGGAGAACGAGGGCGATTTCGTCATGGCCGCCGACAAGGCGACTCCCGAGGCCGTCAACTTCATGGCGACCCACGGCCGCGGGCTCATCTGCATGCCGATGACCGCCGAGCGGCTCGACGAGCTCAAGCTCGGCATGATGGTCACCGAGAACACCGCGCCCATGGGCACCGCGTTCACGGTCACCGTGGACGCGCGCCGCGGCGTGACGACGGGCACCTCGGCCTACGACCGCGCGGTCACCATCCGCACGCTCGTCGATCCGCAGATGACCCCCGCCGACCTGACCGTGCCCGGGCACATCTTCCCGCTGCGCGCGAAGGACGGCGGTGTGCTGCGCCGCGCCGGTCACACCGAGGCCGCCGTCGATCTCGCGCGCATGGCGGGCTGCTATCCGGCCGGCGTCATCTGCGAGGTGCTCGACGAGCAGGGGGGCATGGCGCGGCTGCCGGAGCTCTACGACATCGCCAAGCGCTTCAGCCTCAAGATGATCACGATCAAGGACCTGATCGAGTACCGCACGCGCAAGGAAAAGCTCGTGCGGCGCATCGCCTCCACGCGGATGCCTACCGAGTTCGGCGAGTTTACCGCCATCGCCTACGAGGCCACGGTGTACGACCGCGTCCACCTGGCGATGGTCATGGGCGACGTGGCGGGCGACACGCCGGCGCTGGTGCGGATGCACTCCGAATGTCTCACCGGCGACGTGTTCCACTCGCTGCGCTGCGACTGCGGCTCGCAGCTCATCAAGGCGATGGCGATCATCAAGGAGGCGGGGCACGGCGTGATCGTCTACCTGCGCCAGGAGGGGCGGGGCATCGGCCTGCACAACAAGATCCGCGCCTACGCGCTGCAGGAGCAGGGGATGGATACCGTCGAGGCCAACGCCGCGCTCGGCTTCAAGGCCGACCTGCGCGACTACGGCATCGGCGCCCAGATCCTGGTGGACCTCGGTCTGAAGAACCTGCGTCTGCTGACGAACAATCCGACCAAGCGGGCCGGCCTCGACGGCTATGGCCTGCAGGTGGTGGAGCGCGTGCCGCTGGAGGTCCCGCCGAATCCGGAGAACCGCCGGTACCTCAGCACCAAGCGTAACAAGCTCGGCCACATGCTGACCTCCGACCTCGACTAGCGATGGCCGGTCGCGCCCCGCGTCCGCCGCAGCGGGTAGAGGCCGGCCGGCGCGGTCCGCGTGGACGATTTGCCGTGATCGCCGGCCGTTTCAACGAGCCCATCGTCAAGCGCCTGGTTTCGGGCGCGCTGCGTGCGCTGACCACGGCCGGCGTCGCCGAGGATGCGGTGGAGGTGCACTGGGTGCCCGGCTCCTTCGAGCTGCCGCAGGCCGCCCAGCATCTGGCGCGCGGCGGCGGCTACTCCGCCATCGTGTGCGTGGGGTGCGTCATCAAGGGGCAGACGCCGCACTTCGACTTCGTGGCCGGCCAGGCCGCGGCCGGCATCCAGCGCGTCGCGCTCGACACCGGCGTGCCGGCGACCTTCGGGGTGATCACCGCGCTGAGCGAGGACCAGGCGCTGGAGCGCTCGGGCGGCGAGGTGGGCAACCGCGGCGAGGAAGCCGCGCATGCCGCGCTCGAGATGGCGGCATTCGTGCAGAACGCGAGACGACATGGGAAAAAGGCGTAAAGCGCGGGAAGTCGCGCTCCAGTTTCTGTATCAACTGGACCAGCATGGGGCCGAGGATCCGGCGCCGCACGGCGACGAGTTCTGGGCGCGCCATCCGGTGGACGCCGACACCCAGTCCTTCGCCGACGCGCTGGTGCGCGGCAGCAAGCAGCAGCAGGGCAAGATCGACCAGCTCCTCGCCCAATACACTGAGCACTGGGACCTCGATCGCATGGCGGTGGTGGACCGCAACATCTTGAGAATGGCGGTGTACGAGCTGCTGTGGGCGCCCGACGTGCCGCCCAAGGCCGTGATCAACGAGGCCATCGAGATCGCCAAGAAGTTCGGCACCACCGAGTCGAGCCGCTTCATCAACGGCGTGCTCGACCGTATTCTCCGCGAGCAGCGCGCCACCTCGGCCTGAGACTCGCGCCCTCCGCGTGCGGTACGCCATTCTGTCCGACATTCACGGAAACCTCGAAGCCCTGCGCGCCGTGCTGGCCGACAGCCGGGACCGCGCTGACGCCGTCCTCTGCCTCGGCGACACCGTGGGCTACGGGGCGGATCCGCTGGCGTGCGTCGACCTCGTCGCCGAGAGCGCGGAGGCCACGGTGTGCGGCAACCACGACCACGCGGTGGCGGGGCGGCTCGGGCTCGAGTGGTTCAACCGCTACGCCCGCGCCGCCGCCGAGTGGACGCGCGAGCGCCTCGACGATGAGCATCGTGCGTACCTCGGCGCGCTGCCACTGGTGCGCGAGGTGGCCGGCGCCACGCTCGTGCATGCGTCTCCGGCCCAGCCCGAGGAGTGGGATTATCTCGTCACCGCCGAGGACGGGTTCCTCGTCTTCGGCGACTTCGCCACGCGCTGGTGCTTCGTCGGTCACAGTCACGTCCCGGGCGCGTGGTCGCTCGGCTCCGCGGGTCCCGAGCACCTGCCCGGGGCCGACCGCGTGGAGGCCGAGCGCGGGCGGCGCTATCTCGTGAACGTGGGCAGCGTGGGCCAGCCGCGCGATCGCGATCCGCGCGCGGCCTACGCCGTGTGGGACGCAGAGGCCGGCTCCGTGGAGATCCGCCGCGTCGCCTATGACCATACGGCCACGCGCCGCAAGATCGTCGACGCCGGCCTGCCGCGCTTCCTCGCCGACCGCCTGGCGGCGGGCGCCTGAGGCGCCGGCCCTGATGCGCGAGCGTCTCGAGCCGGCGCTGCTGCTCGTCGGCAGCGGCGTCGCGCTGGCACTGGCCTTTCCGCGCACCGACTGGGAGGTCGCGGCGTGGTTTGCGCTGACGCCCCTGTTCGTGATCGCGCTGGGCGCGCGCCCGCGCATCGCCTTCGCCTGGGGCTGGCTCTACGGCGTCACGTTCTTCCTCGTCCTGCTGCGCTGGCTCGACTACACCTTCCGCACGTACAGCGAGATCCCGTGGCCGGTCACGTGGCTGCCGCTGTTCCTGCTGGCCGCCTGGTGCGGCCTGCACGTCGCGCTCGTCGCCGGCGTGATGAGCCTCGTCGCGCACCGCCGCTCGCCGACGTGGGCGCTGCTCACGGCGCCCTGTCTGTGGGTGGGCGCCGAGTGGCTGCGCGGGCATCTGCTCGGCGGCTTCCCGTGGGGCACGCTCGGCTACTCGCAGTATCTACGGCTGCCGATCATCCAGGTCGCCGAGCTCGGCGGCGTGCATGCGGTGTCCTTCGTCCTCGTCGCGGTCAACGCCGCGCTGGCGGGCGCGCTCCTGCTCAGCTGGCGTCGCGCCGTGACGGGCCTCGCGCTGGCCGGGGTGCTGCTGGCGGGTGTGCTCGGCTTCGGGCACGCTCGGCTGGCCGTTCCGACGCCGCCGGCCGAGGCCAGGATCGCCCTCATGCAGCCCGCCATCGAGCAGCCGCTCAAGTGGGACCCGAACCACGCCACGGTCACCCTGAAGATCTATCTTGAGCTCACGCGCCAGGCGGCCGCCGGGCGCCCGCATCTGATCGTGTGGCCGGAGACGGCGTCACCCACACCGCTGGCCCGCGACTCCGGGCTCCTGCGCACGCTGGCCGGCCTCTCGGGCCAGCTCGGCATGCCGCTGCTGATCGGCTCCATCGACGTCGAGGACGGCACACCGCCGCGGCTGCGCAACACCGCCTTCCTCGTCACCCACGGAGGCATCGTGGGCCGGTATGATAAGATTCACCTCGTTCCATTCGGAGAATACGTTCCGCTCTCGGGAGTGATCGGATTCGTACGGGGCTGGGCCGAGTTCATCGCCGAGTTGGAGCCCGGCACCCGTGCCGTGGTGTTCGCGGGTCCGCCAGCCCCGTTCGGTATCGTCATCTGTTACGAAGGCATCTTCCCCGATCTCTTTCGTAAGTTCGTGAACAACGGCGCACGCGTGATGGTGAACATGACGAATGACGGGTGGTTCGGCCGCACCAGCGGCCCGGCCCAGCACCTGACGATGTATCCGTTCCGCGCGGTGGAGCACCGTATCGCCGTCGTGCGCGCGGCCAATACCGGCGTGTCGGCCTTCATCGCGCCCTCCGGCCAGATCGTGCGGCACCTCGGCCTCTTCGAACGCGGCGTGCTGGCCGATGGGGTTCCACTGCGCCACGGCCGCACGCTCTTCACCCGCCTGGGCGACTGGGTGGCCTGGCTCTCGCTGGCGCTGTCGGCGGCATCCGTGGGCACCGCCCTGCGGAGGCCGGCATGCTGAGCGACCTCAAACGCGATGTCGCCGAGCTCACCCGGCGCGTGGACGAGCTCCGGGGGCATCTTTGACCTCGCCGGCAAGGAAGCGCGCCTCGAGAAGCTCGACGCCGAGATGGCCTCACCGGCCTTCTGGGACGACAACCGCCGCGCCCAGGAGCTGATCCGCGAACGGGCCGACCTGGCCCGGACCGTGGCCCGTGTCACCGAGCTGGCGCGGCAGGCCTCCGATCTCGGCGTCCTCCTCGAGCTGGCCCAGGAGAGCGGCGACGACGGCAGCCTGGACGCGGAAATCAGCGAGGGCGCCGCCAAGCTGCGCGCCGAGCTCGACGAGTTCGAGCTCAAGGTGATGCTCTCGGGCTCCCACGACGCCAAGCCGTGCATCTTGTCGATTCACCCGGGCGCCGGCGGTACCGAGTCGCAGGACTGGGCGCAGATGCTCATGCGTATGTACCTGCGCTGGTGCGAGCGTGCGGGCTTCAAGGCCGAGGTGGTCGACCTGCTGCCCGGGGAAGAGGCCGGGATCAAGTCGGCGACCATCGAGGTGAGCGGCGAGTATGCCTACGGCTACCTGCGCGGCGAGATCGGCGTGCACCGGCTCATCCGCATCTCCCCCTTCGACGCCTCCAGCCGGCGGCAGACCAGCTTCGCCTCGGTGTCGGCGGTGCCGGAGGTGGACGACGTCGAGGTGCAGATCCGCGAGGACGAGCTGCGCGTGGACGTCTTCCGCTCGTCGGGGCCGGGCGGCCAGGGGGTGAACACGGCGGACTCGGCGGTGCGCATCACGCACCTGCCGACGAACATCGTCATCTCCTGCCAGAACGAGCGCTCGCAGTTGCGGAACCGCGATACCGCCATGCGGATTCTGAAGGCACGGCTGTTCGAGCTGGCCGAGAAGAAGCAGAAGGACGAGCTGTCCCAGCTCAGCGGCACCAAGAAGGAGATCGCCTTCGGCAGCCAGATCCGCACGTACACGTTCCACCCCGAGCAGCGGATCAAGGACCACCGCACGAACCTCGAGATCGGCAACGTGGAGGCGGTGATGGACGGCGAGATCGACGCGTTCATCAAGGCCTACCTGCTGTGGGCACAGGGCCGGCCGGCGTGAGCGACGTCGGCGAGCGCGACGCCAACGAGCTGATCCGCCAGCGCCACGACAAGCTGGAGGCCCTGCGCCGCCGCGGGCTCGACCCCTTCGGCGCGCGCTACCCGGTGACGCACTGGGCCGGGCCGCTGCACGCGCGCTTCGCGCAGGCCACGGACGACGAGCTGAAGGCGGTAGGCCCGGTGAGCCTGGCCGGGCGCGTGGTGGCGCTGCGCCACCACGGCAAGACGTGCTTCGCGCACCTGATGGACCAGTCCGGGCGCCTGCAGCTCTACGCGCGCGCCGATCAGCTCGGCGACGACTTCGCGCTCTTCACCGACCTCGATATCGGCGACTTCATCGGCGTCACCGGCGATCTCATGCGCACGCGCACCGGCGAGCTCACGGTCGCGGTGAAGGCGTTCACGTTCCTGGCCAAGTCCCTGCGGCCGCTGCCCGAGAAGTGGCACGGGCTCAAGGACGTGGAGACGCGGTACCGCCAGCGCTACGTGGACCTGGTCGTGAACGAGGAATCGCGCAAGATCTTCCGCCTGCGCTCCCGCATCATCCAGGCCATCCGCGCGTTCCTCGACGCGCGGGGGTTCGTCGAGGTGGAGACGCCGATGATGCAGCCCATCCCGGGCGGCGCCATCGCCCGGCCGTTCAAGACCCATCACAACGCTCTCGACATGGACCTCTACCTGCGCATCGCGCCCGAGCTCTACCTCAAGCGGCTCGTGGTGGGCGGGTTCGAGCGCGTGTACGAGATCAGCCGCGTGTTCCGCAACGAGGGTGTCTCCACGCGCCACAATCCCGAGTTCACGATCCTGGAGTTCTACCAGGCCTACGCCGACTACGCCGACCTCATGGAGCTCACCGAGGCGCTCTTCGCCGAGCTGGCCCAGTCGCTGCTCGGCCGCCTCGCGCTCACGTGGGGCGAGCACGCGGTCGACCTGACGCCGCCGTGGAAGCGCCTGCCGTTCTTCCAGGGGCTGTCCGAGGCGCTGGGCGTGACGGTGATGCCCGAGACCGACGCCGCCACACTGGCACACGCCGCGGCCACGAAGGGGATCGCGGCCGACGGCAACGGGCCGGCCGACAAGATCTGGAAGGACGTGTTCGACGAGCTGGTCGAGCCGACCCTGGGGCGGCCGACGTTCATCACCGACTTCCCCATCGAGCTGTCGCCGCTGGCCAAGCGCAAGCGCGAGAATCCCAGGCTGGTCGATCGCTTCGAGGGCTACATCGGCTGCCGCGAGCTGGTCAACGCGTACAGCGAGCTCAACGATCCCATCGACCAGCTCGGGCGCTTTCGCGAGCAGGCGGCGCTGGCCGCCCGCGGCGACGACGAGGCCCACTGGCTCGACGAGGACTACGTGCGCGCGCTCGAGTACGGCATGCCGCCGACCGCGGGCGAGGGGATCGGGATCGACCGCCTCCTGATGCTCTTCGCCGACCAGCCCTCGATCCGCGAGGTGATCCTCTTCCCGCACCTTCGGCCCGAGACGCCCGGCCCATGAAGCGCGGCCTGCCGTACGAGCTCTTTCTCGGCTTCCGCTATCTCGGCTCCCGGGGCCACCGCGCCAACCTCTCGCTGTTCGCGTGGATCGGCGTGGGCAGCGTGTTCCTGGGCGTGGCCGCCCTCATCCTCGTGGTGGCGGTGATGACGGGCTTCCAGGACGGCATCCGCGACCGCATCATCTCGGCCAGCCCCCACTTGCTGGTCTTCCCGGTGGGCGCGGCGGGCATGGGCGATCCCGGGCAGGTGGCCGGGCGCGTCCGGCAGGTGCCCGGCGTCCGGGCGGCCACGCCGTTCGTGCTCCAGCAGGCGCTGCTGACCAGCCCCGGCGGGGAAGCGCATGGGGGCCTCGTCCGTGGCGTGGACACCACCGACAAATTCGTGATGGCCGACCTGCGCGCGCAGACGCGCAGCGGGAAGGTCGACGCGCTCGGCGACAACGAGGGCGGTATCCTCCTCGGCTCCGAGCTGGCGCGCCTGCTCGGCGTGCTGCCGGGTGACGCGATCACGGTCATCTCGCCCAAGGGCGCGCTCACCGCGGTCGGCATGGTGCCGAAGATGCGCCGGTACACCGTGATGGGCACCGTGCAGGTCGGCATGCACGAATACGACTCGTCGATCGCCTATCTCTCGCTGAACGCCGCGCGGGACTTCGCGGGCCTGCCCGGCGTCACCGGCATCGAGGTGAAGCTGGCCGATCCGTTCGCCGCCGGTGAGATCGGACGCGCCGTGAGTCGGGCGCTCGGCCCCGCCTACTGGGTGCGCGACTGGCGCGACATGAATCGTAACCTCTTCAACGCGCTCCAGCTGGAGAAGCTCGCCCTCTTCCTCATCCTCACGATCATCTCGCTCGTGGCGGCCTTCGCCATCCTCGGCCACCTCGTGCTGCTGGTCGCCGACAAGCGCAAGGAGATCGGCATCCTCAAGTCGATCGGCGCCACCCGGCCCTCGATCGCCGCCGTGTTCTTCGCCGTCGGGATGGGGATCTACGTGGTGGGCACCGTGCTGGGCAGCGCGGTCGCGCTGACGCTGATCTGGGTGCAGAACACGTACAAGATCATCCGTCTGGCCGGCGACGTCTACCAGATCGACTACCTCCCCATGCG
>Ga0111538_10013872_pt1 | contig 10623 bp, 5 predicted proteins | sample SoiMethybrSBSTD1_FD_79669 | JGI IMG/M metagenome (GOLD analysis project Ga0111538, IMG submission 79669) | Bulk soil microbial communities from a Populus tree surrounding site in Tennessee, USA - Soil MetaG P. TD hybrid SBSTD1 (version 2)... | ecosystem: Environmental > Terrestrial > Soil > Tree... | reverse complement strand
CTGGCAGATCCGATCGGAGCTCTAGGCTTGGGCAAACGAAGGCGCAGGGGTGCTCCTCGCCAAATCCCAAGCTCCAAATCCCAAATCCCAACACACTCCCAATTTCCAAATCCCAAACCAATTCCCAACCGGTTGGGAGTTGATTTGGGAGTTGGTTTGGGATTTGGGCGTTGGGAGTGCGTTGGAGCTTGGGATTTGGAGCTTGGGATTTGGAGCTTGGGATTTGACACTCTCCAAACCGCCGATACGGTATTACACCACTCCGGTCTGCTGCATGATCGCTTCGCGGCGACCGCGCTGGGCCGCGGCGGACCGGTGGTGTGAAAACTCCACGTTCTTCGCCGCGGCTCCGAGAATGCGGGCCAGTGTCGCCTTCAACGTCGCGGGGTCGTCGTCGAATCCGCCATGGGTAGCTGAGCGCGCGGCTCCCGGGCCGCCTTCCTGGACGACGTTCGGCGACCGCACCCAGTCCCTGGGGCGCTCGCCCGGCGGCAGGTCCTTGACGAACTTCTCCATACCGAGAAGCGGCTCGCCTTCGCTGCCGGTGAACCAGGGTTTCCGCAGCACCTTCTCGAAGGCGTGCGAGACGAGATACAGCAAGGACTTGTGATAGATGTTCGCGCAATCGTCGTCCTGCTCGGCGCGGTCCGTCAACGTGAAGATTGCGAACTGCTTGATGCTGCCCGCTTGAATCGCCGGCACATACTGCTGGCGATAGAAATCCATCGTGCAGGCAGGCGCCCACATCGTGCACGTATCGAACACGACCGGACGACCGCCGGCCTGGTTCGCGCCGGCGAGGCCTCCGAGCAGAATCGACCCGGCGCTGTGGCCCACCAGGTGCAGCCCCAGCCCCCGATGTTTCGCGGCGAGCTTTCGAACCTCGTTGAGCACCACCAGCAGGCCGCCGCCGCGCTGGCTCGCGAGCAGGGCGTTCTCCTGCATTTCCTTCCATATCTGCCGGCCACCCGCGGCTCTCGCGATCGGCTCGAGCCCGTCGTCGAGACGATCGAGCATGAAGTCCTTCGCGCTGTCGAGGAATCCTTCCGGACGCCGGCGGGAGATCGCGTCCTGCAGGATGTTTCGGAACGTGGTCCACAAATCAGTGCGCCAGATGAAGCTGATCGGGAAGACACCCGCTTCGAGCAGCGCCGGCCTCAAGTCGGCAACCTTCTGGATCGCCGAGTCCTCCGCCGTGAGGCCGCCATGCGCATACAGGAGCAGATGCTTGATGGGTGTTGAGCTCGCGCCGATGCTCGTGGAGATCTGGCCGAAGATCTCCCTGACATCCTCGGCCGAGGTGCCATAGGTGCCGTCGGTCTTCAACGCACCGTTGTTGCCGAGGCTGATGATGTGCGGCCGCAGGTCGCAGAACACATAGCTGCGCGATCCTTGCGACGCCACTCCGACGCTGAGCGAGACCGACTCGCGCGTGCGCAGAACGATCGGGGCTCCGAGCCGCGCCACCCAGACATCGCTGCCGTTGGCGAGCCAGTCGTCGTAGGTCACGCGCGCGAACCCTTCCTTCCCCCAGTCGTCGGCCCACGAGTTCTGAATCCAGAATCCTTCCTGGTCGTATGCGACGATGGCGAACGCGTGCCCGCCAATGATCCTCGCGTCAGGGTCCCAGGTGATGACACCGTCGGTGCCGACGTTCTTCCAGCCCTCATGGACCTGCGCCGTCGCATACAGGATGCCGACCTCTGAGATCGCGGCGTGCATCGCGATGAGGTCCTTGTGGTTGACGCGAAAGTACGCACCGAGCGGCCGCCGGAGCGCGTCCTCGTAGCGGCCGGTAAAGAGCTGCGGGTTCTGTGCCTCCTTGGCGAGGTCGTACACCCAGTGCGGACGCGAGCACACGCCGTGCTTGTGCCATCCCTTCATGGCACCGCGAGCGCTCGATCCGCTGTAGCGCTCTCCCGGCCACTCGTCGTATCGCCGCGCCATGTCGTACAGCATGCGCGGGCTGACCTCGTCCGGGTCGGGAATGTAGTTGCGCGTGCGGAGCAGATAGTGGACGACGGTCGCCAGCCCGAAGCCGGTGCACGCTCCCTCAGTGCCCTGGTCGAGGATCGGCACCCTGGCCTCGAGATATTTCTCGAGCGGACGCGCCGTTTGTACTTCGATCAGCGTCGGCTCGAACATCCGATCGCGGAAATCGAGCGTATCGGGCCTGGCGTCGAGCACGCGCGTCTGTGCGCTGCGACCGTCCGGTCCCGCCGAACGAATGACGCCCGGCGGTGCGTCGACCCGGGGCGCGGGGATGGACGTCGAACGCCGGGTCGGTTGACGAGGAGCGCGCCTGGTCTTGGCCATGACGCGCAACACTGATCGACGAGGGACGGAAAGTCAAGAAGCTCCGCCGGCTACCAGTCCACGACCGAGCCGTCATCCGGGTCGAAGCGAGGCAGATACGGACGCGGCTCGCCGACCTGCGCCTTGAGCTTGTCCTCGTCGATCGTGATGCCGAGGCCGGGTTCGGTCAGGAGCGGCCGGTGGCCGTTCTTGATCGGCGGGAGCGGCTTCGCAAGGAGGTCGGTGTATTCGTTGTCCCCGCGCTCCTGGATGAGGAAGTTGGGGATCGCCGCGGCAATCTGCATGCTGGCGGCGAGTGAGCACGGGCCCTGCGGGTTGTGCGGCGCGAGCGGGGTGTAATACGCCTCCGCCATGCCGGCGATGATCTTCAGCTCGGTGATCCCTCCCGCATAGCAGACATCGGGCTGGAGGATCGTCGCGGCGCGCTTCTCGAGGATCTCCTTGAAGCCCCACTTCGTGAAGATGCGTTCGCCGGTGGCAATCGGGATGTGCGTCTTGCGGGCGAGCTCCGCCATGATGTCCACGTTCTGCGGTTGAACGATCTCCTCGTAGAACCATGGGTCGTACGGCTCGAGCGCCTTCATCAGCAGCAGCGCCGTCGGCGGCTGCACTTCGCCGTGGAACTCGACCCCGATATCGACATCGGGGCCGTACTTCTTGCGCAGCTCCTTGAAGAACTCGACGCAGCCGTCCACGTACTTCTGGCCCTCGACGTATTTGATCGGCCCGCGCCCGAAGGCGCGCAGCTGCGTCTTCATGGCGTTGACGCCGTTCTCCGGGTTCGGCCTGCCGTAGACGCGGATGCGATCGCGCGTGGGGCCGCCGAGCAGCTCGTAGACCGGCACGCCGTACATCTTGCCCTTGATGTCCCAGAGGGCCATGTCGATGCCGCTCGAGATCGCGGTCTTGATCGGACCGCCCTTGTAGAAGGCCCCGCGGTGGATCGCCTGCCAGTGATGGACGACGCGGCTCGGGTCCTGGCCGATCAGATAGTCACCGACCTCCATCGCCCCGGCGGCGCACGCCTTGGCGTCGTCCTTCAGCATCTCGCCCCAGCCCACGATCCCGGCGTCGGTCGAGATCTTGACGAAGACCCAGGAGCTCGTGAGGACGAACGTGTCAATCCTGGTGATTTTGATTTTGTCTTTTGGAGCGACCTGGGCCGCGGCTGTCGGCTGCGCCGTGAACGCGGCATCGAGACCATACAGCGCGCCTGCGCCCAGGACGCTGCCAACCCAGGATCGACGATCCATCTGTGACGACATGAGCGGGCGTCTCCTTCTGTCACGGACGCGACCGGCCGGCATTGCGATGCCGGACGAATCGCGAGTGGCGTGCGGAATTCTACTTGCCTTCCCGGTGCACGCGCGCTGTCACGAACCCGTCATTGCGGCGATCGATCATCGATCGCGCCGCGGAGCATAATGACGCACGCCCCAGTGTTCAGCCGCCTCAGCAGTGCGCTGATGGATCGCGAACCACGGCGCACCGAAAGTCGCCTCCACTCCGCAGGAGAAATACCGACATGAGCTACCTGAATGCGCTCAGGCTGCATTTCGCGGGCCGGTTTCAGGCCAACGTGTCCACGGTCAACAACGACCCGGCGCACTTCCACAACGCCGCCTTTCTCCCCGGCTATCAGGACATGCAGACCAGCCAGGCGCCCAACGGCTGGTTCAACCCGCAGGGTGATGCGGCCTGGCGCCTGCTCGGGTGTCGCGTCACCTCCGCCTGGATGCCGGCGGGAGCAGTCGGCCCCGGCGACCCGGTGCTCGAGGCCATCGTCGCCGATTCGGACCGCCGGCCGCCCGCCAAGCTGGTCGATCTCGATAGCGAACAACAGCTCGTGTCGGAGATCTGGGGTCTTCAGGTCCGGATCGCAACCGCAGACGGGACCACGCTGATGGCCGGTGACTTCGAGCCGGCCCCGTTCATCGACATCTGGGATCGGTCGACCGGGGGTACTGACGATGCCGCCGCCGGCGCGATGTATCAGTCGGTGCTCACCAGGCTCGAGTGGGCCGATGTCTCGTCGTCCGTGTTCCTCACGGCGCTGAAGCAAGCCGCGGCCAATGGCGTGCTGTCGATCAAGTTCAACGTCGACAGCTTCAACATGGACTTCACGTCGCCAGACTTCATGACCGGGCGCATCGCCGGCACCATCGGCCCGGCATCCCGCAGCGACCCTCGGCATCTTGTCATCGGGCGCCAGTTCATGGCCACGGCCGCACCCAACGGCAACTTCTTCACCCCGGCAGGCGGGATCAACTTCTGCGCCGGAGTCGTCGACGCCGCGGCGGGCCGGATTTATCTCGACCTCGGCAACGCGCTCACGACCGGCGCGAATGGCGCGATCAACGATCAAGGCGATCTCACGCTCACGGTGTCCGGCGCGCCGACGTCTCCAGCCGATGGCGCTCTTCCCGCGGCCCCGATTGGGACGATCCCATCAACGGGACCCGCGGGTTACTCCTCTGACCCTGAGTGGTACGCTCGCACGGCCGGCGTCGTGGTCCTGCCGATCAGCGCACCCCTGCTCCCTCGTGTGCAGTCCTCGCCGTTGACGTTGTCAGGCAAGGCCGGTGTGACGATCAGCGAATGGAGCAGCGGCGCCTTCGTACGGGCAGATCGGTTCGTGTATCGGCTCAGCCCGGGCGACAGAGCCACGATCCCGGTTTACGCCATGCAATGGGGGCGGCCGCTCGGAAACGCCGGGCTCGCGTTCCAGCTCGATCCGTCGCAGCTTCAGACACAGGTCGGCGAGCCAGGCCCGAACTCACCGTACGTCGCGCCGAGCCCACCGGTCGCGACGCCACCAGCCGCGCTCGCGTTCAGCGGCAGCGCTACGACCAACGGCGACGGCGCCGCCCCCCTGACCATCGATGCGCGCGATCCCGGCAAGCCCCGCTGGTTCAAGAACGGCCATGACTACGGCATCGACGGGCAGGTCTACGGCATCCGGCCGGGCTTCTCGAACAGCGCTGAGTACAGCGGGCCGGACAATCAGTGGAACTTCGTGAGCGTCCTCCTCTGGAGCGGGTTTACGCCTGGCGACCCGGTGACGTGGGCTGACGTGCAGCCGATCTTTCAGCAGTACGCCAACGTGTACCCGGTGATGAACCGGTTCTTGAATCTGGCGGATTACGACTCCGTCGTCGCGAACACATGGCTCCTGCAACTCGCGTTCGGGCTCGATCCGGCCGATCCGAACGCGATGCCCGTGACCCGCGATCTCTCTCCGGCCAGACGTCAGGCGATTCTCAGCTGGTTGAAGAATCCGCTGCCCGGCGCAGCGGCGGTGCCGAAAGCGGCTTCCCTCGCCCGTGACACAGCACCCAAGGCGCCGCCCGCGGTGGTGACGCGCGGCGGCAAGAGCGCCGCCGCGGCACGCCGCCTGGTCCTGCAGACGCGGAAGGGAGCCTCGTCATGATCCGTCTCCAACGCTCGATGATCGAGGGACTGAAAGGGGACGCGATCACCCCACAGAGTGTGTGCGGCTCCCTGCAGAAGGCGATCGAGCTGGAGCACGCCACCATTCCCATATACCTGTACGCGCTCTATTCGCTCGATCCCGACCTGAACGGCGAGATCGTGAGGATCCTCGAGTCGGTGGTCGTCGAAGAAATGCTGCACATGACGCTCGCCGCCAACGTCCTCAACGCGCTGGGCGGGTCGCCTCGAATCGATCGACCCGGGTTCATCCCGACCTACCCGGGCCCGCTGCCAGGCGGCGTCCAGAGCGATCTGACGGTCAGCCTGGCGCCGTTTTCATCGCAACAGCTCGACACGTTCCTGCAGATCGAAGAGCCCGAGCATCCGCTGAACATCAAGGCCGCCGCCCTGCCGGACGGCACGATCACCATCGGCGATTTCTACAAGGCCATCTCCGACGCCATCGCCGTGCTCGGTCAGGGTGCGTTCGTCAACCCGCCACGCCACCAGGTCGGGCCGGACCTGATGCGGGAATCGGTGATCGTGATCGCTGTGCCCAGTGCCCAGCAAGCCATCCGGACCATCATCGACCAGGGGGAGGGCACCTCGAAATCACCGGAAGAGATCGTCGGTGGCGATTACGCGCACTACTACCGGTTCATGCAAATCAAGAAAGGTCACCTGCTGGTGCCGGCGCCCGGCAACGATCCGCCATGGGCCTATGCCGGCGCGCCGATCGTGGTCAATCGGGACGGCGTGTATGACCTGAGCCTTGCGTCAACCTACCCTGAGAGTTCGCCGCAAGCATTCGCCAACGACAATTTCAACTACACCTACACCAGCCTGCTCGCTTCGTTACACGCGCTGTTCAACGGCGACGCCACGGCGGCGCAATTCAACCGGGCGATCGGCCTGATGATGTCGCTGAAAGGACAGGCAAAGGCGATGGCGGAGGGAATTCCGAATCCCGCCGTGATCATCGGGCCGAGCTTCGAGTATCAGCCGGTCAATCCGAAGGCGTGAGACGACTCAGCGGCCGATTGCCTGCGAACGCTGCCGCGCGCGCACCGACGCCGGAGCCAGCTTCGTAGCGGGTCAACTGCTGAGTCAGACCCGTCAGCAGGCCGATCCCTGATCAACATTTCCGTGATCGACGTTTCCGTAATCAACATTGTCTTGACGCCCCGTCCAGCGCAGCAGTAGCGTCCACACCTCAAGTCAAGCGTTTCGTCACGGCTCCAGGAGGACTCGCGTCATGCGCACCATCCGCCTTATCAGCGCGCTCGTGCTCGTTGCCTTCGGCGTCACCCCGTCACCCGCCACGCGGGTTGCGGCTCAGGCGCAGGAACCAGGGCAGCAGCTCACCGCCCGCACCGCTTCCCGCAACAACTCCGTTTACATCGTTCAGATGATCGATCCGCCTGCGGGCTCATACGTCGGTGGTATCGCCGGGCTCCCGGCGACGAAGGCCCCCCGCGGCGCGAAACTGGATCCGAACAGCCCGGCTGTCGTGGGATACGGTGCCTTCCTTCAGGCCCAGCACGATCAGGCGCTCGGACGATCGGGCGGCCGGAAGGTGTACGACTATCGCTACAGCTTCAATGGCTTCGCCGCCGAACTGACCGACGCGCAGGCGAATGCCCTGCGCAGCGCACCGGGCGTGCTCGCCGTGACGAAGGACGAGCTCGTGACCGCCGACACCGTCTCGACGCCGGCTTTCCTTGGTCTCAGCGATCCCGGCGGACTCTGGCAGCAGCTGGGAGGGATTGGCGCCGCTGGAGAAAACATGATCGTCGGCGTCATCGATTCCGGGATCTGGCCGGAGAATCCGAGCTTCACGGATCGGACAGGCACGAACGGCAGCGGCAGCCAGGGAGGCAAGCTCGATTACCAGCAGATTCCTGGCTGGCACGGCAAGTGTACGCCCGGCGAGGCGTTCCCGGCGTCGAAGTGCAATCAGAAACTCATCGGCGCGCAGCGGTTCAACGAGGCGTGGGGCGGTGACTCAGGACTCAAGTCGCAGCGTCCGTGGGAGTTCGCCTCGCCGCGCGACTACAACAGCCACGGCTCGCACACGGCCTCGACGGCCGCCGGCAACAGCGGCGTCAAAGTCCCCGGACTGACAGGCTCGATCAGCGGCATGGCACCGCGTGCGCGCATCGCCGTCTACAAGGCGCTCTGGTCGACCGAGGATGCCGTCCAGGCCCAGGGCTTCACAGCTGATCTCGTGGCCGCCATCGATCAGGCGGTCGCCGACGGCGTGGACGCGATCAACTATTCGATCTCGGGCACGACCTCGGACTTCCTCAACCCGGTGGAAGTCGCGTTCCTGTTCGCCGCCGACGCCGGCGTCTTCGTGGCGGCAGCAGCCGGCAACTCCGGCCCGACGACGGGCACGGTCAACCATCCGTCCCCATGGATCACGACGGTGGCGGCCGGGACTCACAGCCGCAATGGTGAAGGATCGGTGACACTCGGCAACGGCGCGACCTACGGCGGCGCATCACTGGCGGCGGGCGTCGGCCCGGCGCCGTTCATCGACTCCGCGGCGGCCGGGCTGCCGGGTGCGGATGCGGCCGAAGTGGCGCTGTGTTTCTCGGCGTCCGTGGTCCACGACGGGGCACCGGTGCTCGATCCGGCCAAGGTGGCTGGCAAGATCGTGCTCTGCGATCGCGGCAACAACGCGCGCGTCGACAAGAGCTTTGCCGTTCGCGCGGCGGGCGGCGTCGGCATGGTGCTCGTGAACGTGACACCAGGAACGCTCAATGCCGACTTTCACTACGTGTCAACCGTGCACGTTGCCGACACGGCGCGCGGCGCGCTCAAGCAGTACGCCGCGTCGCCCGGGGCCACGGCCAGGATCAGCCAGGCGACCCTCGTTCCCAACGTCGCGGCCCCGTTGACGGCCGCGTTTTCGTCGCGCGGTCCGTTGACCGCCGGAGCGGGGAACCTGCTGAAGCCCGACGTGATTGCTCCCGGCCAGGACATCATTGCCGCCGTGTCGCCGATCGGCGACGCCGGCCTGAACTACGACTCGTTGAACGGGACGTCGATGGCGACCCCGCACGTCGTGGGACTCTCCCTGCTGCTTCGCCAGCTGCATCCGGACTGGAGCCCGATGATGATCAAGTCGGCGCTCATGACGACCGGATCGGACGTGCTGGACGGTCCGAACACGAACTCGCTCGTGATCTTCCGCCAGGGCGCGGGTCATGTCCGTCCCAACGGCGCCGCCGATCCCGGGCTGGTGTACGAGCATGGCGTGAACGACTGGCTCGCGTTCCTCTGCGGCACGACCGCCGGCGTCGATCCGGCTCTGTGCACGGCGCTCGCCGGCGCCGGCTACTCGCTGAACCCGAGCAATCTCAACGGAGCCTCGATTGCGATCGGTTCGTTCCTCGGATCGCAGACAGTCCGCCGCACCGTCACCAACGTCAGCGGCTCGACGGCGACCTACAACGCAACCGTCACCGGCATGCCCGGCTTCACGACCGTAGTGACTCCATCGTCGCTGACCATCGGCGCAGGTCAGAGCGCGACGTTTACGGTGGCGCTCACCAGGACCACGGCCACGCTCAGCGCCTACGCCGGCGGGCAGCTGACGTGGAGCGACGGCACCCACAGCGTCCGCAGTCCAATCGTCGTTCGCCCGGTCGCACTGTCCGCGCCGGCGTCGGTGTCTGGCACCGGCGGCCCGATCAGTTACACGGTGGGATTCGGCTATACCGGAACCTTCACCGCAACCGCGCGCGGGTTGATTCCGGCGGTGACGACGACGGGAAGCGTGGCCGATGACCCGAACGACTCGTTCAGCCCGACGGGGCCGGGCGTCACATCCTTCCCGGTGACCATTGCCGCCGGGACCACGTACGCGCGGTTCTCGCTGTTCGACGCGAACGTGTCGCCGGCCAGCGACCTCGACATCTACGTGTTCCGGAATGACGCGGCCGGACCGGTGCTCGTCGCTGCGAGCCTGGGCGGGACGTCGCAGGAGGAAGCCAACCTCGTGAACCCGGCGGCAGGCAATTACACCGTGTACGTCCACGGGTTCGCCGTGCCGGGTACTGCGAACTTCACGTTGTTCTCGTGGTTGCTCGGTACCGCCTCGGCCGGCAACATGACGGTCACGGCGCCGCCCTCGGCCACGCAGGGAGCGACGGGGACAATCACGCTGACGTTCAGCGGGTTGACCGCAGGTACGAAGTACCTCGGCTCAGTCGCTTACGGCGGCACGACGGGGCTGCCGAATCCGACGATCGTTCGCGTCGATCCGTAGCGGCCGTTCGTTCGCAGGGGCCGGCTTTCCCGCTTCCGCTGAGCACGGAGGTGGGCAGCCGGCCCCGGCACGAAGACATCCTGGCTACTTCGGCGGGACGTTCCAGCGTGCCTTGTAGAAGTGTTCGCCGCCGATGTGAATCATGCCTGCAGGGCCGAGCAAGTGGATCCGCTCCGCCCACCAGTTCTCCCCTTCCGCCTGCACGTAGGCAATCTGTCCTGCCGACGGCTGGTAGCTGATGCTCTTGACGTGCCGGGTGTCTCCCAGTTCCGGATGTGGCCGAAACATCAGGGTCTCGCGATCGAAGAGCCAGCAGTGATTGGTCGTGGAGATCGCCAGCGCAGTCGAGCCGGGTACGGCCGACAGATTGTGACCCATCCCTTCGGGCAACGGGATCACCTGAATGCGCCGGAGGCCAGGGGAGGGCGTGCTCCAGTCGCCCAGCTCGAAGACCCGCAGATCCTTGTCCGCGAGCGCCCACAGACGATTCCGCTGCGCGTCCCAGACAACGCCGTGTCCCCACGGCAGTTCTTCGTTGAGGATCTCGGCGTTGGACTTCGCGAGGTCGAACACGATCAGACGATCGCCTTTTCCTGCCG
>Ga0111538_10013871_pt1 | contig 10623 bp, 9 predicted proteins | sample SoiMethybrSBSTD1_FD_79669 | JGI IMG/M metagenome (GOLD analysis project Ga0111538, IMG submission 79669) | Bulk soil microbial communities from a Populus tree surrounding site in Tennessee, USA - Soil MetaG P. TD hybrid SBSTD1 (version 2)... | ecosystem: Environmental > Terrestrial > Soil > Tree... | reverse complement strand
TGGGCCGCTACCTGATCCCCCTTCCGCGGGCAGTATCGATGAACGGTATAACTGGATACGCGAGCACGGCACGCTCCATATTCCCGATGTCCGTGCGCAAACCGATTTCCCACGGGTAGGTTCCACCAGCGGATTACGCACTTTTTTAATGGTTCCGCTTCGTCAGCACGGGGATCTCATCGGCGAACTGGTCGCACGCCGCATGGAAGTACGCCCCTTCACGCCGGGGCAGATCAAGCTGCTTGAGACCTTCGCCAATCAAGCCGTGATCGCGCTTGAGAATGTGCGGTTGTTCAACGAACTCAAAGAATCACTGGAACAACAAACGGCGACAAGCGAGATCTTGGGCGTGATCGCCAGCTCGCCGACAGACATTCAGCCCGTCCTAAATACGATTGCTGAAAACGCGGCGCGGTTGTGTGAAGCAGTGGATGCCGCCATTCATCGTTTCGACGGTAGTGCTCTTTGGCATGCTGCGCATTATGGGCCAATACCAACGACCAAGAATTTGGGAGAACAGATAGTCTGTACTCGTGGAGTAGTGCATGGCCGGGCCATACTCGATCGGCAGACGATCCATGTGGCCGATATGACCGCAGAGCTCGAAAGTTTTCCAGGTTCTAAAGAACTGCAACAAATTACTGGGACTAGAAGCATTGTTGCGACACCTTTGTTACGAGAAGGCGAATCGGTCGGTGTAATAGTAATTCGTCGTCTGGAAGTCCGTCCTTTTACAGAAAAGCAAATTGGTCTACTGAAAACGTTTGCCGATCAAGCGGTCATCGCCATCGAGAATGTGCGTCTGTTCAAAGAATTGCAAGATCGCAACGCAGAACTGCGAGAAGCTCTGGAGCATCAGACTGCAACATCGGAAGTGCTTAGTATCATCAGCCGCTCGCCAACAGATGTGCAGCCGGTGCTTGATGCTATTGTCGAGAGCGCAGCAAAGGTCTGTGGAATTGATGATGTTGTCCTACGATTCCGCGAAGAGAATGTTCTGCTAACGCGCGCTCATTTTGGTCCTATACCCGTTCGCTCGATTAAAATAAGTTTGGATGCACCACAGAATCGTTGGATGAGCGAACATGGGACGCTCCATATACCCGATGGCCGCGAACAGAATGATTTCTCAATGTTTCGTTCGCCTGCACCGGCCCGGACCTATCTCCTCGTCCCCCTCCGCTTGCAGAAGGAACTTGTTGGCACGCTGACCGCACGTCGCATCGAGGTACGACCCTTCACTCCAGCGCAGATCAGGCTCCTTGAAACTTTCGCCGACCAGGCCGTGATTGCGCTCGAAAACGTGCGCCTGTTCCAAGAACTCAAAGAGTCACTAGAGCAGCAGACCGCGACCAGCGAAATCCTGGGCGTTATTGCCAGCTCGCCGACCGATGTTCAGCCAGTGTTGGACACTGTCGCGAAGAATGCAGCTCGACTCTGCGAGGCAACAGATGCTCAGATTCGCCTCGTCGAGGGTGACCGAACTCGACTAGTGGCATCGTTCGGAGCGATACCCTCGCCAGAATACAGGCCCACGGGACCAAAAACTATTTCTGGCCGCGCGATTTTTAACCGAGAAACCGTACATGTCCACGATCTGCAGCAAGCCGTGAGCGAATTTCCCGAAAGCATTGGCTTGCGCGTGGGGGTGCGGACATTTCTTAGCACACCGATGCTCCGAGAGGGAATTCCCATCGGCGTCATTAACATAAGACGAACGGACGTTCGGCCGTTCTCTGAAAAACAAATCAAATTACTAGAGACCTTCGCGGCGCAATCGGTGATCGCAATAGAGAACGTGCGACTGTTCCAGGAACTGGAGGCGCGCACTCAGCAGCTGGCGCAGTCTGTTGGCGAATTGAGAGCGTTAGGCGAAGTCGGTCAAACAGTAAGCTCCACGCTCGATCTTCAGACTGTGCTCAGTACCATCGTGCGCCATGCGGTCCAGCTTTCCGGAACTGATTGCGGCATCATTTATGAATACGATGAGGCCACGCAAGAGTTTCATCTTCGGGCTAGCTACCAAATGGAAGAAGAGCTGGTCAACGCCTATCGGGCCACCCCGCTGCGTCTCGGACAAGGTGCCACTGGTCGGGCGGCGGAGACGAAAACGCCAACGCAGATTGCCGATCTCCGGCAAGAACAGGATACCCGAGGGATGCGGCCGATCTTATCTCGACTTGGTTATCAATCGCTCCTTGCAGTGCCGCTCCTTCTCGACCAGAAAATCATGGGGGCCTTGACGATTTATCGGCGTGAGACCGGCACGTTTGCCCCAGCAGTGGTGAATCTCTTGCAGACCTTTGCTACGCAATCCGTATTGGCGATACAAAACGCCCGGCTGTTCCGTGAGATTGAGGATAAGAGCCGTCAGATCGAGGCCGCCAACCGTCATAAGTCAGAATTTCTCGCCAACATGTCCCACGAACTGCGCACGCCGCTCAACGCCATCATCGGCTTCTCCGAAGTGCTGCAGGAAAAACTATTTGGGGACTTGAACGAGAAGCAGGCCGAGTATACTTCGGATATTCTCACATCTGGGCAGCATCTATTATCCCTCATCAACGAGATTCTCGATCTCTCCAAGGTTGAAGCGGGGCGGATGGAATTGGAACTAGCTTCGTTCGATCTTCCCCTGGCAATCGACAATGCACGGACATTTGTCCGGGAGCGAGCCGTGAAGCATGGCATTACGTTGGATGTCGATGTAGACGAGCGGCTTGGCGAGTATGTCGGCGATGAGCGAAAGATCAAACAGATTCTGCTGAACCTTCTTTCCAATGCAGTGAAGTTCACGCCCGAGGGAGGACGGATCAGCATCAGTGCAGGCAAGACAGATCAAGGTGCAGAGATCTCGGTCAGTGACACGGGAATCGGCATCGCCCCAGAAGACCAACCAAAGATCTTCGAGGAGTTTCGGCAAGTGGGTTCCGACTCAACGCACAAGATCGAAGGAACCGGGCTTGGGCTAACCTTGGCCAAGAAGTTTGTTGAGCTGCATGGCGGGACGATTTGGGTGGAAAGCGAAGTGGGCAAAGGCTCGACATTTATTTTCACTTTGCCTGAGAGGCCAATGTCTCTTTGAGCGAGCTTTTCCTTAGCAGGATTCTTCCAGCGTGCGGCAATCCGCTGCGAGCTTGAACAGTGATGCTCCAGGGATAGTCACATACCTACCGAGCCGCTTGCAGTAATAGAGCTTCACGATTGTCTCGCCCGGACTGAACTCGCCTGTTGGGTCGGTAAGTGCCCCGCTTACGCGCTCGCGGTTTCCACTCCGCAGGGCCGGCTCCACCGAGGTTTTAAAAATGCATACTCAAACAACGAGGATTAGTTTACTCGGGATTACAAATCTGCTTGCGGGCAGGTGGAACAACGCTTCGCTAGGTGCCCTGCAAGCAGTTCGTTCTTGCCAAGGGTATTTTCCATTAACGATTTTTTCCCCAAAGGGACACAAAGAAACCCTCATCTATCAGTTCCTGCACCAGGCTATTGTCGTAGAAACGATCGGGCTTAGCCTGTTTTGCCTCAGGTCTCTTATTGACACTTTCATCTAGGGTCACCTGAAACGCTTCCCGCTTGACTAGAGGAACCTTTTCTACAAAGTCGTAAGCATATTGCACGCTGCCGTCGAGCATCCCAGGATCTTTGATCCCCGAATAGTGGGTGATAATTCTTTTGAAATCCTCTTTATTCGTATACATGAAACGCACCGCCCTCCCATAAGCGCGCAGGAAAGCCTTGGCCTGAGCCCTTCGCTCCTTCACAAATCGCCGCGAAGTTGTGATACCGACGTGCATAAACGGAATGTCTTCCTTCGCCAGGTTAGCCAGAATTCTCATCCCGGACTGCTCCGCCACGTAAGCCAAGGGATAGGACATGGGCGCAGCATAGATGGATCTCTTAGAAAGCGCAGCGGCGATCTCCGGCAACCCTCCGATTTGGATGATGGGCACATCGCGTATTGGCTGTAGGCCGTATTTTTCCAGTAGCTTGCGAATCGCAAAGTCCGTGGAGGCGCCAAAACGCGTTACGCCTACGGGTTTTCCCTTTAGGTCCCGCACGCTCTTTACCTCCGGGGGTGCCATTACATAGAAAGCGACCGCATTGATCACCGCCCCTATGGCGAGCAGATCGCCGCCCTGGAGGCCAACGTCCACAACTACCTGACTGTTAGCAGTAGAAAGAGCTACATTACCAGCAAGCTGCGCCTGAGCCATGGTCGAGGAACTCGCGATGTAAATGAGATCGACATCCAGCCCTTCCTGCTTGGCGAAGCCGGCATCTTTGATGACCCAGTAAGGAGAATTCAGAGCGCTCACCGCCGACCAGCCCAGCACCAGCTTTTGGGCCTTAGCAACGTCGGGGAAGATCAGGATCACAGAAAACAAAAAGACTCCGACAATGCGAGCGCAATCAGAGGGCTTGTTCATATCCTTCTCCTTCCCGAAATTAGTCTTGGTTAGACAACACGGTTGCGCTCCAGCTCTTATGAAGACGAGCTGTTCTACTCTTTAACGTTAAACGCTTGTTCTCTATTCAAACTCAAATTCCGCCCAATGTGGCGAGGGTGATCAAAGCGATCAAGCGACTAATCGCTTTGCATCGTAGGATTGAATTAAATTCTCCATCAACTGAATCTTAGTCACCGGGCTCTTTGGAGCGCCACGGATTACGGCTCTGGCCAGTTCTGTTTGACGCAAGCTTCGTCGCAGCCCTTTTTTCTTGGCCACAGCGAGCAATTTTGAACCGCCAGAAGTGGTCTGCCGAAAACAGTGGTCAAGGCTGTGCGACGCGCGTTAAGTTGAACGTCGGCCGAGCCGTGTGTTCCAGGGCAAGTGATAACTTTCCGGTTTCGATAGCGGTAAAAAGTAGCGAGGCCCACCGGAAAAATGACGAGCAATGCCCCCATCACAATTATGCCTAAAATCACAAGTAGCGGCTGTGCCATACTCTTTGTCCTCCTTTCGCGAGCGCTGCGACTAGCGAGTCGCGAACCGTCAACCTAATAATCGGCGAGAGCAAATTAGGCGCCACAACGATACTTAGTATTTCTACGTGAGATAGCAGCGCCGGCTCGCAGGATTGAGAATTTTGCGAAACACCTTCTCGGGAATCGGAGTTCGCTGGGGGGGTGCGACGGCTGATCCGGGCCGCTCAACACGCACAGCTCAAGAAAAACCCGGTTATGATTCTTCTGGCAATTTTGACATCCGCTGAGTTAAGATCCGTCGCTGCCAATTGCAGCTTTCTGATAAGCGAAACGATGAGGGGAAGGACATGGCCTACGCTACTCAATTTTGCTTACCCGCAGTTCACACCTCGCGGCGTGTGTTCCTTCGGAGGCTCGCGTCCGTGGGCATTGTTATTCCGTTAGTGTCTGAACTCACGCCGCTGCCGAACCAAGCCCACGCCGCAGCCATGAGCAACGGGCTTAACGTCACGAATCCTTCTTTTTCGCGGAACGAGCGTGACCGCCGCTGGGCGGAGATCCGCCGGATCATGGCTAAGGCTCAGTGGAATTTCGATGCTATCCTCGCGCCCGCCAGCGGTGATACCGCCTATCCTCGTTACCTGACGCAGATCGGTGGCCGTGGCGGAAGCGCCGACGTTATTTTCCCGCGAGATGACGTGAAACCGGTCTATGCCGTGGTCGGCACGGCGCGTAACCGAAGCTTCTGGGAAAAGAGACTGGAATCATGGCGCACCGACGGTAAGCTCATCGTTAGCCAGGGGGAGGGTTCAAAATCGATTGCTGAAATCATCAAAGATCTTGGTTTAGACCGCCCTGGAACGCGCATCGGTGTAGCCAAGCTAACCGGCAGCCGCTTTGACCCGGAGGGCTTGGTTGCGGCGACCTTTATGGAGCATCTCAAGGCGAATCTCCCGGAAGTCCATTTTTCGCCGATGGAAAACTGGGGCGCTGACGCCGGACCTGTCGATGAAGTGGCCATGGTTAAGAGTCCCGAGGAACACGAAGTGATTCGGCGCGCCGTAGCGGCGGGAGAAAATGCGATAGAAGTGATCAGCCGTGTCGCGCGTCCCCCGTCGAGACACCAAGCTGACATCTGGTTTCCAACCTTTGTCGCCATGTTCGCCGAAACAGGAGAAGACCCTACTCGCCTCTCGATAGCTCTCGACACTGAAGCCAATGCTACTCTCGGCGCGCCCACTGACGACCCTCTAAAAGAAGGAAACATCATCAGTCAAGAAATTGACGCTACGGTGCAAGGCTACCGGGCACAAGTCAATCACTCAATCTTCGTCGGCGGAAGGAAAACTCCTGGCTACAACTATTATCGCTCCGCTATGGGCACAGCTATTAAGCTCTTCCACGAATGCACTGCCTCCATCGTTCCGGGTAAAACAACGTGCGGTCAACTCGTGGATCACTATGCAGCGCTGACGGACCAATTGGATGCCGAAGATCGTTCGGGAGTCGTGCTGCATTCGAGCGGCATTGCCAATCTCTCGCGCCCACGGCTCGGCCCGAGCAACTCGCGAAAGGAATCCGATATCGTTCTCGCACCGGGAATGACCTTTGACTTCAAGCCAGCAATTCGCATGAAGCGAGCCGCAGTCCAAGATGTGCTAAAGGAAAACCGTGTCGTCCAGATCGGAGAACATCTCCTGGTCGGCGCGAACGGCGTCGCGCGTTTGGGCAAACGTGCTCTGCAGCCGTTAACAACGCTGAAAGCCTGACCCCGCGAATGCATGCCGTCTCGCCTCTGATGCGGCGCGCAACGTGACGAGCCAGTCATCCCGATATGGGGGTCGCACCATCAGCGAATGAGATAAGACAATTTGGCTGGGCGTCGATATTTGCCGCGGCAGCTTTTCATAATCCTAACCGGGTGCGTGCCTCACTAAACCTTGGTACGTTCTGTTCTGGATCGCCGAATTTTTCGGAAGAGAAAGGTGATAAGCCAACGATTACGTAAGCATAAACGTGGAGAGAGAACGAATGGATAGCAAGCAAATTAGTCGGCGACTCTTGTTTGTGCTTGCGTTGTTTTTGGCCGGGCGCTCATTTTCGTCTTTTGCGGCCGAAGATTGGAAGCAAAGATGGGAAAGAACTATCGACGCAGCGAAACGCGAAGGTGAAGTTGTCATCTACGGCCCACATAATCCTATGTATCGCTCGCTCTGGGATACGTTTCAAAAAAACCATCCAGGCATCAAGATTAACTTTGTTCCGGGAAAAGGCGCCGAACACACCCAGAAGGTCCTCGCTGAAAGACGAGCCGGTAAATACATTGCCGATCTCATTATGGGTGGTTCTTCCAGCTACCGCTCCTATCCGCCCGGCACTCTGGAACCTCTGCGAGCTCACCTGATCCTACCGGAGGCTTATGACGAGTCTGCCTGGTGGCAGAAAAAAATGTGGTTTGCCGATCCGAAAAATGAGTCCGCGATCGTTATCAGCGGCGAGGTCGGCACCCGGCGTGGCTCTTACAACACCAAACTGCTCGATCCAAAAGAAATTCAATCCTGGTGGGATCTGCTGAAACCGAGATTCAAAGGGAGACTTGGAACCTTTGATCCTCTGATCCCGGGTGGAGGCGGCGAGACGTTTAACTTTTTCTACGCTTCGCCCGCGCTCGGGCCCCAATTTATAACGCGTCTGCTCACCGAGACTGACATCCTTGTCACGCGCAATCTCGAGCAGGGGACGGACTGGCTCGCACAAGGAAAGATCATCTTCTATATAGGAAGCGGACAGCCGATCACAAAAGCCAAGGAGCAAGGGCTTCCGGTCGATCTTCTGCCGCACCCTCTCAAAGAGGGAGAAATCATGGGCGGCGGCTCCTGCTGTATGGCGCTTCTCAGCCGCGCGGCGCATCCAAGCGCAGCGCGAGTCTTTGTCAACTGGGTACTTTCACGTGACGGTCAAATCGCCTGGCAGAAATACAGCACGACCAACTCGTTGCGCACCGATATCCCGAAAGACAGTCTCCCATCCTGGGCTGTTCCGCAGAAGGGCGTCGATTATTTCATGCTGAATTCGTCCGAAAATCAGGATCCGGCAAATATCAAAGCGATGGAGAAAATCGCAGCGGAAGCACTAAAGAAGATGCAACGATGAGCGGGTCTACCACCATGGAGATCGGAATCATCGGCCTCGGAAACGCGGGTAAACCCATCGCCGAGCGGCTGCTCAAAAAAGGGCGTCGCATAAAGGTGTACGATCTGAATCGGGTTCCAATGGAGGATCTCGCGAAACTCGGAGCAGTAACGAGCGGGTCTGCCGGCGAGGCTCTCGGAGACATCACGCTCATTGTCCTGCCGTCGACCATTGAGGTGAGATCGGCTGCGCTAGGAGAGAAGGGATTCCTCGCCGCCCTCCAACCCGGCAGCGTCCTGGTCGATTTGAGCGGCACCGATCCCGGTTACGCGCGCGAACTGGAAAAACAATGTGATGAGAGGAACGCCGATTTTCTCGGCGCGACGCTCCACGCATCCGGCGCGCCCTCGGTTACGATTCCCAGTGGTCTGCTTTCGGTTGTGATCGGCGGGAAGCAGGCTGCTCTGGCAAAGTGCCTCGACGTTTTAAAAGACTTCTGCCAGAAAATCATTTGCGTCCCCGAGCCGTGGATGCCGAAGGCGATGAAGATCGCCGTGATCATGTTCGCGGCAACGAGCAGCATCATTTGCGCCGAAGTTTTCACCTGGCTAACTGCGCAGGGCATCGATCCGAAACTCTTTTTACAGCTCCTCCAGACCACCGGATCGCGGCAATCCGCCGGACGCGTAGAGGAATTTCTAAAGCGCGGAAAGAGTCATGGGGGTGCGCTCAGCAACAGCTATAAAGACATTCGTCAGGCGCTAGAAACCGCCGCTGGGCTCGAATTGCCGCTTCCGCTGATGAACACCGTTAACCAGCTGCAAGAGATGGCGCGGGCGCAGGGATTAAGCCGGCTCAGCACGCCGGCCGCTATTGGCAAGCTCTATGAAATCCTGACTGCAACCGATCTCAGCGAAGCAGTTTTGGAATCCGAACGAGTCTTTCCCGAACCGGAGGAGCCTCAAGTGATTTACCTCGGGAAAACTGAATAAGACCGTTTGTTGCACTTAAACTGATTTGGTTGCCGTTTTCAGGACATAACAGGGAGAGTTTGGATTCACACCTAAAGAGAGATTCAAGGAAAAACCGGAAAATGACCGCGGCGTTCCTGCCGTGCAGATCGCGACGATAAATTTGTTGGGCCATACGGATTGGGACAAATGGGATGAAGATCAGAGAGACACAGGTTCAAATTCATAGAAAAATGCTTCGGCGCATCCTGCTTGTGGCGGTTGAGCGGCTGACAGCAACACAGCGTCGAGGTGTCGAAGCGTATCTCGGCGCCTGCAAACTGTCGCGATCAAAGAGAGGCGGCAGGACCGACGACGAACTTTTGGTCTATGCTTTATCAATGTATCTGCCGGACTCAGCGCCACTGCGCGCCCTGAACCGAGATCTCAAGGCCAAACACAACATAAAGGGCAAGATTCTAATCAATCGCTCGCGCTAAAGGCGATGTTGTCTATTTCAACGTCCCCGACACAAAAAACAGTCTGAGCTTTAATCCGCTGGTCCACGTGTCGTTTCGAGGCCCTTTAGTGCTGAAACGAGATTGCCAGCGCTTTAATCATCACCAAAAACGTATCGGCTGGTGCAAATTCATGCGGATGGCATGCATGGTGCATCTAGAAATGGGAACAAATTCAAAAGGAGTTGATTGCGATGATGTCTGGGTCGAACAATTCTCTGGTGCGAGCCCTAAACAAACTCGTTTCGCTTACCCGCGCGTGCAAACCGGCGGAACCTAATGCAATCCGACCGAAAGTTTTGACAATGCCTACGCACAGTGAAAAGGTGCACAAAAATAAAAAACAGATCAAACGAAATATAGTTGCTGCTCTAATTGTTATTGTTTCTCTTGCACTTCTGAGAAAAATTGCGTGATCCTCGGTGGAAATTACATGACCTCGGCGCGACAATCGATCCTGAATGTCTTTATCGTCCAAGCTGGACAATAGCGGTGAGCATATAAAGGAGCAAAATCGATAATGCGCCGACCGCTGAGAACCATACGAGCCATTTCTCCGCCCGAAGTCTCTTCTTCGCCTCTTCCAGCGTGATCTCCGCATCGCCCCAGCGCACGATAGAAAAGTAGCGTGGTTTTTCTCCTTCGATGACCCCAACAGCCATGGGATCGTCCGCACGCCTCCAGATCTCAATGCGATCAAATAAGCCAGTTGTATTTTTAGCGCGCTCAATCTCGGTGATGACGGGACCAGGAAGAGGCTCGGAATCGAACCACCACTGAAGAACTTCTATTGGTCTCCTGACCGGCAAGTATTTTCGCCAGACCGTCAGCGCCTCGCCTAACAATTGAGGATAAGGGATCATAGGCTCACTTGTGTTTGCCGAGACGGGAACCCTCTCTTCAAAATAGGTTTCTACAAACATAAAACCTCCTTTTTTTGACTATAAAAGCTCTCCATCCGATCAGCGGCCCGTGAAAACAAAAAGCCGGTACACTTCTGCGGGCAAAACCGCAAAAGCGACCGGCTTTTTATTCGCTCATTTATCTTCTTCCGAGGAACATCACTTGTTCCTCTCGAAAGATTCTCTAACTT
>Ga0111538_10013870_pt1 | contig 10623 bp, 7 predicted proteins | sample SoiMethybrSBSTD1_FD_79669 | JGI IMG/M metagenome (GOLD analysis project Ga0111538, IMG submission 79669) | Bulk soil microbial communities from a Populus tree surrounding site in Tennessee, USA - Soil MetaG P. TD hybrid SBSTD1 (version 2)... | ecosystem: Environmental > Terrestrial > Soil > Tree... | reverse complement strand
GACTTTTTTTTCAACGAGGGCTTTGCTCACCCATCCTTCGACTTCCACTTTCACGTGATACCATCCGTTGCGTTCACCCATAATCTTGAGCGGCTTTTTCTTTGGCCACGGCAACGCTACCTTAAGAAAGTTGGTGCCGGGACCTTCCCGAATGTTGAGCTTATCAGCTAGAACCTCTCCTGCAGCTCCCTGGTGATCGATTTCGTCCACTTCCGATTCGCGATCGTTAACCAGTATCCGGTTACGAAAGCGATCCATTTGAAAGGCCGGGCCCGGATCTTGTTTGCGACCAGGAGAAATTTCATCATGCCCCAGTATCTGGGTTATGGTAGGGTAAGTCCCAATCAACGCCAGGCACAGATCCTGGCACGCCAGCACTTGTGGCTCGGTGTAGGTATGCCAGAAGCGGTTGAAATTTTCATTACGATGTTTGGCTTCAATCACATCGTTCGGAGAATATTTTCTGCCGTACTCACTCACATATTCACTACCGGCCCGTTGCAAGTAACCTGCATTATCAAGCTCTATGCCGATGGAAAAACCGTTGAAATTTTTTCTTCCTCCGAACGAGCTTTCGCCTGCGTGCCATGCAATTTTGTTGAATGGTATGATCTGGTAAATCTTGCCGGAGCGGTCGATAACAATGTGAGCCGAAACTTTTGACGTAGGATTTGCAAGCCAGTTGGCTGAGCTTTCGCCGCTGATGCCAGCGGTGTAGTGAATGATGATGGTATCGGGACCTGCAATATCCCTGTGGGGGACGCCCACTTTCTCCTTGAAAACTACTCCGGGGGTGGTAATCTTTCCAGTCTTGTTATCGATGGTGATGCTCATATGATGATCGGTAGGTGTTCATAAGACGTATGGCGAACCTGCTCATGGGACACATTCCAAATCCACACAACAGGCCTTCGGCACGATGGAACGAAAAATATAAAACCCATAGTACCGTTGCTTCTTTAAGCAACGAAACGATGGGCTTCTAATCGAATATAGACATGCCAGTTCATTTTTGCAATTGTTTGGTTTGATTTATTCTGAATCTTCTAGAATAAATCAAACCAACTGTTGTAAGAGCTTTTGATTAAGTCATCAATGCTCTCCTGTCTGAAACTGAAATCGTGATCTCATCGTTGGATTGGTTGATCTTTTTCTTTCCATGGATAACTTTATGAACAGCACGGCGCGAAGGTTTAGTTCAGTGCACAATTCATCCGTCGTTAGTAACTCGTTTTGATATTTGTTTGATAGCTGCTTTGCGAGTTCTTCTCTGAGTTCTGATTTTATTTCGCGCAAACTCCTCCTGAAAGATTTGCGTAATGCAATTTTTAATATCTGTTCCTCAGAAATCCTTATGTTATTCATGGGACAAACTTTGCCCCCAAATTAGTGGATATGCACCGGGTTACTTTGAGCATTAAATGGAAGCGGGTTCAGTCATGCCGCTTGGAACTTAAGATGGACTGTTGGCGAGTCAGGATGAGCGGTTCCTAATTTTAGTCAGGCAAAATATTGCAACTCTCCTTACACCTCTTTACATTAGACTTAACGAGCCCATCCACTCTATCCCCAATCTAAGGGATAGATGGATGGGTTTTTATTTTGGTGTGAGATCAGTTAACCTTAAATTTTTATGCCAGATATCGAAATCGCTCCACAAGTTATTTACAATGTAAAACGAAAGAACGCCAGACATGCTCTTCGATTGAGGGCCTTCCATGGCTCTACCCAATCGACCTCATTCAGGAATGCCGATGGAAAAGTGATTGTTATTACCAATACAAATCCGGATGGCTTCCTGGGATTCGGCGAGAATTTGATTGGGAGTACCTTGACAATCGTTACGGTCGCGCAAGGTGATATTGATGACCGGGGTCTTGAAAGAATTCGCCTGGAATATTTCGTCGATGATGGAATACAGGACAATCAGGAATTACCAATCAATAGATATGATAAATCTGAAGACAGTGATCCAGCGCCTTTTTTAAAATTCAATATTCAGTTTACCGATGCTCAAGAATAATGTAATTCTACTTCTTAGCCTGTTGTCATTCTTCGAATTGTGGTCGCAAGAAAGGAAGATTGACCTTGAACAACTAAAGGCGCCGACTGCCCCGGGAGCGACAATTATCAATATCCAGCCGAACGAAATAAATCAACCAAAATCACTAAAGGACCTTGAGGCTGCGATCATGACAAATTACTTTGGTCAAGGTGAGGGGCCCACGGTACCTAATAATTTTATGCTGGAGCTAATGCCCTACTGGATGGGCAACAGGATAAATACTGTACCTACGGATTATCTTTCCGATAAAATAGGAGATGTGTTTTGGCAGAATTTGGCCCTATCAATTGCATCAACTCAAAAATATCCGGTGTCCGATTCCATTGAAACCAATGCGTTAGGTTTTGGATTTAGAAGTCTATTACGTCGTGGCGGATTCTTTGAGGAATATGATAGACTTATCAAAATACTTTCGCTAAATCAAGAATTACAAACGTTCAGTTCTCTTTTAATAACCATGAGCGTTACCACTAACCCAACCGATGGAAGTTCTACCCAGAAATATTTTAACGACTTGGTTAAGGCAGTTGAGATGGAATCTGAAGGATGGTTCACAAAACTTGAGAATGATTTGCAAAATCACCTGAAAGAAATAATGTCAGAAATAAGTCAAGAATTTTCAGATAGCGATACCGTTCAAAATAAACAAGAGTCCATTAAAGTGTTTCGAGAAACTCTTCGAGATAAGCTACTTCAAAGCCATGAAGACCTTAAGAAACTTTATAATTCATATAAATCAGAACGTAAGGGCCTTCAATTGGAAGTGGCGGGCGCGTTGGCGCTTAATTTTCCAACTAATACCTTCGAATTTTCAACGATCCCAAAATGGGGACTTTGGCTTACAGGTACGATTAATCCAAAAAAGGTAAAAGATAAAAAAGACGTTTTAGGTCGGACATCCCTTATCACCATGATCCGGTACGTTCAAAATGACATTGACTATTTTCAGAAATATGCACCGTCAACGGCTGCGTACTATCGGAATAATTTTGACTTAGGACTGAAAGGACTATATCAAAGTGAAAAGTTTTCGGTAAGTGTAGAAGTACTTTCAAGATACAGAAAAACGCTGCTTCAAAACACTGAGAATCCAGATGGATCGATTAGCAAGACGTCCAATTCCGATTGGGATTGGAAGTATCTGATCAATTTGACCTACGCTGTAACGCCAGATATTTCAATCAACTACAGCTTCGGAAAACAGCTCGATCCTGCACTTAGTGTCAATGGAAATATTATTTCAACTGCCTCACTCAATTTTGGCTTCGGCGGACCTGAGGTGAGCGATAAAGAATAATATTAAATTATTCGACAAAATAAGACGGGTGCCGGCATTGCGGCATTTATAAGAAATCGCAAAAAATCCGATAGTAAACCTGCTTGCAATTGTTACTTTAGAGATTAGGTTTTGAATCAAGGCAACGCGGTCAATGACTCTTATTCTCAAAATGATCCTATACGGATTAGCGATCACTTGTTTGGTACAATGCAGCAAGCCAATGGAATTACCGGAAGGCGATGCTGGTAACGGCGGACTTTTTTTTCCTGGAGGTTTCGAGGCCGTGGTAGTCGCCGACAGTATTGGTCGTGCAAGGCATATCGCTGTAAACGACAACGGAGATATTTATGTAAAGCTTACATTCAACGATGCCATGAATGGGCGTGGTGGGACGGTTGGTCTTCGCGACACTAACTACGATGGCAAAGCTGACACCATTGCTTACTTTGGTGATTATACTGATGAAGGCCATTCTGCCGTAGGAGTAACCATCCACGATGGATATCTCTACACCAGCACGGTGAGAAGAGTTCTACGAAATAAGCTAACACCTGGAAAATTAGTCCCCGAAAGTGAGACGGAAGTAGTACTGACTGATGTCGATGAAAATGTGGTGAAGAACTGGCACACCACAAAACCGCTCGCTTTTGATAACAAGGGAAACATGTATGTTCCTTTTGGCTCTCCTTCTGATGCATGTCAGGATATCACTAAATACGGTCCCGTAGGGATACCCGGTGGTCATGGAATTGATCCGTGTCCAGAATTGGAAGAGCATGCAGGAATCTGGCGGTTTGATGCTGATAAAACCGGGCTAACTCAAAAAGATGGGTATCGATTTTCAACGGGTATCCGAAGCGTTGTGGGTATGCAATGGAATCCGATCGATGAAAGTCTCTATGCCGTGGGAAATGGAATAGATAATTTTCACACGATGTTTCCCAATCTCTATTCATCGTGGCAAGCGGCCGTTCTCCCCGCTGAGACTCTTTTGAAAGTAACAGAAGGATCAGACTTTGGATGGCCTTATGCATATTATGATCAAATGTTGGGAAAAAATATTCTCCAACCGGGATACGGTGGTGACGGAAAGAAGACTGAAAGGGTGGATAAATTTGATATCCCTGTTATCGCTTTTCCCGGGCATTGGGCTCCTATGGATATTTTGTTCTACCAGGGGAATCAGTTTCCAGCGCGGTATAAAAATGGTGCATTCATTGCTTTTCATGGCTCAACAGACCGGTCGCCCTATCCGCAAGCTGGATATATTGTCTGTTTTATTCCATTTGAAAATGGGAAGGCTACTAAGAAATGGGAAGTTTTTGCTGATGGTTTTACCGGAGTGGACACGGTGGTAAATACCAGTGATGCTGTTTATAGGCCAATGGGTCTGGCTACAGGGCCAGATGGTTCGTTGTATATCAGTGAATCAAATAAGGGGAAAATATGGCGCGTGATGTATAAGGGAGATAAAGATAAATTTGGTGAAGATGAACTGGCGTCTATGGAAAAACGAAAATCCAGGACGTATATACAAACACCAGATGAAGTAAAGGACAACTTGCATCAAGGTGATGAGCTGGAAGGAAGCATATTGTACGATACCTATTGTGCCATGTGTCATCAACGGAACGGCCAGGGTGATAATAATCGTTTTCCTCCGCTAGCAGGTTCCGATTGGGTAACCGGAGAAGAAACGAAATTAATTAGCATAGTTCTGAATGGCTTGGCGAGCGAGATAAAAGTAAACGGAAAATCCTACAACGGAATCATGCCTCCGAATAGGCATTTAGATGATCATGCTATTGCTTCCATTCTAACATACATCAGAGGAAACTTTGGAAATAGCGCTAAGCCAATTGATGCATTGAAAGTTCAAAAAGTTCGACAGCTTTCTGTTGTTGGAAAATGAATGTGATTGTCGAACATTCGCTACGTCCGGTTCTGAAATTGTCAACGTGGTGGTCGACGGATTGGGCGTCTAGGGAATCAGTAGCGGCTATGTCTCCGCCCGAGTTGAACAGGGTTTCGAACGATAATGAAGGCGAACAATCGCAAAATTAATTCAATAAACAGGTCGCCCGATAAAATTGACTCAATTTAGGAAGTTTGAAACCTTGAACTCCCTATTCCCGTAAGACTACCATCATCCCGAAACTGAAAAGTAGAAATTATTAGGATGCAGCCCAATAAAAAATAAATAACACTATGCCTATGCGTCCACCGATTCTTGTTGGTGTATTACTGTTTTATATCGTTACCCTGGTAAGTTGTGATGACGAATCAACCGACAGTCCCCTGCAGCAGGTCGCAATAGAAGGCAAGCAGTATCCCTTTGTGAAAATTGGAAATCAACTGTGGACAGCGTCCAACTATGGAGGTCCGGGTGGAGTAAGTTATGATGCATCGAATACGAGACCAGAATACGGCAAATACTATTTAAAGACAGAACTTGATGCCATTGTCGTTCCTGCCGGATGGAGAATACCTACGATGGAAGATTACTCCCAGTTAGCGCAGTCCCATGGAATTCCCGTGCCCAGTAAATTAAGTGATGGAGAGGCAATTAAGGCTTTGATCTCCACGGCAAACTGGAATAATGCAAAAGGGACCAACACGTCCGGGTTCAACGCTTATCCTGCTAATTATATTTTTAACGATTCTAATCCCGTCGAAGGAGACATAGCCGAATTTTGGACTGCTGATGGAGAGACGTTTAGTATTCAGGAAGCCGGCACAAATCTTAGCTCCTTGCGCATTACCTTGTATCAAAGCAACCATCCGGCGTACCGCTTTAATGTCAGGTTCGTAAAAGATGTGCAGTGAGCATCATTTGAGGAGATAAATGCTGGCCTGCGTTGTGATTGCTTCGCCGTAATTCTATTTTTCTTCTCTCTATGTTTTGGATCAGAGATCTTTGTCGGTTGCGTATCCATCGTGGTATAAGTTGGATCACCTGTGGCGCTGTGATAAGATTTTTGACACCAAAGACTACATCTCTATAGACTCACCAATGGCGCGTGCGCTGATGAAGAAAGGAGTGGGTGATGAAGCAGTAGTCAAAACGGATGCGGGTGAGTTTGTTTGGCATGTGATCAAAATTGAGTATCAGAAATAACGTCCGGTTTTATTGAAAACAGCCCAACATTTTTTGCAATGCCTTGTTTTGGTTTGTCAATGGCGCTCCCGCTGGGACGATTATTGGTTAGTTAACAAATTAACGGTTAGACCAGTAGGCATTCCGTTATTTCGGACAACTCAGGTCTGGCGCAGCTGTTCCGCCTAGGGACAGTTGGGACCTATATGCGGCGGTCTCCAGATCGCAAAACCCGCGAAGGGTCATATTGATTGCTGCAATAAGGTTTCTGTACCGCCACTCATAGCTTGAAGTGATAAGGATTACTGTCATTTTGATGCAATGTCGCTAGCAAGATTTTTTATTTCCGCGTCACTCAGCGCCCTATTGTATGTCCTCACTTCCTTCATCTTTCCAGTAAAATAATCGTTCTGTCCGAAGCCAAAGCGCAACGGCTGATCGTGCGAGAGGTCGTACAACGAGGAGTCAAACGCATCAGACTCTTGTATCAAATTTCCATCCACGTATAATTTCAGTTTGCCACCCGCGCGGATTGCTGTGATGTGCTTCCATCCTGAGCCCAGATCTTCATGATACGATACATTTTTACCGGCTTCCATGGCGAACACCTTTCCTCTTATATCCGCCGGCGCGTCAAGTGCAGAGCTTGTACAGCTGCCGATGCCGGCAAAGAGCTTTCCGTTGTATACCGTCATGCTGGTAACGCGAGTCCAGGCATTGACTTGTTCATTGGTGGGATTCCCTCCATTTTCAATAGGGGGCACGGGTGTCCATCCCTCCGGCGAGTAAAATTCTTTAATCACGGTCCACGTCGAGTCGCTTTCGTGGCGCGAGACAGTCGCGCGGGGAATCGATCCGCCATATAATTTTCCATTGTACACAACCAGTGCATTCACTTCCGTTCCATCGCGGCCAACACGACCGAAAACTTTCCACCGCTCGCCCCCAAGATATCTTGAAACTTTCGCCAGTGGCCAGGTACCCGCGATCAGGTCGCCCTGATACACCGTAAGGGAATGGGTTTGCAGGGTGCTCTCCGGTTCAGACGGTACACCCGCATACATCCATTGATGACCGTCAAATACATATGCGCTGGGAAACGCAACAAAAAGTTTGTCGCGGTAAACCCGGGAAGCATGAGGAAAACATTTCCTGGGGCCTTCGGTGGGAAACTTACTGGATAGCTTCCATTCCTTGCCTGAATCCTGTGTAAACATTGCCTGCGTATTGGGGCCACCTCCTGCAAACAACTTTCCGTTGTAACTGGCCATATTCGTCAATGTCCTGTTGTCGCCGAGCGGTCCACTGACTTCTTCCCAGCTTGTGCCTCCCATGTACCTGTAAACACGTCCGGGATCATACCTGCCGGGTTGATTTACGCGCGTCCAGTCGTATGAGCTGGTTGCAGCATACAACTCGCCATTGTGAACGATCAGTGGAAGTACTCCTTCGGTTTTTTCATTTCCAACACGGCCACAATCCGTCCATTGCTGTCCGCCTTCATAGCGGAATACATGGGCCCAATCTTTCTGATCCTTTGCGCCAGCGATCGCCGCATACAATTTCCCCTTATAAACGGTGAGTGAATTGCTGACATAGTTGCTGGTGAGGCTCGGCCTGCCGCAGTCCTGCCATTCGGTAGCTTGCGCGTTGTCAATGCCGAAATAAAGGTGGCGGTCGGTACCCTGACTCTGGTAGCCACCCGCGCTGGAACTCACCGCCAGTGTAATACCTTTTCGCTGTTTGGGATCATAAAAATCCACCACATCGCCGACAATGTCATTGATAGGGCCGGGCAACTGAATCCAAAAGCCGATGGAAAAATCTCCGCTGCCAAGCTTCAGTGAAGGGCTTGAAGGAATTTCTATGTACGATTTTTTCCCGTCGAATGATCCACTGTCGAGGCTGACACCGTGGTTGATGCCGTGATTTTCGTTCCCTGAATAATCCTTACAATCGCCCTGCAGTTTCCAGTAGCCAACGAGGCCTTCCTCCTTTTGTGGAGAAGAGCAGCTTGTGGTGATCAGTGCTGTCATGATACATGCTGAAAATATTCTGGAATGAGTTAATTGGGACATGGTCGATCTGCTTAAAGGTTCAGTGCAGAAACTTTTGATAGTACCAATTTAGTAGAATAAATGGGAGGAACATTGGTTCGGTCCCTGGGCAGTCGTATGTAATCGATTTGAATCACGCATCTTTGAAAAGGCCAGGTGTCGGAAGGAATTTCCCTGCTTACACCCACTCCTCCGCCGCGTCTGCCAGCGCCTTCCACAAATGCAAAGCGAAAGAGCTTCGGACCATGACACGGTAACGAAACGGAGCAACATGGCAGAGGATCACCGGCGCCTTTGCCATGAGCCCCTGGGAGACAGCTCCAATAGGGAAACTTTTTTCCCGGAGATCCTGCTCCCAAAGGTGGGCAAGCACGTCACGAACCTTAGGTCCTTCAAGTTCAATCGTGGTTCGCTGACCGCTGACATCAACTATGCTGAAATGATGCTGGTCCTTCAACCGTGTGAGGCTCTGATCAGCCTTCGGGAATCCTACCAGAAGCCACCAGTCCGGTGCAAGGCACAGGGCCTGCCTGGCGTGGGCTTCATCTAAGCTCCCGAGGATCCTGCCTGGTTTGGCCAACAGATCCATGCCTAGCACTCCGGCGACTAGGGCTTGCGTTGGGGTCCCGGGCGCCACACGAAGATCGATGGTATGCAATCCAGGCAATTCTCGAATCGCCACTGTGGCGACGGTTCCAATGTTCATTCCTTCCAGCGGACTTTCTTTCGTGATCATGTGTGAGTCTTAAGAATCTCTTCGGATGTTCTCCTTGTCAATGAATACAGCGTCACAGATCGTGGCACGTAGCACTTTTTTTCTCCCGATAGCAATCGGGATGGGCACGGTCACCACTTCACCCATCCTGTTCAGGCCATCGGCTACCAGTGCGAGCGCGAACGCACGTCCAAGCGCTGGGGAATAGTAAGAGCTCGTCACAAAACCGGTATGGCGGGTTTTGCCATGCTCGTCTGGGTGTGCGTTAAGGACGGTGATGTATGCTCCCTCCGGAATGACTTCGTCATCGTTCTCTGGCAGCAGGCCAACCAGCTGCGATCTTCCCGTCGCTTTCAGATAAGGCAGCTGGAAGGAGCGCTTTCCGATGAACTCCTTCTTCTTCGAGACAATCCAGGACATGTTTAGGTCATTCGGCGTTTGAGTTCCATCGGTGTCCTGCCCGATGATAATATAACCTTTTTCCGCCCGCAGCACGTGCATCGTCTCAGTACCATAGGCAGTCAGGTCATAGGGACGTCCGAGCGCCCATAGTCGTTCCCAAATGTGGGGGGCATGGCCCCAGGTAACGTTGATCTCGAAAGCCAGCTCTCCTGAAAAGGAGATTCGTGCGATGCGTACAGGTATGCCGTTGATCGTCGCCTCTCGGCTGTGCATGAAGGGAAACGCCTCTTTTGAAAGGTCAATGTCTGTGACCAGTTCCTGGAGGAGCTGCCTGCTTTTCGGGCCCACCAGCGCGATCGTTGAAATATGCTCAGTAACAGAGGTGCAATAGACCTTCAGGTCAGGCCACTCCGTCTGCAGCCACTCTTCAAGCCACGCCAACACCCGCGCAGCACCTCCTGTGGTGGTGGTCATCAGGAAATGGTTTTTACCTAGCCGGGTCGTTACACCGTCATCAAAGACGATGCCGTCAGCCTTGCACATCACGCCGTAGCGGCATTGCCCTTCCGGCAATGTCGAGAACATATTTGTATAAATGCGGTCGAGGAAAACCGCGGCGTCCGGACCCTGGATATCGATCTTTCCAAGCGTGGACGCGTCCATCACGGCCACGCCTTGTCGGGCTGCCACGCACTCACGCCGAACGGCATCGTCCATGCGCTCTCCCGGTTTCGGGAAGTACCACGGTCGTTTCCATTGCCCCACGTCTTCGAATACAGCACCAGCTTCGACATGCAATTGATGGAGTGGTGTGATACGGATGGGATCGGAAAGCAGTCCGCGTTCACGCCCGGCAAGTGCAGCGAACGGGATCGGCACATAAGGTGGCCGGAAGGAAAGGGTACCCACATCAGCAGGTGACAGGCGGGACTTTCCGCCTTGCACAACATTTATCCGACCCGAAAGGGGCGGACCATTGAGCTGGCAAAGCGCGCCGATGGTGAGCAT
>Ga0111538_10013869_pt1 | contig 10624 bp, 9 predicted proteins | sample SoiMethybrSBSTD1_FD_79669 | JGI IMG/M metagenome (GOLD analysis project Ga0111538, IMG submission 79669) | Bulk soil microbial communities from a Populus tree surrounding site in Tennessee, USA - Soil MetaG P. TD hybrid SBSTD1 (version 2)... | ecosystem: Environmental > Terrestrial > Soil > Tree... | reverse complement strand
GCGCGGCGTGCCATGACGACCGAGACGCGGGGACAGAACTCGTGGGTCAACTATGGTGAGCATCTCCGCACCGGCCCCGAGGGCCGCATCCCCCAGAAGGGCGAGCCGGGATACGTGCCACTTCAGGACCGGCCGTTCTCGGACCAGAAGGTCATGCTGCTGCCGGAGGAGTTCTCGAAGATCGAGGACATGCGGTGGACGCCCGAGGCCGAAGAGCGGTTCGCGGAAGACTTCACGGCATTCATGATGGGCAAGTACAAGGGCAAGGACGAGGGCGCGTTCGGCATGCTGCGGGGTGCCCTTGCCACCATGTGGGCTCGAAACCGGGACGCGTTCCTCGACGCTGGCGTCGTGCCGCTCGGGATGCACCGGAAGTTCAATGAGCTGTTCCGCCCCGACATGGAGCGGTTGGGGCTCCGCCGGGCTGGTTCGTCTCTTCGCTCCAAGCAGGTCGTGGGTGGCGCGATCCTGGGTGCCACCGAGGGAGCCATTACGGGCGACCAGGGCTGGGAAGACACGTTGAAGGGTGCCTTGTACGGAGCGGGCGTCGGGCTTGGCGTCCGGGCCGGAGTGCGGAAGAGCTACGGGTACCTGCCGGACGCGCTCGCCAACCTGAACATGACACTCCGGTACACGATGTCGTTCACGTTCGACCTGGGTCGCCACATGGAGCAGCGCATGATCGCGGGCATGAAGTACGGGCTCCCGTCGTTCGGTGAACCCACGAAGTACCTCATGAAGAACGAGTGGAAGAGCCCGTTCCGCAACGGCACGGTCACGGGCGACGTGGCGGTGGCCGACGCCAACCGCTTCTACGACGAGCTGAACGGCACCAACTACTTTGCCGCGCTCCAAGAGTTCGAGCAGCGGAACTTCCAGCGTGGTCTCCTCGGGTTCGCTCCTCGCGAGTACGAGGTGGCCCAGGCGTTCCAGATGTATCAGCGCGGCTGGTCGAAGGAGATGATCCACGAGCGCGTGGCCGAGCTGGGCCGGTACGGCTTGAGCCGGACGAACTTCGAGCGGTCGGTGAACTTCGTGTTCTTCCCGTTCAGCTTCCAGAAGAAGCTGCTGGGGACGATCCGCGACTTCATCTTCCAGGCCCCCGGTCGGAACCTCCTGATCCACGAGGGGCTCCGCCGGTACCACGACTCCCTCGTGGACGACCAGTTCCACTCGCTCATCGAGGACAGGCTGCCGCTCCTGGAGCAGCTATGGATGGTGAACAACCTGGCGTTCGGCGCGAGCCTTGGGCGGTTCTTCATGGAGGGCATGGACGACAGGCGCACCAGGGTCGGGCAGGCAGCCCAGATCCTGTCGAGCTTCTTCGTTCCGTCGGGCGCGGCGACTCCGCTGCAGCAGGCGTTCGGGGCTGCAGGGGACCTGAGCGTCGGTGCCTTCACTCCCGTCGTCATCACGGGCGAGTCCCTGTCGCGGGCTGGAGGCATCGACGGTCTGGACGACATCGTTCGCCGGTACGTGCCGTTCATCCGAGAGGTCGAGAAGTGGGCGCAGACGCTGAACGATCAGAAGGTCGCAGCCCTGTCGCCGCAGCACCTGACCCCGTACTCGCAGATGCAGGAATACTTCGAGGGCCGGGACGCCATCGAGGGCCAGTACGACACGCTCGCCACGGCCATGGGCTACTCGACTGTGGACGGGTTCCTCGACTCCCCCATGGGCATGATGTTCAAGGCGCAGGTGGAGCGCGACACCGAGAACCTGCGGAACCAGTACCCGGAGGGGTGGGCGCTCACGACCCAGTTTGAGAACCAGGACGCCATCGACGCGGCGGCGCTCCAGGATCTCGCGAGGAAGCCCGACAAGACGGACGGCGAGGAAGCGTTCCTGGAACTCATGAACCGGCAGGCGTCGCTCCAGAAGATGACGGAGTGGCTGCCGGAGGAGATGGCAGACATGATGGAAGGGAGCGCGATCCGGTCCTACGCTCTCCGGTGGGTGAACGACGCTCGGTTCGCGGAACTCTATGATCGCTTCATGACCCGCACGTACGGCCCGATCAGGAGGGTGAGCTAATGCCAGGTGGTCCCGCGTTCCCAGGGTTCAACGACGACCATCCGTTCCTCGGTGGCCAGGACTTCTCGGGGCGCACCCCCACGCCCGAGGATGACCCCGGTGCCGTCGACACGACGGGCATCACGAGCCCGGAGTCCCAGACATTCGTTCAGGGCGTGTACAGCGACGCCCAGGCCGTCCTCGATGAGAGCTGGAAGGGCCAGGCTCGACGCATCCTCCTGGAGGCCGGAGCCCCCATGAACGATCAGCTCGTGCGCGACATGCTCACGAGCATCGACACGCAGTCGGAAGACTTCGACGCGAAGCCGGGACTGTTCGACGCCGTCATGACCACGACGATCCAGGGGCTCATCCAGTCGGGGAAGATCACCGAGACCCAGTACACCCAGGCCCTGCAGGCGTCGGGGTTCGGGTTCGAGCAGCCCGAGTTCACACAGATCGACCCGTCGCTGTTGGGCTCGGGCGACCAGGCGTTCCTCCGCAACTTCAACGAGGCGTCGAAGGACTACGTCATCCAGCCGGAGACCGGATGGAAGCAGTACAAGAACGGCGTCCTCGTGGACCCGAACCAGCCGTTCGGAGCCATCGGCGCGGTGATATTCGATCCGACATCACGAGCCCCAGGGTCCACCGCATGGGCCACGGAGGTCCTGCCCACGTGGAGCCAGGACAAGGTGACCGAGTGGCGGGAGAAGCTCATCGAGGGCGGGTACCTGAGTTCAGCGGAGAAGAAGGGTCCGGTCGACGCCACGTTCATCAACGCCATGCAGCAGTACCAAGTCGTGAAGTACCAGAACGGCGGGACCCCCATGGCCATCGGTCCCGTGATCGAGGCGGGTGGCGGCACGACCCCGTACAACTTCAAGCAGATCCACGCGAGCATCGACGAGGACGTGCGGAACGCATGGGTCTCGATCTACGGTGTGCGCCCCGACGAGAGCGAGGTCGAGGCTCAGCGCGACATGGTCATCAAGGTGGCCAGGAAGCTGTACGACAGGGGACAGCTCTCGCCGGAGGGCGCGGCCAGCGAGGCCGAGGCCCGCATCCTCGGGCGCATGGAGCGGACGCCGGAGGCCCGCTTCGTGACGGAGAACACGGAAGAGAACACCGAGCTGCGTGACCAGATGCTCCGTGCCGTCCAGGTCACGTCGATGATGTCCTGATGCCCCAGCTCGAAGAGCGCGAGCAGCCGACCAACTTCGTCGATGAGCGTTCGCTCGTCTGGAAGTGGATGAGCGACGATCCCCTTCAGCCGTGGTGGGACGAGTACGACGACACGCCCGATGTCGGCACCGTGTGGACGGATCTCCGGCCCACCGGGGCTCGGCGTGTCCGCACCGATGTCCCTGGTGCAGAGCAGATCGAGAAGCAGGACGCGGGCACCGACGTGGCGGCTCGCGAAGGAACCGGCGGTGTCGAGGAGCCGAAGATCAAGGGTGACTGGCTCGACATCGCAAAGAGTCAGGTGGGGTCCCCGTACGTGTGGGCCGACGAGAACCCTGAAGGACCGCAGGGTGGAGTCGGGACTGGGTTCGACTGCTCGGGCTTCACGAAGTGGCTGTACTCGGAAGCGTTCGGCGTCGCCCTCCCCCACCTGTCGTCAGCTCAGATGGCATCGACCCAGCGAGTGTCGCGGAAGAACCTCCGGCCCGGCGACCTCATCTTCTTCCACTACTCCGACCGCAACGGACCCGGCGCGGCAGATCACGTGGAGGTGTACATCGGCAACGGCAAGTCCATCGGGACCCCGGACCCCGACGGCACCGTGGGAGTCCAGACTGTCGACTGGAACGCGTTCATCGGTGGGGGCCGGGTCCCCAGCGTGGCCAAGCAGACGGCCAAGGCAGCCCCGACCATCAAGCCCGAGGTGCGGGGGGAGGGGAAGGACCCGGAGTTCATGAACAACCCGAGCCTCATCCCGGCGTCGCTGGGATCGAGGCCCAACCTGGCCGACGTGGCGGGCTCCATGATGATGGACATGGGGATGGAGACCGGGCGTCCCGACAAGCAGGTCCCCGAGTTTACGGGGAACGCGAAGCAGGTCAAGGCCCAGCTCTACCGGGGGTTCATGGACGCGGGCCGACCCGACCTGGCACGCATGGTGAAGACCAAGGACTTCGACACGTGGATCAACGCGGAGGGCGGGTACGACCCGAGCAAGGTCAGCCAGTTCTTCGAGGGCCACGGTCGGAACGCGGGGATCTTCCAGTTCGCCCTCGGGGGCGTGGACTTCGGGGTGCGCGACTGGGTCCAGAAGGACGTGAGCCACAGCGACGGCGAGTGGAGCTACGGAGCGAGCCCGTACGAGCAGGCTAGGATGGTGGTGCGGTACTTCAACCTGACACCAGCCGACATCAAGCGATACGCGGAACAGGTCCGATCCGGGACCTACGCGGGATGGGGATGAGATGCCTGACGGTGGCAACACAATAGCTGGCATCCCCGGTGTCCGGGGACGAGACTACGAGGTCGTGAACTACGGGGGCCGCATGTACATCGTCTACAAGACGAAGCTCCCGAACGGGAAGTACGTCATGGATGCGTGGCGCGTGTCTGCCCAGGACGCGAAGTCCCTGAAGATCGGCGGGAAGGTCAAGCACATCACCAAGGGTCAGTTCAAGGCCATGGAAGTGTTCGGTGACTTCGGGGAGATCGCACGACAGGGTGGTGGGCAGGAGCGCCCGCTCCAGACGTACCTCAAGTCCTTGCGTGAGATCTACGGGGGGAACGCCTCGTGGCTCCAGGACAAGGAGTATATGGAAGTCTTCCTCATGGGCTACATGGAGAACTGGGACCCCGGCGAACTCCAGCAGCGACTGAAGAGGACGAAGTGGTACCAGGAGCGCACGGCTGCCGAGCGTTCGTGGGAGCTGGACATGAACAAGGCCGACCGGAAGGCTGCGCTGGAGACGAGCCGGACCCAGGTAGAGGACGCGTTGCGGGACCTGTACGGGACCATCGGATTGAAGGAGGCCGGGATCACGTCGAAGATGATCGACGAGTGGTCGCTGGCCATCGCGTCCGGCAAGTACGGTGACCCCAGCTCCGGGTTCCAGACGTGGCTCGAACGCCAGACCGACAAGGCCGAGAAGGTCGAGGGCTCCGCCGCGTGGATCGACCGGCAGTCGGCGCTGGAGGATCAGCGTGCGTTCCTGAACCGGCCCGAGGACATGTTCGAGCAGCTCCGCACCGACGCCATGGAGTGGCTCGGACCGAAGGGGCTGCCGGATCGCAGCACCCTCATGGACTGGGCCGAGAAGCTCGTGTCGGAGCGGGCGAGCGATGGCGACTGGCAGCAGTACCTGCGCCAGACGGCCAAGGCCCTGTACCCGTGGCTCGGCCCGAACGAGCGGTGGCAGGATCGAGCCAGCGTGTACAAGAACATCCTGGAGGACGAGCTGGGTCGCCCGGTCGGGTGGAACAACGGCATGCTGTACGAGCTGGGTGGCATGGACTCGGCAGGCCAGCCCACGAACCAGCCGCTCTCGTTCGATGACTTCGCCAAGAAGGTGCGCTCGACCCCCGAGTGGTGGGGCAGCGCGAAGGCCGAGGAGGAAGGCTTCGACTTGTACAACTCCCTGAACGCCGTCTTCAACGGGGTGCAATGATGACCGCCAAGGAACTGATCGCGAGGCTGCAGGAGCAGGACCCCCTGTACTGGGCCTGGCTCCAAGAGCATCCGACCGCGCTGTCCAACGTGAAGCAGCTCGCCCAGAACTACCAGCACTTCCCGTCGTACTACACGAACGTCCAGAAGCTGAAGAGCTACACGACGTTCGCCGCCGGAGGCCAGGAGGACCCGCAGGAGAACCCGGAGGAGGAGATCCCCGAGCTGGACCTGTTCGACTTCAACGCCCAGGACGAGGAGTTCCGGGCGGAGGCTGAGGCCCGCGAGCGACAGAACATCCTCGACCAGCTCACCACGTTCCTCGACGACAACGAGCTGCCCCGCACCATGCTGAGCTTCATTCAGTCGGCGCTCGCGAACAAGTGGTCGTTCTCGAAGATCGTGGCCGAGCTTCGGGCCACCCCCGAGTACAAGCAGGCGTACCCGGAGAACGACCTGCGCCAGCAGCGGGGCCTGGCCTGGATGCCGGAGTCGGAGATCCGGGCGTACCGGGACGAGGCCAAGCGGCTGTCTCGCGAGTACATGGGCGTGGACGTGACGAATCAGGAAGTGGCTCAGCTCATTGGGCGGGGCACCTCGCTCCAGCGGTGGGAGCGCAGGCTCCAGATCAACGACGCCGTCGAGCGGTTCGGGGGAGGGGTCCAACAGGTGTTCGAGAGCATGACTGGAGCCCCACTCAGCGCCGAGAGGCTCCACATGTTCTTTGACCCCGACGTGGACACGAGCGACCTGGAGAACACGTACGAGATGGCGCTCCGGCGCGGCCAGCCCACGGCGCTCGGGTTCGCGATCCGGCCCGAGGACGAGGCCAAGCTGCTCCAGGACCTGGGCATCCCCGTCGAGCAGGTGTTCAAGAACTACCAGCAGATCCGGTCGGAGCTGCCCCGGTTCACCAGGCTCGCGGCCATCGGCAAGTACCTCGACCAGAACGGGGGTGACTTCTTCGGGGACGTTTCTGTCAGCGGCAGCCTCCTGTTCAAGGCCGTCAACCTGGGGGACCCAGAGGCCATGAAAGAGCTGCAGCGCAGGGCTCAGGAGGAGTCGGTCAGGTTCCAGGCCGGGGGTGGTCCCGCCCGATCCCAGGGTGGAGCCCTGACAGGATTGTCATCAACCTAGTTGACGATGTGGTATACGTGGAGGTGCTGGACGACGGGTTCGCCCTGTACCCGCCGCCCAAGTAGCAGCAAGGGGGCAGCGTAGGACCCGGTCGCAAGACCGACCCGCTGTCCCCTTGTCACGTTCAGGGCTAGGCGCAGGGAAGGAGCAGAAGATGGCAGAGTGGGAGGATCTCCTCCAGCAGATCCGGGACGAGGGTCTCGACGACGTGGCCGACACGCTCGACGAGAAATACTCGAAGACCGGACTCCGTCGGCAGCTCTCGGAGCGGTCGAAGGACGGCGAGGAACTCACGAAGCTGCGCGAGAAGGTCGCTCTTCTCGAAGCGGCACCGCAGCGCGAAGCGGCGCTGAAGGCAGTTGGGGTCGACATCACCAAGCTCTCCGTGGCGGAGAAGGAGGCGGTGGAAGCCTCGAAGGCGGACACGTACGACGACGGCTGGGCTCGGGCGCTAGTGGAGAAGTACGCGCTGCCGGTGTCGGAGCAGCCGGGTGGGGAGACCGATGGTATCCCCGCCGCAGAGTTCGGCACGCCGGATGGACCGGCGGGTCAGGCCGCAAAGGGAGGCGCAGGCTCGGGGGTTCTCACCGTCGAGACGTACGCCAACTGGCCGGTCGAGAAGCGGATGAGGTTCCAGGAGTGGGCCGAGAAGAACCGTCCCGACGCCATCGCGGCGCTCGACGACGGGGAGTCGGTCTCCGGGATCACGTTCGCTTAGGGCAGTAGAAGCGGGTTCGCCCCCCGGAACTGAGCCGACGCACAGGAGGTGAGGAATGGCTCAGACACGGAAGGCAGATGTCCTTGCCCAGATCCAGAAGGTTTGGGGGGACAAGCTGTTCTACCAGGCGGAGAAGCGCACCTTCTTCCACCGCTTCGAGGGCGGACCTGGTAGCTCGGCTCCGGTCGTTCGCATGGACGACCTGGAGAAGAACGTGGGCGACACGATCTTCCTCGACATCGCCCTCGCTCTGACGGGTGCCGGTGCGACAGGAGATACCACGCTCCTGGAAGGCAACGAGGAAGCGGTGAAGTTCCGCCAGATCTCCGTCACCGTGGACTCGATGCAGCACGCGGTCCGCTGGAGCAAGCTCGGCAAGGTCCTGATCAACAAGGACCTGAGGCAGGTCGCGCTGAACCTGCTGAAGAAGCACCTTGCGGCGCGGCTCGACGACCAGCTCTTCAACGAGGTTTCGGGTGGCTCGGGAGCGACGCTCTCGGAAGCCAACCTCCCGACCACGATGAAGTGGTTCGCCGGGTCGGCAACGTCCGCAGCCACCGTGGACAACACGGATGCCGCCGGTCGTTTGAAGCTGAACGACATCTCCGACATCAAGGCGTACGCGGTGACGAACAACCTGATCGAGCCGTTGGAGATGGGCGACTCGGACGAGGGTGAAGAGGTTTACATGCTGGTCCTCCACCCCTACGCCGCTCTGGCCCTGAAGAAGGACACCCAATGGCAGCAGGCCCAGCGTGAAGCGCAGGAGCGCGGCGCTGGCAACCCGCTGTTCAAGGGCTCCATCGGCATGTGGGATGGCGTGATCCTGTACCAGAGCCCCCGAGTGCGGACCGCCGCTGACGGCGTCGGCTCCATCTCGGTCGCGAGGAACGTGTTCCTCGGGGCACAGGGGATCGCTCGGGCCTTCGCTTACTACCCCGACTGGACGGAGCAGTATTTCTCCTACGGTCAGGAGCAGGGCGTGGCCTACTGGACCGTCGTGGGCAAGCGTCTCGTGACGTTCGACCTGAACGCCGTGGAGACAGGCGGGTCCACCACCGACGACACCGCCGTCGGTGCGATGATCCTCTACAGCGCGGCTGTCGCGCCGGTCGCGTAAGGTAGGGGAACTGAGGCTGGGGGGTCCTTCGGGACCCCCCTCCCTCCCCAGATCAACGGAGTGAGGTGACGAGATGCCGAAGGGAACGGGATACAAGGGCCAGGCGAAGACTGGCTTCTTGAAGGAGTCCACGTCGAACCCGGTCAGCAGGACGGGGCGCGATGACGGGACCACGGGTGGCCAGAAGAAGGTCGGTCACCTGCCGGGTTCGGGTGGTGGAGGTATCAGTCGCCCGAGCGGCAAGGACCCTGTCGGCCCGAACCAGGGCTCGACGGGCATGACCACCGACACGGGTGGCGGACGGCGCAAGGGCCAGGGCGAGGGCAACCCCGCCCGGACCGACGAGATCAACGAGATCTGAGGCTTCGTCCTCGGAAGCTCGTGGACAGGAGAAGAGATGGCGCAGGCATGTGCAAGGTGCGGCGGGGTGGGCTTCGGGTACATCGACCCAGACGGTGAGACGGGTTGGCGCTCGGGCTCCTCGAAGGGACAGCCTCCGGTCCCCTGCCCCGACTGCGTGGGTCGGTTCGAGAAGTACGAGAAGACGCCCGGCGCGAAGATCCAGCGGGTCGACAAGAACGACGGGAAGATCGAACGGTCGAACCCCCTGGAGTACGGGAGGTTCATCGACCCGCAGCGCGTCAAGGTCAAGAAGCAGACCATCCAGGTCATCGACGGCGACGAACGGAGCATCAGCGAGGAGCCTTTCGATCCCGGCGTCGTGGAGACGGGGAACGCGAAGGTGACCATCGAGGAGGCTCTGGCTTCGACGGCGGCGGAGGCCGGAGAGGAGTAAGCGTGGGTAGGACAGTAGTCAGCCCGACGGTTGCTTCGGCCACCGTGTCCAACGACGACGAGACCGACATCAAGGGTGTCGTCGGAGGCGGAGCCACGGTGGCGTTCAACTCGATGGGGACCGGACCCGCCGGAGCGTTGTCCGGTGGGACGGGGAAGGTGAAGGCGAGGGTCACCGTGGGTACCGGATCTCCGGCCATCGCGGCGAACAACATCGTCATCACCCTCGGCGGCACCACACGTACGCCCCGCAAGGTGTACATCGGTGTGGAGCCCGCCGCGAACGCCCCCGGTTTCCACGTGGCATCCGTGGGCGCAGGAGTCATCAACATCGGGACCAAGGTCGCGCCTTCCGCATCCTCGGTCCACGAGGTCGAAGTCATCCCGGTCTTCTAGGAGACGACATGCTCGTCTCCACGTTGATCGAGAGGACATACAACGAGTTCTTGTACCCGTCCGGGATCAACCGGCCAACGTACGACAAGCTTGCCCTCGCCATGGATGGCAGCCAGACGACGTTGACGGTGACCGGGCGGGTACAGAACATCCCCAGGGACACGGTCCTGGAGATCGACTCCGAGCTGATGCTCGTTGACTCGGTCACCGGCGCGACCGTGACCCTCCACCCGACGGCGGGCATCGGTCGCGGGTACCTGGAGACGGCGGCGGTGGCGCACGCGCAGTTCGCGCCCATCTACATCGACCCCACGTTCTCCCGGCAGGCTTTGTTCAACACGCTCTTGTCCATGATCGGGACCCTGTACCCCCAAGGCGTCTACTGCCGGAAGCTGGACAGCAGCGTCCTGTACGACGCGAGGGGGCCGTTCACGCTCCCGGCCACGGGGCTCCAGACCATCGCCATCACGGTGGCCGAGTCGAAGTCTTCGCCGATCCGGTACAACCAGCTCCGCAAGGGCATCGACTACCTGGAGTTCGACGAGTTCTCTCCCCCGAAGATCCAACTGCTGCGGGGAGGCATATTCGGCGGCGAGATGCACGTCGTGTACAAGACCGACTTCACGTTGCCGACCTCGGAGGCCGAGGATCTCAGCGCCCTGGCGAACCCGGTGCCCCTCCGCATCCAGAACTACCTGCCGATGGCCGTGGCCGGGTACCTGCTCCAGGGGCGCGAGCTGTCGAGGACCCACATCGAGCAGATCGTGCGAGCCCTGAACGCCCAGGGCATCCAGGTGGGCTCGGCCATGAACGTGGC
>Ga0111538_10013867_pt1 | contig 10625 bp, 8 predicted proteins | sample SoiMethybrSBSTD1_FD_79669 | JGI IMG/M metagenome (GOLD analysis project Ga0111538, IMG submission 79669) | Bulk soil microbial communities from a Populus tree surrounding site in Tennessee, USA - Soil MetaG P. TD hybrid SBSTD1 (version 2)... | ecosystem: Environmental > Terrestrial > Soil > Tree... | reverse complement strand
TTGTGCGGGAACAAGCAGGATTAAACCACGAAAAAACGAAGAAGGTATCTGATCCTTTCTCCGCAAAGCGCTATAGCTCCAACTCCACCTTTTTCTTGAACCCTCGCGTCAACAAGCACAGGTAAAGAAACCCCAGCGCGAGCCACAGGGCGCCCAACGCCAGGGCGAAGCGTGAAAGGTGCATCCAGATGTAGACGCAAATGGCGCCGCCGAGCGCTGGTAGAAGGAGATGTGAAACCATCTGCCCGCCCTTCCGCTGCCCGAGCCGCAACCAGTAATGCCGAATAACGCAAAGGTTCACGGCGATGAATCCCAGGAAGGCTCCGAAGTTCACTAGTTCCGCCGCCTCCGTATATTTCAATATCAGTGCGCCGGAGAGGTGAATTCCGCTCATCAGCAGCACGCTGTAAACCGGCGTCCCCAGCTTCGGGTGCACATAGCCGAACAACCGGTAGGGCAGCAAACGATCGCGCCCCATGCCGTAGAGGAGCCGCGAGGCGCTGGCCTGTCCCGTGATCGCGCCAGCCAGTCCGGCCACCACCAGGACGAAGGATAAAAAATAAAAGAGCGCCGCGCCGCCGACCAAGGCGCCAATATCCATGAATGCGGTCTCGACCGGAGAAAAACTGCGATAGTCGGGCCAGACCATTTGAGCCAGATAGCTCTCGGTCATAAACAGACCGCCGGCGATGAGGCAAACCAACACAGTCGCGCGCCCGATGTCTCTGCGAGGGTCTTTCGAGTCCTCTGACAACGTGGTCACGCCGTCAAAGCCGATAAAGGACAGGACAGCGAGTGAGGTAGCGCCGATGACTTCGCCGAATGAGAAGGTCTGCGGGTTGAAGAACGGCTTGGCGGAAAAGAGAGAGCCTTCGCCGGCGCCCGTCAACAGCGCTCGAATCGCCAGAAGAATGAACCACACCAGCGAGGCGCCCATAATCGCGTTCATCACGTAGTTGGCGCGTGAGGTCATCTGAATCCCGCGCAGGTTGATGGCGGTGATTCCGAGCGTAGTCACGAAGACCCAGATCGGGTAAGGGACTTCCGGCCAGACTTTCTGAGCGGTCAGTCCCACGAAAATTACGCTCAGCATGGGGATCAGGATGTAATCCAGAATCATCGCCCACCCCGCAAAGAAGCCCACTGTCGGGCTCAATGCCTTCGCCGCATAGCTGTAGGTCGACCCCGCTTCGGGGTAAGCTGCGGCCATACGCCCATAGCTAAAGGCCGTGAAGCTCATCGCGACCATCGCGATCAGATAGACGAGCGGCAGGTGCCCCTTTGATTTGACCGTGGCGAGGCCGTACATCGAGTAAGGCGCCGTCGGCCCGACGAAGGCGATGCCGAACACCACCAGATCGCGCAGCGAGAGCACACGCTTGAAATTGCCTCCTGCCTGTGAGAAGGCTACGGCGTCTGTGTTGTCGGCGGGCGTTGCGGCTTTCATGTTCATGAAGTTGTCGTTGTGAGATGACGACACCGGCTACACCTTCGTGGGAACCACAAAGGGAGGGCGATAGTTCCGGGTCAAATAGCTATTGGCCTCCGTGTCGCCAGTGAAAGTTTCGCCGGTCGAATCGAAAATCACCTGCCGACCGGTTCGATAGGCAATATTACTGAGGTGACACATCGCGGTCGAATAGTGCCCTTCCAGAAGCTCCGCTTTCAGGTCCTGTCGCTTGCGTGAGCGCACGCAGTCAATGAAGTTGGCGAGATGCCCCTCCTCGCCCCCGCCGCGCGTGTTGAGAGTATCGACTCTGGCGTTCGCTTCCTTCTCGCTCATCTTCGGGCCGGGTTCATCCTTGCGACCAAAGAAAGTCGCCCAGTCATCCGATCCCAGTCGCATCCAGCCTTCCGAACCAAACACTAGCAGGCCCATTCGCAGGCCGTCCTCGCTGTTGGTGTACCAGTTGCGCACCTCGATCTGCACCCGGGTCTTGTCGCTGTATTCGAGCGTGGAAATCTGCGTGGTCGGCGTCTCCTGATCCGTGTCGTGAACATCCACGGCGCCCATGCTTTGCGCGCGGACCGGGTGTTCGTATTTTTTCAGAATCCAGCGGGCAATGTCGGCGTAATGCGGGCCGTTGTTGCCGGTCTCGCCGTTACCGGTCTCCCAAAACCAGTGCCAGTTGTAGTGGAAGCGGTTTTCGTTGAAGGGGCGCATCGCGGCGGGACCAGTCCAGAGATCGTAATGCACGCCTTTCGGAATCGCGCCATTCGGCTTGTGTCCGATGCTTTCACGAGGGCGGAAGAGCAGGCAGCGAATCATATAAATTTTGCCGAGCTTTCCGGCCTGCAAGTAATCAACCGCCGATTGAATCAAGGGGCGGCTGCGATTCTGCGTTCCGACCTGAACAATGCGGTCATGTTTACGCGCGGTTTCGACCATCCGGCGGCCTTCGGAGATGCTCCAGGAGATGGGCTTTTCCACGTAAACATCCTTGCCCGCCTGGCACGCCCAGATCGTCGCCAGAGCGTGCCAGTGATTGGGCGCGGCGATCACGACGGCGTCAATCTCCTTGTTGTCCAGCACGCGGCGGATGTCGGTCTCGGTCTTCGCGGTTTTGCCGCAGGCTTTTTCAACTTCCGCCACCGCCTTCGGCAGCAGATTCTCGTCAATGTCACAGATCGTTGCGACATTGACCTTGGGCAATTTGGCAAAGCCTTCGGCCAACGCTCCTCCGCGTGAACGAATCCCCATCACCGCGATGTTAACGGTGTCATTCGGGCTGGAACGCGCCCATTCAGGAACGAAGCCCGGACGAACGAACGACCCAGCCATCAATCCGGCGGCTCCGGTTTGCTTGACGAACTGGCGACGACTGATTGAGTTCATAGCTTCTCTCCTTGTCATGAAGAACTGTCTTTGGAATTGATTTAGACTGTGACCTCTTCCCATCGGTCCGAACCGACCGAGCGTTCGAGCGCTTCGAGTATTGCGACCTCCCGCAACAGGCTTTCGTGCGAGCGCGCTTCTTTCCCTTCCCGGAATAATTGAGTCATCTCCCGGTAAGGCGTCAGCGGGTTGTCTTTGACGCGGGGTTCGAGCTTACGTAGTCCCTGCTCGGTGACGACGGCAAGTTCGAACGGCGGTCGCCCGCTGGACATAATCATGTTCGCCTGCTTGCCGGAATCGAACAGAAGAATCGCCGACGCGTCCTTTCCGTGACGCGAAACGCGCACCCGTAAGATGTCTTCGCCGAAGATTTCCATCAGGCGCTGAATCTGATGGACGCCATAAAAGAACACCCCGCCATACGGCGAATCAACGTCGCAATGTCCGGAACTGATGATGTGCCACACTCCCGTAAGCGCCTTGACTTGATTTTTGAGGTCGTCCATTTCTTCGCCGCGCGCGGACGTGCTGAAGGAAGTGACCGGCGTCCGCCTGGCTCGCGCCATCGCCAGAAACTTCCTGCCTTCGCTGACGCGATAACAGAACGGCTTGTCGATGAAGGTAGGGATCCCCGCTTCGACAAACGGCCAGGCGGCCTCGAGGTGATATTTGGCGTGGCGGTGGTCCACGATGAGCGCGTCAATTTTGCCCGTAAATTCAGACGGGTCCTTCACGATCCAGGGGATGTGGCCTTTCGCGGCGGCGTTTTTGGCGAACTCATCGGTTTCTCCCCAAACGCCGACCACTTCACAGCCCGGGAATTTCCGATCACGGTTGAATATCTCCCCGTAGCCGATGGTGTGAGAATTTTCCGCGCCGATAATGCCGATGCGAATTTTCTTTATTGATTCCTGAATCGTCGCGGCCTGTGTCCCCTTACCTGACGCCTTCGCGAGCGCGGCGCCAGCAAAACCGCCGATTAATCCCTGCGCAAACTGTCGTCTGGTTTTCATTTATCGTCTCTCTTGTTCCAGTTTTGGCGCCGACTTTTCACTATCGTCGGACACGGCTTTCATCATCATCGAAAGACACGGCCTCTATGAGATGTGAGATATATTTCGGTTTGCGTACTTATGTCCTCACTTTGATCCCTAAAATCCTGGCCAATGTCTCCCCATAAATTTTTCGGCGACTCGCTTCGGGCACGCCGCACGCGTCGAGCATGGCTTCATAGCGCGCGAGACACGCGTCCAGATTCTCCGGTTCTTCGTCCGTGCCGAAGACGAGTTTCTCGAACGCATAGACCGCGTCCGGCGGGCTGTGCGACGTCGGGCCTTCCCACCAGAGATACTCTTTGAAGATCGCCAGATTCTTCTGTTTTTTGATGAGCGACGAACCGGTCAGGTCGAAGTATAGGTTCTTCTCCCAGCGCGCCGCTTCAGCGGCCTCGTCGTACCAGGGATTGCCCAGATGCGCGCCCTGAATCACGAGCTTCGGAAAGGAACGCGCGATGGTGTGCAAGTAAGCCGGACGCATGCGCGCCATCGAAGACGGCTCCGGCTCATCGCTCGAACCGGAGACGATGCCGGTGTGGAAGAGCGCGACGAGTTTCAGCGACTGCAGCTTCTCGTAAATCGGGAAATAGCCGAAGTCATCCCAGTTGTGTTTGGGCGTATGCATCTTGATGCCCTTGAATCCCGCCGCGGCGAATTTCTGAACTTCGGCGATCGCTTTTGGATTATCCACGCTGATGACGCCGTAAGGGATGATGACGTCCGGGTAATCAGCCGCGGCTTTTTTGACGACCTCGAAGCCGGACATCGGCGTGAGCACGCAGGCCATCGCGTTGCGCGCCGCGTAAACCTTCACCAGCCGCGCGATGTAATCCGGCGCCTCACTGTAATGCTGGTGCGAGTCGATGATGAGGCGGCGCGGGGGCTGCGACGCGGCGCGATGAAATACTGATCGCGGCAAGGCAATCAAGCCGGACACGACCAGGACGGCAAAAACGAACGGAGCGTAAATTTTGGTCTTCATATTTCCCTCACACACCCAGTCCCGACAGCATTCTATTTGTCAGCAATACTTCCTGCTTCGCTTCGTCGAAGGTCGCGCGCCTTCCGCCCCTGGCGTTCCACGGAGCCTCACGGTTTGCCCAGAACGACCAGCTCATAACTATGTAGGTAATGGTTATGGAACTGAAAGGCCTGGTAGAGCCGCTCGGTTCCATAACGCACATCCGGGGTCCAGGTGTAGCTCCACGACTCGTTGTCGAGCAGCAGCGGGATGCGCGTTCCCGGCGGAGTGTCGGGAGCCAGGCGGATGACGCTCGTGCGTTCTTTGGCCCCTGTCCACTCGAGTTGTTTTTCTTCCTGCAGATCAGCGACCTCGGTGATCCGGGGCGAGTCCGAATAGACCTTCGCGCGGTACCAGTTGTTCTTGTCGAACGGATCCAGTCCCTGCCGCATGCGCACCCAGATCGTAGCCTCCTCGCCAGGCTCCAGTACGCCGTTCCCGTTGCCTTTGCCTTCCGTTACCGTCCGCGTCACGCTGCCGCCCCCGCCGCTATTCCCCTTTTGACGGAAGACATTCAGGGCCACGCTACGACCATCCAAAATCATCACCTCGCGCGCCGCCTCGACGATCTCGGGGGTCACCAACACATCAACATTCTTCGACACCGAATACCATCCATCGTAACCCAGCGTGATCAGCAGCCGCGTGGGCGCGAAGTAGCCCGCGCCCGCCGTGAACCGGACGCGCATGCGGGCGGAAACATCCACAGCGGCCCCCGCCTCGATCCTCGGGATGGTAGCGTCGCCGGACAAGATATGCGCAGTCGGATATTCGCTCGTCAACGTGACCCGAACGGCCTCCATAACGGCTCCTCGCGGGTTGTAAATGCGAACCGGCAACGACAGATCCTGCTCCGGAGCGAGGCGCAGCTTGTCCTTCGTCGTCAGCGGCAGAATCACGGGGGGCTGCCCGCCCATACCGGGGCCAACGAAACTGAGTTGATGCCCGGCGCCATTAGTCATCAGCGTCAGACGGCCTTCCTGATCCGAGCGGACTTCCTGTTTAGAAGTAATGCCGGTCGAAAGATTGTAATCGAGGAGCAGGTACGACGATGAGGGTTTGTAGAGCGGCGCCGTCGTGATCGTCACGTGACGCCCAGGGATGGGCGGCCCGTCTGGCGCCCACCTGCGCGTGGTAAGGCGCAGGCCGGTCTGATTCACATCTTCCAGGCAAGTGAAGCCCGGCTCGGCGTCTTCCGCTCGCACGTGATAGTTCCAAACCTCGAAATCGGCGTAAGCGTCGGTATGACTCCACACCTCGGCCACGTTGTCGAGGGTCGAATTGGCGAACGCCCGCATGTGGAAGTCGAAGGTCTCGGCGATGGAAGTAGCCCAGTGCCGGTGATACTCGTCGCGCCAGTATTCGAAGGCGACCTCATCAGCGCGCGCATAGGCGTCCCGCGTCTCTTCGTGATACTGGCTGATGAAATCCCCGCTGGCTCGGATCAATCGCACCATGGTTCTAGTATGATTGCCCACGTGATCTTTCGGTCGCCACAGCATCCGACGCCCCTTCTCACCCACATAAAACTCGGGCCCCGGATTGAACGCCGACGCGCTGCCGATCAGGTCAGGATAGCGCGCGCTCAGATAAAGACTCATAAAGCCGCCCATACTCAGCCCTGATGTCGCGCGCGAACGGCGCGAAGTCAGCGTGTGATACGCGCCGTCTATGTGCGAAACGAGTTCCCGGAAATATGCGCCGAAATCGTATTCCCCGCCCTCCTCCCGCACATCCCATGGAGAGCCGCCGTAGAAGCCCGTGTAGTCACGCGCCACATAACCGTCCACGGCGACCACGATCACCGGGTTTGCGGCCACAAACGCGGCGATCTTTGGAACGGTGTCCGCCCCGTTGTCATATTTCTCCAGTGTGTAGCGGTCGCTGTGGCCGTGAAAGTAATAGATCACCGGATAGGCTCTTTTACCGCTCGCATAATCCGGCGGCAGAAAGATGCGGTAATTCCGCGCTCCGCCGAAGACTTTCGACGGATGGGTACGGTCAAAAAACGGCCTTTGCGCCCCGACCGGACAGGTCAGGAGCAAAACGGCGATGAATAGAATCGTTGTCCCGCGCATTGAGATCATTGGACCTCCAATGCAAATGCGATCTCCTGCTCATTGGTTCGAATGTAGCGTCCTGGTTGTGACTTCAGACGCAGGGGCACACTCAATGCGCCCACGGCATAGTTGATATCCGTCTCAGGAGAATTCGTATATGGGTTGTGTGGGAAGACGGGCCAGACCATTCGCGCCGCCGGATCGAGCTTCAATTTCCAGCCGTGATGACTGATCGAGCCGCCGAGGTCGGCCGGTTGCAGTTCAATTCGCTCTGCGCTCAGCGTGAACTTCATGCCCGCGCCCGTTTCCATCGTCTCGCCCGGTTTCAGACACAACTGCAAAGTCAGTTGCGGATCGTCCGCCGGTCGCCCACGACCGGTGATCACGAAGCGCAATGACAATTCCCTCTCAGTCGGCGTCGGGACGTAGAGGTCGCTGAAGAACGTGTTATACGCCAGCGAGAGGCGATCCCGCTCATCGCTCATCTGCAAGCGCGCGCTGATCGGCATGTGAACCGTCTGCCCAAGCAGCTTTTCGGAGAACGTCGCCAATTCCGGCTGTCGTTTCGAGTTCGCGCCTGTGATGATCAGCCCCGACTTCTGGTGAACGACGCTGACGTGGCCCTGCCGGTCGAGATAGAACTGGCTGTTGATCGCCTGCGTGTTCATGATCCCCGACAGGCAGACCTGCCATGGGCCTGTTTTGCGAATGCCCGCGGGGATCGTCATCTGATGCGAATAACGCGGCAAGTCCTGCGGCGCGCTATCCACGCGCCCTTCGTGATAATAGAGCGCGTCCTGCGCGAGCCGCCCCAGTTGGTCCGCCGTCAGCGATTCGGGTTTGAAGAAACCGGTCAGGAACGCGGCGTACCCGCGTCCATCTGGGAAATGCGTGAAGGCGAACTGCCCCCACGCGCTGACGCCCCAGTGACGGTTGCGGTCATTGATCACGTCCACCGGACGACCGTCGAGAAACGTATAGAACTTGTGAAAATCGGTTGATCGTCGCAGCGCGGGAAGGGCCGCCGGGTCTTTGCTGTATTCGTAGTAAAGCGCCACGCCGGTGAGCGTTAGATAGTCGTAGCCGGTGGTCGGGCCCGCGCGGTTGTGTTCGCCCCAGAACCCATCGGGCGATTGTTCGGTCGTCGCGAACCTCCGCAACGCCTGCTTGCCGATTTGTTCCCATTCCCCGTCGCCGAAAACAATCCCGCCGAGCAGCAACAGTGACGCCCACTGCGCATAATGGTTCGGCGAAGTGCCGATGAAGGGCGAGTGATACCAGGGAAAATCCAACCGCTCTTTGGCGTCCGACACAAGCGGCGCGATATTTTCTTTGATCCCTTTTGCCCAGCGCGCGCGGCGTTCTTCGCCCAATTCGCGTTCCAGCAGCCGGTAAGCTTCAAGCCACATGTACGTGTCCCAGTCGCTGTCGAGCCGCGGCTCAAAGACGCCCTTTTCATTCTCGCCCGCCAGTAAATCTCCGATGCGAATGGCGAGCGCCAGCATTTTGGGATCACGGAAGCGCGTGTTGCGCGGATGCCGTTTGGCGTACAGGGTCGCCGGGGCCAGGATCGCGTAGGGGAAATGCCGCCAATCGGAGCGCGCTTCGAGAGTCTTGAGGTCGACGTCAGGAATCGAGTTCATCCGCTGTTCGACTTTCTCAGCCCCGGCTTCGAGCAGCCGGAAGTACGCGGCAGGCAATGGATCAGTCCTGGCTGATTGCGCGCGTCGCGCCGCCTCACTCGTGCTCGCCGGTAAAGTGAAAATCGCCTGGCAGATGAACGGAATAATCAAGAACCATTGACGCATCATGGGCCTCTTTAAATCACCGCAGTGACGCACAACTCGATTAACTCCATGTGCGCCGACCTTGTCTGTTACGATTTAGCATTTTCTCCATCACAGTTTGACCAGGTCGTTGATTTTGATCATCTGGCCGCCGCGTTCGATGCTCCTGCGGGCCGCGATCCCGATCATGCTGGCAAGGACGCCCGCGCGCAGGTCGGCGCGCAACCCCAGAGGGTCATTCTTCGGCTCTCCGCGAAAGATCAGGTCATGCAACGAACTATCCGACCCTCCGTGCCCGCCCGCGCGCTGCGGGCCGAAATCGGTGATCGGTTCGGATTTGCCGAAGCTGCGCGTCAATCGCAACTCATCGTTCTTGAATCCGCCGCCGCCGAATTCGTTGTAATCTATCCGCCCCTTTGTCCCGTTGAATGAAATCGCCTGGCCTTCATAGGGCAGATAGGCGTTGGCGGTGTAATTCAATTGCACGCCGTTTTCGTATCTGACCATGACCGACATCGAGTCATAAATGTTGATGTCTTCGCGCCACACACAACCGTCGCGCAGATAGCCGTCTTCCGACTCGCATTCGACGTAAAGCTTCACGTATTGCGGATTCTTCGTGACGTCCCAATAGAACTGGCACTGCTGCTTGTGCGGACAGGCGCGACAGTTGGGGCCGCGGAAGGAATTGTTGCGCCCGTAGAATTTCAACTCGCCGGACGCGGTAACCGACACCGGCGTTGAATTGAGCCACCAGTTGGCGAGATCGAAATGGTGCGAGGCTTTGTGAACCAGCAGCGTACCGGAATTCTCTTTCAGCCGATGCCAGCGGCGGAAGTAATCGGCGCCGTGGCTGGTGTCGAGGTATTCGTGAAAGTCCACGGAGATGAGATCGCCGACTGCCTTCCGCATGAGCAGCTCTTTCACTTTTTTGTCTTTCAATCCGTGGCGCGCGTTAAAAGTGACGGTGATCTTCTTACCCGTCTTCTTCTGCGCTTCGAGAATCGCCCGGACCTGATCCTCGTCGGTGCAGAGCGGCTTTTCGCTCATCACGTCGCAGCCCAGCTCCATCGCGCGGATGATGTAGCGGGCGTGGGTCGCATCCACCGTGGTCACGGTCACCGTGTCGGGCCGCGTCTCTTTGATCATCCGGTCGAAGTCGGTGAACGTGGGGGCGCCGATTCCGATCAGCTTCTTCGCCGCTTCAACCCGTTTGCCGTTGTGATCGCACAGTCCGACGATCTCCACGACGTCGCTGTACCCGGTGACGACTTCCTGCCCCCAGGTGAACGAACCGCGCGATCCCGTGCCGACGATCGCCATTCTGAGCTTGCGCTGATTCGATGCCGATGAAAGGTTCGCCGCGGAACAGGCCGTCGCCGCGAGCGCCACGCTGCTTTCTGCGATGAACTTGCGTCTGTTCATAGTTGGCCTCCTTCCTGGGAGCGCGCACCTTTTCGCGCAGGCTTGATAAGCTGGCCCTCTGCGATTCGATGGCCTGCTCACCGAGCCTGCGCGCGGGGATGCGCGCGCCCCCAGAGTTATTTATCGTTTGAGAAACCGCTGGAACCACTCACTGACCCGTTTAAACATCTCTTCGGTGTAAGTGTGATCGCCGGCGGTCAGGTGAACGGCGAAACGGTCTGTAACGCCTCGACGCGCATACTCCGATTTGACCTTCTGCTCCAGCATTCGCAGGCCTTCGACCGGCATTCCCTGATCCTGATCGCGCCCGACGACCAGCACGGCGCGTGGCGCGAGCGAGGCGAACACTTCAGGCTGATCGCCGGGGAACAGTTTGAGAAAACCTGCGGGATAGAAGTACTGGGAGTGATAGCCGGTATGCCTTTGACTCTGTAACAGCGC
>Ga0111538_10013864_pt1 | contig 10626 bp, 10 predicted proteins | sample SoiMethybrSBSTD1_FD_79669 | JGI IMG/M metagenome (GOLD analysis project Ga0111538, IMG submission 79669) | Bulk soil microbial communities from a Populus tree surrounding site in Tennessee, USA - Soil MetaG P. TD hybrid SBSTD1 (version 2)... | ecosystem: Environmental > Terrestrial > Soil >... | reverse complement strand
CACGATGCGGGTCATCACCTTCCGCGCGCCGATGCGGTCGCCCAGCCAGCCCCCGGGAACTTCGAACAGCGCATACCCCAGGCCGAAGGCCGAGAAGACGTACCCCATCTGCGTGGACGACAGCCCGAACTCCTTCGTGATGAAGGGCTCGGCCTTCGAGATGCAGACGCGATCGATGTAGGTCAGCGCCGCCACGCTCGCGGCGAACGCAATGACCCCGTAGCGCGCGCGGGTCGGCCGGAGCGCCGATGCCGCGTCGACAGGACCCGTCTGCGTCGAAAGGCTCATCTTTAAAAGTGGTCTGACCACTTTAACCGTGATACACCCGCGGGTCAAGGGGCGTTTCAGCGCGGGCGCAAATCAGAAGTGAACGGAGTAGCGGTCGGGAGGGGTCCTCCGGTATCGTGGAGTCATGGACGAGGATCTCGACGCCCGGACCCGGGAAGAGCTGATCGCCGAGGTGAAGAAACTGCGCCGCGGCATCCGAGAGCACCGCGACAGCACCGGCCAGGACCTCTGCTGGCACCACCCCGCCCTCTGGGGGCTGCTCCCGGAAAAGACCGACCCGGTCCCCGCCGTGCCGGACTGGCCGGAGTTCATGCGCGGCTGCGTGAAGTACCGGCAGTCCCTGGACCGGGAGCCATGATCCCGAACGATCTCCTCGACCCCGCCGCGTACCCGGGGCCGCGCGCCGACGCCGTCTCCCTCCGCACCACCCACCTGTCGTGGGTCTTCCTCACCCCCACCGAAGCATGGAAGATCAAGCGGCCCGTCAACTACGGGTTCGTCGACTACTCGACCCGGGATCGTCGGGAGCACTTCTGCCGCGAAGAGGTCCGCCTCAACCGCCGCCTGGCGCCCGACGTCTATCTCGGTGTCGAGCCCCTGCGGCGCGACGCCCGGGGACTCTCGTTCGTCCGGTCCGGCGAGGTCGTCGATTACGCCGTCCGGATGAAACGGCTCCCCGACGACGCGAGCGCCGCGTCGAGGCTCGCCTCGGGCCGGCTCAGGGACGAGGATCTCGACCGCCTCGTCGACGTCCTGGCCCCGTTCTACGGGACCGCCGAGGTCGACGCCACGCCGGCTCCGGTCGAGCTGTTCCGCCGGAGCGTCGACGAGAACCTGGAGCAGCTGCGCCCGTTCATCGGCCGCTTCGTCCCGGCGAACGACTTCGACGAACTCCGCGCCGCCCATCTCGACCTGGTCGCCCGCCACCACGCCCGGCTCGAGGAACGGGCCGCCGCGGGCCGGATGAGGGACGGCCACGGCGACCTCCGGCTGGAGCACGTCTACTACCTCGACGGCGGACCGCGCGTCATCGACGCGATCGAGTTCAACCGCCGCTTCCGCGACGCGGACGTCGCCCTGGACGCCGCCTTCCTCGCCATGGAACTCGAGGCCCGGGGCGACCGGCGGCGCGCGGAAGGCTTCATGGCCCGGTTCGCCCGGGCCGTGAACGACTACGACTTCTACCCGCTGCTCGACTTCTACCTGAGTTATCGCGCGGCGGTGCGGGCCAAGGTCGCCTGCTTCGTCGCGGCCGACCCGGACACGGAGGCCGACAAGCGGCAGAGGAAGGCCGAGGAGGCCCGGACCCTCTTCGCCTTCGCGCGCGACGTCCTCCGGCCGCGGCGCTCCCCCCCGCCCATGGTCCTCGTGGCGGGCCTGATCGGCTCGGGAAAAAGCACCCTCGCCTCGGCGCTCGGCCGCGCCCGAGGGTGGGCGGTCGTCTCGTCGGACGAGACGCGGAAGCACCTCGCGGGACTGGGGCCTCTCGAGACGGGGGGGCCGGAGATCTACACGCCCGACTTCTCCCGGCGCGTCTACGCCGAGCTCTTCCGGCGGGCCGCCCAGGTGCTGGAGTCCGGCCGCGGCGTGCTCCTGGACGCGACGTTCCTGCGGCAGCAGCGCCGCGCCGAGGCGCGCTCGATCGCGCTCCGCTTCGGAGCGCCCTTCTTCTTCGTCGAGCTGTGGAGTCCCGAGCCGGTCCTTCGCGACCGGCTCCGCGATCGCGCCGCATCCCCCTCGGCGTCGGACGCGCGGGAGGAACTCCTCGACTCGATGCGCGCGTCCTACGAGCCCGTGCTGGAACTGCCGGCGGGGGAATACGTGCGGCTCGACTCGACGCGGCCCCTCGAGGAGCTCCTCCTCCAGGCGGACGGGATCGCTCCCCGAGGATCATAACGGGCGCCCCGCGGGCGGCTCCTATGTTCCAGGAGGACCGAGATTCCATGAACAACAAGAAGGGCAGGCGGCGGTTCATCATTTCCGAGCAAAGCGCCCCGATCGGCAACCTGCCGGCGCCGGCCCGCCGGCGTCCTGTGCCCGTGGAGAAGCCCGAGGGCGACGTCGTCCGCGAAAGCCACACCGACCGGTTCGCAGCCCGCGACTTCGCCGGACTGATCGGCCTGCCGGGCTTCAGCGAAAAGCTGCTGACCAATCACTTCGAGCTCTACCAGGGATACGTGAAGAACGCGAACGCCATCCTCGCCGACCTCGAGCAGGTGAGGAAAGAGCGACGCCTGGAGGGGGCGCCCGCCGCGGAGCTCCGCCGGCGATTCGGCTGGGAGTACGACAGCATCCGCCTCCACGAGTTCTACTTCGAGAACCTGACGAAGACCCCCAAGCCGCTCGACCCGGACTCCCGCCTCTCGACCCGGATGAAGGAGGACTTCGGCGGCTTCGAGCACTGGAAGGCCGACTTCGAGGCCGCGGCCTCCATGCGCGGGATCGGCTGGGTGGTCGCCTACCACGACCCGCTCCGGAACCGCCTCTTCAACGCCTGGATCAACGAGCACGACGCGGGCCATTTCGTCGCCTGCTCGCCGGTGGTGGTGTTCGACGCCTTCGAGCACGCCTACATGCTCGATTACGGCGTGAAGAAGGCCGGCTACATCGAGGCCTACTTCAAGGCTCTCAACTGGGACGCCTGCACCGCCCGCATTCCGTAGGGGTGACCGCGTCCTGGCAAGTCACCCGACGATTCAGCTTGTTGCCGGCGTCGCGGGCGAGGGGGACGAGGGCTGCCGCTTGGAAACGGCTTCCCAGCGCGGCAGGGCGAAGGTGACGCGCGAGCCCGCGGCGATCTGCTCCAGCACTTCGTGGCTGTTGAACTCGCCCCGCGGACGTTCGTGCGTCCCGTCGGAGCGCAGCAGGCGGACGTTCGCGTCGTCCAGCAGCGAGGCGGCGAGGACCTCGTCCACCAGCCGGGTCTTGAGCCGTTCGTCCTGGATCGGGAAGACGATCTCGACGCGGCGGTCGAAGTTGCGCGGCATCCAGTCGGCGCTCGACACGTGGACCTCCGTGTTGCCGCCGTTCTCGAAGTGGAAGATGCGGCTGTGCTCGAGGTAGCGGCCGACGATCGACCGCACCCGGATGTTCTCGCTGGTCCCCTCCAGGCCGGGACGCAGGCAGCAGATGCCGCGGACGATCAGGTCGATGGGCACGCCGGCCCGCGAGGCGCGGTAGAGGGCGCGGATCACGCCGGTGTCCACGAGGGAGTTGAGCTTGGCGACGATGCGCGCCGGCCGGCCCGCCTGGCAGTGCTCGCGCTCGCGGTCGATCATCTCGATCACCCACTCGCGCAAGCCGTAGGGCGCCACGCGCAGCTTGTTCCACCGCAGAGGCTGCACGTAGCCGGTCATCATGTCGAAGAGCGCCGCGGCATCCTCGCCCAGCACCTCGTCGCACGTCAGCAGGCCGATGTCCGTGTAGATGCGGGCCGTGCCCGGATTGTAATTGCCGGACGACAGGTGCACGTAGCGGCGGAGGCGGTCCGGATCCCGCCGCACCACCGTCGCGACCTTGCAGTGGGTCTTGAGCCCCGGCAGGCCGTACACCACGTGGGCTCCCGCCCGCTCGAGGGTCCGGGCCCACTCGATGTTGGCCTCCTCGTCGAACCGCGCCTTGAGCTCGATCAGCACCGTCACCTGCTTGTCCCGCTCGGCGGCGCGCGCCAGCGCCGCGACGATCGGGGAGTTCCGTCCCGCGCGGTAGAGGGTCTGCTTGAGCGCCAGGACGTTCGGATCGGCGGCCGCCTGCTCGATGAACTCGACGACCGTGTCGAAGCTCTCGTACGGGTGGTGCAGGAGCACGTCGCCCGCCCGGATGAGCGAGAAGAAGTCGCCCTTGTGGTGGCGGACGCGGGCTGCGACCTGGGGCGTGACTACCGGCTCGTGCATCGGAACGTAACCGGGCAGCGCCACCCACGACCAGAAGGCCGAGAGATTCAGCGGCTCCTCGAGCTCGTAGATGTCGGAAGTCTCGAGATCGAACCACTTGAACAGCGCCTGCTTGAGCTGGTCGGACGCGCCCCGGCCGATCTCGAGGCGCACTTCCTGCCCCCGGCGGCGCTTGGCGAGCTCCGACTGGATCTGCTTGAGAAGGTCTTCCGAATCCTGCTCCGACAGCTCGAAGTCCTGGTCCCGGGTCAGGCGGAAGACGGTCCACTCCTTCGCCTCGAACCCGCCGAACAGGGTCTCCAGGTGCCGTCCGATCAGGTCCTCCAGCGTGACAAAGTGGTCCTTCTCGCCGCCCGGAGGAACGCGGATGAACCGGGGCAGCAGCGCGGGTACCGGAACGATGCCCAGGCAGTTCTTCGGCGCCCGCAAGCGGTTCTGCCCCTTCGTCTTGAGCATCGCCGCGAGATAGAGCTGGCGGTTCTGGATATGCGGGAACGGATGGGCCGGGTCGATCGCCATCGGCGTGAGGACCGGCTGGATGTCGCGCTGGAAGTAGGCCTCCAGGGCGTCGGCCACTTCGCCCTTCACGTCGGCCGTGCGCAGCAACCGCAGTCCCTCGGCTTCGAGCCCCGGCAGGACCTCCTGGCGGAGCACGCGGTGCTGCTCCTCGACCAGCGCATGAGCCCGGGCGGAGATGGCCGACAGGACCTGGGCCGTCGTCGACTGATCCCCCGACTCGGAGCTCGAAACCTCGTCCGGGTCGCGCTGTTTCAAGCCGGCGACCCGGATCATGAAGAACTCGTCGAGGTTGGAGCTGAAGATGGCGAGGAACTTCAGCCGCTCCAGGAGGGGGCGGCGGGTATCCTGCGCCTCCTCGAGCACCCTGGCATTGAACTCCAGCCAGCTCAGCTCGCGGTTCAGGAACAACTGCTGGGGGATCATGGGAAGGACATCCAACTCCCGGCAAGGTCGGGCGTCAATGCATTTTGCCCGGCCTTAACACGGCATTACTAGTATACCGCCCAACCGATACCCATTCATCTGACCGAAAAGCGGAGGGAGTCGTTACCCAGGAGCGCATTCCCCTGGGGTCCTAGAAATCGATCTGCCAGCGGATGTAGATCTCGTCCTCGTATCGCTTGAACGCGCCGTTCTTGCCGACCGGGACGTCGAGGTCGCAGCGCCGGCAGGATCCCTTTCAGGAGCGTCCCAGTTCCCGAAGCACGGACGGCGTCAGCAACATCCATAGGGTCCCTTCCGGCGATGATGAATCCTCGCGAAACTCCACGACCGCCAGCCCCGCCTTCTTCATTTCGAACGAGCCCTTCGGGCTCCCGCAGACCGCGCGGGAGACCGCCGACGAGAGCGACGGCTCGTGACCGACCAGCAGCGGCGAGTCGTCCTTGAGGGCGTGAATGTCCTTCAGCATCGCCCCCGAGGCCGTGCCCGGGATCAGCGCGTCCAGGACCTTCGGCTTCGGCAGGCGGAGGATCTCCGCGAGGATCTCGGCCGTCTGCAGGGCGCGCGGCAGCGGGCTCGTGTAGAGGGAGTCGAAGCCGAGGTCCAGCCGCCGCAGGCCCTTGGCCGCCTGCTCGGTTTTCTTGCGGCCCTCCGGCGTCAGCGGACGCTCCGCGTCGGGAACCCCCGCCGTCCCATGGGGAACTGCGGGGCCGTGGCGGAAGAAGCCGACCTTCATCGGACGTCTCCTACAATGAGCTGCCGGAGATCGGTGAGCTCGGTCGCAGCGCGGACGAACTTCTCCGACAGCACCTTCGATTCGGCCTGGATCTGCGCGAGATAGCCGGCCAGGGGGCCGGCCGCCTTGCCGCGCCGGATCGCCTTCGACGCGAACTTCTCCAGGATGACCCGGTCGTGCCACTCCCCCGCCAGTTCCTGGATTTGCCCGAGCACCTTCACCACGCGATCGAAGTCCTCCGGCTCGTAGGCCCATTCGAGCGTCTCGTGAGCGTACCGGAGCCGCCGAGCCTCGCGGCGGATCGCATGCGCCTCCTCGGGGCTCGGCGCCCACGTCCGACCGGCGAACAGGCTCATGACGCGCGCGAAATGGGGCGCCAGGTCGGACGGCGACGGCGCGTCCAGCACCGGCTTCTGCCGCACGTCGCGCACCACCTTCTTCATCCGGCTCTGAAGCCGGTCGATCTTCCGCCGGGAAAGCCACGCCGCGACCCGTTCCCGCTCCCTCTTCCGGAGCTTCCGCAGCATCTTGGAGAGCGCCCGGCGCGCCTTCTCGTCCGCCCTCGTTCCCCGCCGGAGCAGGTCGAGCGCGATGTCCAGGTTCCTCACCACGCCGAGCCGCCGGGTGATCCGCGGGAGGCGGTCCCGGACCCCGGGCCACCAGGGAACGTGGGCGGCCCACAGCTCTCCGGCCGCCAGCAGGCGCCGCGCGGCCACGCGGGCGTCGTGGATCGCCTCGACGTCCGCCGGGCTCTTCCGGACTTTGTCGAGTTCCTCCGAAAGCCGGTCGGCGAGCCGGTCCAGCGTCGCGTTCCGGCTGGAGCGGAGCGTGCGGCGCGGCTTCATGACGGTCCCGGCGCCGGCTCCTTCCGGACTTCGAAGATCAGCTCGCGGTCGAACACGGTGCGGAAGAGGTCCGACCGGCGCTCGGCGGCGTACAGCTCCAGGTCCAGGTCGGAATCCGACAGCAGGTTGAGCGTGACGGCGGAGCCGTTGAGGACGACGTCCATCGCCTTGACCAGCCCGCCGTGGCTCCGGTCCAGACCGTCGCCGATCCGCAGCAGGGCGGCGAGCGACTGCACGCGCCGGCGCGCCTCGCGCGACAGCTTCGAGTAGTCCTCGTGCCTCGTCTTCGGCGTCTTGCCGCGGTGGTATCGCGCCGTGAGGCCGATCACCTGGATCTCCTCCCGGCTGAAGCCCTCGAGCGGGCCCTCGCGGATCAGGTAGTAGGCGTGCTTGTGATGCTTCTCGGCGCCGATCCAGTACCCGGCGTCGTGGAGCAGCGCCGCGTATTCCAGCAGCTCGCGGTCGCGCGGCTCGAGACCGTGGAGCGGCAGGAGCGCGTCGAACATCAGCAGCGACAGCCGTGCCACCTGGCGCGCATGGCGGTCGAGCGCCCCCACGCGCCGCGCGAGGAACTCGACGCTGCGCCGCCGCGGATCGGTGATCTCCTCGCTCCGGACGTCCAGCCGCGGCGCGTTCCGCAGCGCGTAGTCGGCCACCACGCCCTCGCGGAGCGCCCGCTCGCAGGGGAAGAGCTCCTTCAGCCCCGCCTCCTCCATGAAGACGCGGACCACGAGCGAGCCGGGTCCGATGGTGTCGGCCCGCTTCTCGCCCACCGGCTCCAGCTCCGCCAGCTCCTTCGGCGGCGACTTGAGGAGTCGCTTCGACAGGTCTTCCAGCGCCGAAAGCAGGATGGGATGGCCTTCGTCGCGCACGTCCAGCAGCTCCGCCAGCGCCATGATGGAACCGCTGGTGCCGACGGCGGCGTCGACCCCCGCCCGGGAGACTTCGCGCGCCACCGGGCCGATCACGGTCCGGATGTGCTTCTCGAGGGCCTGCAGCGTCTTCGGCCGACGCCCCGGGAACTGCACCGCCAGGCGCAGCACGCCGAGCTTGAGGCTCTTCACGTGCGAGACCTTGGTGCCCTCCCCGACCACGACCTCGGCGCTGCCTCCGCCGATGTCCAGCACGGCGAGCTTCTTGATCGACGGCGCCAGCCCGTCGCGGACGCCGGCGTAGATGAGGCGCCCTTCCTCCTCGCCCGAGAGGACGCGGACGGCCAGGTGGGCCTCCCGGTTCGCCCGCAGGACGAACTCGGCGCGATTGCGGGCGTCCCGGACGGGCGACGTGGCGACCGTGAGGATCGCTTCGACGCCGTGGGCCTCCGCGACCGCCCGGTACCGCTTGAGGACGGCAATCGCGCGGTCCAGCAGCTCGGGCGTGATCCCGCCCTTGGTGAAGGTCGATTCCCCGAGGCGCAGCATCTCCCGCTCGCGATCGAGGACCTCCCGCGACCCGGGGCCGTGGAGCCTCGAGATCACGAGATGGACGCTGTTCGCTCCGATGTCGATGGCCGCGACTTTCATGACGCTCTCACCCGACTTCGATTCTAAGGATAAGTCGGGGGACGACGCTAGCGAATGGAAGTGAAGGCCCGACAAAGCGTCCGTGAAGACCTCGTTAAGGAGCACGGCTCGGCAGGCGCGCGAGCGACCGGCCCCGGACGCGCACCACGGCCTCTCGTGGTCCAGCATGATCCGCACCGCCCCGTTCGAGCGGATCGTCCGCCGACACGGTGTGCACCTTGCGGGTCATGACGTCGCCCAATTTCGTAGCGGCACGGCGGACCGAGTGCTCCTGGAGCCCGAGGACCGACTGGATATCGCCCATGGTGAGGATCCCGGTGAGGCGCCCGTCCTCCAGGATCGGAATGCGTCGGATCTTCTTCGCCTGCATGAGCTCGAGAGCGTCGATCGCCCGAGTCGACGAGGGCAGCGTCACGACCGGGTTCGACATGAAATTGCGGACGTCCATGGAAACCTCCGGAGTTGGTCCGGAGGCAGTAGACCATGCGATCGTAAAGCCGGCGTGAAGGGTCTCTAATCCACCTGCGGCAGCGCCGCCTTCCGGCGCGATCCGATCGAGGTCACCGCGATGGTCGCAATCGTGGGGAGCACGAAGAGGGCGAAGACGATCCCCCAGCGGACCAGGCGTTCGGACCAGGCGGTCGCGCCCGGAAGCAATCCCCCGGCAAGGTAGATCCCCAGGGACAGGACGATCCCGACGAAGTACGTCGAGGGAAGCCCCAGCAGCCACGACTTGAACCACCACACCTGCTCGGGCCGGAACCGCCCCAGGCCGAAGTGGGGGTTGCAGATGAACCAGAGGAAATCCCAGAAAACGGCGAGGAGGAAGAAGAGCGACATCAGCTCCGATTCCCGCTGCAGGGAGAATTCGAGGTAGACCATCGGAAGGTGGATGAAGAGCAGGATGAAGGTCATCAGGAACACGTGATAGCCCGTGATCGGCTTGCCCGCCCAGCGGAGCACGCCGGGGGTCTCCCACCGCCAGGTCGGCAGCCGCGCCGCCCAGCCGTGCGGGCCTTCGATCTGGATCTCCAGCTGCGCCAGGACGAACGCGATCGCGAAAAAGTAGAGCCCCATGGGTATGGTCATTCCAATGCCCTCCGAGGTGCCCCCAGTATATCGAGTTCTAGGGGTCCGGACCTTCACGGATGCCGGCGAAGGCGGATGCTTGTCCCCGAGCGGCGAGCTTCGGCGTGATTTGTATTCTAGTCGGGAGGGCATCGGTCATAATGCCCCCCGATGACGGGGCTTGAAATCGCAGCGCTCATGGCGGCCGCCGCGGCCGCCGGGCTGATCAACGCGGTCGCCGGGGGCGGCACCCTCGTCACGTTCCCCACGCTGCTGATGTTCGGCACGCTGCCCAAGACGGCCAACGCCACCAGTACGTTCGCGCTCGTCATCGGCACGTTCGGCGGCGTCGCCGGCTACCGGCGGCAGCTGGCCGCGGTGAAGCCCTGGCTGTGGCGGTTCATCCCGCCGAGCATCCTCGGAGGCGGGATCGGCGCCAAGCTCCTCGACTTCACCAGCGACCGCCTGTTCTCCCGGCTCGTTCCCTTCCTGATCCTGTTCGCGACGATCCTGTTCGTCGGCCAGGGGCTGATGCGCCGATGGATCGGCTCGAAGGACGCGGGGCCGGCCCGCCCCGGCATGATCTGGGCCGCCGTCGCGTTCCACTTCGCCGTCTCGGTGTACGGCGGCTACTTCGGGGCGGGGATCGGCATCCTCATGCTCGCATCGCTCGGCTTCATCGGCCTGACCGACATCCACGAGATGAACGCGCTCAAGACCGTGCTGGGATCGCTCATCAACATCGTCGCGACGCTCGTGTTCATCCATGCCGGCCTGGTCCACTGGCCGAAGGCCGGGGTCATGACGATCGGCGCCTTCGCAGGCTACTACGTCGGCTCGCACTTCGCCCAAAGGATCCCCCAGGCGAGAGTGAGGCAGATCATCACCGCGGTCGGCTTCCTGATCGCCGGCTGGACGTTCTACAAGGAGTTCCTGAAGTAGGCGGCCCGACTATGCCTTCCTCGGGCGGCTCCGGAGCGCGTCGATGCGGGTCTTCGCCTCGCCCGCGGCGGGCATCCCGGCGAAGCTCTTCTCGACCGCCTGAAAGGCCTTGAGCGCGTCGACGGTCTCCCCCAGCGCCTCGAGCGCCTCCGCCTCCTTGAACCGCTCCCACGAGAGCTCCGCGATCTTCTGGAGTTTTTCCCGCGCGAGCGGGACCAGTTCCTCCGAGTCGCGGTCGGGTGCGATGTCCTCGAAGTGCCGGCAGGCGGCGACGTAATCGTCGCGCCCCAGCGCCTCGGTCCCCAATCGGTACTCCTCCTTGTTGCTCCGAGCGCTCGGCTTCGCCGCACGGGGAGCGAAGATCCGGTCCT
>Ga0111538_10013862_pt1 | contig 10626 bp, 6 predicted proteins | sample SoiMethybrSBSTD1_FD_79669 | JGI IMG/M metagenome (GOLD analysis project Ga0111538, IMG submission 79669) | Bulk soil microbial communities from a Populus tree surrounding site in Tennessee, USA - Soil MetaG P. TD hybrid SBSTD1 (version 2)... | ecosystem: Environmental > Terrestrial > Soil > Tree... | reverse complement strand
CGCCAGCAGGCCGCGGTCGGTCCACAGGCTGTCGAGCACCTGGGTGGGAGCGGGGAGGATGAGCTCGTCGACCAGCCCGAGCCGCACGATCGCCTCCCACCCGGCGAGGCCCGCGAGGATGATCAGCGCCGCGCTCATGACCCGAGCGCCTCCAGCGCTCGCTCTCTCAGCTCGACGACTTCCCGGTCGGTGCGGTGGCGGGGGCGTGCGAGCGGCACGTCGAGCGTCGCGATCACGCGACCGGGGCGCGGCGACAGCAGCACGATGCGGTCGGCGAGCAGGACCGCCTCCTCGACGTCGTGCGTCACGAGCAGCACGGTGCGCGGCTCTCTCAGCAGCGCATCGGCGAGCCAGCGCTGCATCTGGCCGCGCGTGAGCGCGTCGAGCGCGCCGAACGGCTCGTCCAGGCACAGCAGCGGGCGGCCGGCGAGCAGCGTGCGCAGGAACGCGACGCGCTGGCGCATGCCGCCGGACAGCTCGCGCGGCCGCGCGCGCTCGAACCCCTCGAGCCCGAACGCCGTGAAGTGCTCGTGCGCCGCGGCGCGCGCCGCCGCCTTCGCCGTCCCCGCCACGCGCAGGGCGAGCGCGGCGTTGTCGAGCGCCGACAGCCACGGCAGCAGCCCGTCGCGCTGTGGCATCAGCGCCGCGGGCGCGGCCTCGATCGTCCCCCGGTCGGGCGTCTGCAGGCCGCAGACGAGCTCGAGCAGCGTCGACTTGCCGCAGCCGCTCGGGCCGACGACGGCAAGGACCTCCCGCGGGGCCACGTGCAGGGTCACGCCGTCCAGGGCCGCGACGGCCCCGAACACCTTTCCAACTCCGGCGACCGTGACGCCGCCTGAAACGTCGCGAGGCTCCACACCGGGAGCCTCGACCTGGGTCCGCATCGCTCCCTCCGCGGGCATTACCCCACAGGTTCGAAGGGTCAGGTCCAGCGAGGACCTATCTCAGCCGGGCGTTCTCCCCAGCCCCCCTGGTTGTCACTCCTTTCAGCGTACTAGAGCCTTGTCGAGGTTCGCGATCGTCCGCTTCATCGTGCGGGTGACCGCCGCACGCACGACGACCCGGTCATACAGGCCGCGGGGCTCGAACTCCACCGCGATCCGGTAGAGCAGCGACGCTCCGGCGGCGCCGAAATGGCGCTCATGCCGCATATCCGGAAGACCGGCCTGCGTGCTCGTGTACTCGACGAGCCGGCCCGGCTCGAACCGGCGCAGCGTCAGCGTCATCTCGACGTCGCGCCGCAGCACGTGCAGCACCATCCGCGTCACGTCGCCGGGCTTGCCCCACCGCGAGCCCGGCTCGATGCGGACGAGGTTCGGCCAGTAGTCCGGCCAGTTCGCCTGGTCGGTGATGTACTCGAACCCGTCGCGGACACTGACGGGGAACCGGTGCTCGGCCTCGACCCTCATCCGCCGGCGGGCGGGACGTTGCGGTTGGAGCGGAACAGGTTGCCCGGATCGTACCGGCGCTTGATCTCCGCCAGACGGTCGTAGTTCGCGCCGTACGAGGCCCGCACGCGCGCATCGTCCTCGTCCGCCGTCTGGAAGTTGACGTAGCTACCGCCGGTCGCGAACGGCTTGACGCTCGCGCCTGCGGCGCGGACCCACTGCATGTGCTCGTCTGCACGCGGGTCGCCCGGCTCCCAGACGCCGATGACGCCGCACACGTAGCGGGCATCGCGGTTGCCGACCGCGCCGTCGTCGTCCGCGTGCTCGTTGAGCGCGCCGCCGAGATGGAGGATGCCGATCTGCGCCCTCGGCATCGGGCAGTCGGCTCCGAGCAGCCGCTGGTTGGCCAGGAAGTCGTCGCTGAGCCCGGTGAGGTACTCGGTCCGCCAGTAGTAGTGGTCCCCCTTGGGCTCGCTGCCGTCGAGGATCGACTGCATGTCCGTGTACGGGCGCTCGGCGAGCACGTCGAAGACCGGGTCGCCGATCGCCCGGATCGGGGCGAGTACGGCGTCGGTGGCGTCGAGGTCGCCGCTGAAGCAGACGGCCATCGCGCAGATCCGCTCTCCGTGCCACTCCGCGGGAACGAACGGGGCCTCCGGAGCGCGCAGCAGCAGCATCCAGGCCGCGAGCTCGCGCGGTGCCTCCGACGTCAGCGTCCGGTACGCGTCGAGGATCTCCGCGGCGCGATCGAACGGCCAGGCGATCAGTCCGCCATAGACCAGCGGGCCAACCTCGTGCAGCCGGTAGGTGAACGAGGTCACCGCGCCCATGTTGGCTCCGGCACCGCGGACGGCCCAGAACAGGTCGGCGTTCTCGTCGCGGCTCGCGCGCCGGATCGCACCGTCCGCGGTCACGATCTCGACGTCCAGGAGGCTGTCGACCGCCCAGCCGAACCGCCGTGTGAGGTAGCCGAGGCCGCCGCCGAGCGTCAGGCCCGCGATGCCGACCTCCGAGTAGAACCCGAGCGGCGTGGCCAGCCCGTGCTGCTGCGCTGCGCGGTCGACGTCGCCGAGCAGGCAGCCGGCCTGCGCGGTCGCCGTGCGCGCGACCGGATCGACCTCGACCGCACGGAGCCGCGACATGTCGATCGTGAGGCCGCCGTCGACCACCGCGGTACCGGCGATGTTGTGGCCGCCGCCGCGCACCGACACCGCGAGATCGTGCTCGCGGGCGAACGCGAGCGCGGCGGCGACGTCAGCCGCACCGGCGGGCTGCACGACCATCGCAGGAGACTTCGCGATCATCCCGTTCCACAGTCGCGTGGCGTCGGCGAACCCGGCGTCGCCCGGGAGGAGCATCGAGCCACCGAGCTCCGCACGTAGGGCTTCGATGTCGAGCGCCTGGACCAGTGCGGCGGGCTGCTCGATCGGCGGAGCATCGGCACAGGCGTCGATCACGTGCAGCGGCCACCCGTGGCGCTCGCTGAACGCTTCGGCCACCCACAAGGGCGTTGCGAGATCCTCGCGGCCCCAGACCAGGGCGACGGGGACGGTGATCCGCCCGACGTCCTCGACCGTCTGCATGCCGAACCGCTCGACGAGGGCGCCGATCGCCGCCGTCGCGCCCGGCGCCGTGGCACGGGCGAGGTTGTACGCCTCGAAGACGCGCCAGCGCGAGCCCATTCGCTGCCGCAGGCCGTCGAGATCGAACGCGCAGCGGCGCCAGAGCTCCTCGTGTGTGTCCAGCTCGGGCTGCGCCATGAACGCCTGCAGGGCACGTCCGAACGCAGGGTCCGGATCGAACGGCACGAGCCCGAGCGCGTCGACCAGCACGAGCCGGCTGACCGCATCCGGGTGATCGAGCGCAAAGCGCGCCGCGACCGCCGCGCCGGAGGTGTTCCCTACGATGACGGGTGCGCTCGGGCAGGTCGCTTCGACGAGCGCTGCGAGCCAGGCGACGAGATCGTCGCCCGGCTCGGAGTCGCCGTGGCCGGGGAGGTCGGGCACGATCACGCGGTGCCGCTCGAGCAGCGCAGGCAGGACGCCGACCCAGTCCGTCGCACTACCGCCGGGCCCGTGCAGGAGCACGAGCGGCGGTCCGTCGCCGCCGATGACGACGGCGGTGGCGACGCCGGCTGCGTCGAGCCGCCGGTCGGCGACGGGAAGGTCGGCGAGCAGCATGGTGCGAGGTTCGTCGAGACGGGATCGGAGCATGGGCCCGACCCTTCCAGCGGCACGTGTGTCCCGCATCGGCGGAACCACCCAATCCGCACGCGCCGCGCGCGTGCGTGGTTTCGCTCACACGAGCCCGTGCCGGTACGCGTACGCGGTCGCGGCCGTGCGCGACGACGCGCCGAGCTTGGCGAAGATGTTGCTGACGTGACGGTCGACGGTGCGCTCGCTGAGGACGAGCTTGGCGGCGATCACCTTGTTGGTCTCGCCGGCCGCGACGAGACGCAGGACTTCGAGCTCGCGCGGCGTCAACCCGTGGCTGTCGTCCGCGCGGCCGAGCAGCGCGTCGACGCGGCTGACGTCGGGCGTGGCCGCGAGCGCGGCGAACGTCTCGCGCGCGGCCTCGAGCTCCAGCGTCGCCGAGTCGGCGTCGCCGAGCTCCCGGCAGGCGCGGCCCAGCAGCACGCGCACGCGCGCGCCCTCGTACGGCGCGCCCAGCTCCTGCCACGCCCGGCTCGCCGTACGCAGCGCCGTCAGCGCGCCACGGGCATCGCCGGCCGCGAGGTCGACCGCGCCGCGGGCGTGACCGACCAGCGCGTCCAACAGCGTGCTCGCGAACGCGGGCGCCAGGCGCTCGAGCTCCTCGCACAGCTCGGTCGCCGACGCGAGCGCATCGGCGGCGAGCATGATCTCCACGCCGGCCGGGAGCAGGCGGATGCGGTCGATCGGCTCGACCGCCTCCGCGATCGCGCGGCGGATCGTGGCCGCCGCCGCGTCGGTGTCGCCCTGGTCGCGCCGGAGCAGCGCAAGACCCGGCTGCGGTTCGGTCCCGCCGCGACTGGCGTCGCGGTAGGCCTCTTCGGCGCGGCTGAGGTCACCGTGCAAACGGTGCACCTCGCCTCTGCGGTAATGCGCCTGACCGCCCGCGCGACCCGGGCGCGTGCCGGCCCGCTCCGCCTCGCGCAGCGCATCGTCCCAGGCGCCGTGGAGCTGCAGGATCTCGGCCCGGTGGACGAGGCAGCGGCCGGTGAACGCGACCATGTCGCGCTGCTCTTCGCACCACTGGGTCAGCGCGGCGGTCCACTCCTGTGCGCGGCGCAGCTCGTAGACGGACTGGCAGCCGTCGATCACGTTGCAGTACACGAGCCCGGTCACGATCGGCGAGAGCTCGCCGCGGGCGGCGCCCACCATCGCCTCGTCGAGCATCCGCAGGCCGTCGCCGATGCTGCCGAGGAGCAAGAGGGAGCGGCCGCGCTCGACGCCCGCCAACGCAAACAGGTCGGCTTCGGCGAAGCGCTCGGCGATCTCGCCCGCCGCCGTGGCGGCGGCGAGCGCCGCCGGGCGGTCGCCTTGGAACTGGTGCATGAGCACGTGCGGCATCAGCAGGTAACCGCGCTCGACGCAGTCCCCGTCGATGCTCCCCACGAGCCGCTCGCCGCGGCCGAGCCAGCCGCTCGCCGGGCCGAGTTGACCGCGCAGCAGCAGGCCGATCGTCAGCCAGAACGCGCAGCGTGCCGCTCGCGTCGGCTCGCCGGCGTCCAGGTAAGCCTGGTGGGCGCGCTCCAGCGCCGCGATGTGCTCGACCTCGTGGCCGAGCATGTAGGCGGCGGTCGCAAGCCGTTCGAGGTCGTCGGCACCGAGCCCCGTAGCCTCGTCGGCCTCCATGAGCGACCGGTACGCGTCGCTCCACATCGACGCGAGCCTACCCCAGGCCGGGTACCTTCCGGCACGACATGGACTGGGAAGCGGAAGGACTGCTCGAAGACTGCACCGACGAAACCGCGCGCAAGGCGCGCCGTGAGCTGCTCGACCGGCTCCACGGCGAGGGGATCTCGGTCGAGGATCTGCGCCACGCGGTCGAGGACCGCCGGCTGGCGCTGCTGCCAGTCGAGCGGCTGCTGAGCGCCGACGCCCGTTACAGCGCGCGCGAGGTCGCCGAGCAGAGCGGGCTCGACCTGGAGTTCTTCCAGGCCCAGCGGCGGGCGCTGGGGCTCGCGGTGCCGGACGCCGATGAGCGCGTGTATGGCGACAACGACGTCGAGCTGGCGAAGATGGGCAACCAGTACCGCCAGGTCGGGCTGCCCGACGAGGACGCGATGGAGGTCCAGCGCGTGCTCGGCCGTGGGATGGCCCGCTACGCCGAGTCGATCCGCACGCTGGTCGGCCAGACCATGCTCGAGGGCGGCACCGACGAGAACGAGCTCGCCGCCCGACTGGAGGTTGTGAGCCAGAACCTGCTCCCGCTCGCCGGCCCGTGGCTCGAGTACGTCTTCAGCCTGCACATGCGCGAGGCGCTGCGCCAGGAGGCCATCACCGCCGAGCAGCTCCAGACCGGCCGGCTCGGCGCCGGCCGCGACACGGCCGTCGCGTTCGCGGACCTCGTCGGCTTCACCGAGCTCGGCGAGACGATCCCGTCGGAGGAGCTCGGCAGCGTCGCGGGGCGGCTGTCGCGCCTGGCCGAGGAAGTGGTCGAGCCGCCTGCCAGGGTCGTCAAGGAGATCGGCGACGCGGTGATGCTGGTGGCTCCCGAGCCCGTCGATCTCGTGGAGGCGACGCTACGGATCGTCGAGGCCTCCGACGGCGCCGAGGGCCTGCCGGCGATCCGCGCCGGCATCGCCTACGGCCCCGCCGTCAACCGCTGGGGCGACTGGTACGGGTCGACCGTCAACGTCGCGAGCCGGCTGACCGAGCGCGCGCGCCCGGCCTCGGTGCTCACGACCGAGACGGTCCACGATGCGGTCCCTGATGGCTACGAGTGGTCGTACGCCGGCGAGAAGCGCCTCAAGGGCCTGTCCGTGCCGCTGAGGACCTACCGCGCGCGGCGGCCGTAGCCGACAGGGTTTCGGCAGGGTCGCGCGCCGAGGATCGGCGCATGACCAAACGCCTCCTCCTCATTCCCGTGGTGGCGGTCGTGCTGATCGCGCTCTCGACCATCGCCAGCGGTCACGGCCGGCCCGGCGGCTACGAGGTCTGGACCGTCGACCAGTCCAACTCGACCGGCAAGACCACCGGCGGGACGCTGTACATCTACAACGGCCGCGCGCTCAGCCGCGACGGCGCGCGGACCACGCCAGAGAAGGTCGACCTCGGCGGCGCGGCCGAGCAGCTGTGCCTGGATCAGACGGGCTCGGCGCCCGTCCGGCCGCACATGCTGCATTTCAACGCCAGCCAGCGGAACGCGATCCTGTCGTTCGTCGCGTCCGGGCACGTCGTGTTCTTCGACGCGGCACGGCGGCAGCCGCTCGCGTGCATCGACGTCGGCATCCAGGCACACGCGGCCGTCCCGTCGCCCGACCAGAAGTACGTGATCGTCGCCAACCAGAACGGCAAGCTGCTGCAGCGGATCCGCACCGACTACGCGAGGCACCGCTTCACGCTCGAGGACGCGGCGACGCTCGACCTCGCCACCGGCCTCACGCCGAGCGGCGCCCCGCGCCAGGACCCGGCGCTGCGGCCCGACAACGCGCCGATCTGCCCGCTCGTCGACCCCCAGAGCCGGCTGGCGTTCGTGACGCTGCGCGGCGGCGGGCTGTTCGTCGTCGACATCCGCTCGTCGCCGATGCGGATCGTCGCCGAGTACGACAAGAACGCGGTCCACGGCAACGGCTGCGGCGGGCTCGAGACCGGCGGCAAGATGTACGTGAACTCGGGCGGCGGCACGATGACGAACCTGTCGGAGTTCGACGTCTACTCGTTCCGGCTGAGCGCGTTCTCGCTCCACCCGAGCCCGCCCAACATGCCGGCGCCGAAGCTCGTGCACAGCGAGGACGAGCTCGAGCACACCGACTCGCACGGGGCGACGCTGACCCGGCACGGCCGCTACCTGTGGATCGCCGACCGGATGGCGAACCGCGTGGTGGTCGTCGACACGCGGACCGACCGCAAGACCGGTGAGTTCAGCCTCGTCGGGCCCTGGTCGGACGATCCGTCGCCGGACCTGATGGACGCCTCCCCGAGCGGGCGCCGCGTGTTCGTCTCGCTGCGCGGGTCGATCCCGCTGTCCGGCGATCCGCACGCCTCGACCGGCAGCACGCCGGGCCTGTGCGTCCTCGAGGTTTCCCGCGGCGGCCGCACCGGCAAGGTCAAGGCGGTCGCACGGATCGCAAACGTCGACAGCGCGGGCGTCGATCGCGCCGACCCGCACGCGCTGCGGGTGCGCAGGATCAACTGAGCTGCGCGGCGCTGCCGTGCGCGCCCATCGCCGCGAAGCGACCGGCCAGCCCGTCGGTGTCGGGCGCCAGGTCCGCGAGCAGGCGAGCGGCGGTGTATGGCGCGTCGTAGCGCTCGAACTCGGCAGCCGCGGCGGCGACGGATCCGGTCGCCGCCGCGGCGGTCCACTCCAGCCACGGAGCGCAGGCGGCGTCCGCGCGCTCCCGCGCCTGCGCGGCCAGGGTCACCGCGCGGTCGCGGTCGTCCTCCATCGCCGCCAGCCGCAGCTCCAGCGCGAGGCGGAACGGATGCGTGCCGGCGGCGGTGCCGAGACGCTCGCGCACGCCCGCGGCTCCGACCACGGGGAGCAGCAGCTCGAGCGCCCGGTAGCGGTAGTGCATCGAGAACGACATGCCCGAGAGCACTGCGGAGTCGAACGCCGCGAGCACGGCCGCCAGCTCGGAGTCACCCGCCTCGAACCGCGCGAGCGCGGCGGCGCCGAGCGCGAGCGCCACCGCGCCGCATGCGCCCGAGGTGTCGGCCTCGGCCAGGTCGAGTGCGTCGGCGGTGACGTCGCACAGCGCGGCGATCGCGCCACGCGGCACGAGCGACGCCGCCTGTGCGCCCATGGCGTCGAACCGGTGGTGCGGGCTCTGGCCCGCGGCGCGGCGCGCGGCGTCGTCGGCGACCGGCCCGGCGCCGGCGAAGTCACCGGCCTCGGCCAAGGCGAGCGCGGCGACGACGCGGTTGTCCTGGGCCTCGACCGAGTCGGCCATGCGCGCGACCGCGCCGAGCATGAGCCGGCCGCGGGCGCCGGAGCCGCAGAAGCTCTCTTGCGTCTCGCTCCAGTGCAGCATCTCGAGCGCGTAGGCGAGCAGCGCGGGCGAATCGACCGCCTGGGCGACCTCGACGGCGCGCCCCGCGTCCTCGCGCGCGGCCCGGCGTGCCGCCGGCTCGGTCTCGGCCCGTCGCATCGCGGCACGGCCGAGCAGCAGCGCGCCGAGCTCGAACGACGGCGCGTCGTCCGCCAGCGCGAGCGCGCGCGCGTTGAGGGAGACGGCCCGCGGCACCCAGTCCTCGCCTTTGAAGCTGCCGCCGTAGCGCGAGCACAGGATCGCGGCGTGCGCGGCGATGCGCACGGCATCGGCGCCGTCCGCGAGCGCGAACGCCTCCTGGTACGCGTCGAGCGCCTCGAGCGGACGGACGCCCAGGTGCAGCGCCCGGGCGCGCAGCTCGAGCGCGCCGAGCCGCTCGTCGGCGCCGCGGGCGAGCGCCAGCGCGCGCTCGGCGAAGCCCAGCGACTGGTCGACCGCCGCGCGGCGCAGCGCGCTGCGGCCGGCGTCGGCCAGCGTGGTCACGGCGGCCCGCCGCAGCGCCTCGTCGCCACCCGCCGCGGCCTGCTCGTGGTGGTGGGCGAGGAGCTCGACGAACTCGTCGCGGCGGTCGGCCACGAGCCGCTCGAGCCAGGCGCCGATCTCCGCGTGGGCGGTGTGGCGGCGTTCGGGCGGGATCGAGCGGTACGCCATCTCGCGCGTGAGCGCGTGGCGGAACCACAGCTCGGTCTCGCCGGGCAGGGCGGACGACGGGCGCGTGACCAGCAGGCCGCGCTCCTCGAGCGAGCGCAGCGCGGCGGGGTCGTGCGACCCGCTCATCGCGTCGAGCGCGGTGGCCCAGAACGCGCGGCCCACCACGGCGGCGTCCTGCAGCGTGCGCTTCTCGCGCTCCGGCAGGGCGTCGACGCGCGCTGCCAGCACCGCGCGCACCGTCGGCGGCAGCTTGCCGGCGTCGCCGCGGTCGCGCAGGTGAGCGACGATCTCCTCGGCGAAGAACGGGTTGCCGCCGCTGCGGGTCGCGATCGCCGCCTGCGTCTCCGGGCCGGCGGCGGGCAGGAGCGCAGCGAGCAGCGCGTGCGTCTCGTCGCCTCCGAGCGGTTCGAGGCTGAGCTGCGACATCCCGCGCCGGTGGCTGAAGCTCGGGGCCAGCTCGACCAGCTCGGGCCGTGCCGTCGCGACGATCAGCACGGGGCCGGTGGCGCGCAGCGCGACGATCTCGACCATGTCGAGCAGCGGCGCCTCCGCCCAGTGCAGGTCTTCGATCACGAGGACGAGCGGGCGCTCGGCGGCGAGCGCGCCGATGAGCCGCGGCCACGCCAGCTCGCTCTCGCGGCGCACGACGTCCGGCGGCGTCCGCTCGAGCGGGTTGCCGGGCAGCGGGATGCCGGCGACGATCGCGAGCGCATGCGCGGTCGCCGCCGCGTCCTCGCCGGCACGCGTCGCGAGCGCGCGCAGGCGGTCGCCCGCGACCTCGGCACTGTCGTCGATCCGGATCCCCGCCGCCTCCCACAGCAGCTCGCGCAGCGCCCAGTAGGTGATGCCCTCGCCGTAGGCGAGGCAGCGGCCTCGCAGCACCGTATGGCCCGGCCCGGTCGCGCGCACGAACTCGTCGACGAGCCGCGTCTTGCCGACGCCCGCCTCGCCGACGAGCGTCACCAGCCGCGGCCGGCGTTCGGCGAACGCCGCGTCGCGCAGGCTCTGGAGCGTCTGCAGCTCGTGCCGGCGGCCGACGAGTGCGACGGAGCGGGCCGCCGGCGCGCGCCAGCCGAGCTGGCGCGTGAGCTCGTCGGCGGCGATCCGGCCGGAGGTGCCGTCCGGGAGCGCGATCTCCGCGACGTTGGCGCGGCCGTCGGTCACCAGCGCCTCGCCGCTGGCCAGGCGCACGGTCGCGCCGGGGTCGCGGCCGAGCAGCCCGTCGGCCGCCCGCATCGCGCGCGCCGCGTCGTCCTCGTGGGCGATCGGTGCACCGAATACCGCGAGCACGCCGGTCGCGTCGCAGCGCTGCACGGTCGCGCCGAAGCCCTCGAGCTCCACCCGCACGTCGTCGTCGGCGGCGACGGTCGCGGCGAGCACCGTGACCAGCTT
>Ga0111538_10013859_pt1 | contig 10627 bp, 6 predicted proteins | sample SoiMethybrSBSTD1_FD_79669 | JGI IMG/M metagenome (GOLD analysis project Ga0111538, IMG submission 79669) | Bulk soil microbial communities from a Populus tree surrounding site in Tennessee, USA - Soil MetaG P. TD hybrid SBSTD1 (version 2)... | ecosystem: Environmental > Terrestrial > Soil > Tree... | reverse complement strand
CAGCACCAGACCGGAGGCTGAGATTGACTCAGCAAGAGCCGCACTCAACAAAGCGTCTACGAGCGCAGCGCAATATGCCCCCGAGTCGCTGAAAGCGGCGCAAGACGCGAACGCCGCCCTCGATGCCGAGTTGGCGGCGCAGGACGCCAGGTGGATCAAGTCTTACGATCGCGCGGGCGAGCTGGCCGTGTCCGCCCGCCTCGCGAGCGAAAAGGCAATGACCGATGCAACCGCCGGGAAGGCGCGCGCCGACGCAGCCGCCGCTGCCGCTGCCGCCAAGGAGAAGGCGGTGGCAGCGACACGTGCGCGGCCGGCGACGAGGGCCGTCCGCGTGGGCGGCTCCATCGCCAATCCGACGAAGACGAAAAACGTACTGCCCGTATATCCCGCGGTGGCAAAGTCAGCCCGCGTCGGCGGCACAGTGCTCGTCGAGGCCACCATTGGCCCGGACGGCAAGGTCGCCGATGCGAGAGTCGTCCGATCGGTGCCTCTGCTGGATCAGGCGGCGCTCGACGCCGTGAGACAGTGGGAGTACGCGCCGACTCGAGTCCGGGGTACGGCGGTGCCGGTGATTATCACCGTGGCGATCAATTTCCAGCCGTAGCGGAAGAACGTTCGACGGGACGGCGAAGCACCTGGTACGCTCCAAACTGCCCCGTCATTTCGAAGCGCTCATTTCGCCCGCTTTCGATCCGATCCGTGCGCCCGGCGTTGTCACCCATGCCGACTTGAACTATCCGGTACCCATCGTCAGGCTGAACCCCCTCGGCACAACGGTTCTCGTTGGAGATTCCATGGCGATACTTGAAGAGCATGTCGAAATCCGCCCCCACCTTATAACGCGGATCGATGATGTGGTCAGTCGCCACGAACCGTCGCACATTGACCTCGTAACCAATGGATGCGTGCTCGCGTATCCCCGAAGACTGCATGAGCGCAGCGGCGGCGTCGACCACCTGTATCTCATCGGCGTCGTCGCCGGACCAGCCGTCGCGCAGCCAGTCGTGAAGACGTGACGCCAGCAGAGGGTTGGCCGCCACCATAATCATGACAATCACAGATCCGACCCATGCAACGCGCGGCAAAAGTTTGAGACGCATTGGCAGATATGCGACAGCGCCGGCCAGGGGGATCACCTGCAGCGGCCAAATCCACCAGAAGCGCCGCTCATAATCTGCGACCAGAAACAGCACAACCCATGGGACGCCCAGGCTGATCGCCAATACCCTCGTATTCGCTGCAGGAGCAGCAAGCGCCCGCTGCACGGTGACGAGCACCTTTGCGGTTGCGTCACGATAGGCAAACAACAGGATCGCAGCGGCCAGCAGCAACGCCTCAACAAAGCGGATGGCAACGATCGAGGATGCTGTCAGGTTGCCGTCTGCGGCGACGAAGCGGGTAAGGACCATTTCATTGAGCACAATGGCCAGCATGGCCAAGAGACAAGCCAGCCAGGTGCTTCTCCGACGCCAGAGGGCCTTCTCATGTCCCGAATCCACCGGCTCCGTGCCGGCCAGCAGCGAAACCGCCAACCCAATGAGGGTGAGGGCGAAGAGCGCAACGTCGGCTCCAGGAAGAAACGAACCTTTGAAATTGGTCAACGCGTTTTCGACCACAATGCCTGTGCGTTCCGACGCCCATCGCCGGGCGCGCGCCGCTCGTGGCTCCTCTGACTGCGATTCCCGCAAGGTCTGGACACGAGCGACGTCCTCCAGCCACATTGCCGGAACCAGGGCCGGATCGCACCAGGGTGTGCTGAAATCGATCGGCCGAATTGATTCGCGTAAGACCTGAGAACGAACGTCTACGAAATCCCGGCCGGCTTCGAACCGCAGGTACGGAAACCACAGCGTGCCCGCGAGAACAGCAGCGATCGTCAGCGGCGCAAGTCGAACCGAAGGTCGGTTCAACAGCCAAATTGCAGGAATGACCAGGATGGCCGGCGCCATTTCCATGAATACATACATTCCTGCGGCCCATAGCACACTTGCCGCTGCGAGAAAATCTGGATTGTCTTCGTCGACCCACCTTCCAATGCAATAGATCATCCACACATAGAAACAGCGCGTTGTATGCGTCAAGAACAACGTGCTTCCAGCCAACAGACCGAGATCTGAGCAGCTGTAGAGAGCGACAGCCAACAGCGCGGATCGAAAACCGAAATACCGGCGTGCCAGAAAAAAGATCCCGTACAGAGTACCGACGAAAAGACCAACGCTTCCGACGTACTCGAACAGTCGGGGATCCTGAAATACCACCACACCCGGCAGCAACAACCATGTCACACCTGGCGGGGTGTACGACCCGAAACTGGTGAGGATGCCTTTATCGGGGAAGGCTCCGCGGTCAATGAGCTCCTGTGTCGCCTCGATTCCCATGACGATGTCGAAGCGCGGGATTCGAGATTTCCAGCCTTGCAATATCAGAACGGTACCTAGGGCGGCGAGAACTAGTACACAGGCTGTGGCTCCAGCCCGCGGGCGCAGAAATCTGGCTGCCGCTGCGCTTCGTTGATCGACTAACGGTGCGGCGTCTCGCCGATCGCGCGGTGCCTCGATGCCGCCCATGATAGAGAGTGCCTCAACTGCCCCTCGCGGAGAATCATCTCCGCATCATCTCCAAGCAATGCGATCTTGCGTCGGCGACGGCCTGGTCATGAGTGCGGGCAGTACAAACCGGTTCGGGCGGACCGTGCGGAATCAGACCGGCCGATCGCGCCCACTGTTTCGTCAGGTCCATGCCGTGGCTGAGAGTGAAGACCGGCGTATATCCGAGGATTCGGTTTGCCTTATCGATGGAGACGCGAGCTTCTCGAGCCCTGTTCTTCACGACCCACGGTTCGACGAGCCGTATCGGCAGCTCGTCATCTGTCTCGGAACGATCTCGCGTACTCAACGCCGTGCGCAAAGCGTCCACCAGTGAGTCAGGAAGCACTCGTGTGGCGATCCATCGCGCCGGCGTTGTTGCTCTCGTCGCGAGGAGACGCTCACGGAGCCGCGGAGCGGACTGAATCACGCGAAACGCATGGTGGATAAGCGATCTGGAGCGGGCCGACCGTTGCCACAGGCGCAGCGCGTCACGCTCAGAAAGCGACACCGTCCGATGCACGCCGAGCATCGCCTCGAAAGCACCGACAAATTGAGCCCATGTTGGATGCTCGGGGCCTGAAATGAGGAAACGCTCGCCATCTGCGCGGTGGTTTGTTGCCGCGAGGAGGAGCGCTGTCACCGCATCATCCACGTAGACCACGTTGCAAATCCCGACGCCTCCGTTCACGAGTACCACGCGACCCGTTTGAAGATCGCTCAGCATTTCCAACGTATAGTGCGCGTTCGGTCCGTACACGATTCCTGGCTGCATCACGACAACGGGCACGCCGTACTGCGCACCGCGTGCCAGCGCAAGCTGCTCGCCTTCCAGCTTTGCATTCGATGAGGGGTGCTGGCCCTTCGGTAAAGGCGGTGTGCATTCGTCGAACACACCATGGACCGGACGGTCATACACTCTCATCGTGCTCACGTGGACGACGCGTGCTCCCGTAAGTCGCGCGGCGTCCACGATATGACCGGGTCCGTCCACATCGACGGCACGTTGGTAAACTGGGTCACGGCCCCTGTCCCTGGCACAGTAAAACACCACCGCGCAACCTTCGGCGCTGGCGTTGACGGCGTGAGAATCGAGGACATCACCGACGATCACTTCGATCGGAAAACGCGCGATCGGGTGTGAGGTCATGGGTCGCCGAACGAGCGCTCGAACGTGGGCGCCGCACTCGAGGACCAGACGTTCGACCAGCCGGCTACCGATACAACCGGATGCGCCAACGACAAGAACGCGCGCGCCGGAAAGAGCAGACATCACTACAGGATCGTCTCGTGGGCCACAGCAAGGTGGCTTCTTGCCGATTCATCACTCAAGACATTTCGCCGAACAGGTTTGTGTACAGGTTTCTCCATTTGTCGTACTCGTCGATCAGGACGCGGGGATCGACAAACGTCATCGGAATCTTGTTCAGAGGCGTATCGATTCTCTTGTTCGTCGGGACGAACTCGCGGGCCAGGATTGTCTGTCCTTCTTCGCTCAGCACGAAGTCATAGAAAAGTACCGCGGCATAGGGGTGCGGGGCGCGGCGCATTACACCCAGGCCGTTCGGCCGCGCGATGGCGTGGCCGATCGTGAACCAGTCGATTGGCGCGCCATCCCTGCGCAATTGCTCGGCCTTGTAGTTGTACACCGTCAGAGCCAGCGGGACCTCGCCCGATGCAACCAGCTGTGTAAGCAGCGTGTGACCCTTTCGCACGGAGACGCCGTTGGACGCAGTGATCTGCCTGAATACCCTGCCCGCTTGTTCCTCACCGATTTCGCGATAGATGCCGGCGAGCCAGTCGAAGTCCTCCTGCTCGATGCCGAGCCTCCCCTTCCACTTCGGGTCGGCCAGATCCTTCCACGTCTTCGGCAACTCCTCTTCCTTGACGAGTGCTGTGTTGTAAGCCTGTACGAAGACGTTCACGCGAGTGCCCACCCACTCGCGGTGAGGAGGGATGGCGGGCGCAATCAGGTCCACATGGTGGGGACTCTTAACCCGCTGGAAATGCTGCTCCCGCGACAGCGCCTCCAGCTCGGGTCCGTTGGTATCGACGATATCGACCGTGTGGCGGCCGGCGCGCGCCTCCTGGAGCGCACGATTGAGGACCGCTTCAGAACCAGCGCGCCAGATGCTGGCCTTGACGCCGTACTTCTTCTCATAGGCTTCGACAACGAGGCCGAGGTCGGTCGCCTGGGCGGATGTGTAGATACTCAACTCGGCTTCGCGCTTCGCACCCTCGACGAGCCGATCCAGACGATCGGATCCCTCGTACAGCGCGGGATCGGCTGACGTCAGACCAGCACTGGACAAAGGCGTCAAACCGCAACCGGCTGCGATGATCGCGAACACAAGAACAGACGAGCCCGTCGCCAATCGCATGGTCGATCGGTGACTGTTCACCACCGCCAGCACCTCACCCGGCACTCACCGGCGTGCACGGCGAGTGCGGCGGCGTACGAAGGGGCCAAGTCCAACTGCCTCAAGGACCACGCAAGGGCTTCTTCCGGGTGATCCCGCACCTCGAGCAACGCGGCCGGCTCGTCTGGCGAGATCGACACGCTGAAACTGGCGAGCTCGGTTGCGAGACCGTCGCCTCTGGCCTTGAGGAACGCTTCCTTCCGAACCCAGCAGGTAAAAAATGCCGTTGTCTTTCTCTCTTGAGGCAGCAACCGAAGAGCCGCGATCTCCCGCGCAGAAAAGAATTGCTCGGCGATCAGATCGACTTCGACATCTGCCCTGACGAGTTCCACGTCAACGCCGACATCGCGTCCACGAGCGACGGCGCATAGCGCGATGTCATGCGAATGAGCGACGTTGAAGCACAGGGCATCCGCTCCGCGCTCGGACGCCAGTGCCGGCTTACCGTGAGGGCCACGGCTGAATTGCAACTGACCGGGGTCGGTATCGAGGTAGCGCCCGAGGATCACCCTCAGCATCGCTCGACCAGCAGTGAAATGGTCGCGGTCTCTCTTCAGGTAAAACCGCGCGGCCCGCTCCCGCTCCTCCTGGGAGAGGATGCGATCGATGTCTCGCGCGGTGAGACCCGACTGGTTCAGATCCGCGCGCCATACATGGACCTCGTCCGGCTGCAGCGCGAGAATATTTGCGGGAGGATCCCAAGCCGTGGCACACGGCAAACCGTACGGTGTCGACGCGCTTGCAGCGGCTCGTGCAAGCGGATCGACGTCGACGATCCCCGTGAAGGACCGCGTGAGGTCTTGTCGTATCACGACACGCGCTCGACCGTCGCATCCGCCGTCACAAGACCGCTGGCGCGCGAGTGGGCCTGTGGAGTCCGGCGGTACGCGTCCTCCAAGCATGCCCGTAATTCCTCCGCCGTCAGCTGGATAAGTTCGCGAAGGTAGGAGTCGTGGTTGCCGGGCACCTTGCGAATGTGCACGTCGCCGCGCGCCACCGTGGCCCAGCCGAGTGATGGATCATCGCGCTGATGGTATTCCTCATTCACGAACAGTTCGATCGGTCCGGCATATGGTTGTGGTCGATGCCGGCGGAGGGTCAAGCGATAGCAGTGGCGGGCCTCGATAACGCGCTGCCGGTTTCCTCCGGTAATTTCCGACTCCAGGATGGCCTGCGCCCGGTTTCGCACCGACTCGGGTCGTGCCCACACAGATGGCAGATATCGCGCCGCTCCTGCTGCATGTTTGCCCAGGTAGGGGATCCACCTTCTGTAAGGGAGGGTGCACAGCGTCTTCCAATGCCGCGCGAATGTGTCATCGAAGAGAGCACCTGCCAAGGGGCCAAACGCACGCATTGCGCGAAATCTCCAGTAGATCCGCCCGGTCGGGCGCTGCGTATCCATGAGAACCAGAACAGCGACCTGTTCTCCCTCGGACTGGAGTTGGGTGGCGACTTCGTATGCGACGATCCCTCCAAAACATTCGCCAACCAGGAAGTAAGGGCCGTGAGGTTGCAACATCCGCATTTCGGCGAGGTAGTCTGCCGCCATCACCGCCACAGAACGGTGTGGCGGCGTGAACCCGTCGGCTCCGCGGGCGCGCAACCCATAAAACGGATAATCTCTGCCCACACTCCGCGCCAGGCGGGCATAAATAAAAAACTCCGGCTCGCCTCCTCCCCCACCTGGAAACAAGAACACCGGTGGCCGATCGTCCCCCGCCTGGAGCTCGAACAGATACGCCGCGTTCCCGATATGACTCTTCCGATCGGTACGGGACTCCTCTCTGGCTTCGATGCGCTTGGCGAATTCCGCGATCGTGGGGGCCTCAAAGAGGGCTCGAAGCGGCAGATCGGCGCCGAGGGTATCGTGCACCCGCGCGATCATTCCGGCACCGAGCAGCGAGTGCCCTCCGAGAGCGAAGAAATCGTCATGAATGCCAACCGGCACGGCGCCCAGCACGGTTTCCCACACAGTTACCAGCTGAGACTCCAGGGCACTCCGCGCGGCCGCATACTCGGAGCTCAAGGCCGGACGCTGGTGATTGGGCGGTGGAAGGGCCCGGCGGTCCAGTTTCCCGTTCACCAGCGGCAGCGAGGCCAGGAAGACGAACGACGACGGCACCATGTAGTCGGGCACAGCGTTCTTGAGCCAATCCTGCAAACCTTGGACGCTCGGAGCGGTACCTGGCTGTGGAACTACATACGCGGCGATCGATTTTTCCCCTGGCGCGCGGTCCCACGCGACGACGGCTGCTTCGCGGACATCACGATACGCTGCCAGCGCCTTCTCGACCTCGCCGAGCTCGACGCGATAGCCGCGAATCTTGACGAGAGAATCCTTGCGGCCGAGATGGACGAACAGGCCGTCCGGTCGCCGTCGACCCAAGTCTCCGGTCAAAAAGATTCGCTCGTCGCCGCCAGCGGGATCGACCAGGAACTTTTCACGTGTCAGGTCGGGCCGGCGCCAGTAGCCGAGACTGAGATTTCGACCTTTGACAGCGATCTCTCCGACCTCACCAGGGCCGACCTCACGGCGCTGCTCGTCGACCAGAAGAATGGTTCTTCCCTCATGTGGACGGCCAATCGGGGTGCCTTCCTCAGGGAACGTAAAGTGCTGATCGACTGTAACGGACGCCAATGTGCAAGCCTCTGTTGCCCCCATCACAATGGCCAACAAGGTGCTCGGACCGAAGTGTTGCCTGTACAAGTCAAAGTCAAGGCGTGTGACGGGCGCCCCGGACAGACACAGCAGTCGCAAGTGGGGCAACGGGTTCTGCCCGGTCAGACAGGAAGCGAGCGGACGGAATGCCAAGGGTGGCAGATGACAGATGGTGACTTGCTCCTCGTGCAGCCAGGCCGCGAAACGATGCATGCTTTCCGTCTTGAGATCGAACGGTAACAACGTCGCACCATTGAGGAGCGCCGGCAAGACGTCGCTGTAAGCAGACCCGAAACTCATCGAATGCACGAGAGACGACTTGTCATTCACCGTGAAGTCTCGCGCGCTCGTATAGACGGCCGAGAGGTGGAGGAAGTTCCGATGCGCTCGAATAACGCCCTTAGGGGTTCCAGTTGATCCTGACGTGTACAGAAGGGCCGCGAGGTCGTCCGGCGAGATGGGCAGGCGGGGGTTGTCGACAGACACGGCTGGGGCGTCGTCGATATTCAGGACGGTGCGCGTCTGGCTCTGGAACGTTCGAGCCAACTCGATATGACGTGTACAGGTGACGATTGCACGCGTCTGCGAGTCGTCGAGAATCTGTATCAGCCTCTTGGGGGGAGAAGACGGCGCCAGCGTCACCGCAGATTTCCTGGCCTTGAGGGCGCCGAAGAAAGCGGCAATACCCTCGAAGCCGTTCTCAAAGAGCAGCGCGATCGGTTCGCTGCTCTCGCCACGGTGCGCAATTATGGCGTGGGCGATGCGATTCGCTGCACGATTCAGTTCGTCATACGTGAATGCCTTGACGCCGGCTTTCACCGCGCAGTGATCGGGATATCGCCGGACTACGTCCTCGAAACGATCGGGGATCGACTGTTCGATCTCGTCCCATCGAATTGTGCGCTCACTCTTCAGCCCAAGCCGAGGGACGCGCATGGACGTGTCTCTCACGCTGGAATCGGACAATCCGGCCGTTGTACCAAAGAACACGGCTGATAGATCGTCCATCTACGTCGTTCCCGTGTACGACACCGGCCTCGACTTGTCGACCACCGCAGGAGTCGACTGCTGATGCGCCCACCCGTGATCCAGGTACACAACACCAGCGTCACGGCGATCGGAGACTATCGTGAAGGGATACGCCCGATCCCGCCGGTCGTGCGGAGGCGCGCCACCCCCATCGAGGATCCTGACCGAGCCGAGATAGCAGCCCGGCAGCAGCGCGAGGTTCGGAAACACGACATCAACGTGGCCCACGCCGTCGAGCACGTCGAGATTGCACCGATCTGCCACCGTGCTGACGCCGGCGCAGTAGATGCCGTCACCCCGGTGGATATCGATCGCGATCGCAGCGTGCCGTACCGGCCTGCGCGTCTCGTAATGCACTCGTACTCGCATACTGCCCATCGTGCGGAACATCGCAGACGACTGGCCATCCTCGTCGAGGAGTTCAACTCGCGCTATCCAAACGGCGCTGTTGGGCGGGTGTTCGGTGTCGGCATTTGTCCACGGTACGCGACGGTACTCCTGGATAGCGTGCGCGGGATCGCCTTCGAACCGTACAGCGCCGCGTTCTAGGACAATTGCGCGGGTACAAAGGTCCTGCACGACCGGCAAGTTGTGCGAAATCAGCACAAGCGGCACCTCACGCCGGCGCAACTCACGCATCCGTTCCATGCACTTGTCCCGAAACGCCGCGTCGCCAACACTGAGTACTTCGTCTATCAGGAGGACGTCCGGGTCGAGGTGTGCGGCTATGGCAAATCCGAGGCGCGCGTTCATGCCTGTCGAGTACCGCTTCAGCTGAGTGTCGATGAACTCCCCTGCGCCGGCGAAGTCGACGATTTCGTCGAATTTCCGAGCGATCTCGGCGCGCTTCATTCCCATAATCGCGCCCTGCAAATACACGTTCTCGCGGCCGGTGAGGTCCGGATGAAACCCGCCCGCAATTTCGATCAAGGCGCCAGCGCGTCCTTTGATCAGGCACTGGCCACGCGTCGGTTTCAATATTCGGGTGAGCAATTTGAGAATCGTGGACTTACCGGCCCCATTTGGTCCGATGATCCCAAGGGCTTCGCCCGCTCGAACTTCGAACGAGACGTCACGAACTGCCCAGAATTCGCGTCGGTCCAGGCTGTCCGCTGAAGACCGTCCGAACGCCCGAGCAATGGCTGAAGGGATCAGATCTCGAAGGCTGTCGTGACGAACCCCACGACGGAACTTCTTCCAGACCTCGGTAAAAAGAACCCCGGGCTCGGGCACTCAGATGTTCTCCGCGAACGAAAACTCGGCCTTGTGGAAAAGGTGCCAGCCGACCATCAGCACGATGACCGAGACGAACGCAGTCGCGGCAAATGGTGCCGCGGCTGGAGGATGACCATAAAGCACGACCGCGCGATACGCCTCGATAATTTGTGTCATCGGGTTGACAGAAAGGAGGATGCCCAGCAGCCCGTCGACGTTCTGCACCGGGTACACAACCGAAGTTGCAAACATCCAGGCCATGAGGACGACTTCGAACAGGTACTTGACATCGCGATAGAAGAGATTGCTCATCGCCAGCAGCAGCGCAACACCTGCCGTGAAGGCGACTCCGACAGCAACGACGACTGGTAGAAACAGCAGCGCCGGAGTCACGCCGTAACCGTAGTACGCCATTAATGCCGCGAGCACCACGGAGCCGACCATCAGGTCCACGAGACCAACCAGCACCGCAGAAAACGGAAAGATCTCTCGAGGGAAGTACACCTTTTGAACCAGGTTGGCGTTGCCTGTCAGTGACGCCATCGAGAAGCGGACGGACGAGGCGAAGAAGTTCCAGACGAGGAATCCGGTGTAGGCGAAAAGCGGATACGGGACTGGCGTGTGGATCTGTGTGACACGGACAAAAATGACCGAAAAGACGGCCGTGTTCACAACCGGCATGAGCGCAGCCCACCCAAGCCCTATGGCGGTCTGCCTGT
>Ga0111538_10013858_pt1 | contig 10628 bp, 7 predicted proteins | sample SoiMethybrSBSTD1_FD_79669 | JGI IMG/M metagenome (GOLD analysis project Ga0111538, IMG submission 79669) | Bulk soil microbial communities from a Populus tree surrounding site in Tennessee, USA - Soil MetaG P. TD hybrid SBSTD1 (version 2)... | ecosystem: Environmental > Terrestrial > Soil > Tree... | reverse complement strand
CCTCCAAAGATACCTTCGGCACCGCGGATTCGAAGGATGCTGTTTCCGAAAAGGAAGAGAAACAGCTTCGGGATACCGTTGAGAAAGCGCTCGCCGCTGCCGAGGCCAGGTTGAAGAAGGATCCTCAGAATCTCCTCGCGTTGTATGCGAAAGGAAATGCTTACAGCACGCTGGCGAGTTTTGAAGCCACGATCAAGCGTTCCTACTTATCTGCGGCAAGAAAGGCGAAGACCGCTCGCAACATTCACAAAGAGATTCTCAAGGTCGATCCGAATTTTCATGATGCCCGGACGTCTGTGGGGATCTACAACTACGCCGTCGGCAGTTTGTCCTGGGGAGCGCGGATGCTGGTGAGCGTTGTGGGCCTTGGTGGTGATGGGAAAGATGTGGGAATTCGCGATCTCGAGACAGCTGCGGCGAAAGGCAAGCGTGCAGCAACCGAAGCGAAGATGCTGCTGGTGGTTGTGTACGGCAGAGAGAAGCAGTTCGACAAAGCGATCAAGCTGACCGACGACCTTCACGCGACGTATCCGCGTAACTTCATGCTCGAAATGTCCCGTGGAGGGTTTTATGGAAAGATGAACCGCTGGGATCTCGCCGCTCAGAACTACAAACGAGTCGCCGAGAAAGTCGTTGCTCACAAGGATGGTTACGATCGGATGCGGCTTGAGCGCGTGTTGTATGAACTCGCCAACAGCGAATTCCAGGGACACCAGTTCGAGGACGCGTCGAAGACGTTCGGGCAGGTGGTTGCCGGCCAGCATGCCACGCCGAACGAGAAGGCGAACGCGCATCTCTGGATGGGCAAGATGTCCGACACCCGCAAAGACCGCCCCGACGCCCTGAAGCACTACAACGCGGTGCTCAAGCTCGACGCCCACCCCGATCTCAAATCCGACGCACAACGACTGATCAAGCGACCCTTCGGCAGCCCCTAAACAGTCCGCCTTGGTGTGTTATCCTTTCTAGCTCGCGGGCCGTTAGCTCAGTTGGTAGAGCATCTGCCTTTTAAGCAGAGGGTCGCCGGTTCGAGTCCAGCACGGCTCATTGATTCCAAACATTTTGTAAGCCGGGAGGAATCCCGGCTTTCCAGGTTGGGGTTTCAGCTCAGTCCGTCCAACGAGATCGGGGATCACCCGGCGGCTAGCTCGCGACGGATGTCTGTCGCAAGCGCATCCAACTTGGCTCGATCAGTCGTGGTGTTGTCCCATGACAAGACGATGCCGTCGTTCTCGAACCGCGGCACGAGATGAAGATGGAAGTGCATCACGTCCTGTTGGCCCGCGTGCCCGTTGGATTGAACGAGGTTCAAACCAGAACAGGAACTCGCCGCACGTACCGCCCTTGCGAGCTTGACTGTCGCTTTGAACAGCGTGGCGGCAAGGTCGTCGGTCAGATCGAAAAGCGCCTCAACGTGTTGCTTCGGAATGACGAGCACCTTGTAGGGGGTCGGCTGCTCCAAGGACATGATCCCGAATACCGTGGGGTCGTCGAGTACGTAGCTTGCGCGTGCGCCTCCTGCTGCGATCCGACAGAAGACGCAGGTGGCAGTGCTGGTCAAGTCCTACTCCGCTCGCGAACGCCCCGGACTGAGATCATCTCTACCCCTTTTCTTCCTGTCCGTCCAACATAGAATTCGACCTCGACGGATAAGGTCCAGTCCAGGTGCGGCTGGGGTGCGAAAGCCCGAAATTTTGCATGGGTTTTGCATGGAGACTGCATTCTCAAGTTGCTGAAACGCAATACTGGCGCGGGTTGTAATCGAACTTTTTAAAGCAGAGGTGTATTGGCTTTCGTCTTAGCCGACCGTTCTGAAACACATCCGAGTAGAGCCTGATGGCAGCGATCTAACCGTTTACGTTTCTAAAAGCGATTTTCAATCGATACCTTTCCCCGATCGCAAGCCGTTTATTAAGAATGTTGGAACGATGTGGTGTGAAGCCGTAGACAGGACTTTGCCATCTATGGAGATTCGCGACATTCGCACCGCCGATAAACTCGGCGGATACAGTTGTACTTTTGAGTTGGTCTCGATGCCTTGAAGCCGCAGCTTGAAATAGCTTTCCGCTGGTGTAGGACATACACCGATTTTCCGACACTCTTTGGCTGACTACGATTTCCCGCGTCCCATGCCAACTCCAGAGAGTGCCGAAGCCTTTTACAGATTAGTCGCCGCACGCACTCGCCTCAGTGAGGCTAGTAAGGCTCTGAACGAATGCCATGCGAACCTTGCGAACCTGCCCCTGCAATCCGCACGAGAGCGATACAGCCAACTTCAAGACGAATGGAAGGAAGCTTTTCAGGCGTACGAAAAGGCCACGGATGAATTCTCCGCTACGGTGAAGAAACTCCATCAGGATGTCGAATCGCATCGCCTCCCCAAGCTCGATTCAAATTAGGGCACCAATCGCCTCACCTGAATCCGGCTCGCCTAAACTGTCGCTAGCCTAAACTTGTCCTTCATTCATCGGCGATGTATCCTGCGCTCCGTTTGATTCGGTCTGTTATGAAGGCAGCCTACGATGCGTACCGTTGAGTTGTGGAGTTGTTCCTGTGGCACTCTTTATCGCGCCGTCTGTGAAATAGAGTCTACCAAGTCAAAAATCAAATCCTTTTTTGTGTGTGAGAAGTGTGAGGACGAAGTCGCCCTACAGGGGACAATCCTCTTGTGCTCTGAGCAGCAGACTCAGACTCATTGGCTTCCCCTCAACCGAACAGCGTAGCTATGGTGAGGGACCGGCAGCCGTTCTAGAGTTCACAGGCGTAACTTAGGCCTGCTGAGGGACAGGAGGGCGACTCACTCGGGGACGTTCGTTTCTCTCCTGTCCTTTTTCTTTCGCTATTCGCTTGTCAGAGTCAGAGCGGAGCGAGTACGAGAATTGTGTATCGAAACAGGGATTAGACCGGGAGGAATCCCGGCCTTTTGAGTTTTTGGCGTTTGGTTGCCATTGGTTTCCAGCTGGAAATCAGTGGATTGAAGCGCTCCCGAGGCTGCTCCGCCTTCCGCAATCCATCGCAATTGAGCGAGCAGATCCCAGGCGGTCTGCATACGCTGCTCAGGATCCTTGGCGAGGCAACGTCCGACCACGTATTCGAGGGCAGGAGGCACGCCGGGCTGCACCTTGGATAGGGGCTCGGGATCGGCGGAGATGATGGCCGCGATCAGTAGAGCCTGGCTTCTTCCATCAAAGGCCCTCTTGCCGGTGACCATCTCATAAAGAACGGAACCGAATGCGAAGATGTCCGTGCGTGGCCCAGCGTCGCGACCTTCCAGTTGCTCCGGCGCCATATATGGCATCGTGCCCAGAATCGTGCCCGGAACCGTGGAGTCACCGACGGTGGCTCCGTCCGGAGAGGAACCAGCCGCCGAGACTGGTGCACTGAGCTTGGCAAGTCCGAAGTCGAGCAGTTTGGCTCCGCTGGCGGTCAGCATGACGTTGCCGGGCTTGAGATCGCGATGTGTCACGCCCTGGCTGTGCGCTTTGTCGAGCGCGTCCGCAATGGCGATCGCAATCGAGAGAGCTTCGTCGATCGGCAGCGGCCCGCGAGTCAGTCGTGCCGCGAGCGTTTCGCCGTCGAGGTGCTCCATCACGAGGAACTCGACGCCGTCCTGATTGCCGACGTCGTACAGGGTGCAGATGTGCGGGTGGTTCAGCGCCGCGATCGTCTTCGCTTCACGTTCGAATCGCTGCCGCATCTCTGCATCTTCCGAAAAACGCTGCGGAAGAACCTTGATCGCGACGGTGCGGTTCAGGCGGGTGTCGGTGGCCTTATGCACCTCGCCCATGCCGCCTTCGCCCAGCGGCTCAAGTACTCGATAGGGTCCCAGTTGTGTTCCAGGTTGCAAAGGCATGGTCAGTCGCGCCGATTATATGGAAAATCCCTACGATTGCGAACTTAGTTCGGTCGCCGCGTACGTTTTCAGCTCTCTCGCTTTCCGTGCAGAAGCATGTCGACAGCCTGCTCCATGGAACCCGCAGGAATGATTTCGCCCGCGTTAACGAAGAAGATCTCATCGGCGTTCGCGATGGTATTGAGCCGATGGGCAATGATGACCCGCGTGGTCGTTGAAGGTAGCTTGTCCAGGATGTCCTGAAGGAGTTTTTCGGTAAGCGTGTCGATATTTGCCGTTGCTTCATCGAGGATGAGCAACTCGGGATTTCTGAGCACGGCACGCATGAATGCGATCAGCTGTTTCTGGCCCAGGCTGACGCTGTCGCCGCTCGAAGTGACCTTCGTGTCGAGGCCGTGTTCGAACCGCACAAGAAGCTCTCCAAGATGATTCGCCTTGAGAACTTCGACGAGTTGCTCGCTGGAGAGATCGCGGTACCGGGAATTGCCGTACACGATGTTGTCCCGCACTGTTCCGGTAAACAGGAAGGGCTCCTGGAGAATGAAGCCGATCTTTGCGGTTCGTTCTTCGGGCGCATAGGAACGGATATCCCGGCCATCGAGCAATACGGTTCCACCGAACGGATCGCAGAGTCGCGCCATCAACGAGGCCGTGGTTGTCTTACCTCCGCCGGTCGGACCGACCATCGCATAGGTCTTGCCTCTTTCCAGGGAGAAGCTGGTGTTTCTCAGAATGTTCTGACCTTCGCGGTAACCAAACGTGACGTTGTCAAACGTCAATACGGACCCGGATCCGGTCGGAGCCGCTGTAATCACCGGCATATTGGGCTCCAGCGCGAGAACCTCCGAAATCCGATCGACAGCTGCGAGCGCGAGCTGAAGTTGCGCCCACATGGCCGCAAGCTGTCGCAACGGCATGTAAAAGCTGTTCACGTACAGCAGGAATCCGATGAGCAACCCCACAGACACGGTTCCCAGTCCGATCAAATAGATGCCGTATGCAATGACAACGATCTGCGCGAGATTGTGGGCGAGGCCGTAAATGGGCATGAACAGATTGCTCGCCAGGCCTGCGGCCACCGCGGATGAAAAATTCTGTTCATTCGCCTCGTTGAAACGCTTTCGAAAATAGTCCGTGCGGTTAAAGGCGACGATGACCTTGAAGTTGTTCAGGCTCTCCTGGATCTCGGCGCTCATGCCCCCCACGGACTGGAGATTTTTCACGTTCCTTCGCTTGACCCAGGGGGAAATCAACTGCGTGACGATCAGAACGCCGACTGCAGGCATCAGTGCCGCGGTTCCAAGCCGCGGGTGCAGGCTGAAGAGGAAAATCCCCGCGCCTGCCATCATGAAGAGGTTTCCGGCAAACTGAACCAGGGCCTGAGAGAAGAACATGTTCAGTTTGTCCGTGTCGTTGTTGATCCTGGAAATAAGGTCGCCCGCCTTGTTCTGGTTGAAGAATGCGACGGGCAGGGCCTGGAGGCGGGTGAAGAGAGCATTTCGAAGATTGAAGAGCACATGCCGCCCTACCGTGCCCATCCGCTGCGTCTGGAAGTAGCTCGAGCAAAGTCCGACCAGGTAGATGCCCAGCAAAAGCAGAGCGGACAACAGGACACCGTTGAAATCCCGGTTCCTGATGTAGGTGTCCACGGTGCGTCCGATGATGTACGGACCCAGTAGACCGGCCGTGGACGTGATGATGACCGCGACCAGCGCCTGGAGCGCGAGGCCATACTCGCCCTCCATGACAGGCAACAACCGTCGCACACCTGTAATGACGCTGACCTTCGGCGCCTGGTGTCAGGCGCTACTCAGAGTGTAGGAGTTCGTAACTGCTTGTGCTGCGCTGCGAGTCATATATCTGAACGTACTCCGGTGATGTTTCCATCAAGTGCTTGTGAGTTCCCGAGGCGAGAACTTCTCCCTCCATGAGGAGGATGATCTGGTCATAGTCCTCAACCGGCGCAATTTTTTGCGTCACGGATAGCAACGTGATCTGCGGGTAATTCTTTCGGACGTTTTCCAGAATCTTTCGCTCTGTCGTGGTGTCGACGCGGGCCGTGAAATCATCGAGCAGCAGTATTCGGGGATTCAATGCCAACGCCCGCGCCAACATGATGCGTTGCTTCTGCCCTCCGGAAAGGCTGGTGCCCCGTTCAGAAACGATCGTCTCGAGTTTCTGGGGCAGGGACTGAACGAAGTCCTGAATCTCGGCTGTCTGAATGGCCTTTTCCATATCCTGCTCGGTGACGGCCGTGTTGAATGCAATGTTCTCCCGCAGCGTCAGATTAAAGAGGATGCTGTCCTGAAAGACGAAGCCGATCTGCCGGTGCAGCGCTTCCTTCTTGTAGGCGTCCACAGGTTGCCCATCGAATTCCACGGTTCCGGAGTCCGGCTTGAGCAGTCCGGTGAGCAGGTACAACACCTGGGTTTTTCCAGCGGCGGTCGGGCCGATCACAGCGGTTCGAGTTCCGGGCCTGGCGTGGATAGAGACATCTTTCAGGACCATCTTGTCGCCGTACTTCATGGAAACATTTCGCAGGAGGACGTCTCCGGCGAGTGTCGTCTCCAGATGGCCGGTATCCTTTGCGTCGGGCGTATTAAGGATTCCGGAGATGCGGGCGAAGGAAGCCGAGGCCTGCGCCATCACATTACTCATGAATCCAATGATGATGACCGGGAAGACAAGCATGGCCAGGTAGCTGTTGAACTGCGTGAAGTCGCCCAGGGTCATCGACCCGTTGATCACGAAGCGTCCGCCGACGGTTAAGATCATCAGCGTGGCGACATTCGTCGAAAAAATGATGACGGGAATGAGGCTGGCGAACAGCCGGAGGATGCTCAGGCTGATCTCCTTCGCTTCAGTGTTCGCAGCAAGGAACTTCTGATACTCGTGCTGTTGGGCGTTCAGAAGGCGGATCAATGACGAGCCCAGGATGCTCTCGCTGATCACCTTGTTCAGTTTATCAATCGCCCCCTGCGCTATACCGAACAGCTTTCGGACTTTCTTAAGCACCACGGCAAACGTCCCGCCGATGATCGGCAGAATCGCAAGAACCGCCAGGCCAAGTTTCCAGTCGATCATCAGGAGGAGCACGCCTGCGCCGAGGATCAGGAACAGGGAAGAGATGATCGATGCAATGGCCTGCGACACGAACATCTTGATGGAGTCCACATCCGATGTCAGGTTCGTCAGCAGTTTGGCCGGGGTGACCTGCTGGATGTATCCATGATCCTGGACGGAGATCTTTGACACGAGCCGGGTGCGCAGGTCGCGGGCGATCTTCTCCGCGGCATACGTCTGAACGATGTTTTGAAAATAGCCGAGGATGAAGATGCCGATGGCGATGAGGAAAAACTCAATAAGGATGCTCGTGAGAGCAAATCCCGGCTGGTTGTAGGTGTCGATGGTGCGTGCCATGACCTTTGGCACGACCAGGTTGAGACCGTTTCCCAGAATCGTCAGCACCACCATTCCCACGATCCAATGGCGGTACGGCCCGAGCAGGCTGAAGAGGCTGGGGCCCGGTGGCATCTTCGGCCTCATCGGCGGTGATGTGTGTTTTTTCGGCGCTTCCATAGAGGGAGAGCTAATTCTTGCTCAACTGAGCGAAGTTACTGAATGAATTCTTTTTAATCTTAGGAGGTGGTGGGAACGTGCGATTGGATGCGACCGCGGGGAGAGACCTGCGGGATTCGATGACAACGGCAAGACCTGTCGATCCTAATTCTGGTCTCCCTCATTCCTCACGATGGAGTTCCTTCAACACGGCTGGGAAGCTTTCTGCTTTGAGGCAGACACCAAACGCCACTCGGCATTCCTCGCACCCGTTAGCGTGAGTCTGTTCCTGAGGTGTGAGTTTGCTTTGAATGAGAGCGGTCATCCAGAGTCGATGCAGCGGTATGTGGTGGCGTCCCTGTCCCGTCATGTTGCTCCTTTAGGTTCAGCAAAGAGTCCAGACAGAATCTCAGAGGAATCAAACAGTCGGGAGCGCCCGAAAGCCGTTCGATCAAAGACACAATGTCTGATTGAAGAAACGCTTTTGGTTAAGGGCCTCTGTGCCTACAAAGAAGACCGGTCCGGTCTGTCCACTAAGCCCCCTGTGTGTCTCTGACGATCTAGAGAAGACTCTGACACTCTGAATCCGCGCCATACCTTCCGGTATCGACTAAAGGTGCTACAAGCTCGTAACGAGGTTGTTTACTTCACGTTGTCTCTGCCTCGGCCCGCTGCACGCCCTTATAAGTCTCCATATAATCCTGAGTCATGCGAAACGCGATCATCGTCGGAGCATCGTCGGGAATCGGAAGGGAACTGGCCAGGACTCTTGCAAGGCATGGCTACACCGTTGGTCTCGCGGCGCGGCGCGTTGAATTACTTCAGGAAATCGCGCGCAATATCCCCACCCGGGCATTCGTGAAAATGATCGACGTGTCGCAGCCGATCGAGGCGATGCAGTCTCTCCGTGAACTGATTGCCGACATGAATGATGTAGACCTGTTTGTGATCAACTCGGGGACGGGATTTAACAATCCGAAACTGGATTGGGCTCCCGAAAGCGAGACTATCGCAGTCAACGTTTCCGGATTTACCGCGATGGCGAACGTCGCAGCAGAGCATCTCCAGGCCAGGGGATCAGGTCAGCTGGTCGGAATTTCTTCGATCGCTGCTCTTCGAGGAAGCGGGGGAGCACCGGCATATGGTGCGTCAAAGGCCTTCATGTCGAATTACCTCCAGGGATTGCGACACAGGTTCGCGAAGCTGCGGTTGCCGATCAGCGTGACCGATGTTCAACCGGGATTCGTCGACACCGCAATGGCAAAGGCCACTCACAAGTTCTGGGTAGCCAGCCCGGAGAAGGCCGCAAAACAGATTTTTGAGGCGATACGGAAACGGAAGAAGCACGTGTATGTAACCAAGCGGTGGCGCCTCATTGCATGGCTTATCAGAATTCTGCCGGACTGGCTGGCACATAAAGCACCCGTTGAGTAATCCCAATGACTTTTCGCTGGCTTAGGGTAGGACGCGAGTCACTGTCGGTTTGCCGTAATGATTTTCTTCATCGCCAAGGACAACGTTTCTCCACTAAAAGCGTCTTTTGAACCAACGACCTCGCAGCAGCGTCATTAATTCTGCTGCGGACAATGGGTCAGTCAGCCTCCAAGCCGGATCACACCGGTCTACCCCCTGGAGAGAGTCGCTTCTTCTCAGGACCGGGGGCTGCTGGCCCTTTGTTTGTTGCAAGCCCTCCATACCGAGACTTCTCCATCTAACAGTGGCAAGATTGCGCTCATGACTTCCTTCGATCTCAAAACGATCGCCCTAAAAGACGGAAGAAATGCCGTCATTCGTTGCGGACGCGATACGGACAGCTCGGCCATTCTGGAACTGTTCAAGGTGCTGTTCCTGGATGGCGAAGGAATGATCGGCGAGGCGGATGAAGGCGCGCAGGCCGAAGAAGAAGTGAAGACCTTCATCAAGACGCATCTTGACGGCCCCCGAAACCTCTTGTTGCTTGCCGAAGTTGACGGACTCCTCGTGGGCACCATCAATTTCACCGTCGGGAAGCGCCGCAGATGTGCGCACTGGGGCACGTTTGCAATGGGTGTTCGGCCGGGATGGCGCAGTTGCGGTGTTGGGAACGCTCTCCTGACGTGCTTACTGGACTGGGCGATCTCTGTGCCGGAGATTGAGAAGGTCACGCTAGCCGTGCGTGCGGACAATACTCGAGCGATTGCGCTCTACGAGAAACATGGGTTTGTTCTCTGTGGGTGCGACAAGGCCTACCTGAAGATGAGCGATGGAAGTTTCGTGGATGATCTCCGGATGGAACGGTTTGTTCGGTGAGCGTTAACAGAAACCACGGATTAGGCGTGGACCGCGTAATCCGCATAATCCGTGGTTCAAACGTGTCTCCTATTTAGCCGGTCCGGCCGGGGCGGGATTGCCTGGATTGGCTCCGCCGGCGCCGCGCGCTCCGCCTCCGCCGCCACCTCCACGTCCTCCGCCCGCGACAGGTGGAGGCAGGAACGATCCCGTTCCCTCCGGCGGTTTCGGCGACGCCACTACAGGAATTCTCATCGTGCCGATACCGTCGATGCTGGCGACAATTTCATCGCCGGGTTTCAAGTAGGTCGCGCCACCGCGTGCGACCACTCCCATTCCGGTTCCGCCGGACGTGCCGGCGTTGACGACGTCTCCGGGATATAGCGTGACGATCGATGACGCGTATTCGATCACTTCCCAAACAGAGTGAATCATGTCGCCCGCCGTGGCATTCTGCAGTTCCTTTCCGTTGACGCTGAGCGTTTGCTTCAGCTTCACCATGGGGTCGCCATAAAACTCTTTCGGAACGATCCATGGGCCCATCGGTGCGAACGTGTCCTGCCCTTTCATCACGAACCAGTCTGTTCCACCGCCGAATCCGCCAGGAGGACGACCGCCGCGGTCTGAAATGTCGACCATCACCATGTAGCCGAAGACATGATCCTGTGCTTTAGGCGCCGGGACGTATCGGGCCGCACGTCCGATAACGGTCGAGAGTTCCACTTCCCAATCGATGCGGTCGCGGCCATAAGGCAGCACGACGGAATCGCTGGCGCCAATTACCGGTCCCTGCGAGGGCTTGATAAAGAGGTAGGGAATTCCGCGGTTGGCGCGGCGCTGCTCAATCGCGCGTTGCTGGAGTTCGGGAGTGTTGTTCTCCGCAAGATGCGTATAAAAATTGCCGCCCGCATTGAGGATCTTTCCGGGATACAGGATCGGCGCGAGCGTG
>Ga0111538_10013857_pt1 | contig 10628 bp, 8 predicted proteins | sample SoiMethybrSBSTD1_FD_79669 | JGI IMG/M metagenome (GOLD analysis project Ga0111538, IMG submission 79669) | Bulk soil microbial communities from a Populus tree surrounding site in Tennessee, USA - Soil MetaG P. TD hybrid SBSTD1 (version 2)... | ecosystem: Environmental > Terrestrial > Soil > Tree... | reverse complement strand
TCCGCGATGATGCCTCGCCGGCGCAGGCCGGCGAGGCCGCGGCCCGTAGTCGCGAACGTGACGAGGCTGACGCGGTCCTCGCGCATCGAGAACGTGAAGCGCGTGCCCTCGAGGTCGCGGAGCCGGCCGTCGATCTCGACGTCGAAGCCCGCGTAGCCAGGGTCGACGTCGACGGAGAGCGTCGCGTCGGCCGGCACGACGAGCGGCGCCGCGCTGCCGGCGTGCATCGCGAGCGGCGTGCACAGGAACGCTTGTGTGCCGGTCGGGAGGATCGCCCCGCCGGCGGCCAGCGAGTAGGCGCTCGACCCGAGCGGCGTGGCCACGATCAGGCCGTCCCCGGCGAGGCGGACGTACAGCTCGTCGTCGATCGTGACATCGGCGGCGATCTGGCCGGCTCCGCGGCGTACGAGCACGATGTCGTTGATCGCCCAGTCCGCACCGGTCTCCGAGGTCGTCTCCAGTGCCGGCAGCGCGCGCGTGACCCAGTCGCCGGAGTGGAAGCGGTCGAGCGCGCCGTCGAGCTCGTCGGCGGTCACGGCGCTGAGCGCGCCGAGGCTCCCGCACGCCACGCCGAGCACCGGCGTGCGCGTGTCGGCGGCCAGCCGCAGCGCCGCCAGCACCGTGCCGTCGCCGCCGAGCGCAACGACGAGATCCGCCTCCGTGACCGCTCCGGCGGGCGCCACGACGCGCCGCGAGCCCTCGGCGCCGAGCTGCACGAGCTCGAGCCCCTCCTCGTCGGTCCAGCGCTGCAGCGTGGCGATCACGCGGTCGATCCGGCGAGTCGGATGGACGACGAGCGCGACCCGCCGGAACGGGACCTGCGGCTGGTCGTTTTGCGGCGACGATGCGGGGTACCGGTGTTCTTGAGGAGGCATTGCCTTGGGCGGGAGTATGCGGCAGCCGGGTTTTGAGCTCGCGGTCGACGCGATCGGCGGCGTGTTGGCGCTGGAGGCACGCGGCCCGATCGTCGCGGGGTCACACGAGGCTCTGATCGAGTGTCTAGAGCGCGCGGTGCGCGGCGGGCGCCCCGTCGTCCTCGACCTCAGCGAGGCCGAGGCGATCGACGAAACCGGGGTCGCCACGTTGATGGCAGCCCACCGAGGCCTGGCGACCCGCCTGCGGCTCGTCGTGATCCGCGGCGGGCCGATCCACGAGGCCCTCCGGCGCGACGGCGTGTCGCACGTGCTCGCGCTCCACGCCTCGCGCGCCGAGGCGCTGGCCGCCGCCGGCGGCTAGCGCTGCCCATTCTCACCGCCGGCCAACTGCGGCATTGAGGGGGCGACGCGAGCGGGCATTTCGTCGATCCGATCGTCGCGCGACCCGAGCGATCGACGTTTCTCCCCTATAGCGAGCATTTCGTCGATCGTTCGCGCGGCGAGGCGATCCGATCGACGAAATGCACACGACCGCCGACGTCGGCCGGCGGCTAGCGCTGCCGCAGGCCCTTGCGCAGCGCGAAGTACGCCGGCCGCCGCTTGCCGTGGCGGTCGATGAACGCCGAGTCCCAGTGGCTGCCCTTGTCGTAGAGCCACTGATAGAAGTAGATCCGCTTGATCCGGCGCGAGGACTTGGCGAGCTTGAAGATCCGCTTGACCGCCTTCGCCTGGCCCTTGAGCCCGCCGCGGTTGCGCAGGCCGCCGGTCTCGGTCAGCCACACCTGGCCGCGCACGGTGCGCAGGAAGTCGGCGGTGCCGCCGCGCTTGCGGGTCGCGTCCTTGTAGTTGTGGACCGCCCAGATCTTCGCGCCGCGGACCTTCTTCTTGTACGTGCGCAGGTACGGCACCATCGTCTTGCCGTCCTTAACGTCGCCCGCGATGATCGTGCACTTGCGGCACGCGCGCCGCAGCGCGTTGAAGTAGCGCGCGGCCTTGGCGGGCTTGCGGTAGAAGGGCTGCTCGACGGCGTTCGGCTCGTTCCACGGCGAGAACTCGCGCACCTTCGGGAAGCGCTTGCGGAACTGCTTGAAGCCCTTCACGTACGCCTTCAGGCTCGGGATGTGCCGCCGGCCCTTGCGGCCCCAGTTGCGGTTGAAGGTGACCAGCGGCCGCTTGTGGGCCAGCTGCACGCTGTGCATCCACGATTCGGCCCGGAAGGTCTGGTACGCGGACCGGTACCAGTCCCACGGGATCACGAGCCGCGCCGTCTTCAGCGCGGGCAGCTTGCGCATGTGCGCGTTCTGGAACGACTCGGGGTGGTTGTCGCCGATGCCGACGACCGGCCGCTTGGCGGCGTTCGCGGTCGCGGGCAGGGCGCAGAGGATCAGAAGTGTCGCGATGAGGAAACGGCGCATGGTGGTTCTGGGTGTCCGCATGAGCGGGTTAAGACACCTCGCATGTCCGAGAGTTGCTGAGGAAACACCGTGGACTGTGGAGATCCGAGGAAGTGGGCCGACGCGGTCACCCGTGTACTCGACCGTCTGCAAGGCGGCAGCGAGCGCTGGGGTGCCAGGCGAACAGCGAACTCGACGACGAAGACGAACCCGACGACGAGCGTTCCGGGGCCGACCAGCAGATGACCGACGCGGTCCGGGCGTTCGGCGAGCGTTGAGGGATTACCACGCCGCGTAGTTGACACCGCGCTCGGCCGCGACCTAGGTTCGCGCTATGACCAGTCCCGTCCGGGTCGCCGTGGCGGTCGCGACCATCTCTCTCACGTCCCTCGTCGCCGGCACGGCGTGGGCGGCCCCGCCCCAGAACTACGATCAGGAGGCGGTAGGCAAGCTCAACGCGGCGAACAGCGTGGAGACGGTTCGCCACCTCGCCGTGGACATCGGACCGCGGCGCAGCGGCACCCCGGAGGAGCGCGCGGGCGCGGAGTACCTCGCGGGTGTCCTGCAGTCGTACGGCTTCGAGACGCAGGTCCTGTCGTTCCAGGAGAACCCCGTTCTGGTGCGCAACACGGCCAAGGTCACCTCGCCCAACGCGACGCTGCCGAACGGCCCGAACTGGCAGATGAGCTCACAGCTGCCCGGCAAGATCACCGGCGACAGCGCGCCCGTCGAAGCAGCGGTGGTGTACGCCGGCACCGGCGCGACGCCCGCCGACTTCCCGGCCGACACCAGCGGCAAGATCGTGCTGATGGATCAGGCGGCGACCGGCGCGGCCCGCAACACGCAGGTCGCGAACGCCGTGGCGGCCGGAGCGGTCGCGGTGATCCTCGGCAACACCGGCAACAACGCCGCGCCGACGGCCACGATCACGGGCCTGTCGAGCTATCCGAACACCCCGATCCTCGGCGGCGGACGCGCGCACCTGGACTGGATCAAGGGCCTGCTCGCGGCCGGGCCGCTCACGCTCCGACTGGTCACGAACAACTACGTCGGCTTGCCGCGCACCGTCGTCACCGGCGTCCGCCACGCGGTCGGTGACCCGACGGGCACCACCGCCCCGATCATCTCGATCGGCGCGCACATCGACAGCGTGCTCGGCGCGCCCGGCGCGCACGACGACGGAACCGGCAACGGCGCCAGCATGGAGATCGCGCGCGTGCTCAGCCAGTACCCGCTCGACAAGGAGATCCGGATCGCCGGCTTCGGCGGCGAGGAGGACGGCCTCCGGGGCGCCCGAGCGTACGTGGCGACGCTCACGGCCGCGGAGCGCGCTCGCTACATCGGGCACTGGCAGCTCGACATGGTCGGCACGCCCTATCCGCCCGCGGAGTTCTGGGCACTGGTTCCGAACGGGACCACGAACCTCGTCGTCGACTCGGGGTACGCCGCCGCCGCGCGCTCCGGCTTCACCGGGATGCAGAACTGCTTCCTCGGCCAGAGCGACCATCAGGCGTACTTCGATGTCGGCATCCCGTCGTCGCTGTTCATCTGGCTCAACTACCGCAAGCCGCCGCTGCCGCGCACCTGCACGAGCGGCCCGTTCACGCCTGACTACACGACCGAACCGGAGTACCACCGGCCGACCGACGGCATGAACAACGTCAGCCAGACGCGGCTGCAGGACACGTTGAACATCGTCGGCGGCGCCGCGTTCCGCAACGCGCTGAACAAGGTCAGGTTCACGGTCACCAACGGCAGTGGCCAGCCGGTCTCCGGCGCCAAGGTCACCGGTGACTGCGGCGACGGTGTCCGCAACCTCGCCGAAAGTGGCGCCGGCGGCGTGGCCGAGGTGTTCGTCCCGCACGCGACATGCGACTTCAAGGTCGCCGACGGCGGCGCCGTCGGCAGCGCCAACGATGTCGACGTCGCGGGCGACCGGGCGATCACGCTGTCGCTCACCGGGGCGTCGACCGACGTGTCGGGCTCCGTGCCCGCGACGCTGTCGCTCACGCTCGGGAACCCGATCGCGCTCGGCGCGTTCACCCCGGGAGTCGCACGCGACTACTTCGGCTCGACCGCGGCGACCGTGATCAGCACAGGCGGCGAGGCACGGCTGAGCGTCGCCGACAACAGCGCGACCGCCACCGGCCACCTGGTCAACGGCGTGTTCTCGCTGCCGCAGGCGCTGCAGGCGAAGGCCGCGAGCGCCGGGGGCGCCGGGGGCGACTACGCCGCGGTCGGCGGCGCGGCGAGCCCGACGACGCTGCTGACGTACGGCGGGCCGATCAGCAACGACGCCGTCACGCTGTCGGTCAAGCAGCCGATCGGGGCGACCGATCCGCTGCGCACCGGCACGTACAGCAAGACGCTGACGTTCACGCTGTCGACGACGGCGCCTTAGCAGCCGGCGCCCGCGACCTGCGTCATGGTCCCCGTAGTGCCGTCGACGACGAAGTCGCGGCACTGCGGGACCTCGCGGGTTCGCAGATAGGCGGACAAGCGCTCGAAGCCGGTCTTACCGACGAGATGCGTCGTGCTCGTCTCGTCGGCGTGGCCGGCCAGCGGCGAGTCGAACCCCGGGACCAGGCTGCCGGTCAGCGTGGTCCCGGCCTCCGACCCGGGGCCGCGCGTGCCGACGGTGAACATGTCGGTCGGGATGCCGAGCGCGCGCAGGCGGGTCTGCATCTCGCGGCTCTGCGAGTAGGGGACGAGGCCGTCGTCGACGCCGTGGACGATCGTCACGCCCATGACGCCCGACGCCTTGATGTCCTCGGCACGGCGCACGACGGTTCGGGTCGTGTACGCCTCCGGGCGTTCCTCGAGCGTGCCGCCCATCTCGCGCTCCATGTCGGCCACGGCGGCCGCCGCGAACGTGTTCCCGGTCGCCGCCAGGCCGCGCGCCGCCGTGTAGATCTCGATCACGTTGACGGCGCCCTCGATGTCGAACCACTGGTCGAACAGCGGCGCCCCGTTCGCGCGGACGGCGCGCGACGCGACCGCGAGGCCGGAAGCGTTGCCGCCCATGCTCACGCCATAGGCCACGATCGTCGGCGGGCGGCACGTGCGGTCGAAGAGCTGCGCGGCGGCGATCGAGTCGGCGGCGCCCTCTGACACCTGCCAGCCGCGCGTGCCGGCCTGGCCGCGATAGTTCATGGCCACGGCGATCACGCCCTCCTCGGCGGCTGCGCGCCTGAGGTGGTCGGCCCAGTCGTCCGCGGTGTGGCCGTAGCCGTGGAAGTAGACGACGAGCCCGCGCGGCGCGGCCTTCGGCAGCGCGTAACGGCCCCATGCCGCTTCGCCGGCGACAGTGATGTCGAGGCGCTGGGCGGTCGACGGGTCGCCGGTGCAGCGGACCGTGGTCGCGGCCGCGGCGGGCGCGCTGAGTGCGAGGACGATGAAGCTGGTGATGGCGACGAGTCGGAGCACGGGCCCCAGGGGTACCCGTCAGGCGCGCTCCGTCAACGCCGAGGCCACCACGGCGTCCTCCCACGACATTCCCGTGCTCTTGAAGAGCCGGGGGCGCCCCGGGTCGGGCGCCGCCTCGCCGCGGATGAGCTCGGCCAGCGTGACGAGGGCGGCGGCGGTGGTCGCGCCGGCGGCGATCGCGGCGATCACGTCGCCGGCCTCGCGCAGCGCCGACGTGCGGGACTCGACGACGATCGTCGCGCGCGCGGCCAGCGCGTCGTCGGTCTCGCGCGCCTCGGGCTCGTGCGACCCGATCGCGACCACGGTCGCGTGGCCGGCGATCAGCCTGCCGTCGAACAGCGGCTCGCGCGCGGTCGTGCAGCAGCAGACGATGTCGGCGGCAGCGACGAGCTCGTCCACGCCCGCGTGGTCGCGGCCGACCATGTCGACGTGCTCGATCGGCCGCACGGCGCGCAGCGCCGCCTCGTGCGCGTGCGCCTGTGGGCCACGGCCGAAGATCAGCAGGCGGCGCGCGTCCGGCGCCGCGAGGTGCCTGACCGCCAGGGCCGAGACGGCGGCGGTCCGCACGTTGGTGAGCAGGATGCCGTCGACGAGCGCGCGCGGCGCCAGCGTCTCGCGATCGAAGACGACGCACACGCCCTGGACGCGCGGGTCGCCGCCGAGCGTGATGAGCTTCACGACCGGCCCCCCCGCGGCCGCGGACGGCATGACCAGCAGCTGACCGCGATCGAGATCGAGCAGCTGGCGCGGCGGGTCGAGCTCCGGGTCGAAGCCGTCGACGAGCGCGCGCTCGAGCGCGTCGGCCGCGTCGGGCGCGCTGAGGGGAGTCTCGGTGATGGCCCTCATCGGATGACGAAACCGGTGCCGAGCGGATCGCGCGCGTCGAGGACGAAGCGGTGCTCGCCGGTGCGGAACGCCGTGCCCTCCACCTCGGTGAGCACACCGCCGTCGGCCTCGCCGATCGCGCGCGCGTAGAACGTCGTCCCGACGATCGAGTCGTTGCGCCAGGTCTCGCCGTCGCCGAGTGCGAGCAGCGCGGTGCGAGCGCTCGTGGCCGAGCCGGTCGGCGAGCGGTCGACCTCGCCGTCGGCGAAGATCGCGACGTTGCGCTGGTGGCGCGGGCCGAGGTCCTCGTGGAAGACGGTTCCGTAGATGCCTGACAGACGCTCGTCGTCGGGGTGGCGGGCGACCTCGCTGTCGGCGAGCGCGGCCTTGACCTCGCGGCCGCGCGCGATCAGCGCCGGCAGGTCGCCGGGCAGCACGCGCAGCCCGAACTGCTCGGCGGCGGCGAACGCGTAGATCGCGCCGCCGTAGGCGATATCCACGCTCGCCCCGGCGGCGTCGACGCCGCGCGCGATCACGTACGCCGGGACGTTGCGGAACGCGACGCTCTCGACCACTCCGGCCGTGCAGCGGACGCGAGCGACGACGCGGCCCGACGGAACGTCGATCGTAACGTCGACATCGCCGTCGCGCGGCGCCGGGATCCGGCCCGACTCGACCGCCCACGCGCCGAGCGCGATCGTCCCGTGGCCGCACGCGGTCGAGTAGCCGTCCTTGTGCCAGAACAGCACGCCGAAGTCGGCGCCGTCGTCGTCGGGCGGTACGAGGAAGCCGCCGTACATGTCCGCGTGCCCGCGCGGCTCGTGGCACAGCAGTCGCCGGACACGGTCGATCGCGTCGGTGCGCGCCGCGTGTGCGCGGCGGTCGCGCACGGTCGCGCCCGGGATGTCGAGCACGCCCTCGCGGACGATCCGGAACGGCTCCCCGGCCGTGTGGTAGTCGGTCGTGGCGATGTCCACGGCGCCAGTCTTTCGCACGAAAGCCCTCACAGGTGCGACACTCGGGCCATGGCGACGCCGGTGGCCGAGGGAAGCGCGGGCGCTCTGCTCGAGATCGCCACGCTGATCGCGCGCGAGGCACCAGAGGATCTGGTGTTCGCGACGGTCTCCGAGCACGTGGCGGCCCACATCAGCGCCGAGGCGGCGGTGGTCGCGCGCTACGTCGGCGACGAGCGCGCCGTGATCGTCGGCTCCTGGCGCGAGCACGGCGGCCGCGGCTTCCCGGTCAACGCCGAGCTCGACTTCGACCGCACCAACAGCGCGTCGGGACGCGTGCGCAGCACCGGCCGGCCGACGCGCATGGACAGCTACGAGGAGCTCGGCGGCGAGCTGCCGCTGCTGATGCGCGCCAACGACCTGCGGTCGACCGTGGCCGCGCCGGTCCTGCTCGGCGAGGAGATATGGGGCGTGATCGCGGCGTCGACGTCGCGTGCGCAGCCGCTGCCCGCCGGCAGCGAGCACCAGCTCGTCGCGTTCGCCGAGCTCGTCGCGGTCGCGATCTCCGTCGGCGAGAGCCGGCAGCGTGCGCACGCCTCACGGCGGCGATTGGTCGAGGCCGCCGACGAGAGCCGCCGGCAGCTCGAGCGCGCGCTCCACGAAGGCGCGCAGCAGCACCTGCTCGCGCTTACGCTCAAGCTGCGCCTCGCGCGTGGCCGCACCGACGACGGGTCCGAGGTGGCGCGGCTGATCGACGACGCGCTCGCGGAGGCGGACGTCGCCAACGGGACGCTGCGCGAGCTCGCGCGCGACCTCTACCCGATCGTCCTCTCCGAGCGCGGGCTCGCCGTCGCGGTGCAGGCGCTCGCGGCGCGCGCCGCGGCCGGAGTGCAGCTCCGCGAGCTGCCCAAGGGCCGCTTTCCCCCACTCGCCGAGGCGACCGCGTACTTCGTGGTCGCCGAGTCGCTGGCCGCCACACGGCACGACGTGGCGGTGACGGTCGCCGACCGTGGGGACCGCCTCTTCGTCGAGGTCGCGCCCGCGGAGGCACTTCCCGCGCTCGCCGACCGCGTGGCCGCCGTCGGCGGCCAGCTGCAGACGGGCTCGCTGCCCGACGGCACGACGCTCCTGCGCGCCGAGATCCCGGTCTAGCCGACCGGCGGCAGCTCGTCGAGCGCCTCGATCTCGAAGCGCAGGAGCTCGACGAGGCGGCTGCCCGGGATCGCGCGCTCGAGCATCGCGAGCGACGTGCGGTGGCGCTGGAGCTTGGGTTCGAGCTCCTCCCAGGGCGTGCCGGCCGCCAGCGCGGTGCGGATCTCGCGCACCTTGGAGACCTTGTCGGCGGCGTAGACGGCGGCGGCCTCGCCGCCCGCCACGCGCACGCGCTCGCGCACGTCGTGCTTGCGCGCCTCGACGTCGGCGATCGACGGGTCGTCGGTCACCATCGCGACCAGCCCCGCGACGTCGGGCCCGAAGCGTGCCTCGAGGTCGTCGAGCTCCTCGTCGGTGTTCTCCAGCACGTCGTGGAGCACGGCGGCGGCAACGACGTGGTCGGGGTAGTCCGAGCTGTCGAGCAGGGACGCGACCTCCATCGGATGCATGACGAATGACGCGCCGTCGGAGTCACGCAGCTGGCCTGCGTGCAGCTCGACCGCGAGCTCGACCGCGTCCTGTGAGAGCGGCAGCTGCCGCAGGAACGTCAGCTCAGGGACGTGGTTCTCCTTGCCGGCCATGCTCGGAACGCTAGAGCGCGCTCGCTCGCGGCGCCATCCCGCGGCTGGGTGAGCTCGCTCTCGAGCAGCCGGCCGCCGCTCGGAGAGCATCACCTGGACGCGGAACGTCCAGCCGGTCGCCGATCGACTTCGACGTCCCGGCGGGCACGCACGTGATCGACTACGTGCGCGAGCGCCGGCTACCAGAGGCAGCTCGCGCCGGCGCAGCCGCGCAGCCGGACGAGCCGGCGGTGGAGCCGCGCCTTCACGCCGGCCATGCGCGGTAGCCGGACGAGGTTCGCGAGCTCGTACGGGTCGCGCCGCAGGTCGTACAGCTCCTTGGCGCCCCACAGGTGCTCGACATACTTGTAACGCTGCGTGCGCAGCCCGGTGAACCGCGGCAGGCCGAGCGTCCGCGGCGCGGCCGGGCCTTCGAGCAGGATCGCGCGGTGCGGGTCCGGCGACGCGAGCAGCGAGCGACCGTCGAGCGGGAACGCCGGACGCGCGCCGGCGAGCGCGAGGATGGTCGGTGCGAGGTCGCCGTTCCACACCAGGTCGCTGCGCCGTGCGCCCGCCGGGATCCCCGGGCCGCGCATCAGCAGCGGCACGCGGATCGACGGCTCGTAGGCGAGCATCTTGCCGCTCGGCACGCGGTGCTCGCCGGCCATCCAGCCGTTGTCGGACGTGAAGATCACGACGGTGTTCGCCAGCGCTCCGGTGTCCTGCAGCGTCTCGATGATGCGTCCCACGCCCTCGTCGACGGCGAGCAGCGAAGCGAGGCGCTGCCGGCGGGTCTCCGTGATCGCGGAGATCTGCCAGCGCGAAAGCCGAGGCCGCGTGCGGACCAGCGGCGGCTTGTCGGAGACGTCGGCCTCGTTGAACGACGGCGGGCGCGGGAGCGGCGTGCCGGCGAACGCCGCGTAGTGCCGCGGTGCCGGGACGGTCGACTTGTAGCCGACCGGGTCGTCGAGCTCGACCGGGCCGCCGGTGTGCGGCGCGACGTAGGTCGTCCACAGGAAGAACGGCCGGTCCGACGAGCGCTCGAGGAAGTTGACGGCGCGCTGCGTGATCGCGTCGGTCTGGTAGTCGAACTGCGACGTCTCGAGCGCGCCGTTGACGTTCATGGTGAAGTCGTAGAAGCGATACGTGTAGGCCCCGAGCAGGCCCTCGAAGTCGGTCCAGCCGGGCGGGACGAGGTAGCGGTCGCCGCTGCCGTAGCCGTTGAGGTACTTGCCGACCAGGCCGGTGGTGTAGCCCGCGCGCTGCAGCCACACCGGCAGCGTCTCGGCGCCGCGCAGGCGCGCGAAGCCGCCCCACGGTGGCGCGTTGCTCAGCACGTCGTGGTTGTGCGCGTACTGCCCGGTGAGGAACGTCGAGCGGGACGGGCAGCAGAGCGAGAGCGAGACGAAGTTGTTGTCGAAGGTCGTCCCCTGCTGGCCGATC
>Ga0111538_10013856_pt1 | contig 10628 bp, 6 predicted proteins | sample SoiMethybrSBSTD1_FD_79669 | JGI IMG/M metagenome (GOLD analysis project Ga0111538, IMG submission 79669) | Bulk soil microbial communities from a Populus tree surrounding site in Tennessee, USA - Soil MetaG P. TD hybrid SBSTD1 (version 2)... | ecosystem: Environmental > Terrestrial > Soil > Tree... | reverse complement strand
CCTTGGAAAACGCACAGAACGCGTTTCCCACAGCTACCACAGGCATCATTCGTCTGCATGTCGTAACAACGATGAACCAGCGACTGAGAAAGGGTACAAGGCCACGAAGAGCACGAAGTTCACGAAGAAGAACTTGACCTTGGAGACTCAGCGGGCTCGCGGCACGATGACTCGCGGCATCGACGACGCGTCGCACGTCGGCCGGCTGCGCCGGCCGACCAGCCGCGCCCGAAGAACGGCAGAAACACAAGCCCCCCGGCGCCTTTAGCGGGCTTGTGTTTCTGTCGTTCTTTGGACGCGGCGCCGCCGCAACGCGGCGGCGTGCGACGCGTTCTCGCTCTTCTTCGTGTCCTTCGTTTGCTTCGTGCTCTTCGTGGTTCCCAGCGCCGCTGGTTCAGTGGACTGCCGGCTCGTAGGCTGCGGCTGCAGCGCGGAAGAATCCCGATAGCTTCGCCGCGATCATTTCCGGCAGATCCGGCGGCGCCGAGGTGAACGACCAGACGTGGCGCCCGAACGCGCCGTGCAGGCCGAGCAGCCAGCGGCCGTACTCGTCGGACGGCCGCACTTCCACCGCCCAGGTGCCAACCAGATGATCGAACAGATTCGGCATCGCGCTGGAGATCTGCGCGAGCAGCAGCGGATCGTCGACGCCCTTGACGTCGATGTCGACGTTGGTCGCATGACGCGACGGCATCAGCGACGGGCGCGGCCGGCGCGCCGCCACCCTCGCGGTGGGCTTCGTCATCAGGAACAGGTCATTCTGCACAGAATGCATTGTTGGTCCCGAGTCCCGGTTTGCGGCTCGCCCCGCGCGAGCCCGCGTCGCAATGGTAACCGATCAGAATTGTTACTGATCGGCGTCGGGAGGTGAAGCTGCAAACCGCCGACCACGGCAGAGTCGGATTGGGCCGAGGATTCCGGCGCGCCCCCTAAGAAGAAGTCTTCCACGCGGCGGACTTTTGTCACGCCTCGAAAATGTCAGCGCGTCCATCGTGTCGCATCATTGCACGGCGCTCGTACACCCTGATGCGATCCTGAACACACCGGCCGCCGCATCACTTTCGAAATCAGCGATTCGCTGACGCTTTCGGCGCTTCACCGGGCGTCGACTGACGATTACAGCGGCGCGTTGCTTGCTAAGAAAATGCGCGAGATGAAAACCGCAACTCGCTTACAGTTTTCGAGCTTCATGACGGCCATCGCGCGCGCATCCGGCTGGGCGCTGGTCACGATGGCGGTGGGATTGATGCTGGTGATTCTCTTCGGCAGCCCGCTCGCGGCGTCGTCGCCGTCGTCGTACGACTTGCCGGGCAGCAGCCCCAAGGTCAAGCCCGGCCCGTGGGGCTCCCGGCCGATCAGCGTCCGCGTGTAGAACGCAAAGCCCGCAAAAGGAATTTCTTTTGCGGCGCGCTCGGACGCTTACGCGGCCTTGGCCCTCTGCGCCAGGGCGCGGTGGTGCTGCAGGATTCGCAGCGCGACAATGAGCCAGATCACGACCAGGACGACGTTCACCGCCGCAAAGCCGGCAACCCCCATCCGCATCGCACCGAAGTAGACGACGGCGGCCGAGAGCACGTCGCCGCCGCGGGTGAAGAAGGTATCGATCGCCTGCTTCGCCTTGTACTTCTCTTCGCGTGAGGTCGGCAGCCAGATCAGCTGCCGCGCCGTGTTCATGATCGAGTAGTCGGTCGCGTTCTCGGCCGTCTTGACCCACCGCACGATCGCAAAGCCGGCGCCGGCGGCAATCAGCGAATAGCCGCCGAGCGCGATCAGCGGCAGCGCGAGCAGGGCGCCGCGCAGCCCCAGGTATTTCACCAGCCTCGAGGCGACGAACGCCTGCAGCAGCAGCGCCACGACGTTGACCCAGAACTGATAGCTGCCGACGTAGGCGCCGATGTACGCCTGCGTGTTGAAGCCGGGGGTGGCCGTGGCCAGCTCGGCCGCATGGCGGGACAGCAGCCGCGCGATCAGGTACTCGCCGGTGGTGTTGACGATATTGAGCAGGACGATGAGGAGCGCGACGAGCCGCAGATAGGGGCTGCGGAACACCAGCTCGAAGCCGCCGCCCGCGGCGAGCGGTGCTTTCGGCGCCGCCGCACGGCGGGTCTCGCGCCCGTTGACGAGCAGATACAGGCCGAGCGTCGCGAGCAGCAGCGCGGCCGAAATCTGCAGGATCACCTGCGGCGTGAAGCCGAGGCCGAAGAGCTCGCCGGCAATCAGCGATCCGAGCGGGGCGCCGGCGGTCATGCCGATCATGATCGTCGGGAAGAGGCGATCGCCGGCCTCCTTGGTGTAGATGTCGTTGGCGAACGACCAGAACTGCGCGATCAGCGAGATGTTGAAGATCCCGACCCAGATGAAGAAGGCGACGCCGACAAACGGCACCCGGGCGGCGACGGCGAGCGCGAACAGCTCGATGTTGATGACGAAGAAGAGCGTCACGCCGACCAGCAGCCGGATGCGATCGACGCGCGAGGCAAACCAGCCGTAGAAGGGGACGAATCCCATCAGCACCAGCGCCTGGCCGGCCGCGGTATAGGAGCGCACTTCGGCGCCGCCGCCCAGCAGGATCAGCGGCTCGCGGACGATCTTGATGATCGAGTAGCAGACCAGCAGCAGGAAGATGTTGACCAGCATCAGCAGGGCGGTCGTGCCCTCGCCGGCGTGCACCTCGGTGAAGAGCGACAGCAGGCGGTCGAGCCACGTCTTGTCGTCGGCCCGGTTCAGCGCCATGGCGGCGGCGTCGGTCATGCTCGCTCCTCAGCTCTGAATGACCACGGCCTGGGTGGCGTCTTCGGGACGCGGATCGACCAGCGTCAGCGGGCCGGTCAACTCCATCAGGTTCGTTTCCCACCAGGCCTTGGCCATCTGGTTGGTCCACGCGTCGGCGGTGCGGCAGCCGCACGCCAGCTCGAACAGCCGCTCCGCGTCCTGCGGCCGCCGGTTCGGATCCTTCTCGAGGCACGCCATCACCAGGTCCTCGAGATCGCGCGGGATCGGCAGCTCGGTGCGCTGCGATGGCGGCGTCGGCGGCGTCTGCACGTGGTGCAGGAACATCTTCATCGGCGTGTCGGCGTCGAACACCAGCTGCCCGGTCAGGAGGTAGTAGGCGACGCAGCCGAGCGCGTAGACATCGGCGCGGCGATCGACGTCGCTCTGGCCGAGGATGATTTCCGGCGCCATGAAGGCGGGCGTGCCGGTGGTGGTGTGGCTGGCGGTCAGCAGCGTCTCCTGGGTGCCGGGGCGGCCGGCGCGGCTGTTCACTTTCACCAGGCCGAAGTCGAGCACCTTGACGAAATCGTACTCGAGCCCCATCCGGCAGACGTAGATGTTGGCCGGCTTGATGTCGCGATGCACCAGGCCGCGGGCGTGGGCGTCGGCGAGCGAATGCGCCACCTGGCGCAGCAGGTGAATCGCGCGGTTGGCCGGCACCGGCCCGAACTCGCGGACCATCGAGTCGAGGTCGCGCCCGGAGAGCAGCTCCATCACATAGTAGAAGGTGCCTTCGCGGGTGACGCCGAAATCGAAGACGCGGATGGTGTGCGGCGAGCTGAGCGCCGAGGTCGCCTGCGCCTCGCGCTCGAAGCGCTTCATCAGGATCCTGCCCTCGGAGGCACCGCTGGCGCCGAGTACCTCGGGACGGATCAGCTTGATCGCGGCGCCGCGCGCGAGGAGCCGGTGCTGCGCCCGCCACACTTCGCCCATGCCGCCGCGCCCGAGGAGCTCGATCAGCTGATAGCTGCCCAGCTCCTGCGCCGCGCGCAGCTTGCGTCCCACGCCCTGCAGGATGTGCGACGGCACGACCGCCACCACCGCGCAGATGTAGTTGGGCAGGAGCAGGACGAAGGTGTCGACGACCGAGGGCACCGGCAGGCCGCGCAGGTGCGCGATCCACACGCCGAGCGGCTCCATCGACGCGGCGACGAGCGACCCCGCGAGCATCCGCCGCGGCGTCGACGGCACGATCATCGCCGAGATCAGGATGACGATCGTCGTCCACGACAGCCTGCCGAGCGTTTCCGCGGTCGGGTTGGTCGCCCAGGTGTTGATCATCGCGATCAGGATCGCGTTGAGGACCATGTACCCCGGTCCGGCGTGGGTCTTGGTCTGGCAGGTGTGCGGCGCGTAGCGGACGTACAGGAAGACGAGGAGCGAGTCGACGGCCGCGAACGCCTCGATCCCGAGGATCAGCCTCGGGAACACGACGCCGAGCACGCGGGGATAGACGATCGCGTGAACGACCAGGGTCAGCGCCCACAGCCCGGCGGCCACGCCGGTGAAGACGGCGAAGCGCTCGACCTGCTCGTCGAGCAAGGTGTCGGGAAGGCGGCCCGTCGATCGGACCGGGTCTCCCGGCGCCGGCGTCGCTTCACGCGGTTCGATGCGCTTGTGCGCGATGGCACCCATGGGGTTCGGCTTCTCGGAGCGAGTCTGGTTACGCGCCGCCGGTCTGCGGCGGCTCGACCCCGGCGCGGCGCCGCAATTCCTCCAGGTTCAGCATGATCGAATGATTCGAGCGGAGCAGATCCGCGAGGATCTGTTCGCGCGGCCGGTTCGATCGGGCCACCGGCCGCCGATCCTCGAGAAACGGCCACAGACGCTCACGGATGGGCGGCGGCAGCACGCCCTCGAGGTATTCGAGCGCGGTCCCCTGCAGGTTTTGATCGTCAGTATACAGGCTGCGAAACGAGATCAGCAGCGGTTCCCGGGGCAGCACTATCGACAATAGCGTGAAAACATGGGCCAGGCTCTGGCCGGCCCGATCGCGCACGAATTCGTCGACGAACGACACCTCGTCCTGCACGTCGAGCTCGTCGAGGAGGCGCCGGCTCTCCCAGACCGGCCGGCCGACGGCCACCTCGCGCATGACCACCGCGAAGATGCGGTCGCGGTCGACGGTGACGCGCGGGTTCTTCTCGACCACCGCGGCCAGCGAGTGGCCGCACTGGAAGCGGACCTCGAAGCGCAGATCGTCGAGCCCCAGCATCAGCCCGTCGGCGGCGCGCTGCGACACGCAGACCGAGAACACGCGCGCCAGCCGGCGCCGCACGGTGAAGTCCTGGTTGGGATCGATCAATGCGTCGATCAGCAGGCCGACCCGTTCCTCGGCCACCTTCCGCAGCGCGAACACCGCGTCGGCGGCCACCGGATGCCACGCGAGCAGCGGGATGACGTGCGGGACGAGCGCCGCGCTGAGCCCCTCCTCGTTACGTAGGACGCGGGTCACCTGATCGACGTTCCGCGAGCGGAGCTGCACGATCGCCTGCAGATCGGGATCGAGCGCGACGGTCGAGGTCGAGACGGCCGGCCGCGTCGGGACCTCCGGCTGCGGCGGCACGCGCAGCCCGAAGTCCGATCGCGTGACGCCGAGCGTGCGCAGCATCAGCGTCCGGCTGGTGGCGTCCTCGACGTCCGACAGATCGAGCTCGACCGCGCGATTGAGCAGGCTCTTCTCCAGCGTCGCGATGTAGCCGCGGTTCAGCCGGCTGGCCGCGAGCATCGCGAAAGCCGAGCAGGCCATCGCCAGCGACACGATCACCGGCGCCTGCACCGCCGGCGCCAGCAGCAGCGCGCCGCGCACCATGCCGCCGCCGACCGCGTCGCCGAGCCGATCGAAGGCGACGTCGATGATCGATTTCGCCGCGCGCTTCTCGGCGGCGGCAATCGGCGTGTAGAACAGCTCGTAGCCGGCGCGGAACAGCGACCCGCGAAAGACCGATTCGGCGCCGCGCGCCACCGCAATCGCGCCGAACCCCGGCGAGAGCAGGCCAAAGAAGCTGCCTGAGAACAGCGCCAGCGACGGCGTGCTCGCCGTCAGCGCCAGGCCGAAGCGCTCGAGCATGAAGCGGCTCGACGACATCTGGATGACGAAGGTGACGAGGCTGGTCGCGGCGTAATACACCGCGAAGAAGCGCAGCAGGTTGTCGCCGCGGCCGAAGGTTTCGACCGCGCGCACCTTGAAGAGATAGTCGAGCAGCGCCGCGCCGGTGGTGCCGAGCAGCACCAGCACGGCGAGATATCGCAGGTAGGGCGCTTCGGCGATGACGCGGAGGCCCGATCGGCTCGGGGCCGTCGTCGGGTTGCGGAAGGTGTCGATCGCGGCGCGGCCCGGCACGCCGCCGGATTCGACCGCGAGCGCGCGCACCTGCCACGCGCTGATGAAATGAAAGGCGCCGAGCACCGGCAGCATCGCCGCCGCGCCGACGAGCGCCGCCACGCGCTCGGCCAGCACCGCGCTGAGCAGCCCGCCGAGCGTGCCGGCCGCCGCGATCTGCCCGAAGCGGCGTTTCGCCGTGCGCGGGTCGAAGCGCTCGCTCGAGATCAGCCAGAACCCCGACCCGAGCAGCGGGCCGACGCCGGAGATGTGCAGGTAGACGAGCACCGCCGCGAGCCCCCGCGCGCGCTCCGTCAGCATCCACTCGACGAGGAACAGCACGCCGCTGGCCGCGAAGCACACCGGCACCAGGACCGCCGGTTGAATGCGGCGCGAGGCGCGCGAGTTCGCCGCCACCAGCAGGATGGAGACGATCGAGGTGGCCATCACCATCGCCGGCAGGGCGGTGTAGTCGAGCGAGGCGAGGAACAGCGCGTCGCGGGTTGCCTTGCCGCCGACGAACTGCGCCGTGACCGCGCCGGCGCAAACCATCGCCGTCATCATCGACCGGGAAGACTGGCGGGAAGGCGTCAGCGCGCCGCGTGAAGGCAATCTCTTATTGGGGTTGGACTCCGGATCATCGTATCACTGACGGGCAGGGGACGGCTGTCCGGCCGTCCCCCTGCGAGGAAGAGACCGGGCCTAGCGCGTGCCGGCGTTCTGGTCCTTCAGGTACTTGGCAATCTGCTCGCCGGTGGCGAACCAGACGCCGGGCCTGGTCTTTATATACGTCACCAGCTTCTCGAGCTCCACCATCCGCGAGCGGTGGCCGACCACGTGCGGGTGCATGGTCAGGATGAAAAGACCGTGCTCCTTGTAGGCGACGTCGAACTCGTCGCGGTACACCTTGAAGATCATCTCCGGCGACGGCAACGCGCCGCTCGAGCCGAAGTACGGCGCATCGTCGAGAATCCATTCGATTGGCAGCTCGATCAGGCCGGTGTTCTGGCCGTTGATCATCACCTCGTACGGATCGTCGGCGCCCATCAGGCTGCTGTCGTACAGCAGGCCCGCCTTCGCGAACTGGCCGAGCGAGTACTTGCTCAGCGCCCACGACGGGGCGCGGATGCCGGCCGGCTTCTTGCCGGTAACCTTGGTCAGGTAGTCGATCGACTGCTTCAACAGCCGCTCTTCCTCGGCGGCGTTGTCGAGCGACGCGAGGTTCTCGTGGATCCAGCCGTGCAGTCCGATCTCGTGGCGTCCCGAGGCCTGGATCTCCTTGACCATGGCGGGATGGTTGATGAAGCTCGACGCCGGCACGTAGAACGACGCCGGAATCTGCTGGCTGTCCATCAGCGCGAGCACGCGGGGCAGTCCCTGCACGGCGCCGTACTCACCCTGCGAGAGCGGACCCGGCAGGAGCTGCGGCCGCGTCAGGTACTCGTTGTCGATATCGAAGGAGAGCGAGACGGCAACACGCGCGCCGTTCGGCCAGGTTTTCGGCTTCAGCCGGCGGCCGACGCGCGAGCCGGCGACCGCCTGCTTGATCTGATCCTCGTTCCATTTGAGCGCGGCCGGCGGAGCGCCGCCCGGGGCCGGCTGCTGCAGCGTCGCCGACGCAGGCCACAGGGCCAGCGCTACGATTGCGACGACCAGACTCTTTCGATGCATGTCACCCTCCGCTGGCCAGGGTTCGTGGGTTCAAGGGTCTCGGTGCGAACCCAGAACCTAGAACCCAGAACCTAGAACCCGTTTTTAGAATACGTAGCGAGCGCCCCATTGCAGCTGGCGTGGATCGCGCGCCGCGGTGCGCACCAGGAACGGCGCGGCGTTCATGGTGTTGTTGCCGCCGGTCAGGTCGACGAAGTTCGGGACGTTGAACATCTCGAGGAACAGCTCGAGGCGGCGCGAGGCGCCGAGCTCGATCCCCTTGGTCAACCGGACGTCCATGATCCGCGTCATGTTCAGCTCGAGCAGCGAGCGGTCGACCGGTGCCAGGCCGCGCGAGGCGCGGAACCCGTTGACGATTGCCAGCTCCGCTTCGACATCGCCGCGGCCGAGGCGCGGCGGCAGCCCGGCCGGCCGATCGCCGGCGGTGTTGCCGTCGCCGTCGAGATCGACGCCGGCCTGCACCCGCCCGATCGGGAAGCCGCTCACCAGCTTCAGGATCCCGCTGACCTGAAGACTCCACGGCAGATTGGTGGACGCCGACGCCGTCAGGTTGTGCCGCGTATCGGTGGTGTTGTAGCCGACTTCCTGCGGCGTGCGCTGGGTGCCGCGGACGGTGCTGTAGAAATCGACGCCGTCGAGCCAGCTCTTCGACATCGTGTAGGACACCTGCAGGTTGTTGGCGCCGCGGACGCGCGTGCGCAGCTGCGTCTCGAGCGCGTCGTACCAGCTGTTGGTGAAGTTCTCGACCATCGTCACGCGGCTGAAGTTCGCCACCGGCCGCGGGTTGGTCGCGCTGATCGCACCGCTCGCCGGCAGGTTGCGATCGGTGGCGCCGAGCTGCTCGGTGCCGTAGCCGTGGACGTAGTCGGCGGTGAACGCGGTGGCGTGGTTGATCTGCCAGGCGAAGCCGCCGGTGGTGTTGTAGGAACGGGGCAGGCGGAAGTCGTCGGGCAGCATCAGCAGCGATCGCACGCCGCCCTGCGCGAGGTAGGCGTCGAGGCTCAGGCCGCCGAGCACGGCGTTGACGTCGGGGAAGAAGCGCAGGCGCTGCGGGTCCTGGATGATCACGGCGCCGCCGATGGTCTGATCCTGCACCGTCGCGTCGAACCACGGCCGGTTGCGGGTGATGTACAGCCCGAAGCCGCCGCGGACGACGAAGGTGCCGTCGCCGCGCGTGTCCCAGGTCGCGCCGACGCGCGGCTGCAGGTTGTTGGTCGCCAGCCCGCGATCGTTGCTGATGAAGCGCCCGATGCCGGGGAAGCGCGGGTCGCCGACCAGCCCTTCGAAGAAGCTATTCAGGCGCATGTTGGTGTCGAGGTCGTAGCGGACGCCGAGGTTCAGCCGCACCCGGTTGGCGACGCGCCAGTCGTCCTGCGCGAACATCCCGACGGTGTAGGTCTGGTAGCGGTAGAACCCGGGCTTCTGGATCGTCATCGAGAACGGCCACGTCGCAGGGTTCGCCGCGTTGAACGCCGCATCGGTGTTGAACGCGAACACGCCTTTCTCGTTGAAGTGCGCCTCGAACGGGAAGACGACGCGGGAGACCTCGCCGCCGAACTTGAGATCGTGCGCGGAGAGGTTGACATAGAGCGCGTCGCTCAGCGTCTCGGTGTCGCGCGGGAAGAACTGCGGCGCGATGTTGTTCTGGCCCCAGCTGAAGGACGGCCGCGTGATGCCGAGCTCGGTGCTGTTCGGCACGGTGCCGAGGAAGTCCTTGAGCAGGTGGAAGCGCAGCGTGTTCACTTTGTTGCTCGACAGCACCCAGTTGTCCTCGAACACGGCGCTGTGCGCGTGGATGATGTCGTCGGTGGAGTTCGCGCCGAGGCGCAGGCCGTCGACCACCCAGGTCGGCTTCTTGATGCCGCCAATCGACTGGTTGTCGTAGGCATAGCGGCCCACCAGGCTGTGCGCGTTGCTGGCGCGGTGGTCGATCTTCAGCGTCACCATGTCGTCGCGGCTCGGGATCGCGAAGACCCCGTTCTCCTGCGTGGCGAACGGGTTGCTCGCCGGCAAGGCAACAATCGACGTGGCGTTCACCTTGAGGTGCTCGACGGCGCCGAAGAAGTGAGTGCGGTTCTTGAAGATCGGCCCGCCGAACGAGCCGCCGACGCGCGTCTGGCTGAACGGCGGCTTGGTGGTGGCAAAGTAGTTCTTCGCGTTCAACGAGTCGTCGCGGCCGAAGTAGAAGCCGCTGCCGCTGAACAGGTTCGTCCCCGACTTGGTCACCACCGTGACGACGGCCGTCAGGGCGGCGCCGTACTGCGCGTCGAACTGGTTGCGGAAGACCTTGAACTCCTGCACGGCGTCCTGCGTGACGTTGATCGTCGGGCTGCCCCAGTCGGTATCGTCGACCGAGCCGCCGTCGATGAGCGTGGTGTAGCCGTTCCGCTGGTCGGCGACGCCGCCGAACTTGGTGAATGCGAACTTGCCGGTGCCGGCCGTCGGACCGGAGCCGGGCAGCAGCTGCGACAGGGTGAGGAAATTGCGCGTGATGGTCGGCAGCGTCTGGAGCTGCGACGCTTCGACGACCGACGAGGGCTGCGCCTTGGTGACTTCGACGAGCGGGCTCACCGCCGCGACCGTGATGTTCTCGGCCAGGCTGGCGACGCCCATCTTGAAGTCCATCGTCGCGTCGGTGCCGACGAACAACGTCAGCGTGCGCCGCAGCGAGCCGAACCCGGTCAGTTCCGCGGTCAGCTCGTAGGTCGACGGCTGCAGCGCGACCGCACGGAAGCGCCCATCGGGTCCGGTGACCAGCGTCTGGGTGACGCCGTTCGCCTTGTTCGCGATCGTGATCGCGACGCCTGGGAGCGCGCCGCCGGTATCGTCGGTTACCACGCCGCCGACGCTGGCCGTGGCCGAT
>Ga0111538_10013854_pt1 | contig 10629 bp, 8 predicted proteins | sample SoiMethybrSBSTD1_FD_79669 | JGI IMG/M metagenome (GOLD analysis project Ga0111538, IMG submission 79669) | Bulk soil microbial communities from a Populus tree surrounding site in Tennessee, USA - Soil MetaG P. TD hybrid SBSTD1 (version 2)... | ecosystem: Environmental > Terrestrial > Soil > Tree... | reverse complement strand
GCGATGAGTGTGGGGAGCGCTCCAATGAGTGAGCCGCTCGGGACTTCATCCCCGTCGATCCAGAGGACCCAGTCACCACGGCAGTGTGACGCCAGCCACGGCCGCGGCCGGTCGACGGTTGCCCGCCGATCGAATCGCCAGATGCGGTCGGCGACGCCCGTCAGCGCCCCGATCTCGGAAACATTCACTCGCGAATCGACCGCGACGAGAATCTCATCGGCAACATCTCGCAACATCCCGAGCATCGCCGCGACACGCGCTGGCGGATCGGTCGTCATGCAGCAGACCGACAAGCTCATGCCGATTCACGTTGTGAGTCCGAGCCCCGCACGAAACGATGACCGGTGAGAGCGCGCGTACGCTGCCACGCGTGTTCACAGGACCACGCGAAGTGTCCGGCGCGGCGGCACAAATCATTCAGTGCTGCACCCGGTTCGTGTCGGCTCTCGATCATGGTGCGCCACGGTCCAACCGGCCCTCCAAACGCGAGACGGATTTCCTCGACGAAGCGCTTCCGGAATTCCGGGCCGGCCAGCACGCCCTCCCGACGGGCGTTCGTGCGCCCCTGTGCCCAGCCCCGCCGAAGCAACCACAGCCGCCGAAGCCGGTCTTCCGAAACCTGATGGAAGATGGGAGCCTCCGGCAGGTAGCGAATTACGCCGCCAGTGTTCCACAGGCGGTCGAACAAGTCGGCTTCTTCGCTCGAAATCAGGCTGCCCCGCACGCGCCCAAGTCTGATGTTGAAGCCCCCAACGGCTAGTGCGCTGCAGCGACGGATCGACATGTTGGCTCCGTACGGGCTGTTCGGACGGCGGAAGGCATGCAGCGCATCGCCGTGATTCAGCGCGCTCCACCAATGGTCGAGGCAGGGCCCAGCCCAGGCCGGTCTGCCTGCGGGAAACGTGAGCGTGATCGGGCCGCCGGCCGCGACGATGGTCTCGTCTTCGTAGGCGGCGACATGCCGGTTCGCCCACGTGACCGGTGGCAGCGCGTCATCGTCGAGGAAAAGAACGATCTCGCCTCGAGCGGCCTCGAGTCCCCGGTTTCGGGCGCGGGACAATCCCGCGATCGGCTCCGTCAGTACATGTCGACGAGGTGAGACGTGCCGCCACCTCTCGAGATTCTGCGGTGTCTGATCGGTTGAGCCATTGTCGACCACGATGACTTCGAGAGCATCCAGCATCTGCTCAGCCAGGCTCGCGAGGCACGCTTCGAGGAGCGGCCATCTATTCCTGGTGCATACGACGGCGGTTGCTGAAGTCATTGGCGTGTGGATTGGTTGTTCAATCCGCCACATCGTAATCTACTCGAACGAACGTTCGCCTGCTCGACCGAGACCTGCGTGAGCGCTAGACCGTGGCTATCCCGTCGATCGGGCTGATGTCGCCATCGAGAATAGTCGTCGCCTGTACGAAGCCGCAGTCGCTCCGAAGACGCTCCTCCTCCTGCCCGACGCCGATCACAACGACTATGAGCTGCTCGCGGGAGACCAGATGATCCAGGCGATCGTCGAGTTTCTTCAACCGTTCGCATGAGGCTCGCTCACTTGCGGGCTGTCTGCGGCCGGCGCCTCGTGATTGGATCCTGGGCTTGCGCAAAGGCCTGCGACCGGCCTCTTCGTCGCGTCAGTTGGTGCTCGTCGCGAACGTCAACCAGGTCCCGGCGAGTTTCTGCTGTTCGACGCCAGGCTTGCTCCAGTCGCACACGCCCCCCGGAAAGATCGCCTTGAGCCGGGCCAGCTCCGACGTCGTGAACGTCGCCTTGTAATCCGCGGGCACGACCGGTTTCAGCTGGCACTTGAGCACATCGCCCCCTACCGGCCCACCGGCGATCTCCCGCGGAAACGAACCGGTCGGGTAGAGCCCGCCGCAGCGCGTCGCCGTGTCGCGCGAGCTAGCCTCAGCAACCTTCTGGGGCACCTGATCGCGCGTCCAGCACGCATCCACGGCGTCTGCCGGCTTCGCCCGGACGACCTTCGCGATAGCCGTGTCTTTCGATGTATCCGCCGCAAGCGCAGTCAGCCAGCGATCCATCTGATCGATCGTCGCTGCGTAGATGGGGCTCTTCGAGCTGCCGCCGCGGCTGTCTTCCACGATCATCACGTGGTTGTCGGCGCGGCCGTTAGCCTTCATCAGGCGTTCGCGCAGCGCGAACGAGTGATAGCGGAGGTGCACGTCGCCGTCCGCTTTGTCGTCCAGGTAGTTGCGATAGTCGATAATTGGCGTTGTCGCCAGCCCGCCAGCCGTGCTGGTGAAGCGGCCGGTCCGGTAGGCCGCCCGAATCGCCAGGGGATCGCCCACCGAACGGCGCGGCACGACATTGCCATCCCGATCGAAGCCGCCAATCTTCTCATTCAGATCGAGGAACTGGGCCACCGAGATGCGCCCGGCGTTCAGCGCGGCGAGGCCGTACTGCACGCCGACATTGTCGAGCGGGCGCCGCGCAAATCCGGTCTGCGGATCCCGCCCGTACACATTCACGGTGTGGTCGTAGACGGCGCAGCGCGCGCCCTGTGGATTCGTCGTCGCGTGATAGCGAAGCGCAGCCGGCAACGCTGGGGGGCAGAACTCGTTGACCTGGATGCGTCCCGCGCCGCCTTCGTCCACGTTCCCCATGGTCGCCATGTTCACGAAGCCGACGACCGAGTGCTGTTGCTCGGGCGTGAACAGCACAGCGCCGGGCAGTTTGAAGTAGCGATTGAAGAGCCGTGCGTCGGTAATGACGGGAATGGTATCGAACGCGACGTCCGGAAACGTGCGGCACGGAATGATCCCGTCGAGGAGTCCGGGATAGTTGTCGGCCGTCTGCAACTGCTGATACGAACCGCCCGAACAGCCCCAGCCGATCGTGAAGCGTGGTTGACCAAACGCTTCGACAAAGCGCTCCTTCACCATCATCATCGTCTCGGACGCCAGCAGATCGTTGCAGTTGTTTCCAAAGACGTTGAGCGACGCGGAGGCGATCGCATATCCCTGCCGCAACATCACGTCGTCGTCGACGCCACCCGTGGTGGCGCCCTGGCGATACCAGCCGTTCGGGCAGCCGCCGCCGTGGGTGTAGATCAGCCGCTCGTTCCAGCCAGCGGGACGCGTCCACGGATCGGGCGCCGGCGTGCCGGGCGCGTGCAGCATCGCCATCTGGTAGATGGCGCGATTGATCGTGCCGGTTTCGATACGCACGATGTACGGCACAGTGGCGCCGGTACGCGTCGTCGTGCGCGCGAGATCGGTGGGTGGCGCCCCGGCTGGCAACGGCTTCAGGTCGCCGCCGCTCGTCGCGCGATAGAAATAGTCGACGCGCCGCGCGATCGAGCAGTCGGCGTCGAGCGGCTTGCCAAGCGTTTCGCCCGACGGGAGCTTGAATGCGTCGGTCTCGCAGATGAACGGTCGTTCGTGCGGACCGGAGAAGATCGGACCTGCAATCCCGTAGTTGGTCAGCGTGACCATGGCGCTCGAGCTCTTCGACCAGGCCGCCAGCAGGTTGGTTCCCTCCTGGAGGCGTGACGCCAGCCCGGTCAACGAGTGCGTGGACGCATCGGCGCGAAACGCGGCGGTGATGTCCCGTTCGTTCAGCTTGACGCGGACCTGATCGAGGGGCGTCGTTGCCGGTGCATCGATGCGGACCAGCACGTCGCCGCCGCTCACCATCTCCGGCCGCGCCGACAGCGTTGTAATGGTGATGGGTCCCGTCTGCTGCGCCGACAGCAGTGCGCCAAGCAGCCACGCACCCGCCGGCGCGAATCCGAATCCGCCGACCGTGCTCTTCATCGGTAGCTCCTTTTAAGCGTCTCGAAACCGCCCGTCGGCTTTGCGATCGGTACGCGGATCAGGCACACTCGCCGCGGGCGTAGCTTAATCCAGTTTCCAGCTGGTTCGAGGGTGATCATCAGCGGTCACGCTCTGCCGTGAGCTCTGGGCCTACGGCAGGAGCTTGATGACCGTCACCTCGGTGCTCATCGCCTTTCCCGCGTAGTAGCCGGCCACCGTGATACCGGAAGCGATGCCGAGAAAGAGTGGAATGCCGACGGCGGCCGAGTCCGCCGTTTCACCGGACACCCAGCCACCGATGACGACACCGGCCAGCACGCCGAGCACGATGCCGAGCGCCCGGCCGCCACCCTGCTTCTGGACCTCGAGGCTTGCGATCGACAGTTTGTTTAGCGGGGCATTTCCTGCCGCATACGCCCGCGTTCCCGTCGACCTCCGTACATCCATCACGAGCGCATCGTCGCGGACGACGAGCGCGTCGCCGGTGATGCGAGAACCGTCGGTGAGCACCGCCGTGACGCGATGACCGACGACAACCGGGGCGAGCTCGCTCCACTGGAGTGCGACTCCTGGGCTCTGTGGGGGCAGCACCAGAGCGCTGCTGCTGGCCAGCCGGGCTGCGTGCGCGGCAATCGACCGCTCGATGGGACCGGCCGCCGACACGGGAACCATCGTGGCAAGCGCTGCCGCTAGAAGCAGGCTGACTATCCGTTTCATGCGGTCTCCCCCGATGTGGAATCGGGTTCGCTTTTCGGTCCCGGCCTGATAGCGGCCCTGATCGTCGGGACTGGCGGCCAACTTGGCCTTCAGATCCAGCAGGTCCGCCGGACGCGGGAGGCTGACGCGTGCGTGGTCAGAAGGCGGCCAGCGCTCTGATCCCGCTCAGTTGTTGCTCTTGCCCACTCCGTCGTACACCGTCATCATCGCCGGACCGTAGTAGAGCGAGTTGAACAGCAGCTTGTAGGTTGCACGGACCTGCGCCCGAAACTGCGGCCGAATAGAAAGGAGAATGACGCGGCCGCGACCGACCGCCACGTCGGCGATGGCGGTCTTCCCGTGCAGCTTCTCCTCGCCCAGAATCCATCCGCTCATCAGCGGATTGGTCAGCGGATAAGTGCCGACCGACTTCGCGCTGCCGCTGACGTCGAAGGCGGCATTCTCGTCGAAAAAGACCGTGGCTTCGCGCGGCATGCCGTACGCGATCGGATTGTCGGTGTCGAGCACGATCTTGAGGAGTGAGCCCGGGACGTAGAAGTCCTGCGGCCGCACGCCGTCGAGCGTGTTCGTGACGGGCAGAGCAAACTGCTTCGCGGCAAACTCAGTCGCCGCGTCCAGGGTGACGAGCGTGCCGCCGTCGTTCACGAAGTCACGCAGGTTCTGCACGCCGGAATCGCCGATGCCGCCGGCAAACTCCGGCGCAATCGTGCCGGCACGATGCCCCTGAATGATGTCCTTCTCGCGGAGCTCGCCGGGAATGATGATCACGTCGTACTTCGCATGCAGGTTCCCGGCTCGGACGCCGGCATCCACGATGCTCGCCACCGTGAAGTCGTAGTTCTCGAAGATGAACCGCGTCCAGCCTTCGTCCATCGAGGCAACGTAGCTCTTGTACATGGCGATCCTCGGCCGGGTCAGCTTGTAGGCATCGACGCTCAGCCGGTCAGTCGACGCCACAAAAGTGACCGAGGTGTCGCGCGCGATTGCCTGCAGCTTCTCTGCGATACCAGGCACAGCGCGAACAATCATCGTTCCCGCCGGATACGTCTTCCCCTTCACGACGATCGGCTTGGCAGCCCAATAGACCTCGGCCTTCTCTTTCATCAACCGGTTGAGTGCCTTCATCGACGCGTTGCTCTCGTGCGCGAGGATGTACGCCCGGGCCGGGCCGCTCTCGACGACGCCCGGCGGGGCCGTGATCGTCTCAACCGTCGCGACGTTGGCCTCGAAGGGGCGGTCGATCGTGACGACCTTCACGCCCATCTGCATCGGCAGCGTGTGCGCCGTCACGTCATACGGGCGCTGTGGCGGACCACCAGGATACTCACGCAGGTCAGGATAGACCTGCTTCTCCATCATCGTCTTGGCGAAAGAACCGAAGGGCTGCGCCATCCTCATCACGTAGGTGCCCTGCGGGTACTCCACGCCGTCGGCCGTAAACGGCGCCTGCGCTCGCTGTACTTCCACCTCTCCGAACCGCATGATGTTCAACATCTCGGCGGCGGTCACTGGGTCGCGCTGGTCAGGAGGCACGACGAAGGCATAGGGCGCCCCGCTCCACGAGACGGCCCGCATTTGCACCGTATAGAAGTTCCGGAGCCACCGTTCGCGATAGTAGGCCATGTTCTCGAGCGCGCCCATCGCGGCCGTCAGCTCGTAATCGACGATGTCGCGCAGGCGCCAGTCGCCCCCGCGCCAGACGGAGGGGAATTTCCAGCTCATCACCCGCGGGTCGTAGCCGAGGCCGGGGCGCAGATCGCCGAAGCTCTGGCGAATCGGCGACGCGTACTTGACGCTGGCCGCCTCGGTGAGGATGCGCACAGCGCCGTGGTAGTGCTGGTAGGCGCGGGCTGGCGTCCACGCGTCGTACACAGCGTTGGTCGTGACGCCCGTCTTCCCTTCGCCGATGAGTCGATTCATCATCGCCTGCCCGATGAACGACGCTCCCTGAATCAGAATCGGATCGATGTTCGGCTCGTACGGATCCAGGAAGGGCGGCACGAACAGCCGAGCGCCGGTGTTGCCCATCTGGTGCACGTCGTAGAGCACCTGCGGGTGCCACTTCTTGTAGATGCCGTCGATCGTCGTGCGCGTCTCTGCCTGCGTGAACATGTACCAGTCGCGGTTGTTGTCGTGCCCGGCATAGTGGTGATACAGCTCGGGCACTGGCGCCCCGTCGAACGGCGTGTTCACTGTCTTCCGCTGCCAGTTCACGACGATGTCGAGACCGTCCGGGTTCAGCGATGGCACAAGGATGAAGATGACGTTCTCGAGGATGGTCTTCACCTCCGCCGTGTTCCTCGTCGCCATGTTGTAGGCGAGCTCCATTGACATTTGCGCGGCAGCCACTTCGGTGGCGTGCACTGAGCAGGTGATCGCGATCACCGCCTTCCCCTCATCTATCAAACGCTCCGCTTCCTCCGGCGCCAAGCCTCGGGGATCGGCGAGCCGCCGAGTGATCGCTTCGTAGCGATCGAGCTTCGCCAGATTCTCGGGTGCGCTGATGGTGACGCGCAGGAAGGGCTTCTTGAGCGTCGTCTGCCCGATCGTCTCTACTCGAACGCGATTGGACGCCTTGCCGAGTTGGTCAAAGTATCCAGTGATTTGCTGCCAGTCGGCGAGCTTGTAGTCGTCGCCGACCCTGAAACCCAGGTGGTCCTGCGGCGACTTCACCTGGGCCGGCGCCGAGACGACAGACACCAGCAGCAACAGGATCGCCAGCGACGGAATTCGTGGCTTCATGGCTGTCGATTCTACAAGAATGGTCGCAGCATGAAGATCAACGGCTTCGTCACGGATCGGCGCCGCCGCGAGCTCCAGGGGGTTCCGCTCGGCGCGATTTCGGCGACCGATGTTCAATCGCGCCAGCGTATGATTCTGGCTCGATCGCATCGTCGACTCGGTCGTCGACGTCTGTTCGTCTGGAAGGAGGCAGGAATGAGATACATCCTCGCGCTCATCATCGTCACTATGGTCGCCGCTACATCCGTCTTCATGCACGCGCAGGCCCCTGCGGCGCCCGCTGCGCCACCTGTCCCCGTTTCACACGTGACGTTCGTCGATCACGAGCAGGTCGCGGCGGCGCTCGCCAAGGGCGGGACGCTCGTCGGCGCGTCCGACGTGATTGTGCAGGGCAGTCATCGCGACAAGCCGGGCGGCGTCGAAGTGCACGATCACGAGATGGACGTCCTGTACGTGATCGACGGCACAGCCACGTTCGTGACCGGTGGGAAGATGGTCGGCGGCAAGAATACGAGGCCTGGCCAATGGCTCGGCACCGACATCACGGGCGGCAAGGCGCAGCAGCTGGCCAAGGGCGACGTGATCGTCGTTCCCGCCGGAACACCGCACTGGTTCAAGGACGTCCCGTCGACCATCAGCTACTTCGTGGTGAAGGTCATCAAGCCTTGACGTTCGCGCACGCCTAGACCGTGGCGCGCCGCCCGGCGTGAAGATCCGGTTGTGGCTGTACACCTCGCGCACCATGCTGTGACCGAGGCGATACGCCGCCGCAAAGAACTCGACCGGCACGAACGGTCTTCGCTTGAAGTGAAAGAACCGGCGCCTCCTGGAAAGTCGCTCCGAACGACGCGCGTGCTCGATTCGCCCTCACGCCCAGCTCAGCGGGCGAAGTCGGTCGCGAGCGTGGAAATTTCGCGCGCTACAATGAGCCCGCTGATTTACCGCCGGGGTGTCAATGAAACTCACGCTGACGGCCTGTGCCACCGTCGTCGCCGTTGTCACCGTCACCCAGATGGCAACCGCGCACCACTCCTTCTCGGCGGAGTTCGACGCCGACAAGCCAATCAAGCTGACCGGGACGGTGACGAGACTCGAGTGGACCAATCCTCACACATGGTTCTACATCGACGTCACAGGCGACGCCGGCACCGTCACGAATTGGGCCATGGAGATGGGCAGCCCGAACGGCCTGATACGAGCTGGTTGGAGTCGAAGCTCGATGAAGATCGGCGAGCGCGTCACGGTCGAGGGTTTCCTGGCCCGCGACAAGCCCTATGTCGGAAACGCCAGGTTGGTGATTCTCGCGAGCTCAGGTCAACGGCTGTTCGCGGCCTCGAGCCAGGGGCAATAAAATGAGCGCGAATCTACGCGCAATCCTGACCAGCACCGCGCTGACCCTCGGTTTCACAGCGCTCGCGGCGCCGATTGCCGGTCAGTGGGTGACCCACCCGACGCGAGGATTGCCGCGCACTGCCGATGGCAAGCCCGATCTGTCTGCGCCGACGCCGCGCACGCGGGACGGACAGGTCGACCTTTCCGGTATCTGGCTGTCCGAGCGCGATCCGAAGGGAACACGTGGCGGAATCGAAGGCATTGTCGCGCCCAGGTACATGATCAACATCATGGCGGACGTTGCGCCAGACGAGGTGCCGTTCCAACCCTGGGCGGAAGCGCTCTACAAGCAGCGTGGGGCGAATCTTTTCAGGGACAATCCGATGATCCGATGTCTGCCTGCGGGTGTGCCGCGTCTGGATGCGTATACTCACCCGTACAAGATCGTTCAGACGCCCGAGCTGATCGTGATCCTGTACGAGTCTCAGACTATATTCCGGCAGATCTTCGTCGATGGCCGCGCGCTGCCGAAGGATCCCGAGCCAAGTTGGATGGGCTACTCGGTCGGCAGGTGGGACGGCGATGTGCTGGTTGTCGAGACCGCCGGTTTCAACGACCAGACGTGGCTGGACGGTTCAGGCCATCCGCACACGGAAGCGATGCGCGTGACCGAACGCTTCAGACGCGTCAACGTCGGCCGCATGGACATCGACATCACCATCGACGATCCGGAGGCTTACACGAAGCCGCTGAAGTACGCGCAGCCGCAGGTCCTGCTTCCCGACACCGAGTTGCTCGAATACATCTGCACCGAAAACGCCAAGGAGGTTGGCCCAGGTCGCTGACCTGGCTCCGTCGTCCTGAGGTGACCGAGGTGCAGCGCCAACGAACAACGAAGAAACCGTTTGCCCGGCAGTTGCGGCGCGTCCGCAAGATCTGTCTTGGATTGCCGGGTGCCACCGAAAAGATGTCGCATGGCGAGCCGACTTTCTTCGTCAAGCAGGGCGTCTTCGCCATGTTCTCGAACAACCACCATCACGACGGGCACGTGGCGGTCTTGCTGCCGGCGCCACCGGGACTGCAGGAAGCGTTGATCGACGAGGCGCCGCAGGCGTACTATCGTCCGCCGTACGTCGGCGGCAGCGGATGGATCGGCGTCGAATTGGCGCAGGTCACTGACGAAGCGTTGACGGCCCACATCGCTCACGCCTGGCAGATCATCACGAACAAAGGGAAGAGACGAGCCAGACCGGCTCGCCGGCGGCCCTAATGTTTCCTATCGCCTTCTAACGTTTCCTTGTATCTTCTCGTCGGACATATTCTCAGCCTCGCCGCGGGCTACATCCTGGCCCGAACCTGGCCGAGGCAGAGACAATCACGATTGGACAATGAGCCGTTGCGAGCGATAAGAGCACTCGGGATTCATCTCCTGGCGTTCCTGATTCCGGCCGGCGTCTGCGCCGCCGGGCAGGCGGAGCCTGCTGTGGCGAACGTGCACACGTCGGGGGCCTCGAGCAATTCGAGCAGCGACGATCCGGCGGAGCCCGTGGCCCCCGAGGTCATCTCGCGCGGCGAGAACGGCCGCATTGTCGTACGCGCCACGAGACTCGTGGAGCCTCTCGCTGTGGACGGCGAGCTGGATGAGGCGATCTACGACGCGACGGCCTACTTCGGCGACTTCATTCAGACGCTTCCGCACGAGGGCGAGCCGTCAACGGAGAAGTCGGACGTCTGGATTTTCTACGACGCCAACAAGATCTATGTGACGTGCCGATGCTGGGATTCCGCGCCGCCCGACGAGTGGGTGGCCAACGAGATGCGCCGCGACGGCAACCAGTTGCGCGACAACGACACGTTTGGCGTCATGTTCGATACCTTCCACGATCGCCGCAACGCGTTCGCGTTCTACACGAACCCGCTGGGTGCCCTCGCCGATCAGACCTACACAGATGAGGGCAACCCCAATCGCGACTGGAACTCTGTCTGGGAAGTGCGGACCGGGCGCTTCGAAGGCGGCTGGACCGTCGAGATGGCCATCCCGTTCAAGTCGCTGCGCTACACATCCGGCTTG
>Ga0111538_10013853_pt1 | contig 10630 bp, 9 predicted proteins | sample SoiMethybrSBSTD1_FD_79669 | JGI IMG/M metagenome (GOLD analysis project Ga0111538, IMG submission 79669) | Bulk soil microbial communities from a Populus tree surrounding site in Tennessee, USA - Soil MetaG P. TD hybrid SBSTD1 (version 2)... | ecosystem: Environmental > Terrestrial > Soil > Tree... | reverse complement strand
TTCGAGATAGAAATCTTGGGTTCTGCAGCTCTTAGTTTTTTGGAGAGGCAAATCCAATCGTGGAACGTAAGTTTCCTCTGCCCACGTATCAATTACAAGGGGCAATTGTAATGAGCAAACTGGCAAAACATTATTCTCAAATTTTGTTGGCAACCATAATATTAATGACTTCCAGCCATTCCTTTGCTCAGGGCTATGCCGATGGATTAAATTATTACCTTCATATGATGAATTACTCAGACCAGACAGTACAAATAACTAAAGGCAGCAGTGATTGTATACAAGGAGTATCAGGCATAAAAGCATTAGCTCCAAACGTAGGAACACAGCTTAATATAGATACTGATGCGTTGTGTTCTGATGGTGATGGAACGGGGATGAGTTATCAAAACTTTAATCTTTCTTTGCAAGACACTACTGGTGGCATAAATGGAACATTTTCCATTGGATTTAATATGACTAATAATCCTGGTAGTACACATTGTATGAACTATGCGGTTTTAAACTCGAATAGTGATAATTATGTAATTACCTACCAACAAGAAATGGAAAATGTATACTATGGATACTATGTTAAATCTGTTTACATAAATATTTGTAACAGAGGCGATGGTAATTGTCAGAATCTCCCATTTGAGTATGCTAGTTCTTGTCAAGTAGGGACTCCTCCTCACTAAAGCCATATACCTTCTAGTCCCTTGTCCGACCTCGTGCTAAGTAATTACCGCAGTGTTAGCCTGGGTGTTAGCGTCACGCCAAAATCAGCCGTATTCCACCTGAACACATCTTAACAAACCTGCGTCATCAAATCAGCGCAAAGCCGCATGAACAGTGGCGTTCTGCTAGTTAGACGGGAATTTACCTAAGGGTAGCGTGAAGGTTTAGGAAACCGCTGCTCTATCCGACTGAGCTACGGGGGCATGCGAATTACGATATCGAACGGGGGAGAGGAAGTCTAGAGGCGAGCTGACCCGGCTCGTAGCGACACCGGATCAGCTTTGAGTATTGGATTCAATTACATCTTCGAGAACAGAACTTCAGAAGCCCTTCCGGACTTCATCGTCACGTACGCAGCTTTCTTCGGCGACCATCCGCTGTCCGGCGGTGGCGTCTTTTGGAATGCGCGCGGTGCAACCTTGCAAGGTATCACCCTGCGTTCCCGACGCGACGGCGCGCGAGTCGGCGTTGCCATAGTCGCGTTGGCACGTCTCTTCAGCCAGATCACGTTGACCCTCAGTCGAGCCCTTCGAAGCTCCTGCCAGGCAGGTTTGCAGTGGATCGACTCCGATGGCTGAGAGGGACGGTTCGCTCTTCATGAGAGGCTTGTCTTTGACCATCGGCTGGGAAGGCATCTCTTTTGTCGCTGGAGCAGGTTGAGTCTCTCTGCTCATCGGAGGAGTCGTCGGAGCTACCGATCGGTCTCGGATCGTCGATGACGATGGTTGCTTCACCGCCGGAGTATTGACCGGTTTGGTTTCTTCCGTCGTCTCACAGCCCGCGGCGCCGAGCCCGGCTAGTAAAAGGGAGAGAATAAAAGCTGAACGAATATTCATACGATCCTCCTTGATTAGCGCTGATACTATAGGGAAAACAATGGGGCACCACAATCGGCCCCTATCCTACGTACCTTCAGGTACTTTTTCCAAGTCTTGTTTAGAGGGAATTTGCGTGAGGAGATCCGATCGCGCTTGAAAGACGCCGGTGAGTCCTCGTCCCATGGCATACACCAGTCCCCCAGTCCTCATACCAAGCACCACACGCCCCATCGCCTTGCCGTCTTTTCCCGTCGCCAGGAACTCTGCGGTCGGAGAGGTTAATCCATACGGCGCCAGTGGCCCGGCTTGCTTGACGATCCGAATTTCTGCGGGGAGATCGACGACGCGGCTGACAAAGAGCGCGACCTTTTCCTGATCCAAGGTTTTTGTCGGCGCGTCTTCCAGGACCCACACGTTGTTTTGCCGAATCAACGTATAGTGGGTCTCGCGTGTTTTGACTTCCAGCATGGCGATGTCATTGCCGTCCATCCCCAAGAGACGTTTATCTTGCAGCGTGAACAATTCTCTTGTGAGATCTTTCACGATCGTCGGATTGATGCGATAGATCGGCGCGTCCGGAGTCGTCACGGCAAAGGCTTCTCCGCTGGCCGGATCGGGTTGATAGAGTTTGATGGTGTGATCGGCGCCGCCCGCATACACCATGAGTTTGATGGATGGTTTCGTGAGCCGTTTTGACTGTTCATCGTGCTGCGGACCCGGATCGACAAAGGCCAAGGCCTTCAAGTCATCCAGTTTCATGAGAAGCGTGCGCACCTCCGATTGGTCTGCGGAGGCTTCGATCGGATAGCGGATAGACCATTTCTTCTTCTCCTTCTCCGCCCCTCGATACAGCACAATTTCCGTTTTTGGATAACTCAGCCGCACGCGTTCCACCTGGCTGGAATCCACCGGGAGGATTTCTTTCTTTCGAAATGTAAGCAGCGTCTTGTTTAAGAAATCTTTCGTGGCCAGGTCGGTCAACAAGATTTTCTTATCGGAGGCTCGCATCGCATAGAGCGTCGACGAGATCGGGCCGCTGTCGCCGATGGACACCGTCTCTTGCCGAGAGCCCGCGAGCACGGTGACGCTCATGGACGGCTTTTCCAAACCAAACGGGGCGAGCGCCGTGGCTTGCTCTTCGACGACCCGCGTGATTTTTCCCAAGACCAAGGCCCGCAACATCGACTGCACGACCCTGGTATCGGCCTCTACTTGAAGCGGAGCGATAATACGCCAACTCCCGTCTTTTGCAGCCAGCGCCACATCACCGCTTTCGGAATGGACGGTGAGGCCGGTGATTTCTTGTTGTTCGAACGGGAGGAGCTTTTTCTCTGTCGTTTCGGCTTCGGTTTTGGTTCGCTCAGTGGGCAACTCTATCCAATAGACGTAGGCACCGAGTCCAGCCAGGAGTATGGCCATTGCGATAGTGATCAGATAGCGTCGCATCGGTCTACGAGGGACTTTCCATGCGCATCAGAAGAGTTTCGAAGTTGCGTCGGACGATAAAGCGCGTGGTCAGCATTCTGTCAGAGGCGGCGGCGCCTTCGCCAAATACTCATCCCGAAGAGAAATGTCAGCGAGGGAAGGAGCAGGACTTGAATATAGAGCAGTGCGCGCTCCTGCGCGGGATTGGGGATGAAAGGACGGAACGCGGGTTCCTTCGGGGTGATGGAAATGAGATCGCGCTCCTCTGCCAACCATCCGAGGGTATGGAGGAGAAAATCGGTGTTGCCGGGGAAATTGATATAGCCATTGGTGGCGAAAGAAGAGTTGCCGATCACGACGACCGCGGAACGCGGCTTGCCGGGCTCGGCGGCTTTTTTCGGTGTCACGGCAAAAGCCAGCGGCAACGGACCTTGCACATCTTCTTGCGCGCTAAAACTCACGACCTTGCCTTTGAGATCCGTCTCCGCCCAACTCCGCGCCGAGGTGCGAGCCAGCGGAACATTGTCCCAGTCTTTGGCCTGATCGTCGCGGAAGACGAGATGGCGGGCTGCAGGGAACAGCACGGCAGCCGTCAGATCCTGTGTGATTTCATGTTCCGTGAACGTGCGCACCAGCAATGCCGTGAGATCGCCTTGCGCAATACGGTCCTGTAAATCGACCAACACGCCTTTGCCGAGTTCAATGCCCCACTGTTTCAGCAAGGGATCGAGGTCCGAGCGCGTATCCGGATCCACCATGATGAGGACGTGCCCCCCTCCAGCGACAAAGCGGCCGATGCGCTCCTGCTCATCGTGTGTCACGGGGCGTTGTGGTCCGCCCAGGACGAGCACGGCGGTGTTTTCAGGAACCGCGCTTTCTTGCAGGAGAGAGACCGTGGCGGTGTCGTATCCCTGTTTCGTAAGCGCTTCTTTCATCAGAGCATAGCCCCCACGCTCGGGATCGAGCAAGCCGTGCTCCCCGTGGCCTTCCAAAAAGAGAATACGTTTTTTCGTCGTCTTTGAAAGGCGAATCACCGCGCCCGTCAGTTCGACCTCAGATGCGGCGGTCACGCGGGTCGACTGCTCCCCGCTCTCGACCACAGCCGTATCCATGCGCGTGATGCCATATTGCCTCGCCGCACCGGGCTTGCGCTCCGGATCGACGAACTCGACTTTGATTTTGTCGCTAGCCTGCTTGTAGCTGTCCAACAGATCGCGATAGGTGGCGAACAAGGGACTGCGTTCCTGCGTGAAGACCGTGAACTTTACGTCCTGCGTCAACCCGCGCAGCACTTGAAACGTCTGGGGCGCCAACGTGAAATGGCCGGTTTCAGAAAAATCCCACCGCGTCGAGTGGCGCGCGACCAGAAAATTCGCAATGGCCAGGATGCCGATAAACATGACCACCATGACGATGCTGTTCATTCCCAATCGCGTGGAGCGGCGCGTGGAAAACGTCTTCACCGTCTCGTAGTGCGTGACAAAGAACACCACCAGACTGACAAGAGCCAGGCTCTCCAGCACGGTCACCAGCCACATCTTCCCCGGATCGAGACTGTATGCGATCAGTCCCCCAATTCCGAGAATCACCCCTATTACCCCAAGCCCTGGAATGAACCGCTTCATTGAACTTTCTCTTCCCCTCTTCCATTCTCACACTCGAAGGGAGTAATGGGAGTAGTCCATTGCGCGCATGGAGGGATCACCTTCAGAGCGTGCGTGATGCGCGAGCACGGAGGCCGGACTAGCCATACCCTTCTTCTTACTTCCACCGCTGGCTCTCCACCACCCGATGCGCCAAAAACAGCATCAGGACAATCCCAGAGGCGTAATACATCAAGTCCTTGGCCTCTACCAATCCGCGAACGAGGCGATCGTAATGTTCGATGAACGATACGTATGAAAAGGTGTTGCCGAGAGGCGTATCGCCGATGATGCCCCCGAACGCACCGAGAAGCCAGACGAGGATCAACAACCCGAAGCTGAGAAAGGCGGCCACGATCTGATTTTCCGTCATCGACGAGGCGAGTACACCGGTAGCGAGGAACAGCGCGCCGAGGAGCGCCATCGCTAGATAGCCGGTGAAGACCGAGTTCCAATCAAAACTGCTGAAGATTGACAGGATCAGAGGAACGAGGCCCGTCAACGCCAAGAGCCCCAAATAGACCAGGTAGACGCTTAGGAATTTGGCGATGATGATTTCATGCAGCTTGATGGGCGACGTCATCAACAATTCGAACGTGCGTAATTTTCGCTCTTCCGCCACGAGCCGCATAGTGAGAAGAGGGAGGATCAGCAAGACGATCAAGGCCATGCTGTAAAACGTGGGCCGAAAGACCAGGTCGTTCAGATTGAGTTGCGCTGCGGCGCCTTGCATCTGCATCAGCCGGATGGCTTGCGCACCGGCATTCACGACCGCGAGGTATGAGAGAACCCCGAAGATCATCAGGAAAACCGCACCGACCACGTAGACCACCGGCGAGACAAAATAGGAGCGGAGTTCCTTGGCCACCAGGGCATGCACGGGGGTCATGTCGTGGCACCTTCCGACGCCAATGCGGCTTCCAGCCCTTCTTCATGTTGCGTGAGTCGAAGAAAGACATCTTCGAGCGTCATGGCAATCGTTCGTAATTCCAGCAAGCCCCAGCCTTGTCCTACGATCAGACGAGCAATGTCGTCGCGGATGTCGCGGCCCAGTTCCGATTCCAACAGAAAGGTGCCGTGATCCTGTTCGAATACGCCGACAATTCCAGTCAGCGCACGCAACTGAGCCGCCATGTCGGCGGTGGGATGTTTGACCGTCACGCTGATTTTTTCCGATCGGCGCAGTCGCGCGGACAGGCGGTCCGGTGTATCTTCCGCGACGATTCTCCCGCCGCTGATAATAACGACGCGCTGGCAGACCGCCGTCGCTTCCGGAAGAATGTGCGTACTGAGAATGACCGTATGTGATCCCGCCAGACTTTTGATGAGGTCGCGAATTTCAATAATCTGTTTGGGGTCGAGACCGACGGTCGGCTCATCCAAGATCAGTACGGGAGGATCGTGCAGCAGCGCCTGCGCGAGTCCCACGCGCTGCTTGTAGCCGCGCGAAAGATTGGCAATGAGACGATGCCTCACGTCCCCAATCGAGAGTCGTTCGACGACGCGGTCCAACCCGTTTCGCAAATCTTTGGCGCTCATGCCCTTGAGGCGACCCGTAAAAGTTAAGTACTCGGTGACGGTCAACTCCTGGTAGAGCGGCGGCGTCTCGGGCAGATATCCGACACGCCGCTTTACTTCTTGAGGCTGGTCGAAGCAATCGAATCCTGCGACGCGGGCAGTACCCTCTGTCGCCGGCATAAAGCAGGTCAAGATACGCATGGTCGTCGTCTTGCCCGCGCCGTTGGGTCCAAGAAAGGCCAAGACTTCACCCTTTTCAACCCGAAAAGACACGCGATCGATCGCAGTCAATTCGCCGTAGCGTTTGGTGACGTTGAGGACTTCAATCATTAAGAGACCGTTGCGGCGTTAAACGGGCGGTTGTTCTCATAACAGAACCCGCCGGCCATGAGGGACCGCGGGTTCGGGACGGATATTAACCGCCGTCTCTGGAGCAGTCAAGTGCGGCGACAGGCGGACCTCCGGATTGGCGCTGCAATTCGAATCTGTTATAGTACCTCCCCTTAAGCGGATCAAAAGCCAATCGGGTCGTGCTGGCCGTGCTCACGATCTGGAATCCATTGGACCTGACCAGAGAAGGAGGAGGATGTTGTGAGAAGAGGAATGCTATCTATGCTCGGCTTCGTCGGAGTGTTGGCTGTGGCCGGCTGCGCGGCGAAAGGCGAAGTCGTGCCGATCAATCTCATCCCCGTGGTCCAATCCAGTTCGCAAAAGCCGGACGCGGTTGTTGTGGTGCTTCCATTTGAAGATGGTAGAGCCGAACCGAACACGCTCGGATCGCGCAAACATTTTTGGGGCGGCCAGTCCTATTTTGAAATTCCCGGAGGACAATCCGGCGACGCCGTCGCGAAGGCCGTGAGCGATTATCTTAAGGCCAAAGGTTGGAACGTGACGATGGCCAAATCGGCGGACTCGATGGCTCAGGATAGACCCGATGTGATCTTGACGGGAAAGATTCTCGCGCTGGCCGTGGATGCGGAAAGCAAGTTCATGAAAACCGAGATGGTGACGAAAACAAAAATTGCGGTGCAGGCCAAGAATGCCGCCGATGACAGTACCGTTCGGATGACATTGAACGGCGCGGGCTCTCAAAGCGTCGTGTGGTTCGACGCACAAGATGCGGAAAAGCTCTTGAACGATGTCTTGGGCGAGAGCATGGAAAAATTGACGACCGATACCAAGTTCGATAATAAGATGTTGCGGCTGAAATAGACGACTCAGCATGACCGGTCCTTCTTCGGGACCGGTCATCCCTCCCTCCGTAATTTCCTGCCGGGCGTGCTGTTGTTCCCCGATTATCCATTCTCTTCCTGCAGAGTCCTGCCGGGATTCTGTGGCAGGACGTCGCCAAAATAACTATCTCTTCTAAGTTCTCAAATCTCTGGGCTCTTTCGGCCGTCTCGATGTGATCTTTCCAACTATCATAGGAGCGGCAGACGAATGCAGCTATGTCTTCGTCTCAATGCTGCGCGTCTTTAAAGTATTGGCCTGTTTGGGCCGATAGCATAGAAGGTTAAGAGAATAATGTGCGAAGTGAAAGAGAGAAGCCATGACCGTTCAAGCCCATTCTTCACAATATGACCCGCAGAGTCTGTTGAACTCGCAGCCGGTGATCGTGACGGTCATTGATCCAAGCACCTACCGTGTAGAGTTCCAGAATCAGACAGGGTTGGGAAAATTCGGAGATATCGGCGGAAAGTCCTGCCATTCGGCGATTGCCGGCAGCGATTCACCATGCGGATTCTGCCGTATGGGCGAAACCCTTCGGACCGGCGAATTGACGACGAATGAGGTGCCGCTTCCCAATGGCCAGACGCTTCTCGTGCATTGGGCCAAGACGGTGACCGAAAGCGGGCAAGTACATGTCATCGAAACGATCTCTGATATCAGCGACCACAAACGGATCGAAGAAGAGCTGCGGCAAGCGCAGAAGATGGAAGCGGTCGGCCGGATGGCCAGCGGGCTCGCGCACGATTTCAATAACCTGCTGATGGTCATCAATGGATTTACGGCTCGGCTTTTGGCCAAACACGGCAGCGATCCCAATCTCGCGCATTTACAGATCATCGGGGATGCGGGGGCTCGTGCGGCCGCCTTGACGAAAAAGTTGCTGGCCTTCAGCCGCCAGCAGCCGATCCAGCTCGAGGCCGTCGATTTGAATCACGTCATTCAGAACTTTCAAAACCTCTTGACCAAGAGTGTGGGCGAGCACGTTCGGACGACGCTCACGCTCGATCCCAAGATCGCAAAAATTTCGATCGATCCGGTTCAACTCGAACAGGTGATTCTCAATTTGGTCATGAATGCGCGAGACGCCATGCCGCAAGGCGGTCAATTGCACATTCAAACGAGCCAGACAGAAATGGATGAAGCCTTTGTGGCGCACCATCCGGGGTCTCGCGTCGGCCGTTATGTTTTATTGTCGGTCAAAGATAGCGGATGCGGGATGGATGAAACCACTCTCGCCCACATCTTCGATCCGTTTTTCACGACGAAGAGCATGGGACATGGAACCGGTCTTGGGCTGACCACCGTCTATGGGATCGTGAAACAGCACCACGGCTACATCACTGTGCAGAGCACCCTTGGACACGGCGCCGAGTTCCGGCTCTATTTTCCTCAACTCAGCGACAAGCGCGCCCACTCATAGGAGAGCTCAATAATGATCCAGTCATCAAGTGGAGTGCTTGTCGTCGTGGAGGATGAGGAAACCGTCCGGCTGTTGGTAACCGAGACGCTCAAAGATGGACAGTACACGGTCGATGAAGCGGCCGACGGAATCGAAGGCTTGGAACTCATCACTCGGCACGGCCGCGACTGCCGTCTCGTGATCAGCGATGTGGTGATGCCGGGCCTGAGCGGACCCGCGATGGTGCAACGCCTTCGAACGAAGATGCCCGACTTGAAGGTGCTCTTTCTCTCCGGCTATGCGGATGATTTTCTTCGCGCCAACGGAATAACCGATGGGGTGGAGTTCCTGCAAAAGCCCGTGCCGCCCGATGTGTTGCTGAAAAAAGTCAACGACCTCCTCCACGCCACGCCCGCCGTCTGAGCAGACTCACACCACTTTAAGCCTTTCGCCTGAACATTCGCTGGAGGCCCTCAAGCGGGATCGGTAGCCAATCAGGCCGGTGATTGAGCTCGTAACCGATTTCATACACCGTCTTATCCAGTTCAAAAATCTGCAGTACTTTGGTGGCCTCATCCAACGTAGGAGGAAGAAACGGAGCCTCGCCGGGATTGGCGACACCTGTGTACCCCTCCCAAAATGCCTCGGAGACTAGTCGCGTCCAGATGTCCGTCAACTCTGCGTCACTGGACTTTTCCGCATGCAACTCGCGTCGCGTTGCGTGCCCTGCATAGTGAAACGATCGTCGCATGCCGGCCACATCTTTTAGCGCGCATTGTTTGGCTCTTCGTTCGTCCAACGTGCGTGCCGGCTCACCCTCGAAGTCCAAGATGGTGAATGCGTCGCCGGTCTTGAGAATCTGGCCCAGGTGGTAATCGCCGTGCACCCGAATTTTCATGACGGGGCTGGCCAGCAGAACCTTGAGGTCGTCGAGCGCATTCAGGCATGAGGTTTCCAGTGAGGCAAGCTGGTCGGCGTTCAGATGGAGGTTCGCCTGCCGAGCAGAGGAGAGAGTGCGAAGTTGAGAAAAGAGTGAGTGAATATGAGTGGTCATGTTGGAACGCCATGCCGCCACATCCCGTTCGGTGATCGGCTCAGGCCGAAAAGCCGCATCGTTGGTGCCCGACATAAGAGCCTTATGGAGTTCGGCAGTGAGTTCGCCGAGTCGGCGCATGGCGCCAATGTTCTGTTTGGAATGTTGTTGAACCCAGTAACGACGTTCGTCCTGTGTCTGCCCGCGAGATGATGAACAGTCGGCCAAAAGGGTTTTCACGTGTCGAAGTGCATCAGCCCAACCGTCGCCTTCGTTGGCGATGAAGATCTGCAGAAGACCAATAGTTGCGACGCGAGGATCGGTTGCAGAGGCATCGGGGCTGGCCTCATATTCAATCGAGCCGATGAGCGCAGGGACCGATCGATAGGAGGTGTGGGTCGTCAAAAACTCCAGAATCTCGCGATCCGGGTTCACGCCCTCGTCGACGCTTCGGATCAGTTTCAGGATGACCCGCCGATCGAACAGGATCGACGTATTGCTCTGTTCCCCTGACAATCGTGCAACCTGCCTAAGAGGAGGCGAGAGCACCGAATCTGCCAATGCGGTCGGCACGCCGCGGAAGATACCGTGTTGTCCGGCCCATGATCGGCGCTCTCGTATGCCGTCTACCAACTTCAGGCAGGCATCTGCCTCTGCTGTCGCATCAGCCATTTGGATAACTTCTTCTGATTCGGTAAGCGTGAACAGGGCATCGGATAGTGCCCCTTGGCTCGTTGCGCCGTTCGACCACATGATCAGCGGGAGAACATATTTTCTCGAGGAGCGATCGTTGAAGTCGACTCTGATGATGGTCAGAACGGCGGGCGTAATAGTACTCGGCAGAGCG
>Ga0111538_10013851_pt1 | contig 10631 bp, 9 predicted proteins | sample SoiMethybrSBSTD1_FD_79669 | JGI IMG/M metagenome (GOLD analysis project Ga0111538, IMG submission 79669) | Bulk soil microbial communities from a Populus tree surrounding site in Tennessee, USA - Soil MetaG P. TD hybrid SBSTD1 (version 2)... | ecosystem: Environmental > Terrestrial > Soil > Tree... | reverse complement strand
TGGAGCAGCAAGCCGCCTTCCGATCGCCCGCGTGGCGATCGGCCCTGGACCAACAAGCCGCCTTCTGATCGCCCGCGTGGCGATCGGCCGTGGAGCAACAAGCCGCCCTCTGATCGCCCGCGAGGCGATCGGCCGTGGAGCAGCAAGCCGCCCCGCGACCAAGAGCGAGGCGAGAAGCCCTCGAGTTCCGGCCGCGGGCCTCGGGGCGACAAGCCATGGCAGGACAAGAAGGCAGCCGGTCCGCCGCGCGGCGAACGGCCGTGGCAGAACAAGTCGGGAGAGCAGCCGCGCGGCGATCGACGCTGGACGCCGGGTCGCGAACCTCGCGGCGACAAGCCGTGGCAGGACAGGAAGCCTGGCGGGCCGCGAGGCGATCGGCCGTGGAGCGCGAAGCCGTGGGACGGCCCACCCAAGCCGCCAGAGAAGCCGCAGCGCGAGAAGCGGACCTGGAGCGCAAAACCGCCGCGCCCGGCTGAGGGCGGTGCGCCTCCATTCCAGCCCAAGCGCCGCGACACCCGGAAACGCCGCGACGACGAGCCGCCGGACGAATAGGCGCGGACGTGATCACGCACCTCGTGCTGATGAAGCCGCGGCCCGATCTCACGCCGCACGACCGCACCGCGCTCGTCGATGCCTTCGAGCGCGCGGTGCGCGAGATTCCTACTGTCCGCGGCGTCCGCGTCGGCCGGCGTGTCGTCCACGGCGCCGGCTACGAGAGCGTCACGCCCGACCTCGCCGATTATGTCGCGGTGATCGATTTCGACGACCTCGGCGGCCTGCAGGCGTACCTCCGGCATCCTGCCCACGCGGAGCTCGGCGCACGATTCGGTCAGGCGTTGAAGGGGGCGGTGGTGCTGGACTTCGAGGTGGGAGGAATCGAGGAGCTACGCGCCGGCCGTTTCTTTCAGGCCTAGAAGGCGCTTCACGCGGTCGAGCATGCCCGGCTGCTCAGCCGGGGCATCAATCTGCACCAGGACGTCGAGGCACTCGGCGACCGAGCTGACGACGCCGATGCCGAGGCGCTGGGCCGCCGCCGGCAGCTGCTGCGCGCGGTTGCGCCAGATCAGGATCGCGCGCGCCTTGGAGTCGACGACGACGTCGAGGCAGTTCTCGGGACGATCGTCGACGACGATATCGAGACCGAGCGCGGTGGCGATGCGACCGCGCGAGCCCTGCACGACGTAGACGCTCGGCAGCTCGAAGCCGCGCGACGCCAGCCACAGCTGCGTCTGCCGCTGCGCGGTGAACCCGGCGCCCTCCGGGCGCTTGGTGAGGAAGATGATCTCCCAGCGGCGCTCGCGCGCGAGCCTGCCCAGGCGCTCGACGACCCCGGCTTCGCACTCCTCGAGCGTCTGCCAGAAATTCTCGATCGACTCGACGTGATTCCAGAGACGGCGCTGCTGGCCCGGGGTCAGTTTCAGCTTGACCAGCGGCGCGGCGTTGTCGGGCGCGCTCTCGGCAGGGTCGCCGGCCGCCGGCGGCGGCGTTTCGGCCTCGCGCGCCTCGACGCGGCGGGTCATCGGCTCGCCGAACAACGCTTCCGCCTGGCGGATGAGCCCGGCTTCCATGTCGGCGAGCACGCCGTCGCAGTCGAATCCGATTCGCAGGGCCATGCGCTACACCGGCATCTGACTATGCGAGTGTATCCGATCGCCGCTGACATCCCGCTCGTGGCGCGGCGCGCGGTGCATGGCGACGGCGGCGAGCACCGCGAAGAGCACCGCGTTGCCCGGCATCTGCAGGCTGAAGTCGGTGAGCTCCTGGATGGCGATCGCCGCCAGCCCGAGCGTCGCGCCAACCCGCACCCAGTAGAGCGACGTCGTCTGCGGCTCGGCGAAGCCGGCGCGGATCGCGCGCGCCAGCTGCAGCACGAGGAACGCTGCGGCGAGCGAGAGCGCGACGCCGCCCTCGGCGAGAACCTGCACGTAGTCGCTGTGCGCTTCCCTCGCGTGCCGCGTCGGATCGGTCATCGGATACACCAGCGTCGACACGCCGTAGGTGTTGAGCCCGGTGCCGAACCACGGGAAGTCGCGCACGATGGCCATCGTGTCGCGCCACAAATCGAAGCGCCATTCGAGGGTGGCCGTATGGCTGTACCAGTCGTACACCGTGTCGAGGCCGCGCCACGACACCGCGAAGCCGGCGATGATGGTGAGAAGCAGCAGCGTGGCGAGGCGGCGGCGCCCGCGGAAACGAGCCGACACCAGCATCGCCAGGAGCGCGGTGGTGATCGCAAACGCGGCGATGCCCGACCGCGACAGCGTCCACACGATCGAGAGCGCCATCACCGTCAGCGCGCACGCGGCAAACCACAGGCGGTTCGCGTCGTTCGACGACAGCGCCGCGAGGTGCTGGCGCCACGACTGCTGGCGCGTCGGCCCGCGGTGCACCAGGAGCGAGCAGACGTAGCCCGCGGTCAGCGCCGCCGCCATCAGCATCCAGCCGGCGAAGTGGTTGCGGTTCACGAACGGGCCGAAGGCGTTGCCCGGCGTGTTGATCGGCGTCCAGACCCAGTAGATGCGGTTGTTGAAGGTGGCGCGCTGGATGATGCCGAAGAGCGCGATGGCGAGGCCGAGGCCGGCGACGCGCCGGATCAGCCACTTGACGCGGACGCGCGGCATCATCGCCGTAGCGCCGGCCAGGAAGACGCCGAGCGCGGCGAACATGGCGAGCCCCTGGAGCGTCGCGGCCGGAGCGATCGAGATCGGGTGGCTGCCGCCGGTGCCGGTGGCCTGCGCCGCTGCGTACCGGAGGTCGTACTGGCGCGCGACCGCGTCGGTCGCCGGGCTGACGCGCGCCAGCCATGCCGCGGGCAGCGGAATCAGCTGCAGCAGCACGACCGCCGCGATCGCGGCCATCGCCACGACCACCCCTTGTACCGGCGCGCGATGACGCCGCCGCGCCGTCGTCCAGCCGTAAACGCCAATCGCCGCCGCCGCGACGAGCAGCGGCGTATAGGCCCAGGCGTAGACGGCGCCGAAGAGCACGACGCCCCACGCAACCGGCAGCCACAGGAGCCGCGCCGGCCATGTCGACGGTTTTGTACGCGGCGCCGCACCGCTCGCGTTCACCGAGGCAGACGCCGTGCGGCGACCCGATGCAGCCGACGGCATCATCCGCGCGACCGCGACCCGGCGGTCGTCGGGGCAACCGTGCCGGCTGGCGAGGTTCGCACGAGACGCGCCAGCGTGTCGGAAAGGTAGCCGAGCGTGCGCATCCGCTCCCAATGCTCGCTGGCATAGGCGCGCCCGGCCGCGCTCATCGCGGCGCGGCGCGCGGGATCGGCGCGCAAGGTCTCGATGGCCGAGGCCAGCGCAGCGCCGTCCTCGGGCGTCACGATCATGCCGGCGCCGGCCTCGGCGACGACGTTGGCGACGGCGCTGCCGCCCGTGACCGACGCGACGACCGGCTTGCCGGCCGACAGCAGCGTCAACACCTTCGACGGGAACACCACGTCCGCGACCGTCCGCTGCTGCGTCACCAGCGTCACGTCCGCGGCTGCGAGCAGCTGCAGGAAGCGCTCGTGTTCGAGCAGCGGCATGATGCGCACGTTGTCGAGGCCGAGATCGCGCGCGCGCGCCTCGAGGTGCGGGCGCATCGCGCCGTCGCCGACCAGCAGGTAGACGATCCCCGGGTTCGACCGCGTCTGCTCCGCCGCGTCGAGCACGACGTCGAGCCCCTGCTTGACGCCCATGTTGCCGGCGTGGAGCACGAGGAAGGCATCGCCAAGCCCCAGCTCGCGCCGAATCGCGCCCGCCCGGCCGGCGTCGAGCGTGAAGAGGCGCGGGTCGGACCAGTCGGCGAAGAGCAGCACCTTCTCCGGCGGAATACCCTTGGCGACGATGCGCGCGCGCATCGGCTCGGTCAGCGTCGAGACAATCGCCGCGTGCCGGTAGGCGAGCCGCTCGACCGCGTAGAGCAGGCGCGCGAAGAGCCCCGGCTTCACCATCCCGAGATCGAGCGCCGTGTCAGGTTGCAGGTCGGCAACGTGGAAGACATATGGCACGCGCCACAGCCGGCTGAGGATGACGGCGGCGATGGCCAGGCCGAGCGGCGGCGAGACCACGAACAGCAGATCCGGGCGGCGGCAGAACAGGCTGCGCACGAACGACGAGGCGATGAACGACGCCTCGTGCAGGACGCGGCGAATCGGGTTGACCGCGGCCGGCACATACAGCGGGCAGCGCAGGATCGTGACGCCCGCCCGCTTCTCGCGCCTGAACTTCAGCCCGCGATATTCATCCGGCACACGCCACTGCGGGTAGTACGGCACCGCCGTGCACATCGTCACCTCGTGACCGACCGCGGCCAGGTGCTCGGCGCGGCCGATGCTGAAGACGGCGATGCCGGTCATCTCGGGCCAGTAGTTGATGCCGATGATGTGGATGCGCATTACGGCCGCCCGAGGCGCTGCTTGCGCAGCTCGAACGTCTTGGTGACGCTCAGGAACTCGTACATCGCATGCAGCCGGGCGAAGTAGTAGCCCTCGCGGCCGTCGAGGAAGCCGCGCTGCCAGACATACAGATAGAGAAAGCGCAGCAGCGGCCGGAACGGCAGGTGGCGGGTCCAGGCCTTCATCCGCGCGCGCGGCGATTGCGGCCGGTGGCCGTTGCCCATCGCCGCTTCCAGGGTGACGTGCGCCTCCCAGTTCGAGTAGCGATTGTGCTTCTCGACGAAGTTGGTGATGGTCGGAAAGGCGTAGTGATCGAGCTCGGTCCGCATCCGGCCGGTCTCGCCCTTGACGACGACGTGCTCGTGCACCTCGACGTCGCCGCTCTCGGTCTCCTCGCTGGTCAACTGCTCGAAGCGCCCGAAGCGATGCTGGAACAGGCGCAGGTTCCAGTTCGGGTAGTACGAATGGCGCAGCCACCGCCCCATGAACAAGAATCGGCGGTTGATCCAGTAGCCGCGCACCCCGTTCGGATCGCCGCTCACCAGCCGGCGGATCTCGTCGTCGGCGCCGGCCGGCATCACTTCATCGGCGTCGAGCAGCAGCACCCACTCGTTGCGGAACGGCAGGTTCTCGAGCGCCCAGTTCTTCTTCTTCGGCCAGGGCCCCTGCTTCTTGAACTGCACGACGCGCGCGCCGTGCCGCTCGGCCACCTCCACCGTGTCGTCGTCGCTGTTCGAGTCGACGACGACGATTTCGTCGGCCCAGCGCACCGACTCGAGGCAGCGCGCGAGCTGATGCCCTTCGTTTTTAACAGGTACAATGACCGATACTGGAACGGCGTTTGGTTCGTTCACGGCGTTGGCTGACCCACAAACTGATTGCGATGTGACCTCAGCCCCGGAATGGCTGACCCAAGTCCACCGACCATTGCAAACCGCAGCTTCTCACGTGAGAAGGGCGTCCGACCTGATTGCTCGCTCGTAACACGTAAATGACCACACCACCGCGCCAACTCAACCGCTTGGCGCGTGCCTTCGTCATCGTCGCCGCGATTGTCTTTGTAATCCGCGGTCCGATGCGAGGCGTCAATGGTGGTTTTGATTTTGCGGCCCCCTATGCAGCGACCATCGCATGGATTCGAGGCGAGGATCCCTATGATATGGCCGTCGTGCTTTCCATTCTGGCTGACGCCGGCCGCGAGCGCGATGAGGCTGGCCGACCGATTTCGACGCGCTCGGCTTATCCGCCGTCGACTTTTGTCGTTCTCTCGCCGCTATCGGCTCTGTCATGGAACTCGGCGCGGCTGGCATGGCTTGCCACCCTGATCGCGCTGTTCGCTCTACACGTCGTGGCGCTCCTGCGCCTGTGCGATCTGCGGCCGCTTGACACCAAAGGGCTTGCCTTGATCGGGGCCGTGCTCGCTCTCGCGCCTTACCATACGGGCATCACGCTCGGCCAACTGTCCATCGCCAGCATCGAGTTGACGATCGTTGCCGTCGCGTTTGTCGATCGAAACCTGAGAACCTGCGCCGCCCTGACGCTGGCGTTGGCCCTCTCCATAAAACCACAACTAGCAGCACCGTTCGCGATCCACTTCTTCATCAGGCAACAGCGGAAAGTGGCGATATTGGCCGTCGGCATTTCGGGACTAATCTTAGCCGCGGCCGCCGGATGGCTATGGTGGAATCGGCTATCGTGGATTACGCCCCTGCGAGAAAACATCGCTGCCGAATTCGGTCGCACCATCGACCCTGCAGGACCACTGAGCGTTCAAATGATCGACCTGCGACCATTGCTCGTCGCTGTGATTCCAACGCCCAACGCCGGCGTCATCGGCAGCGCATTCGTTTTCGTCGCCGCGACAGCGCTCTACTGGCGTAATCGTCACCTCGCCGACGAGCTTTGGTTGCTGTCGTGGATCAGCGTTCTGACGCTGTTATTCGGTTATCACCGCTTTTACGATGCAGCGCTGCTTTGCCTGCCCCTCGGCTGGGCAATCCACCATGCCTCAGAACACGCGACCAATCGATGGCCCGCGGCAGGCGTCATTGCCTGCACCAGTGTTTTCCTGCTGCCGGGAGCGGTGATGTTGGACCGCGTTTCACAGTCGCGCGAATTTTTCTGGAACGCGATCATTCTTCGACACCAGATCTGGGCGTTACTAGCTCTGTTGACGTTTCTGTTCGTCGCGCGCCCGGCACGACAAGCTGTCGTCAGTACCGCTGACTGCTCGAAGGCACAGTAGAGCCTGCCCTGTCGCACAGACGCATGTACGCCTCTGGATAGAAGGACATCGGTACGAGTTCGCCTGCCAGATCCTGACGCGTTCTGGACGACCGCCTCCGGTACTCGGTTTCCTGCATCGCCGACGCGGCCTCGAGCGCCGCGGCCAGGCTGTCGACGTCGCGCGGCTCGCAGAGGATCGCGTCGCGGCCGCCGGCCTCCGGCAGGCCGCCATGCCGCGTGATGATGCAGGGCACGCCGGCATGCCGCGCTTCGAGCACCACCAGTCCAAGCCCTTCGTGCGCGTGCGACGGCGCCACCAGCCATTTCGCAGACGCGATCAATTGCGCCTTCGTCGTCTCATCGACGAAGCCGGTGAACCGCACGCCGTGCAGCCCGGCGCGCGCTGCCTGCGCTTCCAGCGTCCCCCGTATCGGGCCGTCGCCAACGATGGTCAACGGCCAGGCGGCGCGATCGAGCGTTGCCTGCTGATACGCGTCGAGCAGCACGTCGGCGCCCTTGCTGTCGACGAGGCGGCCGACGAAAAGAAACCCCCTCTTCGGCCCGGGCGCCGCGGCCGCCTCCTCGAATCGAGAGACGGTCGGCACGCGCGAGCTGCTGGCGCGCGGGCCGTTCGGCTCCCACGTGCTCCAGACCGATCGCGAGTTGTACCAACGCGCCGATGCCGCGCGGGCGCTCGCCTGCCACGACAACCGTCGCGCCCATGGCGTGTCGGGCAGGAAATCGTGAATCGTCAGCGCCAGCGGCTTGCGGAGCGTCGCCGTCATCAGCGCCACGTCCGGCGATGCATTCTGGGCATGGACGACGTCGGCCCATGCAATGGCCGACCACAGCTCGCGGCTGGCGCGGTCGCAGAACTGCACGTTGCCCGCTGCCTCGCAGTAGGCCTCCAGCGCCGGCTGCAGCGTGAAGTCGGCGGTGCGCTTGAAGCAGATGCGAACTTCGAACCGCGGATCGCGCCCGACCGCCTCGGCGACGGCGAAGACGAACGCCTCGACGCCCCCGTATGCCCCGAAGCACGGTGACAGCAGCAGCACGCGCACGCGATCACCGTTTCGCATAGGGCTTGATCGGGCGGCACGGCACGCCGGCGCAGACGGTCCATGCCGGCATGTCGCGCGTCACCACGCTGCCGGCGCCGACGACGCAGCCTTCGCCGAGCGTCACACCCATGTGGACGATCGCGCGCGCCGCCACCCAGGCACGTGCCCCGACGACGATCGGCGCGGCGACCAGCGGGAAATCCCAAGACCTGTAGTCGTGGCTCGCCCCGCACAGGTAGGCGCCCTGCGAGATCACCGCGTACTCGCCGATCTCGATGCGGTCGGCGTTGTAGATGTCGGCGCCGTCGGCGATCGCCGCCTCGCGGCCGAGGACGAGATTCCACGGCGCCCAGATCTTCGCGCCGGCGTAGACGTGCGCGCCGGCGCCGACGCGCGCGCCGAACAACTGCAGGAGCAGCCGCCGCCAGCCATGACAGAAGCGCGGCGTCGGCCGGAACAGCACCAGCCAGACGATGCTCCAGAGCTGACGCGCCGCGCGGTTTCCGAACGAGAACTGCGAGCGCGACCCGCGATACACCGGCGGCGGCGAAGTGTCCGTGGTCATGCGATGCCCTGCAGCGTCTCCGCCAGCTGCACCGATGTGTTCCGCACGTCGAACCGCGTCAGGAAGCAGCGGACGGCGTTGGCGCGCATCACCGACCGCGCGCCATCGTCGAGTGCGACCCAGCGATCGAGCAGCGCCCGGGCGCCGGGATCGTCGTCGTTTTCGACGAGGCCCGCGTGGTCCTGCTCGATCTCGCGCCAGATGTTCACCTGGTTGGTGAGCAGCACCGGCAGCCCGCAGGCGAGCGCTTCGGCGACGGCGATGCCGAAGTTCTCCTGGTGCGACGTCAAGGCGAAGACGTCGGCGGCGCGGAACGCGCTCCATTTCACGTCGCCGGTCAGCAGCCCCGTCCAGGTGACCGAACCTTTCGGGCAGGTCCTGTCGATCAGCTTGTCGAGCGAGCGGCGGTAGGACGGGTTCGAGTCGGGTCCCGCAAACACCAGGTGCCACGATCGCTCGGCTCCCGGCGTGTCGCGGAGCAGCGATCCGAAGGCGCGAATCAGCAGCTCGCATCCTTTCTTCTCGTGGATGCGGCCGAAGAACAGGATGATGCGCTTGTTGCCGACCGCTGGAAACGCATTCCGGAACCGCTCGGCCGCCGTCCCGTCGTCCGGGGGCGGCGCCGCGGTGCCGTAATTGATGACCACCTCGTTGCAGCGGTACAGCCAGAACGACCGGCGCGCGAGCCGCCGCTCCTCTTCGGCCGTGAACAGCACCGCGTTCGCGTCGCGCAGGACGCGGTACTCGGCCCACGGCCAGTAGAGCCACTTCTTCAGATGCTTCAGCGGGTAGCGATGCTTGAACCAGGGGTCGAGCATGCCGTGCGTGAAGACGACATACGGCGTCTTCGTGCCGCGCAATGCCCGCCACACGCCAAAACTGCTGTACTGCCAGACGCCGTTGACGATGACGAGGTTGTAGCCCTCGGCGTTGTCCTTCAACCACGGCACGAGACGCGGCGTATACCTGTAATTCAGGAGAGCCGGTCCGAGCGCGTAGAACGGCAGCGGGAAATCCTTCAACCACTGCGATGCGGGATCGTCCAGCGTCAGGATCTCGACATCGGTCCCCTGCCGCCGGTACTCCACCCCGAGGCGCGTGACCGCTTCGATCGGTCCGCCGCCGGCGGGATTGAGCGTCGGGATGACGTGCAGGATTCGCATCGCGGCGGCAGATCAGGCGGCGCGGCGCCGGCGTTCGACCGCATCGCGGTAGATCGCGAGGTACGCCCGGGCCATCGCTCGACTGTTGAATCGGAGGGCTCGCGAGAGGCCGTCGGTGACACGTGCGTCGCGCTCAGCCGCGGGTTCACGCAGCACCTGCTCGACGACCGCCGCGGCGTCGCGGGGACTGGTGGGATCGATGTAGGCGGCGGCCGTGCCGCCAACCTCGGACATCGGCAGGCGGTTGCTGGTGACGACGCGGCAGCCGCACGCCATCGCCTCGACGACCGGCCAGCCGAAGCCCTCGACGAGCGACGGGAAGAGCAGCAGCGCGGCGCGCGAATATGCCGCTGCGAGCGCCTCGTCGCCAATCGCCGGGACGGCGATGACCTTTCCCCGCAGCGCGTGGGCGTCGATCGCCGCGGTCAGCTCCGCGGTGAGCGGCTTGCCGACGACCAGGAGCGGCGGCGCGGCCGGCATGCGCGCCACCAGCGCGGCGTACGAGTCGATCAGGCCGCCCCGGTTCTTGTACCACTGGTTGCCGCCGACATGGAGCAGGTACGGCATCGAGATCACGCGGCGCCAGGTTTCGTCGTCGGCGTTGTCTGGTTGAACGGCGCCGAGCCGTTTCAGCGCTTCGTCGGCGTCGACGCGCGTGAACACCGGCGAGACGCCAGGGTGGATGACGGCGTAGTCGCCCGGACCGACGATGCGCTGGACGTCGCGGCGCGTGGCGTCGGAATCGCAGACGATGCGCTCGGCCTGCTGCAGGCCGCGCCGGACCATCGCCTGGAGCCGGCGCCCGGTCCAACGCGTCGGCGCCGAGGGGAACTCGCCGAGGGCGCTCCGGACGGCGATGAGATCGTGGCAGGTCACGACGTGCGGGATCTGGCGAAGCGATCGGACGTAGATGGCGTTCGAGTGATCGCAGACGTGCACGACGGTCGGCGTGCCGCCGCTCGCTTCCGCGTCGTGGCGCAGGCGCGGCGGATACAGCACGAACTTGTCGATGTAGCCGAGGAACTTGCCGAAGCCGGTGGGCGCGCCGCCGCCGACGCGCTCGGCGGGATGCCACGTCTGCACGTCGACGCCCTCGGCGCTCAGCTCCGAGGCGAGCATGCCGGCGAAGCGCAGCATGCTGCGCTGCTCGTCGCCGGCGTAGTTCGAGACAAGGACGACGCGGAGCGAGCGATCCGCCTGGGTCATCGGGCCAGACTCGCCGC
>Ga0111538_10013850_pt1 | contig 10631 bp, 8 predicted proteins | sample SoiMethybrSBSTD1_FD_79669 | JGI IMG/M metagenome (GOLD analysis project Ga0111538, IMG submission 79669) | Bulk soil microbial communities from a Populus tree surrounding site in Tennessee, USA - Soil MetaG P. TD hybrid SBSTD1 (version 2)... | ecosystem: Environmental > Terrestrial > Soil > Tree... | reverse complement strand
GACCAGGAGCTGGCCGGCCTGGAGGAAAGCCTGCGCGCCTCGTTCAGCCGCGAGAACGCGGTGCGCTACCGCGCGCTCGTCCGGCGTTCGGAAGACCGGGAGCGTGGGCTCCGGTTCCTCCGCTCCCTCCTCGCGGCGAGCCCCGCCAGCGCCGCCGCGCGCGTCCAGCTCGCGCTCGCGCTCATGGACCGTACGCCCGACCCGGAGCTCGGGAGCGTGCGAAAGGGCTTGCTCGCAAGCGAGGCCCTGAAGCTCCTCGAGGAGGTCGCGGGTGCCCACGGCGACTCGTGGTCGATCCACTACGCGATCGGTCTCATCCACCTCGACTGGTTCACGAAGCTCGAGCACCTGCCCTTCGCGATCGCATCCTTCGAGAAGTGCCTCGCCCTGATCCGCGGTCGCGAGCGGGAGAGCCCTCATCACGTGCTCGTCTACCGCGCGCTCGGCGATGCCATCGTGAAGGGGGGAAACTTCGCCGCGGGAAGGAAGCTCTGGAAGGACGGAGAGACCTGGTTCCCGGACGACCGGGGCCTCGAGAAGAGGCTCGATCTCACCGCGCTCATGGTCAACCGCTGGATCGAGGACTTGAGATCGTGGAAGACCCCGCAGGACACGAAGCTCCTCTCGGACATCCTGGGGGACCTCGGAGACCTCCCCTCTGGGTCGGGAGCGAGCACCGTGAGGTCCGGTTGAGCTCCCGCGCAGCCCTCGTACCCCCCCCGCCGCGCCGTCGGCCCTCCCTCCTGCGCGGAGCGCTCGCCCGTGTCGTGCTCCGGAAGCTCCTCGGTCCGCGGTGGACGCGGGAGCGCGAGGTCGAGACGGAGCGGTTCGGGATCCGGGTCGAGGACCCCGTGAAGCTCGAGCGGATCCGGATCATCCTCGGCGCCTTCTTCTCGGGCTTCGAGCTGTCGCTCGAGGGGACCGGCTCTCCCGAGGAGGCGGCCGCGCGCCTCGATCCGCTCCGGAGGCCCTTCTTCGTCGAGGGCTCGGCGATGGGCATCGTCCCCGGCGCGTGGACGGCCCTCCGGAGCGGACAGCGGGCTCTCCGGAGCTTCGTCGAGGGCCTCTCGCCCGGCGATCCGCACGTCATCCTGAAGCACATCGGCATCGGCTTCTGGACCGGCTTCGGGCCCTCGGGTCCGGGGCGGGCGCTCGAGCGCGCCGCGAGGATGGTCGATCCCGCGTACCGCCTCCTCCTCCACGACGGCCTGGGGTTCAAGACGGGGTTCTTCGACCTGCCCCGCGCGTTCGAGGGCTGGGGGAGGACCGTCCCCGCCGCGGCGGAGCTCGAGCGGAGCCGCGCGATACGGCGGCTGCGGAAGCTCGAGGGCGCCGCGAGGGCGTCCGCGATGAGCGGCCTCGGCCGGAGCCTCTGGTTCTTCGCCATGGATGGACCGGGTCCCGCGCTCGAGACGGCGCGCGCCCTCGGACCCGATGCCGGGTGGGTGCTGGGCGGGATCGGTCTCGCCGCCGCGTACACGTTCCCCGATGACCTCGCGGTCGCGTACGGCGCCGCGGATCTCGTGGCGGAGCCCGATCGCGCGCACTTCCGAAAGGGGATCCGGATCGCGCTCTACGCGCGCGCCGAGAACGACCCGGGCGCACTGGAGGCGTGGATGGCCTCCCTGCCCCGGTCCCTCCGCGAGCTCGCGGAGTCGGATCTCGAGGTCGCGCTCGCCGCGGGATCGCGGACGCGGGGCCGCGCCGACTTCGTGCCCGCCTTCCACGAGGGATGTCTGGGGCCGGCGGTAGGGAGGTCTCGGTGACGTTCGCGATCACGGCGATGGGTGTCGTCTTCCCCGGCGGGAAGGGCGAGGGCGCCCTGCTCGAACTCCTCCGTTCGGGCGCTTCCAGGATCGCTCCGGCGGCCTCGGACCCGCGGATCGCCGCCGCGGAGATCGCCACGGGGCTCAAGGACCTCGTGCGGCGAAAGGGGCTTGCATCGCTCTCTCGAGGGGCGCTTCTCGCTGCCGCGGGGATCGAGGACCTACTCGGCTCGATCCCGGGAGCCGTCCTCGATGAGCCCCCCGGCTCCTGTGCGCTCGTCTCGGGAACGGCCTACGGCCACCTCGCGAGCAAGGCGGAGTTCCACGCGGCCGCCCGGCGGGATGGGACGAGGCTCGTGAGCCCGATCGTCTTCCCGAACACCCTCATCAACTCGCTCGCGGGCCATGCCGCGATCCTCTTCGGACTCCGCGGGCCCAATTCGACCGTGACCTCGGGGAGACGCTCGGGTCTCGAGGCGGTTCTTCGCGCCGGAACCCTCCTTCGGGCCGGCCGCGCGAGCCGGGCGCTCGCGATCGGCTCGGACGAGGTATCGCCGGCTCTCCTGCGCGGCCTGGCCGCCGCCGCCGGAGCGAACGGCGTCCTTCCCCCCGGAGAGGCCGCCGCGGCCGTCCTCATCGAGCGCCCGGAGGACGCCTCGCGGTCGGGAAGGAGAACGCGAGCGCTCCTCTCCGGCACCGGCGAATCGAGCGCCGTCGGCCGCGGGCTCGCCGACGCGGTGGAGGAGGCCATGCGGGCCGCGCTCGACGAGGCGCGCCTCGAGCCGCGCGGGGTGTCGTGGGTTTCCATCGGGACGGGGGCCGGCGAGGCCCTGGATGCGGCGGAGCTCGAGGCCGTGGAGAGGGTCTTCGGCCGCGCGACGCCCCTCCATGCCCCGAAGGCCGTCTTCGGAGAGGGCTTCGGATCCTCGGGCGCCATTGCCGTGGTGTCGGCGGTCGTCGCGGGGCTGGGGGCCTCGATGGTGCCGGCGACGCCGCCGTCACCTGGGGGCCGGATCCCGGGCGGCTTCGGGTTCTCGGAGTCGCCCCGCCCGGCCTCGCCGGGCCCCATCCTGGTCTCGACCGTCGAGGAGACCGGGGCCACGTGCCTGGTCCTGGGGCGTTAGCCTCCTCTTCCCTCAGGCTCCCGCTCTCCCGTCCCGCTCCCGTCTTTTCCGGCCCAGCGGAGCGGCCTTCCCCGTGCCGTCGGCGGTTTCCCTGCCCGGGCTCCGCTCCCATCCGCGGTACGCGCTCGATAACCCTTGCCCTGTCCTTGATGTCAGGAAACCTGTCACCTGTCACTTCGGGTTGTCACATTTGTAATTCTCTCGGCATTTTTCAACGACTTAGGGAAGCGAGGTGCGCGTTATTTCCTGGCATGTCCATTGCTTATTCTCGGTTGAGACCCAAAACCCTAACCCAATCCCACCCCAATAGATCCTCGAACCCAAAGAGGACCCCCCTTACCCGAGGGCGCCGGTGGAAGGTGAACCAGGCCTTCCACTCGCGCCCTCCGGCCATTCAATGGGGACAACATCGCCGCTGGATGGATCGGAGCTTTCGATCGATGGGGCCCTCGAGTGCGGGCGGGGCGAATAGTATCGCGCGTGCGCGCCCTCGTCGCAAAGGCACGCGAGTACCGTCATCCTCGCGTTCGTGATCGCGGGTTGCGCCCGCGAGAGCCAGGGCCCGCCATCACGATGACGGCTTCGCATCCTCGGTGAGCAGACTCTCGACGAGCTTCTTCGGGAAGAAGGCCGGGTGCCCTCGCCAACGCACGACCCCCTTGCGGTCGATGACGACTCCCGCCGGCAGCGAGACCACACGGTAGGAGTTCCAGGACGCGAACGTCCGGTCGAGCGCCACGTCGAGGTAGGGGATCTTCTCGCGCTCGAGGTAGACCTCGACGGCGACCGTGTTCTTCGGGTCATCCGGGTTCGCGACGCCGAGGAAGACCACCCCCTTGGCCGCGAGCTCCTGGATGACGGATCGCAGGTGGGGAACCTCCTGGGCGCAGTTCTCGCACCAGGTCGCGAAGAAGATGAGGACGCGGACCTCGCCGTCGAACGTGGAAAGGCCGTCCTTCGCGATGCCCCGGATCCACTGGTCGGAGGAGATGGGCTTCGCGCGCTGCCCGAAGACGCGGAGCTCGTCCGCGTACCTCCGCGCCTTCTTCACCTCGACTTCCTTGTCGGGGTGGGTCGCGATCAATGTCTCGAACGTGGTCTTGGCCGACGCGGCATCGCCCAGGGATGCCTCGCAGATCCCGACCCGCAGGAGCGCCTGGTGGTTGTAGGCGTAACCTGGATAGCGGCGCATCAGGCCGAGGTAGGCGGACTTCGCTTCCTCGAGCCGCCCAGCCATGAGGAAGGATGACCCGCGCAGGAAGGCCGCATCCGGCGACTTCGCCAGGTCGGGGTACTTCGCGAGTCCCTCGTCCAGGATGCGTGTCGCCTCGATGAACTCGTTCTCGATGGGGACGTTGCCCTCGATCCGGCCGTACTGCGCGTCCTGCGCCTTCCGGAAGTGCGCCTCTCCCATCTTCAGGTAGATGTCCATGGCCGTTTCGGGCGGCGGCGAGAGGGCGAGGGCCTCCCGCAGAAGCGCGAGGGCCTCGTCGTAGCGCCGCGTCTTCCGGAGGGTCATCGATGCCTCGATCTTCTCCTCGGCGGGCGTCCTCGGGACGGCCGGCGCCGTCGCCGCGGCGGGGCCTGCGGCGCCGGGCGTTGCAGCGCCGGGAGCGGCGGCGCTCGCATCCGCTCCGGGCTCGGCCTCCCCGTGCGCCTGGGGCGAAGGCGCGCTCCCCGTCGCCGGCGGAGGCGGCTTCGGGGTCGGTGCCTGGGCGGCGGGCTCGGGCGTCTTCTCGGGGGCCGGCGCTGCGGAGTCGCGGTTCTCGGTGGCGGCGCACGATGCCAGGTGGAGGGCGAGCGGGATGGCGAGCGACAGCGTGATGAAGGCGCCTCTCATTCGAAGCGGGATCTCCGGACGGTCCCTCGGCTCACGAGCCCGCGAGCGCCTCGACGTGAGCGGCCGCGGAGTCTGCGAGGGCCCTCAAGTGATACCCGCCTTCGAGCGCGGAGACTACTTTTCCCGCCCCGACCCGCGAAATCACCGCGCGCGTGAGCGCGGCGAAGTCCGCCGCCTCGAGGGTGAGGCCGCCGAGGGGGTCGAGCGCGTGCGAATCGAAGCCGGCGCTGATGATCGCGAAGTCCGGGCGGAAGGCCTTCGCGATGTCGTCCAGGTCCCGCTCGAAGACCTCCCGGTAGCGGGCGGCGGGAAACCCGTGGGGGAGGGGGCGGTTGAGCGTCGTCCCCTCGCCGGTTTCCCTCCCACGCTCGTGATCGAGCCCGGTCCCCGGATAGTGAGGGTGGAGGTGGAGCGAGTAGTAGAAGACCGTGGGGTCCTCGTAGAAGACGTCCTGGGTCCCATTCCCGTGGTGGACGTCCCAGTCGATGACGAGGACTCTTTCCTTCCCCTCGGCCTGGACCGCGCGCGCGGCGATGGCGACGTTCGAGAGGAAGCAGAAGCCCATGGCCCGGTCCGGAGTCGCATGGTGTCCCGGCGGACGGACGAGCGCGAACGCCGCCGAGCACTCCGTGTCGCCGCGAGCGCGGTCGACGGCGGCCGCGACGACCGCCCCCGCCGCGAGGAACGCGGCGCGGCTCGTCGCCGGCGAATGCACCGTGTCGGGATCGAGGGCTCCGCTCTTCCCGCCGATGGCGCGGATGAGGGCCAGGTGCTCCGGCGTGTGGACGCGGAGGATCAGCGCATCGCTCGCGGGCGGGGCGCTTCGCCACGAGAGCCGCCCGGCGACCGGCGATCCCTCGAGCGCCGTCCGGATCGCCCCGAGCCGCTGGGGGCGCTCGGGGTGGCCCCTTCCGGTGTCGTGCTCCTCGAATGCCGCATCGGTGTAGATGGCCACGCGCGTCATGGTGCGACCCTCTCGAAGATGGCGGCCGCGTTGAACCCCGCGAATCCGTTCGCGACCTTGAGGACTCGCGAGAGGCGTCCGCTCGAGGGGCGCGAGGACGGAACGAGGTCGAGCTTCGGGTCCTCCGCGCGGAAGCCGGCGGTGCCCGGCAGCGTGTCCTTCCCGAGTCCGAGGAGGAGCGCCGCGGTCTCGAGGAGGGCGCTCGCTCCCAGGGCATGCCCGAAGTGGCCCTTGAGGGATGTCACGGCGGGGCGCACCGGGCGTTTGCCGAATACGGCCGTGATGCCCTTCGCCTCGTAGGCATCGCTCAGGGCCGTGCCGGCCCCGTGCGCGACCACCGCGTCGATGGATCCCGGCTCGATGCCCGCGCGAGCGCAGGCCTCCCGGATGACGTCCTCGTGCCAGGGCCGCGAGAAGTCGGGGATGGTCACCTTCCAGCCTTCCTGGTTGAAGCCCCCTCCCAGGTACTCTCCGTGCGCGCGCGCGTCGCGCGAGAGGGCTGCCTCGAGAGGCTCCACGACGAGGGCCGCGGCCGCCTCGGCGAGGACCAGGCCGGAGCGGTCCCTGTCGAACGGCCGGAGCCATCCATCCCTGGACGCGAGTCCCGCCCCCGCGAACCAGAGGTGCTTCCCGGGGAAGAGCGGAGACTCCGCCGCGATGACGACCACGACGCGCGCCTTCCCCGACTCGATGAGCTCCGCCGCCGTGTCGAGCGCGTACAGTCCCGAGGCGCAGGCGTTGTTGACGAAGAGGGTCGGCCCGTGGATTCCGAACGCCTTCGCGAGGACGTGGAGGTGGATAAAGGACTGGCTCGCGTAGACCGGCTCGTGGAGCCCCTCGTAGAAGGACCGGAGGACTTCCTGCGGGGGACCGCCGAAGTCCGCGGGGGAAGCGCTGCCGAGGCGGCTCCAGAGGGCGCGCAGGAGCCGCTCCATGCCCGGGGCTTCCCACGTCATGACGAGCCCCACGTCGCTCCCGGCCCCCTCGATCCGCGCATCCTCGAATGCGAGCGCGGCGGCCGCGGCCGCGAGCCGGAGCTCGGGGTCGTCGGGCAGGTCGGCGAGCCCACGCCGCGCGAGGACGGCGGCGACGCGCTCCCGGGAGGGCCTGCGGAGCGGGAAGGGAGGGGACGGGATCCCCTCGCGCGAGGGGTCGTGGAGCGGCGCGGGGCCTTCGGGAGCCTCGAGGAGCCCCCCCCAGAACTCCTCGTTTCCGACCCCGCTCGATGCGATCGGGCCGATCCCGGTGATGACCGGCCGGGTCGAGAGCCTCCGGCGCCGCTCTCCTCGGCCGGCTTCCGCCATCATGCCGCCGCGAGGGCGACGCAGGCGTTGTTGCCCCCGAACGCGTAGGAGTTGTTGAGGACGATGCGCGCGCGGACGGATCGCGGCTCGTTGGGGATGACGTCGAGCTCGCAGGCCGGGTCCAGGTTCCGGTGGTTCCACGTGGGGGGGAGGACGCCCGCCTCGAGGGCGAGCACGCACGCGATGGCCTCGACCGCGCTCGCGGCGCCCATCATGTGACCCGTGAGCGCCTTGATGGAGCTCACGGGGAGGGAGGGCGCCCGGTCGCCGAAGACCTTCCGGATGGCGAGCGCCTCGATCCTGTCGTTCTGGACGGTGCCCGTGCCGTGGCAGGAGACGTAATCGACGGCGCCGGGCGGCCGGCCCGCATCCGCGAGAGCGTTCCGCATGCAGGCAGCGGCCCCTTCGCCCTCGGGATGCGGCCCCGTGATGTGGTGCGCATCGCAGCTCAGACCGTAGCCGAGGATGCGCGCGAGGATGCGCGCCCCGCGGCGGAGAGCGGAGTCCTCCGACTCGAGGAGGAGGACGCCCGCGCCCTCGCCGAGGAGGAGGCCCTGGCGGTCGCGGTCGAAGGGGCGGCACACGTCCGGGGAGAGAGCGTTCAGGCGGCTGAAGCCCGCGAAGGCGGACTCGCTGAAGGCCTCGGAGCCGCCGGCGAGCGCGGCATCGATCCTGCCCTCGCGGATGAGATCGAGGGCGAGGCCCACGGCGTAGTTGCCCGCGGAGCAGGCTGCGGGAAGAGAGGCATGGAGGCCGCGGATACCGAGGGTGCGTGCGACACCGGTCGTGATCGAGGAAGGCGTCTTCGCGAGGGCCTCGGGCCACGATTCAGCCGACTCGCCCGTCAGACGATCGAGGAAACAGGGCTCTCCCATGGTCGTCCCCAGGGAGACGCCGAGACGGGAGCCGGCCACTGCGGGGTCCATGCCTGACTGCAGGATCGCCTGGCGCGACGCCTCGATGGCAAGGAGGGTGGCGCGGCCGGACCCGTCCCCTCCACCGTTCGAGGGGAACCCCTTCACCTCGCACCCGACCTGCGTGCGATAGGGGGCCGGGTCGAAGCTCTCCACCCGCGCGGCGCCGGTGCGGCCCTCGAGGAGAGAGGTCCAGAAGGTTCGGGGGTCGTTCCCTATGGGGGTGAGGCAGCCCATGCCGGTGACGACGACCGCGCGGCGGCGATGCCCTTTTTCATCCTCTCTCGCGGCCATGGGCGCTCCATTCTAACGAATCGGGGGGATCGGGGCCCGGAAAGGACCGGGAAACCCGCTGGCCCGGGCCTGTTCGTTCCGGGAGAATCGCGGCATGGGAACGGCGCGGGAAGCCGGCGTGGGACGGAGTGTCCGGGGAAGGTGCGTGGTGGGTGCGGGACTCCTCGCGGTGGCTTGCGCCACGGCCGGGGCCGCGGCCTGGGGCGCCCGGGGCTGGATCGAGGACTCGTGGTGGATGTGGAGGCTCGGGTCAGCGGACCGGTCGAGCCGCATCGAAGCCGCCGAGACGCTTGCCGAGGGAAAGTGCATCAGGGCGGTCTCGCGGATCGTCCATGCCATTGCGGAGGACCCCCTGGAGGACATCGAGGTCAGGACGGTGCGAGTCGTGACGAGGAGGTGCAGCCGGGGCTCTCCTCTGGCGTCCATGAAGGTCGAGCGCACGAGGGCCGCCCCGCTCGCCTTCGCTCTCTGGCGGATGGGGGAGCCTGCTTTTTCCGAGTTGAGACGCTGTGTGGAAGATGAGGCCCTCGATGTCCGGACGCTGGGCATCCTCGCACGACTCCTCGACAGGTCGAAGCCCATGGAGAGGGAGCTTTCCCGGTGAGTCTCACAGCGCCGGCTCGTCTGCCTGACCGTGCAGTGGGTCGCCGCCGTCCTACTCGTCACTATGTCGCGCCACGGCCATGGCAGCTGCGAACGCAGGAAGACCGGCCTTGCCGCTCTCGGGTACTGCCGAGAATACTATGCCGACGAGACCAGGATCCGCGGGATCCTCGAGCTAGTTCGGATCAGGAACGAAGGAGCACTACCTCTCCAGTGAGCCCCCACGACGGACCCTCCGTGTCTCTTCCGTGTTCCCGTTCCCGCTCCCCCTCCCGTTTCTCTTCCTCTCCGTCCCAGGCTGCTGCATGATCCGCCGCCTCGCCATCCTCCTCGTGTTCGTGGCCATCCTGGCGGCCCTCGGCTACTTCTTCCGCGAAGCGCTGAAGTTCGAGGACTCCACGCCGGAGCTCGTGCCTCCCGTCGAGCTCCCCCCGCCCGAGCCCACGCCCCCCGCCGAGACGCCTACCGCCCCTGCGGCGCTCGAGGTGCGAGGCCTCGTCCTCGATGCCGCCCTCCAGCCCTCCCCGGGTGTCACGGTGGTCCTCGGCGAGGAGCGGACCACGACCGGCGACGACGGCGCCTTCTCCTTTCCCGCCGCGATCCGCCCCGCGCGGGTCGACGTGAAGCTCGAGAAGGCCCCAGCGGCCTGGACCTGGCCCGGGCTCCTCGCCGGGCTCGCGGAGGCGGTCGGGGACAATCCCGATACCTGGAGCGACAGGGAGAGCTATCTCCTTCCCACGAGTCCTGCCCGCCTGCGCTGGACCATCAATCTCCCGGGGCCGGCCTCCGCTCCGGGCGCCGACTGGATCCGGATCGAAGAGGCGTGCGCGGAGGACTGGGGAACCTCCCTGCGGGTTCGAGTCCGGGGCCGTACGCGGCTCCCCGACGGGGCGCGGATCTCGACCAGCCTCTACTTCGATGGCCAGCGCTTCATGGCCGACGTCGAGCCCGCGGTCGCTCGCGACGGGACCTTCACGGGTTCGGTCTTCTCCGCTCCGGGCGAGCCCTTCTACTCGGGCGCGTACATCGCCGAGGCCACGTACTCGGGCGCGCTCCAGCATCCCTCCGTCTTCGATGCATGGAGCCGGGACCGCCCGGGGGAGGACTGGGCCGCCCTGACCGTCCCGGAGGCGCGCCGGGAGATCCTCGTCGGGGATCCCAGGGAGGCGCGTGAGGAGGACAGGAAGGCCGGGACCTACTACCGGACATCCCTCGACGAGGCCCGGCGCCTCTGGCGCGAGCTCAAGGCGCGCATGGAGGTCGTCCGGAAGCTCGGCAAGGGGCGCGGCGCTGACCTGAAGCCCGGGGTCCCGGGAACGGATCTCCTCGAGCCCGACGGCAAGCTCAGCGTGGCGCGCTGGCGCAGGTTCCTGGATGAGGAGTGGCGCCCCCGCCTCGCGGTCCTCACGAAGACTCACGCCGAGAGAGGACCGGAGAAGTATCCCGAGGCGGCGCGCCTGCTCGAGGCGCTGGTCTCGGCCCTCCTCCAGGCGAGCTATGCGCAGTCCCGGTTCGTGGTCTACCCTTACCTCAACCTCCCCCCCGACGAGCGGGACTTCTACCCGGACGAGGAGGCCGCCGGCGACCTGATCCGTCTCGGGCGGATCATCGAGGGCAGCCTCGAAGGGCTCGAGAGGTACGCGGGGCTGGCGGAGTGAGCCGCTCCCCGGACGCTCAGCGCTTCGGGTCGAGGATGACCTTGAGGGCGTTCTCGGGCGAGGAGTTCGGGAATTCGACCTGGACCAGCCTTCCCTCGCGATCGATCCAGATCCCGCCCTTCAGCTCGTTCCCGCTCGACTGGAAGTCGTAGCGTATCACGGGG
>Ga0111538_10013848_pt1 | contig 10633 bp, 7 predicted proteins | sample SoiMethybrSBSTD1_FD_79669 | JGI IMG/M metagenome (GOLD analysis project Ga0111538, IMG submission 79669) | Bulk soil microbial communities from a Populus tree surrounding site in Tennessee, USA - Soil MetaG P. TD hybrid SBSTD1 (version 2)... | ecosystem: Environmental > Terrestrial > Soil > Tree... | reverse complement strand
GGCGGCGAGCACCTCGGGCGTTACTCCTTCGTTGGTTGCAACCCGCGAGTGGTCATCCGCCAAACTGGCTACGCCGTCGAAGTCTTCGAGAACGGCAAACGCACCGAGCAATCGGTTGCGCGCGGTCCGCTCAAGCCTGCGGAATCCGGAACGGTCCGTGACGGCCTCGAAATCGTGGAACGAATTCTCAAGCGCTATCGCGCTGTGCCGTTCCCCGGCTTGCCGCGGTTCACTGGCGGCGCGGTTGGATTTATCGGCTACGAGTTTATCCACGACGTTGAACCCGTTGTGCCTCGACCGTCCAGGGACGACCTGAAAACGCCCACACTCTATTTTTTCATCGCAGACGAGTTGCTCATTTTCGATCGCGTCTCGCAAACGATCACTGTGCTTGTGAACGCCGTCGTTGATGAAGTCGCGACGCCGGCCGAAGCGTACGAAGATGCCGTGAGCGAAATCGAGCGCCTCGTCTCGTTGCTCGAACAACCCAGCGAGCACCATCCCGTTACGGTCCCGCGCGAAGTCCCGACCATTCCCTTTGAATCGAACGTAGCCAAAGACAAGTTCGTCGCGAACGTTCTCAAGGCCAAGGAGTACATCACTGCGGGTGACATCATCCAGGTCGTCGGCTCGCAACGGTTCTCCACGCCCGTGAAGGCAAGCCCGTTGGACATCTACCGTGCCGCGCGCTCCATTAACCCGTCGCCGTACATGTTTCTTTTGGAACTGGAGGGCTTCGCGCTGGTCGGAGCCTCGCCCGAAATCCACGTCCGTTGCGAAAATCGCAAAGTGGAGATTCGCCCCATCGCCGGAACGCGCCCGCGCGGCAGAACTCCGGAGCAGGATTTGGCCAACGAAAAGGAATTGCTCGCCGACCCCAAGGAACGCGCCGAGCACGTCATGCTCGTGGACCTCGCCCGCAACGACTTGGGCCGCGTCTGCGACTTCGGCACCGTCACGGTCAAGGACCTGATGATCATCGAGCGCTACAGCCACGTTATGCACATCGTCTCCCAGGTCGAGGGCCGCTTGTCGGAAGAGAAGACGGCTTACGATTTAATGCGCGCCACCTTTCCCGCGGGCACGCTAAGCGGCGCGCCAAAGGTCCGCGCAATGCAGATTATTTCCGAACTCGAGCAAACCACCCGCGGGCCCTACGGCGGTTGCGTCGGTTATTTCTCCTTCAACGGCAACCTCGACTGCTGTATCACCATTCGAACGGCGTTGATCAAGGACGGCAAAGCGTACGTCCAGGCCGGCGGCGGCTGGGTCAACGACTCGACTCCCGATGCCGAGTACCAGGAAACCGTGAACAAATCCAAAGCGATGCTCAAGGCCGTCGCGCTCGCGGAAAATTTCCGCGCTGCAGGATGAACGGCGGCCGTCCCCGACTCTTCACCCGCAAAAAGGCGTCGGTGAATGACGCCGTTATAATGTTGCTGTTGCTCGTGTCTGCGCCCGCGCGTGCGCAAAGCACAGATTCGTACACGATCGGTCCTGCGCCCACGTGGCTCATCGCGCCCGCCACGCCGCCGGTGTACGCGCCACGGAGTAAAACCGATACGGGGCAATCGGTGCGTGTGTTCGACCAACAGGTGAACGTCGCCGAGAAGGCGCATTACCGCGCGTACGTTCGCGAGATTCACAACGAATCCGGCGTGCAGGATGGCTCGCGGATCAATATCTCTTTCGATCCGACTTACCAAAAACTCACGATTCACCGCATTGCGATTCGTCGCGGCTCCAACGTTCTCGAACGGCTCGATCGCGAGAAAATCAAAGTCATCCAGCAGGAGCTCGACCTCGAGCGCCACATTTACGACGGCACAGTCTCCGCGTTGCTTTTCCTCGACGACGTGCGCGTGGGCGACCAGATCGAATACGCTTATACGATCCACGGAACCAATCCAATTTTCGGCGAGCACTACGCCACCATGTTTAGCACGCAGTGGAGCATACCGGTCCACTCGCATCGATTTCGGCTTCTCTGGTCAAAGGCGCGCCCACTCGCCCACGCAAGTTATGGAAGGAATCTGCAGCCCGTGATTCGCGACGTCGCGGGCCTGAAGGAATACGTATGGCAGGATTGGAACGTCCCGGCGTTGCTGAACGAAGACGAAGTGCCATCATGGTTCTACGATTATCCCTGGGTGCAACTGAGCGAGTTCGGCCGTTGGGAAGACGTCGCGCGATGGGCTGCGGCATTGTATCCGCGGCCCTCCTCGTTATCGGGAGAGTTGAAAGAAAAGATCGCTGAATGGAAACGGACGGCGCTCTCGCCCGTCGAGCAGGTCACCGCCGCGCTTAATTTCGTGCAGCAGGAAGTGCGCTATCTCGGATTCGAGTTCGGCGCCAATTCGCATCGGCCCAGCGATCCTTCCACGGTCTGTTCGCGGCGATTTGGAGATTGCAAAGACAAGGCTTACCTCTTGTGCGCGATTCTCATCGAGCTTGGCGTCGAAGCAGCCCCGGCGCTCGTCAACACGACTTACCGCGGCAGGATTCGAGAGTGGCTGCCCGCTCCGCAGGCTTTCGATCACGTCGTCACACAGGTCAAAGTGGCCGGGGAGACCTTGTTTCTCGACCCGACGATTTCCCACCAGGGAGGTCCCGTCACGGAACGATATCTTCCGGACTACCAGGCCTGTTTGCTCGTGCAAAGAGAGGCCACGCACTTGACAACGATTCCCGCGCCGCGGCGAGGCCTGCCATTGACAACCATTGACGAACACTTCGTCGTGCGGGCTACCAACCAGCCCGTGAAGTTCACCATCACTACAGTTTACAACGGCGCCGCGGCCGATCGCGTGCGCAGCAGCTTCCAGGAAAGTTCCAGGAGCGAACTGGAGAAAGAATACCTCAACTATTACGGAAAGTATTATCCGCAGATCCAAGCCAGCCGCCCGTTCGAAACGAACGACGATCCCGCGCGCAACATCCTCACCATCAAAGAGTGGTACGACATCCACGGTTTTTGGACGCTGTCGGAAGATCAGCGCACTTACACCGCCGAATTTTATCCGGCATATGTCGATGACCAACTCTACAAACCGACGACACAACTGCGCAGCATGCCCCTCGCGGTCGAACATCCCCGCCGTATCATCCAGCGCACCTCGGTCAGACTTCCGGAGCCCTGGCCGACGGATAAAGGACAGCAAACAATTTCGAGCAAGGCCGCCGTGCTGCGGGAGAAGCACTCTTGCAGGGAGAACAACTTGCTCATGGAATATGAATTCGAGACGAAAACGAATTCCGTCCTCGTGAGCGACGTGCCCGAATATCTCCGGGACATCGATCGCATGGAGAACGCTCTTGGATATTCGCTCACGTGGGACAACGCGTACGCCCCGGGCGGCCAACTAAACTGGTCGATACTCCTCGCGGCCAGCCTGTTTGGCGTGCTCGCGTGCGTGGGCGCCGTCGCCGTTTACCGGGTAAAGATGACCACGCCGCCGGTGCTCCACGAGACGTTGGCCATCGACCGTCAACTGACCGGCATTGGGGGGTGGCTGATTCTCGTCGCCTTTGGCTTGATCGTTGCTCTCGTGCTCATTGCAATTAACTTCGTTTCAACCTGGCCAGCCTACTCAGTGGAATCCTGGACGGCGCTCACAACTCGCGGCAACGAAAGCTACCATTTTTTGTGGGGGCCGTACCTGAGCTGGGGGTTGCTGGCGAACATTGCCATGCTGGTTCTGTTGATGCTCCTGATAGTTCTCTTCTTCCAACGCCGACGCATCTTCCCCCGACTCTACATTGGCTATCTGGTGTTCGCCGCGATCGTAGCCGTGATCGAGGTCATCGCTGTGCAAACCCTTCCCATGGCCGGCACGGAAACAAACCCCGTGCGCGACCTCGTTCGGGTTGCTGTCGCTTGCAGTATTTGGATCCCTTACATGCTCGTGTCGCGTCGCGTCAGAAATACGTTTGTGCGGTAAAACGAGCGGAGAAAAACTGGCGACCCTAACGGGAATCGAACCCGTGCCGCCGCCGTGAAAGGGCGGTGTCCTAACCGCTAGACGATAGGGTCGCGACCAGGGCGCGTGAATATACGCGCCGCATTCGCAATGTCACGTTTTTTCCCGTCAAAGCGGCTTAAATCAGCGCCTCCCTTACGTCGGCGGCTGCTCGCTGAGTGACTTTCAGGCCAAGACCCCATGGTAACCGAGTGCGAAGCGCCGGAACGTTACGGGAGAAAATGAAGTGGGGAGTTTTGGCGCTGGTTCTTGGTTTTTGGACGGCGGGTTGCTCGCAGGAGAAGACGCCCTACACGGTCGTCGACGAAACGAGTAACCCGCCGCGGATCACGCCTTCATTGACCAATCGACCGGTCACGCCCGCGCCACAAGCGCCGAGCACCAACGCTCCTCAGAGCCCAAATCCTTAAAATCATTCAGGAGAAAACTATGGCCAAATCGGTTTTCTGTATTGCCCGCGATGAAGCCCAGGCTTGCCGCATCGTCGATATGCTCAAGAACAATGGCTTCTCGGATAACGATGTCTCGGTGCTGTTGTCGGACCGGCAAGGCACGCGCGATTTCGCGCACGAAAAAAGCACCAAAGCGCCGGAAGGCGCGACGACTGGGGTGACCACGGGCGGCCTTCTGGGCGGGGCGCTCGGCTGGCTGGTGGGCATCGGCGCCCTCGCAATTCCCGGTATCGGCCCATTGATCGCGGCGGGTCCGATTCTGGCGGCACTGAGCGGGGCTGCGATCGGCGCGGCTGCGGGCGGACTGACCGGCGGGCTCATCGGCATGGGCATTCCCGAGTACGAGGCCAAGCGGTACGAAGGCAAAGTGCTCAGCGGCAACATTCTGATCTCGGTTCACGTCGAGAACGGAGACGAAGCGCGGCGCGCCCGGCAGATTTTCGAGCAGCAAAACGCGGAAGACATCGCGGCGGCTGGAGAAGAAGCTGTCGCGGGCTCCAGCGATGCCACGCGTCAGGCGCAGAGCGACTAAGCGCGGCGAAACTCGACAGGTGTGGGCTTCTTCGGCGCTCATTTCGTTTGAGTATTCGTGGAGACGACCTGCGGTCGCACGAGGAAATCGAAGTAACGCGTTTTGTGCAGCGCTACGGTGAGGTCTATGGCCGTCGCGTTGGTGCTCGCGTCGCGCGCAAACGTCCACTCGCGTGGACTCTCGAATGACGCCTCGCCCCTGGCTGGCTTTCCTAAATCATCAACTGCGCTGACGAGCGTCACCCGATAATCGCTGCTTTCGGGAATCACTCGGAAATTGAAGTGGTGGTCTTCCTTGAATGAGTGTTGCCGGCCCTGCCCGAGATAACGCAGCACCACGCCTTCGCTGTTGGTAAACGCGATCGTGTTCGTGACACGGCTGCCGTCCAGAGGCGCGCGGAATGTCCAGAGATCGGAGGAGACAAAATTGGATTGTTGCGAAAATCCCATGCGCAATTTCCAGCCGCTTTCCGCCGGCCAGAGATGGGGCTGCAGTTCGGCGTACGCGAGGCCGCGCTCGAACGAAGTGCTCCGCCGGTCGAAGATCACGTTGCCGGTTGCATCACTCGCCTCGGCAGTAACGATCTCCCATTCCGCTGCGGGCGCGCCATTACGCTCGACGCGGAAGCCCGCGCGCGTGGTCGACACGGTCGGGTTGCGCGCCGGCTTCCATTTGTTCGCGCCGCGCCCGACGCCGGAGACGAGATCGACCAGGGTGACGATCATGTCGCCCTCGCGCGCGGTCACCGGCGGAGGTGGCGCGTCCCAGAGGGGGTATTTGCGAAAGAGAGGATTGCGGATGGTGAACTCTCCCACGTTGGTGGCGTCAGGATAACGTTTGCCCTGCTCGTAAATGCGCAGCGTGAAGGTGCGGTCGCGACGCGGCCAATACTCGTACATCCAGCCTTCGACCGAACTTCCCTGCGGTCCAAGCCGCATCATTGAAAAAAAGCCGGAGACGCCGAGACCGGTGCTGTCGCACAAGACCAGCTGCGGATCGCCGTTGGGCGGACCAGAGCCACGCCGCTCCAACCAAAACACCAACGCGCCGCGGCTGGACAGCATGACCGAGCGCGACGCGTACTTCGTTCGGAGCTTCTTCGGCAAGAGCCCGATCAAGCGCTCCTTGAGATTGCCGCGCAGATACCGGTGTTCCTTGCCGCAAGTGACGGCGCGCAGCGTCATCGTGGTGCCGTCGGAAAACGTCACCGTTTTGTCCAGCGACTCGCCGTTGCCCGAGCGAAGGAGAAGGACGGCCGCGGCGATCAGCGCCGCAGCGACGGCGACCACGAAGACGGCTTTCCGTTTTTTGCGCACGAGGACTCCATCCCCTTACTGGAAATGCGGGTTCATGCCCAATTCATTTGCAACGAAGGTCCAACGGTCCGCGGCTTCTTCGATGATTTTTGTCGTTGGCTTGCCCGCACCGTGGCCGGCTCGGGTTTCGATGCGGATCAATACTGGATTTTTTCCGGCGTGGGCCTTTTGGAGCGTCGCCGCGAATTTGAAGCTGTGCGCGGGAACGACGCGGTCGTCGTGGTCGGCGGTGGTGACGAGCGTGGAAGGGTAACGCGTACCAGGTTTCCAATTGTGCAGCGGCGAGTAGGCGCGGAGCGCCTTGAATTCTTCGGGATTATCCGGTGAACCGTAGTCGCTGGTCCACGCCCAGCCGCGCGTGAATTTGTGGAAGCGCAGCATGTCCATCACGCCGACCGCCGGCAACGCGACGCGAAAGAGTTCGGGCCGCTGCGTCATGCACGCGCCGACGAGCAACCCGCCGTTGCTGCCGCCGCTGATCGCGAGCTTCTCGCTGGAAGTGTATTTGTTGGCGATGAGCCACTCCGCCGCGGCGATAAAATCGTCGAAAACATTTTGCTTTTTCAGTTTTGTGCCGGCCTGGTGCCATTCCTTGCCGTATTCGCCGCCGCCGCGCAGGTTCGGTTGCGCGTACACACCGCCCATCTCGAGCCAGACAAGCGTGCTCACGGAAAAGTTCGGCGTGAGGCTGATGTCGAAGCCGCCGTAGCCGTAAAGGACGGCCGGGTTTTTGCCGTTCGGCTTCAGGCCTTTTTTGTGGACGATGAACATCGGCACGCGCGTGCCGTCTTTGCTGTTGTAGAAGACCTGCTTGGATTCGTAGTCGTCCGGATTGAATTTCACTTTCGGCTCGCGAAAGACGGTGCTCGTGCCGGTGCGCAGATCGTAGCGATAAATCGTGGTCGGGCGCGTGAAGCTCGTGAAGGAGTAGAACGTCTCGGTCTCGTGGCGTTTGCCGCGGAAGCCGCTCACGCTGCCAATGCCCGGCAACTCGACGTCGCGCACGAACTTTCCGGTCGTGTCATAAATCTTCACCTGCGATTGCGCGTCCTTGAGGTATTCCGCGATGATCTGGTTGTTGACCATGCTGACACCCGTGAGGCGATCGCGGCTTTGCGGGACGATCTCGCGCCAATGCTCGCGCGCAGGTTGCTTGATATCGATGGCAATGATGCGGCCGCGCGGCGCATTGAGGTCGGTGCGGAAGTAAAACGTGGTATCGATGTTATCGACGAACGTGTAGTCGGCGTCGAAATCGTCGAGCATCTGGACGACGGGATTGTTCGGGCTTTCGAGGTCCTTGTAGTAAAAGCGATTTCGCGTATCGGTGCCATGCCAGACCATGATCGTGAGATAGCGCCCGTCATCGGTGACATTGCCGAAGAAACCCCATTCCTTCTGGTCGGGGCGATGATAGACGAGCGTGTCCTCGGACTGCGGCGTGCCCAGGGCGTGATAGTAAAGTTTGTGAAAATAGTTTACGCCCTTGAACTTGTTCGTCTCGTCGGGCGCGTCGTAACGGCTGTAAAAGAATCCTTTGCCGTCTTTGGTCCAGGCCGCGCCGGAGGATTTCGCCCATTTGATCTCGTCGCCGCGGTCCTCCCCTGTCTTGATGTCGCGCACTTTCCACTCGTTCCAGTCTGAGCCGGCGGTGGAGGTGGCCCAGGCCAAGAGCGCGCCGTCGTCGGTGACGGAATAGCCGGCGAGGGCAATCGTGCCGTCAGGGGAGAGCTTATTGGGATCGAGGAGGACGCGTGGCTCGCTGTCGAGGGAGGGCAGGGTGTAAAGGACGCTCTGGTTTTGCAGACCGTCGTTCTTCGAATAGAAGTAGCGGCCACCTTCCTTGAATGGCAGGCCGTAACGTTCGTAGTTCCATAGTTCGGTGAGGCGCGCCTTGATCTTTTCGCGGTACGGGATCGCTTCGAGGTAACCGAAGGTCACCTTGTTCTGCTCTTCGACCCATTGTTTGGTGTTGGCCGCGTGATCATCTTCCAGCCATCGATATGGATCGGAGACTTTGGTGCCGTGGTAATCGTCCACGTGTTCGACGGTGGCGGTTTCGGGGTATTTGAGCGGTGCAGCGGCCTGGGGCTGGGAGTCAGGAGTCGTTTCAGGGCGGTCGGAGACGCAGCCGGCGAGGGCGAGTGCGCAAAGATAAAGGGGCCATTTCATGGGAGCAGGGTAACTAGCAAGGTTGCAGGTGAGAAAGTGAGAAAGTGGGAGAGGGTGGGTTGGGAAAATCGGCGGATTGAAAAACGATTTGTTGTAAGTGGTTGGTACAGCGTGGTCGCATCGGTAAAAAATCGGCGCATGCGCCGATTTTGTGTCTGGCGAGGCGGTGTTCGCGGTTGAAGAGAATGGAGCGGAGGCGCTCGTATTCCTCGCTGGCTGCGCGGTGAAAACGAAGGAGGCGGAGGGTGACCATGCGGCCAAGGCGGCTGGCCAGGGTGTCTTCGGCGGCGGTAATGGACCGGTTGAGGCGGGGGAGTTCGCGCTCGGGGGTAAATCCTGTGTCGGCTGCGAAATCTTCCCAGGGACTGCGGCGAAGGCGGGCGATATCGGAGGCGTATTCGGCCTGCCAGCGCTGGAGGGTGGAGCGGGCGACGTTGAGTTGGGCGCTGATGCGGTCCAGGGTTTCGCCGCGAACGCGGAGTTCGACGAAGCGATGTTTTGTGGAAAGGGGATGTTCCATACCAGTTGAGAGTTACGAGTTGAGAGTTCAGAGTTGGGGGAGCCGGCAAATGACGAATGCCGAATGTCGAAATCCGAAAGAATGACGAATGTCGAAACCCCGAAGGATCGCGCACACCGGGTTAAATGAGTTAAATCTGTTAAATGGTTAAATGAGGCGGCTGTTGGACCCGCTCGAGGCAGACTTCTGTTTCCATTCATGGAGGTAGTTTAACATCGGTTTTTTGGCGTTTGGGGTCATTAGGAGAGCGAATGGGACAGGAGTGGACTGGAGCGGACAGGAAGTGACAGGAGCGGACACCAGAGGACATTGTTTCTGCAAAAAATTTGTTGACGGAATTTTGGGGAGAAAAATCAGAGAAGCTTATCAGTAGGAATTCAGAATGGCCTTATCAGACGACTGGCTCTGCCATCACGCGACGAGTGGGGCGTCGGGCCTTCCGTGGCCGGAAGCCTACTTTGGCTTTGTCCTGCGAGGTTCCGATCCCAGACGCAACGCGGACCTTGAGAAAGCGCGCCGCCTGCCGTTTCCTGGCTTCTACGCGTCGGACGTTAATAATCGTGGCGTGATTGTCGGGGGAATAGTAACCGACGGGGCGGCAGGAGCAAAACGGTGATCTATGAACATGGGCGGCTGCGCGAACTTGCCGGGCCAGGTGCCGCTGGGCGACGCGTGGGCGAGCGCGATTAATGACCGCGGTGAGATCATTGGCAGTTCAGAGTATCGACCGGCCATTTGGTTGAACGGGCGCATTCATGACCTCGGTCTTCCGTCCGGTTTCACAAAAGGCGGTGGCACAGCAATTAATGAGCGCGGCGTGGCCGTGGGTTCCTTTAGCAACCCGGAGAAAACTGTCGGATTTATTTATCGGGATGGTTTTGTTCGCTTGCTCCCGCGTCCGCGTGAAGCAAAGGGCTTCGCACCGTTGTGCATCAATAATGCAGGCGATGTGCTCTTTAACTTTTTTCCGCGAACCCAAGACTCCGAGGGCAATTGGTTATACTCGAAGGGCCGCCTGTATGACCTCACGCCGATTGTTGCGCGGGCGACCAGACTGCCGATCGCGAGTTTGACTCTCTTCGACATGAACGATCACGGTCTGATAGTCGGCACCGCTTACTACTGGAACAAAGGAGGGCTGTTGGATGCCCAAGGCATTGTGCTGGTTCCCAAATAGCGGTTGTTCCTTCATTGTTCGGCGAGTGCGGTTGAAAAGTTGAAGGGTTGAAGAAAGGGAATGATGGGAAGAATAGGAGTCATAGCACGCGCAAGCCTCGAAGAACTGCTGGATGACTACGAGGGTATCTGCGCGTCCGCGACTTGAAGACGTGGGACAAAGATTCCAAGGAAGCCCGTTATGTGCGCAATCTGGCGCGCAAGAGGCCGCCAGCGTACGAGCATTATCGAGACTTTGTGGAAACACGCCCGCCAGAGGTGGTGATTGATCAGCAACTCCTTCGGCTCGAAAGAGATTCGCGGCTGGAATACCGGGGCAAGCGCGTCAAGCCCGGAGGCTAAGCCAAATGGGACGAATGGAATGATGGGAAAAATGGAAGTTATGGGAAGAATGGCACGTTTATCCTGAGTAATTCAGTTGGGTTGCCGACAATTCCCTTGCGAAAATCTTGCGGGGGAGTATCTTAGAAGTCATGGGCTGGCAG
>Ga0111538_10013846_pt1 | contig 10633 bp, 6 predicted proteins | sample SoiMethybrSBSTD1_FD_79669 | JGI IMG/M metagenome (GOLD analysis project Ga0111538, IMG submission 79669) | Bulk soil microbial communities from a Populus tree surrounding site in Tennessee, USA - Soil MetaG P. TD hybrid SBSTD1 (version 2)... | ecosystem: Environmental > Terrestrial > Soil > Tree... | reverse complement strand
GGCCGCGCGACGATGGTGGGTTACGTGCAGATCATCTTCGCTGGTGCCTGGGGAGCGATCCTGTTTGGCGAGTCGATTACGGGGTGGACGGTCTTCGGCGCGGCGATCGTGCTCGCAGGAATGCTCTCACTGGTGGTGGTGCACAAGGAGGCGGTGGGGATTGACGAGTAAGTCCAAGTTCAAGTTCGAGTCCAAGTTGACAGAACGAGGTGTCTTGGACTTGAACTCGGACTCGAACTCGAACTTGGCTTAAGGAACGATCCGTCCGCTCCAATTGCGTCCGAGGCGTACAAGAAGGGCTGAGTACATCTCAATCCCATCCCAGAGATTCCCAAGCCTGAGATTCTCGTTCGCGGCGTGCTGGTTGTTGTCGTAGTTCGCGAGCGGGAGCGTGACGACGGGCGCGCCGAGGACTTCGGTGAAGAGGTAACCGGGCCCGCTGCCGCCTAACGTGGGCACGGCGAGCGGCGGAGTGGCGGCACCGTCGGAAAGCGACGCCAGCAGCGCCCTGGCGAAGTCGCCGTCCATGGCCGCGCGCTGGGCCGGATAGCCGGCTTCCCATTCGAGGCGGGCAATTTTCGGATGTTTTGCACGTGTTGCGGAGTCCGGAGCTTCGCGAACGATGTGGTAACCCTGACCGGCAATGTGTCGCTCGACGACTTCGCGAATGTGGTCCGGCCGTTGTACGGGCACCAACCGGATGTCGAACGACGCAAACGCCTCGGTCGAGATGACATTCGCGCCGGTCTCCTGCACACCGCCCACGCGAATCCCGCGAACATTGAGCGCCGGCACCATGATCCGTTCAGCGAGCATTGCGTTGTCGGCTTCGGTGCGCGCGAGACTCAGCGAGGCGCGCAGTGTGGAGTCGACTGGCGGAAGTGCGGCGAGCGCGGCGCGTTCGGCGGCGCTGATGGGACGCACATCGTCGTAGAAGCCGGCGATCTTCACGCGACCATCGTCGTCGCGCATCGACGCGATGAGGTTCGCGATCAATGCGCCGGGATTGGGCGCCCAGTTGCCGTAATGTCCGCTGTGCAGCGGGCGGGTTGGCCCGTACACGGTGAGCTCGAGTCCAACAACGCCGCGCAATCCGAACACGGCCTGCAGGCGACCGCTCTGGTGCACGGGTCCGTCGCAGAAAAGCCAGGCATCCGCCTTGAGGAGGTCGCGGTATTTCTCGAGGATCGCCTGCAGGTGGCCGGAACCCGCTTCTTCCTCCCCCTCGAAAAAGAACTTCACGTTGACTGACGGCGAGAGGCTTGCGGCGCGCATAGCGTCGAGGGCCGTGAGCATCGCGATGATCGAGCCCTTGTCGTCGGACGCGGACCGCGCGTAGATGCGCGACTCACGATCGGTGCGCTGACCGTCGGCAGGGAAGGGAATTTCCTTGCCCCCCTGGTAGAGCGCCTTGTCGCGCAGCACCGGCGTAAACGGCGCGCCCTGCCACTGGCGTGGATCGACGGGCTGGCCGTCGAAGTGCGCGTACAACACAATGGTGCGCGTCGCGCCGGGCGCACGGATCTCGCCGTACACCGACACCGGGGCATCGGGCACCTCGAGGATCTGCGCCGTGGCGCCGCGCTGGCGCAGCATCGTCATCAGGTGATCCGCGTTGCGCCGGATATCCGCGAGGTTCGAGGCCACGTTCGGCATCGAGAGCAGCGTCGAGAACTCGCGCAGGATCTTCGCCTCGTTGGCTTCGCGATGGCGCCTGGCCGCGGCACGGGCGTCGGCACCCGTCTGGGCAATCCCATTTGCCGCCATAATGCAAAGCAGGCTAGCAGAGATGCTGATCGCTCGCTTCATGCTCGGAGAGTTCGGGACGCTTCGACTTAATCTCGTGTGAACGTACGGCTCCGCAAAAGCCTTTGAACGCAGAGGACGCGGAGGTTTCGCAGAGGGATCGAATCTACTTCGGAGCCTTGCTGCGATTCCTCAGCATCGTCTCAACAAAATGGTCTTTTGTTCTGTGAGGGAAGCGGGCGGAGGCACGCAGCGAGGGATCGAAGTAGCGTCGGAGTCTCTGCGATTCCTCTGCGTTCTCTGCGTTCAAATTGTTTTCAGGTACAGCGGTTATCCATTCGAACAGTTCTCGCGGTGACAGGCTCTCTATTGGTGAAGCCCTGATTGGAGGCAACCGTGCCGCCCGAATCCAAAGCCACGAAAAGCGCAGACCGCGCCCTGAAAATCGCCATCATCGCGATCACTATCATCGAGGCGATTGCGATGGTTCCCCTCGTCCTTCACTTCCTCGACAAATGACCGCTACCACACCTGCCCGGTCGGCCCTGGATCGCCTGGACCGGGCGAACCGTCGAGTGACCCAGATCATCATCGCCGCGGCGGTAGTCGAGGCGGCGCTGCTGATGGCGGTCCTGTTCACCATCGACTTCAAGGACCCGCTCCATCGCCTCGTCTTCCTGCTGGCGATGCTGACGTACTTCACGCTCGGACTTGCCCTGGTCGCCCTCGGCGCCCACGTATCGCGAGTGCAGGAACGACTGTTGACGGCGCTCGAAGTCCTGCGTGATACTCGTTAGGGGCCCGCGATGAGCGGGAGACCGCCGCCGGACACGGATGAAACGTGGATGGTGTTACGGGCCCAGGGCGGCAGTCGCGAGCACCTCGAGCGGCTGATGGTCGCCGCACAGGATTTCCTGTCACGGCGACTCGGGCCGCTGTTCGATGAACCGGTCGACGCCGAAGACCTGCTGCAGGACGTGCTGTTCACGATCTGCCGCCGGCTGTGGACGCTGAACGACGCGCGATTGTTCCGGCCATGGGCTCGTCGCATCGCGCTGCGCGCGGCATGGAAGGCCATCAACAGGAAGCGGCGCGAAAGACAGCGACGCGAGGATTCAGTCGATGTCGATTCGCTGCCGGGAGTCATCCCCGAATCGACCGGCCTCGAGCTGCCGGCGCTTCTCAACCAGGTCTCGCCCGCGAGCCGCGTCGTATTGACGCTGCATTACCTGGAGGGCCTGACGCTCGAGGCCACGGCCGCTGAACTCGGCGTGGCCCCGGGGACCGTGAAGTCGCGCCTCGCCTATGGGCTGAAACAGCTCCGCGAGGCCAGCAGCAGTTTGTCCTAGCCGCGGCGCAGCTCGATCTCGCCGTTGCCGGTCACAAGTTTCAGGCGCCGGCCACCTTGCCCGATCGTGCCGCGAAGGCGCGTCTTCGAGATGCGCCCGGAGACCTGGATCGGGAAATCCGTCTGAATGCTCCCATTGCCGGTCGACGCATCGATATCAGCGCTGAAGCCCTCGGGGACCGTGACGTCGATGCGGCCGTTGCCGGTCGTGAATTGCATGTCGTCGGCGATCTTGAGCTCGGACATCCGGATGAGAAGGTCGCCGTTGCCGGAGCTGGCCGAGACAGGGCCCTGAACCGTCGTGACGCGAATGTCGCCATTGCCGGAGTTCGCGGTCACCGGTCCACGCACATTCTCGACCGTCACCTCGCCGTTGCCTGACGCGGCTTCGACTTCACCAGCCGTTCCGGAAACACGAATCTTGCCGTTGCCGCTGCGGGCGACGAGTTCGGCGTACGCACCCGTTACGCTGACGTCGCCGTTGCCTGAAAACGCGCGGAGCCGCGTACCGGCCGGAACGCGAATCGTGACGTTCAACGAAGGCGGCCGGAAATTGCGTCCGTAATTCCAGTTTCGATCCGAGCGATAACCGTTTTCGGTGCACTCGTCATCGTCCTCGAAGACGGCGCAAATCGTGATCGCGTCTCCGGAACGACTCACCTTGAAGCCGATGTCGCTGATCGAGCCCTGACGGCGGACGATTTTTTCCGCTCTCACCTCGACCTGCGTGCCTGTGCCCTCGGTCACGGTGATGTCACCGATTGGCGCATGGAAATTGAACCACTGGCCGCGGGCCACGGTCTCGGTCCGCGTGAACACCTCGGCGTCGCGGCCAAGAACCTGCGCGGCAGCGAGGGACGGAACCACGGCAACGAGTGCTAGTGCGATGCGTAATGCGCGCATAGGGATTTCAGGATGGGTAACTACGAGTTCGACAGCCGGTTGGGACCGGCGGTTTGTACGACGGACGATCTTGTTTTGGCGTCAGGATAAGGCGGATAGGGCCGGAACGCTGATCACGCGGGTTTCACTGACTAACGCTGACAGAGCCAGCGCTGATGGGGCTGCGACCAGGAGCGCCATTCCCTTAATGGAGAGCTGCCCCATCCGCGCTGGCTCAACGGCGGTCATCCGTGCAATCTGTGTGATCCGTGTTCCTGCCGTACCGGCTATGACCGTTCTCCTATAGACGAGTACTTATGTCCTTCAGGCAAGCCAGCTTCCGTAGTGGCGTCCTACTGGCAGCGATGGTGGTCGCCCCAGCGATGGTCCAGTCGCAGAGGCCGGATAGCGCCGCCGTCCTGTCCGCCGTGCGGGTCACGGTCTCGAGGGACGCCGAGCGGTCGACGCTCGAGCTGCCATATGCGATCAGCCGGCTCGCGCTCGACTCCGCGCGGGGGGCGACCCGCCGCGGCTCGCTGACCGAAGCCCTCCTGTTCGTGCCGGGCGTCGTGGTCTCGAACCGGTACAACCCGACGCAGGACCCGCGGCTCGCCATTCGCGGTTTCGGCGCCCGGTCGGCATTCGGCATTCGTGGCGTTCGCGTGCTGCGCGACGGGATTCCGTTGACGCTGGCCGATGGACAGACCGCTGTGGACTTCATGGACCTGGAGTCGTTAGGTGCGGCCGAGTTGTTCCGTGGCAGCGCGGGTGCGCTCTACGGCAACTCGTCAGGCGGCGTGGTGGATTTTCACGCCACGCCACCACCGGATGCGGGCGGACGGGCGCAGCTCACCGCCTGGCAGGCAGACGACATCCGCCGGCTTTCGCTGTCGGGCGGACGCCGCGTTGGCGGGCTTGGATTGCAGGGCGTCGTGACGCGTAATGCCGGCGAAGGTCCGCGCGATTACTCCGAATTCGAGGCGACAACCGCGACGGGCGATGCGAAGTGGGCGGCGTTGGGGAACACACGGTTCCAGCTCTCGGCTTCGTATTACGACTCACCAAAGGCGGAGAATCCCGGCGCGCTCACCGCAGCCGAAATGGATCGCGACCCGACGCTTCCCGATTCGAACAACATCCTAAAGAAGGCCGGGAAGGTCGTGGACAACACACTGGTGTCGCTGCAGGCAGCGCACGACTTCGGATCGATCTCGGTCATCGCCAGCGGACAGGCTGGATGGCGCACGCTCGCCAACCCGCAATCGTTCGCGATCATCGACCTCGATCGTGAGACCGCCGGCGGATCCATCCGGGCGCAATACCTCGGCGGGTCCGCAAGCCACCCTCTTCGTATAGCGATTGGCGCGGATTTGCTCAGCCAGACGGACGACCGGCAGAACTACACCAATTGCGCGGGCACGAGTCCACGCCCGCCGGCGACGTGTCCGGGGACCGACGACAAGGGTTCGCAGACCGTGAACCAGGAGGAGCGTGTGCGCGGGCTCGGTGCGTACGTGCGCGGCGAGCTGGCGGTGACGTCGAGCGTCTCGATGACGGCCGCCGTTCGCAGCGACGAGACGCGGTTCGATGTGTCCGATCGGCGCCAGACTGACCCGGCGCTGGCCGAGCCGCCCGCACGCACGATGTCGGCAGTGTCACCGATGTTCGGCGTCAACTGGCGGATCGGGACGCTGACCTCTGCGTATGCGTCCGTGTCGACTTCGTTCGAGACGCCCACGACGACCGAGCTGGCCAACAGTCCCACCGGAGTTGGTGGCCTGAACGCGGACCTCAAGCCGCAGCGCGGCGTCTCGTACGAAGTGGGCGTGAAGGGCACGCACTCCAGCGGCATTCGTTACGACGCAGCACTGTTCACGATCCAGACCGAGGACGAGCTGATCCCCTTCCAGGTGCCGGGAGCCGGCGCGGGCCGCGTGTACTACCAGAACGCGGGACAAACCACGCGGAAGGGTTTCGAGACCAGCCTCTCGGGCAACGCCGGCCCGGTGTCGTTAGGCGCTACCGCCACCTGGCTCCAGTACGTCTACGACGACTTCGTCCAGGCCGGGACGAGTTTCAACGGGAACCGCGTTCCCGGCGTAGCGCCGGCGACGGTGAACGCCTACGCAAGCCTTCAGCCGAAGTGGGGCCTGGTGGCAATAGAACTCATGCACGCCGGCAAGCTCGCGGTGAACAACGCCAACACGGCGTGGGCCGATGCTTACGACATCGTGAATGCGAGGCTGGCGTGGCGACCAGCGATGGCATTCGCGTTCGAGCCGGTGGTCGGCGTCGACAACGTCTTCGACAAGACGTGGGCGTCGAACGTAGTGGTCAATGCCGCAGGTGGCCGGTATTACGAGCCGGGGCCGGGGCGCACTTATTACATCGGTTTGCGAATGGGAACGCGTTAGGCCAAGACCAAAGTTCAAGTTCAAGTTCAAGTTCAAGTCGACCGGTTCATCTCGAACTCGAACTAGAACTTGAACTTGATCTTGGACTTAGACTGCGACTCAACTAATTCGTCGCAATCGAAATCTTCCGGGCCTTCCCAGCGTCCGACTTCGGTACAGTGACAGTGAGCACGCCGTTCGCGTACTTCGCGTCGATCTTCGACGCCTCCACGTACTGCGGGAAGCGAAGCGCGCGGCTGAATGCGCCCGGCGAGCGCTCGACGAAGAACACGCGCTTCTCGCTCTTGTCGCTCGGGATGGTGTCGGAGCGGGTGCCACGAATGGTCAGCGTGTTGCGATCAAAGCTGACATCCACCTGCTCGGGCGTGATGCCCGGAAGGTCAAGCTGCACGACGAAAGCCTGCTCGGTCTCCCAGGCGTCCATCGCAGGAACCCAGTAGGAGTTGTTCAAGTTCTCGTCTGTGCGACCGATGACGTCGTCCATCGCGCGGCTCAACGTGGCCATGCGACTCAGGACTCCGTTCAGGGGGGATACCGTGATCATGGTGGAACTCCTCATTAGTGAGTGGTGACTGGTGACTGGTGACTGGTGGATGCACGCTGATTCGCCTTGGCTGACCAGTCACAAGTCATTCTGCTGAGCAAGAAAGGCATCCCCTGTGCCTGCGATTCCTTGCCACGATGACACAGTCGTGCTCCGGCGATTGGTCACTCTGGCAACTGGGCCGGACAAGCTGGCAGCCGGGCTGTTGAGGGCCTGAGACAACCGACCTTGGCCACGCTTACGACCCAATCCGCGTAATAGAGGTGTCGCCCTTAACCACTGCTGGGGTACGCCGTCCAAGACGGCGCCGACCCCTCAACCCAGGTGGCACTTTGATTGGCAGAACCTTGCTGGCGAGCGCCACCCGGATGGGTGCGGCTCTTCTGATTTGTCTTGCGGGCGCGCCTGTAACGGCGAGCGCCCAGATCGGCGCGACGACCGACATCATCACCGGAACGGTCAAGGCCGAGAACGGCGTGCCGATCAAGGACGCGACTGTCGAAGTGACGTCGCTCGAAACCAGCGTGACTCGCCGGGCGCGCACCAACGCACAGGGCAAATACACGATCCTGTTTCCGGACGGCGGTGGCGAATACCACGTCGTGATTCGCGCGATCGGGCTCGCGCCGGCCACGAGTGAACTGCGACGCATCGCGGACGAGGACCGGCTCGTTGCCGACGCCACGCTCACGCAGAATGCGACGAGGCTTTCAACGGTTGCGGTCGAAGCGCGACAGACGCCTCGGGCCGGGCAGGACCTTCCAACCCCTGGGTCAGTCGAGCGCGCGTTCACACCGGAGCAGGTCGCGCGGTTGCCTATCGATGCGACGGACCTCCTGAACCTTGCCCTGTTATCGCCGCAGGTCGTCGCGATCGGTGCCTCCGACAGCAGCGCGGCCGGCTTCTCGGTGGGAGGACTCAGGCCCGAAGCCAATGCCGTAACGCTGGACGGCCTTTCATTCGGCAGCACCCAGATACCATCAGAGGCGACGCGGTCGACGCGAGTCATAACGAGTACGTACGACGTCACGCGCGGCCAGTTCTCCGGCGGGCAGATCGCGAGCACCACGCGTTCGGGCACCAACACCTTGCAGGGCAACTTCTCCTATTCGCTTCGCGCCGACGAACTGGTGATCAGCGGGGACGAAGAATCGCCGCTGTCGCAGGGCTATACGCAGAACCAGTTCAGCGGCGGCGTCGGCCGCGCGATCGTCAAGGACAGGTTCTTCGGCTTCGTGTCCGCGCAACTCCGGCGTCGCGAAGACATCGTGCCATCGCTCTTCAACGCCGACGCGGGCACGCTCGCCCGATTCGGCGTGAGCCCGGATTCTGTCGAGCGGTTCTTCGGTGTCTCGGTCGCGAACGGCATGCCGCCGGACGCCTTCTTCGACGAGAACCGACTCCAGGACAACGTCACGGGACTCGCGCGGCTCGACTGGCTGATGGAAAACGGCCATTCGCTCTCGCTTCGCGCCGACTGGAGCTGGAACGACCAGGATCCTTCGCGCGTGAACACGCTCTCGCTCCCCATGACCGGCGGTACGAACAAGGGATGGGGCGGCGGGCTGATGGCGACGTACACGTCGATCTTCGGCGGGATGTTCCTGAACGAGTTCAAGGCGTACACGGCGATCAACAAGAATGAGGCGAGATCGTTCATGTCGCTGCCCGCCGGTCGCGTGCAGGTCGCATCAGACCTTGACGGCGCAACGACACGCGCCGTCTCCTCGCTCACGTTCGGTGGCAACACCGGCCTTCCGCAGGACGGAAAAACCACCGCGCTCGAGATGACCGACGAAGTTTCGTGGTTGACTGGTGCCCACCGCCTCAAGCTCGGCGGACTGTTCAACCTGTCCGGCTTCGAGCAGGACGTCACCAACAACCGGTGGGGCACGTACACGTTCGCCAGCCTGGCGGATTACGAAGCGAACAAGGCGACCAGCTTCACCCGCACGCTGCAGCCTAACGTGCGCGACGGTTCCCAGATGAATGCCGCGGTCTACCTCGGCGACGTCTGGCGCGCGAGGCGTGATGTGCAGCTCACGTACGGTGCACGCGTGGAAGGCGGGCGTTTCGGGAAGGAGCCGGCGTACAATCCGGCAGTCGAGGAATCGTTCGGCAAGCGCACCGACTTCATTCCGAGCGAAGTGCACGTGAGTCCGCGCGTGGGCTTCACGTGGACCATCGGCGCTCCACAAGGCCGTGGCGGTGGCGGTGGCGGCGGTGGCGAAGGTCGAGGGGGTCGTGGCGGCGGTGGAGGCTTCGGTGGTGGTGGAGGCGCGGGCGGTCTGGCAGGAGTCTTCGGTGGACGCGGTGGTGGCGCCAATCCGACGATTGTTCGCGGTGGCGTCGGCGAGTTCCGCAGCACCGTGAGCTCAAACCTGTTCTCACAGGCTGCATCGGCGACCGGATTGTCGAACAGCGAGACGCAACTCGTCTGCACCGGCGACGCTGTGCCCCAGCCTGACTGGAACGACTTCCTCTTCAATCCCCAAGCGATTCCCACCACGTGCGTCGACGGCGGGAACGCGTTCGTCCCGCGGGCGCGGCCTTCGGTGACGGTATTCGACCAGGACTTCCAGGCGCCGCGCTCGTGGCGGGCGTCGTTAGGTGCGCAGCGGCGCATCTTCGACCGGTACAACCTCAACGTCGATGCCAGTTTCACGCGCGGCATCGCGCAAACGGGCTATACGGACCTCAACCTGAACCCCGTGCCGCAGTTCGCGCTGAACAACGAGGGGAACAGGCCGGTCTTCGTGCCCGCGTCGACGATCGTGCCGGCGAGTGGCGTCACCAATGTGCTGGCGTCTCGGCTCGACACGGGTTTTGCGCAGGTCTTCTCGGTTGGTTCGGATCTCAGGTCGACTTCAAAGCAACTCACGGTCTCACTGCAGGGTCTTACAGGTCGCGGCGCGATCTTCAACGTCGGGTACACGCTCGGCTACGCGGAGGACCAGTCGTCAGGCGGGTCGTTCGGAGGGCTGGGTGGCGGATTTGGACGCGGTGGTGGCGCGGGTGGCGGGGGCGGGAGTTTTGGCGCCGCCACCACCGTATCCAACCCGAACTTCCGTGAGTGGGCGGTCAGCTCGTTCGACCGGCGTCACTCACTGACCGGATCGCTCACGTGGCCGGTCAACCTGGGGCTCGAAGTGACGGCGACGGCGCGCGTGTCATCCGGTGCGCCGTTCACGCCGCTCGTCGGCTCGGACATCAATGGCGACGGATCGCGCAACGACCGGGCGTTCATTTTCGACCCGGCCTCGTCGTCGACCGATCCCGCGGTAGCTGCGGGGATGAACAAGCTCATTCGCGGCGCGCCGGCGGGCGTGCACGAGTGCCTGACGAGTCAACTCGGGAGCGCGGCGTCGCGGAATTCGTGCCGAGGCGTGTGGCAGCCGAGCATGGAGATGCAGTTGAACTGGCGGCCGCAGACGTTCGGGCTCAACCGCCGGTTGATGATCTCGGTCACAACGCAGAATCTCCTGGGCGGACTCGATAATCTGTTCCACGGCTCGAACAACCTGCATGGCTGGGGAGCGCTCCGCTCGCAGGACAACACGCTGCTGTATGTCCGCGGGTTCGACCCGGCAGCGAATCGTTATGTCTACGAGGTCAACGAGCGCTTTGGGGCCTCGCGGCAGGGGGCGAACGGGATCAGCGTGCCGTTCCAGCTGGGCGTGAACGCGCGGCTGATGGTGG
>Ga0111538_10013845_pt1 | contig 10633 bp, 9 predicted proteins | sample SoiMethybrSBSTD1_FD_79669 | JGI IMG/M metagenome (GOLD analysis project Ga0111538, IMG submission 79669) | Bulk soil microbial communities from a Populus tree surrounding site in Tennessee, USA - Soil MetaG P. TD hybrid SBSTD1 (version 2)... | ecosystem: Environmental > Terrestrial > Soil > Tree... | reverse complement strand
GTCGATGAGGTATGCATGTGATTGTGCGGAGGCGCTGGTGGCGAAACCCAGACCAGCAGAAAATGCTGCTGCAGCGAGGATAAAGCGACGGACTTTGAAGCCACGGGTGATTTTCATGATGATCCTTCTCAGTTTTCTCAAACAAAACCTGGGACTGCCAGGCTGTCAAAAAGCAATACTCCTGCTTTGAGGGTAGATCAAGGATTTGAATTATCAAGGGGGCACGACATGCAGGATGCCTGTCAGGTCGTCCAATCAGATCGTCCAGTGTAACCGCGCCAGCTAACCTTGCCCGTACCACCGACTAGCGATAGAGCCTTGGCAAGCTGTACCCAATCACTGTTTAGTGCTAAAGGAAGAAACGCAGAGAGAAGGTGCTAAAAAAATAATCAACAAGTCACTATTGGAGCGATTTAATTCTCTAGGGTAGGCTTAGGTATTGCCAGAGAAAGAAAATAGCCCGTAGGTTTCGTAGCGCCACAACCAGAGGCATTCCTGTAGCGTAGAGTTACCCCATCTTTCTACCTTTCTCAGTTTGAGGTATTGGGAGCGATGAGAGAGCGGATATTAGGTAGTTGCGTATTAAGTGCGTAGCGAGGGAAACCTTATAGGGACTCCCCCTCTGCCGACAAGTACCCCCGGCCTATTTCCTGGCAGCTAAGGAAGGTGTTTTGTTCGAACCTTTTAAAGCGGCTTAGCGTGCTTTGAAGTGCGAACCGTGTCGTTACCTCAACTGCAAGCCTACCCCAGGCTAACAGCTTCCCCACCCATCTTCTTTCGCCGCGCGATGAAACCGACAAGGGCCAGGCCTGAAAGAAGGAGCATATAGGTCTCCGGCTCCGGGATGGCTACGACAACAACCAGACCCGCGTTATTGATGGCGGTAGCTTCCTGTAGAATCACCCCAACGGGCAGATCAACCAGGGAATTAAGGTCCATCATGCCTGTACCATTGGGACCTGTGATGAAAGCGTGGGAGGAACCGTCGGCGGTCTGAGACAAACCCACCACCTGCCCGGCCTCGTTGATCCCCAAAGCAATGCTTTCAGTACCGCCCAAAGTGCCAAGGTCTCTCATACCCATCCCGTTGGGGCCTGTGATGAAAGCGTGGGGAGAACCGAACTCCTGGGGAGAACCTCCGACATGAGACCAACCCACCACCTGCCCTGCATCGTTTATGTCGTTAGCCCAGCTCTGCTGATGGCCCAAAGTGCCAAGGTCTCTCATACCCATCCCATTGGGGCCCGTGATGAAAGCATGGGTAAAGCCATCAGCAACAGAGTCACCCACCACTTGGCCGGCCTCGTTGATGGCCAGAGCAGAGCTGTGGTCATAGTCGCCAAGAGTACCAAGATCTCTCAAACCCATCCCGTTGGCACCGGTGATGAAAGCATGTCGCAGGCCTCCGCCCCCAGGCTTGTTAGACGTACCTACGACCTGCCCGGCGTCGTTGATGCCAGAAGCCACGCTGTAAGAAGTGCCACCCAAAGTGCCAAGGTCTCTCATACCTGCTCCATTGGGGCCGGTAATAAAAGCATGTTGATCATGGGAAATGCCAGCGGGGGAAAAAAAACCCACCACCTGACCGGTGTCGTTGATGCCGAAAGCCTCGCTGTAGGTACCACCCAAAGTGCCCAAATCCCGCATGCCCGTCCCCTGGGGGCCGGTAATGAAAGCATGGAGTTCGCGTCCAGCTGTAGTAGAAACACCTACCACTTCGCCGGTGTCGTTCATGCCATGAGCAGTGGTACGATCATGGAGCCCGGTACCGCCCAAAGTCCCAATATCGGTGGCCGTCTTGCTGTTGAGGTCGACGAGGTATGGGCGTTGTTGTGCGGAAGCGCTGGTGCCGATACCCAGAGCGGCAATAAATGCTGTTGCGAAGATAAAGCGGTGGACTTTGGGGTCAAGGGTGATTTTCATGATGAATCCTCTTGTTTTTTTTCTAGCAGAGAAGGGGGGACTGGCTGGCTGTCAAAAATCAACACTCGAGTTATAAGCATAGACCAAGGGTCTAAATTATCAAGGGGCACGAAGTGCAGGATGCCTGTCAGGGCGTCCGACGCCACCGCGCGAGCTACCCTTCTTACCGGTACCCCCGCCTGCCGAAGAATTTACTTTCGCTCAATCTCGTGCATTAGAAAGCAAGACATGGTGAATTACCGCTGGATGAGACGATGGCATTGTTGGATATGAGCGAGCCCACGGAGCGTGAGGAAAGGAAGAGAATCGAACGTTGTTCGACCGCGGTGCGAGGGGGAACTTAGCAGTCGGTAGAAATAGCTAGCACCGGAGAATGCCAAAAGCGGCTTTACGGTGTAGGACAGCTTCGTGGCAATTTCACCGCAAATACGGTTTCGGTCTCGTCTGAACGGGCTTCTATAGATCCACCGTGGCCTTTGGCAATTTCTCGCGCGATATACAATCCAAGCCCGATGCTCCCATCCGCCTCGCGTTTGTTCTCGTTATCGGAACCCCTCTTTAAAGGATTAAATATCTGGTCGAGGTCCGATGGCTCGATGACGGACCCGCTATTCCTGACTTCGAGGACAACGCGCGCGGCATCCCCCTTTAAGTCCACACACACCGGCGCGTCCGGCGCTCCATACTTAATCGCATTACGCACCAGGTTGCCGAGTAATTGCTTCAGACGTTGACTATCCCAGCTGCCGCAAGTATCGCCGTTCACCTCTAGATCGATCTTCCGACCCGGATTTGCTGCGCGCAACTGGTCCAATGCGCTAGCGCACAATTGGCTGAGGTCAACATCGGAGGGAGTGATATTGATCCCTAAACCGAGCGTAGTGCGGTTGAAATCCAGCAGGTCGTCGAGTAGCGCATGCATATCATGGCCGCTCTTGGTCAAAAGGCCCGCGGCGTCCGATACTTTTGCGCCAGCATTGAGCGCTGCCAGATAGGATGCCGTCATTTGGATCGTCTGCAGCGGATTGCGAAGGTCATGTCCAAGCATTCCAAGAAACAGATTGCGGGCCTGATCGACTTCCGCGCTGAAAAAGGCCACCGATTCGGCAAGCGCTTGGTCAATCGCTTCATTGAAGCGAATGATGTCGTCCAAATGCGTGCTTTCCGACGGAGAATCATCGCCCCATAGACGAAGAACGCTAGCGCGAAGGGCGCGGTACTCCGCGGCAAGCTGGTTGATGTCGAAGCCGCTTCGGGCGCGCAGGAGAGCGTGTGTTTGAGCAGCGGTCTCCGGCGCGCCAATTAGTAGCGGCGCTCGGCCCAATGATTTCGCAGTTTGAGCTTCCCTGCTCTCAGAAGTGGAAATATCCTTCGCCACGGCTTGAAGAATTTGGCGTGCGTGGTCGCGTAAAGCAACTGAATCCATGTGCTTGGAGGCGGGCAGTTGAACCGCGGCAAATGCCTCCCACTCCTCGAGAATAACTTCCATGTCACGCAAGATAAAATCGGCCAATCGCATATTGTTGCCCTTTTAGTGCCTTTTGAAGATCAGAAGATGTTGTGCAGGAAGTTCGAATGCAACCTGAACTGTGCGCGCACATCATAACTGTCAGGAAGGCAAAGGCCGATTTTTTTATCTGCGGAGGAAATCCATTGTCCGTAGCGAAATCATCGCCTTTAAAGCCAAACACAAACAGAGTGCGGGAACAGGGGCCTTTTGCCGCGAGAAGACTCAAGGCGGCAAGCCTTTTGGCTCCCGCCACGTTGCGAGGCCCCTCCAGCGACCGTAATCATGCAGAGCCGGGGATTCGGCTACCAGGTCAAGTCGACTATCCTGAGAAAAACGTTCGATTCGGGCGGAAAACTGCAGCAGTTATTATTGCGTTTCAATCAGGCATTACTTCTTCAGACCGAGCAGCTCGTGGCCGCTTCTCGCCATACTATTTGAACAGCAATGGTGCGGCCTTTCTGCTGATGAGCATGGATCCGTCACTAAGCCAGTCTCTGACCTCTGACATGACCCAGGAATTCGCTACGCAGATGCTTGGCATACGCCGGGAAGAGTGTAACCGAGGCCGCAAGATCACTTCGGGCCAGCGGAGCGATTGGAAACCGTAGGGGCTATATTATGATCTTAAATTGTGATCGCATGGAGGACTACATAAACAAGAGCTATAGGCTGCTCAAGTAGGAATACAGCGTGCGAAACGAATTTCTCTTTGCATCGACCTAGGCCAGTTTTATTGCATTTTTCCTGTCAGACGTACGAGGACGTAGACCAGGACATCTATGTCAAACGGGTTGACTAAATGATATTGGAAACCGGCCGCAACTGCCCTGGTTCGATCCTTGAGACGGTTGAGTGCGGTTAACGCGACGGATGGGGTTTCTCCGCCGTCATGCGGCCCCAAGCCCCTTACTTCACGGATGAAATGGTACCCATCCATCCGGGGCATGATGATATCGCTGACGATTATATCGGGCTTATGCTTCTGTACCTGATCCAAGCCATCCGTCCCGTCTAAGGCGGTTAGAACTCGTGCTTCGTAAAAACTCAGCAGCTCCTGCATTGCCTCACGGGCAGGGGGCTCGTCGTCGACTACGAGTATCTTTATTCCTGAAAGCGAGAAGTTGCAACGACCCATTTTTTTCCTGTTTAAACGGAGGTCGCTTTTCGTTAGATCGGCGGCAGGTCCGGGCTCCCTGGTCGGAGGGTAAATTTTGCACCATTGCCTTTAATCCCCGTAATCACTGTTCGCTGCCCAACATAAGCTTTTTTGAAAGTATCCCTTTCCAAGAACGGATTTCGTAGCCGTAGCTTTTAATAGGGAAGAACAAGCGGGGAATGCGCTCTTTGAACTGGCCCCGGGAGGAGGTCAGCAGACAGACCGGTTCGCATACTCATCCAATTGCGACAAGTCCGGCAGGCTCATGGACACGGCGGACCACATCAACGGGAAATATCAGTGCAGTACTATTCGTATGGCTTCCGAGGGAGTGAACGAGAGCTCGTCCATGCGCCGCAGCTTCAAGAGCCCCAATTGCACCGGCGACTGAAATGAGTTGCCGGTGGTGAGCTGAGATCGGAACGCCAAATGTGAAAAGGGGGGATTACCAACGACAAAACGGAAGAGCCGCGATTAGCTTGAGAACCCAGCCGCGTTCAATTCGATCGAGCCGGGCTCCGCCTGCTGCTGAGTTTGCCGAAGCAGATCGCGTAATGTCGTCTGCCTGACGTTCATGATGGACTGGCAATAGGGCGGGCGAAACAGTCATGAAGGGTAAGACCTCCCATCGCTCGGCTAACCAATCAAAAAGACGCAGCACATCCACTTGGGAAAGGATAAGCGCCTCCTCAAAGGATCACGTTATATCGATGGGCAGAAATCGGCCGGAAGTAGGAAGGGAAGAAAAAACCCATGAGCTCGTAGCACCTATTCCTGTTATCAATAATAAAGTGAGCAGTCGTCTTGTGCCGGGACAGGCTGTCTGGCGGAGTCAGCCGATGGCTGTCGTTGATGTCATGCTTTCGTTTGTATTCAGGCTAAGGACGTAGGGAGGGCTTTTAGGCTTTTATTAATCAGCCATTCGAAGAATCTTGGCTATTCCGACATTCGGTAAGGCTTCTTTATAAATTTGTAGTCTTCCGCGCGACTATTTTCTGCTGCTAAAGAACGGGCGTGACTGCAGTCCTTTTCGTGCTAGCGGGCTGCTGCTTAAGCTTGAGGGCGAAGAAAAAGCCAGGAGCATGTCACCGCGGCCGGGGTGGGATTTCAATCTTCTGAAGGGAAAATAAGTTACCCCAAGACGTATCCCTACAGGCTTTTCACGCCCTACTTGGCTGAGGCCTGGCGAACTGGTGCGGGCGTGCCGAGCCCGACCGCGAGGGCCGTCGTCGCCGACGAGTGGCCTATTGGTAGGAGCAAGCCACGGCATATCCAAGCCGCGGAGGATGGAAAGCGTCGCGGACAACGTTCAAGTGCTGGATGAATCACGCGCCGTCCGTTTTAAGTTGTTTATGAGAACCATTGAGAAGGCATGCCTGCTCGCCTGTGTCGAGGGAGTTTTCACATAAAGAGCCCTTGCACTTCCATGTGACTGCAAGCCCTTGGCAGCGATGAGATTTTAAACCCGGCACTTTTCTTGCTTGGGATAGATTTGCGTCCTATCAGACGTGTCCCGTTCCTCGAAGGCCGGTCCTGCCGGCCACCGTAAAACAAAAATAAGAGGTGTAGCAATACGATTAGATCTTTCTTTAAGCCAATCGCGGTTGCCATGATGTTGACCGGTGCAGGTAGTGTCTATGCCACAACCACCAATTTGGGTAATGTAAATTCAGCGACCCCTACGTCCTTTAGTGGCAGTGTTTTGTCTGCTGGCCCTTTTAACGACATTTTCAGTTTCGTACTGCCTAGCAATAGTGGATCTGGCTATGACATCCATAACCTTCCTATAGGGATTCCGGGAACAGGAAACTTTAATACGCTCCTTTCCTCCGTCTCCTTATTTTCGAATGCCGACGGAATTTTGTTTAACAGTGATGATATCTTTTTGCAGTCGTTCGCTGTCCCAGGCGGAAGTGGTGCTAGTTTTACTTGGGGGCCTGGTATTGCGGGAAACATGTACCTAAGCGTATCTGGGGTCGCTAATGGATCCCTCGGTGGCGTATATAACGGGGCGATCAGTGTGTCGGCCGTTCCCGAGCCGGAAACCTACGCCATGCTGTTGGCAGGGTTGGCTATAGTGGGGGCAATAGCGCGTCGTAAAACGGTTGAACACACGGCACATTAACTAAGGCAAACGGGAGCGAAAGCTTCCGTTTTGCTGAGCATTGTAAAACGGACCGCTTTGCACGATTACATAAGCCAGTATTTTTGTTTTACGGGAATTAACTACCATAATAGCAACGAACTGATTCCGTGGGCCATTACGGCCACTTTCTTCCAAATAGCGCGTGCGCTCTTACGAGTCGCACCCGCCGCAGTGGGTCGCGGGTATCCGTGGAGCGCTGCATCACGCTATAAATCTTGTCGCCTTAAAATTACTCGCCTCTGGTTTTCCTTTCGGCACAGTCGCCGCTAAGAACTTCTGGTAAAGTTACCCGCGTTATCACAACAAATAACAAAAAGGAACGTAAATGAAAACTGTTCCAAACTTTTGCTTTTTGCTGATCGCGGTTCTAACGCTGTCTCCTGCATGGGCTGCGCAGCCAAAATACAAAACCTTTTACGTGTTCGGGGACAGTTTGTCCGATACGGGTAACGACCTGAGCCTCACCAAGCTGCAGAAGATTAATCCGCCAATACCCCCTTCTGAAAGTCCCCAGCACACATACTGATGCAATAGCTGCAAAGACTGACTCCAGCGGTGCTGCAGCCGAGCGCGCGGTGAACGCAGCAGTACTGGAAATTATTTCCAATACGCTGAAAAAAGGGGACTCGTTGACATTGCCCGGCTTTGGAACCTTCGAAGTACGCGAGCGTGCCGGCCGCACTGGCCGTAATCCCGCGACCGGCAAGGAACTTCAAATTTCCGCATCGAGGGTTGCAGCATTCAAACTAGGTGCAGCGCTCAAGGCTGCCGTCAATTGGGGCGGAAAGTAAGGAATAGCAGCCAGATGAAAAAACGGCATCCTTGGTGAATGAAGGGATGCCGTTTTTTTTGCCTGGTGCTTAAAGGATGATATCAGAATCGGGTAAGGCGCTGGCGTTAAGGTCTGGATGCCCTACCAGCTGAATCTCGAAATCAACGTTTCCGCCGCCGTCCACATCGCCCCGGATGAGACGATTCCCGGCTTCATCCACATACCAGAGCTCGCCGGCGGCGCCCGTCGGACCTGCGTTTCCCTTCCAGGTAAAGTCATTATTGCCAAACGTACTCCTGTTCGCATCTATTCCCTTCAGATCGATCTGATCGCCGGAAGGCCCGGTCCCGTTAAAGTCGGTAATAATATCCCGAATGCCAAGCCCCGAAAAACTCTCGGGGGTAAAGTTGAAGTCGAATGTATCGCGGCCACTCCCTCCGGTTAGTGTATCGGTTCCGGTTCCACCGGTAAGAATATCTGTACCGTCACCTCCGGATAGCGCGTCATTGCCGCTTCCGCCCAATAGTTCATCATTGCCGGTGGCGCCCGCCAGTTCGTCGTTACCATCGTCACCCCATAGCCGGTCGTCGCCATCGCCGCCATACAGCGAGTCGTTGCCATTTCCGCCCCACAACCGGTCGTTTCCGTTGTCCCCGGACAGAACATCATTTCCTCTATCGCCCCACAGCTTGTCGTCTCCCGCGCCCCCCCACAATCTGTCGTCGCCACTCCCGCCCGATAGGGCGTCGTTTCCATCGTCGCCGCCGAGGCTGTCGTTGCCGTCGTTGCCATTGAGCTGGTCGTCGCCCTGACCCCCGTATAGAGTGTCGAGACCATCACCCCCGTTCAACGTATCGTTTCCCGCGTCGCCCCACAGAAGGTCGCTTCCCTTATCGCCCGACGCGCGATCGTTGCCGCTGCCGCCGGCTATCCTGTCATCCCCGTTGCCGCCCCATAACTCGTCGTTTCCCTCGTCGCCCCACAGAAGGTCGCTTCCCTCATCGCCCGATGCGCGATCGTTGCCGCTGCCGCCGGCTATCCCGTCATCTCCGTTGCCGCCCCATAACTCATCGTTTCCCGCGTCGCCGGTGATGCTGTCATTACCATAGTTTCCACGCAGCGTGTCGGAGCCGTCACCGCCATTGATAATGTCATTACCCGCACCCCCGTCTATTCTGTCGTGGCCGCCTAGTCCTGAGATCTGGTCTGCCCCCCTAGTTGGTGGCCCGCCGATAACGCCTGCAGAAACAAACTGGGGCGTGATGGTATCCGATCTCTCCGTGCCTGTAATATTAGCCATGATAATTGCTCCTGTATGAGTGAAAGCTTATTGTGATTTTTTTTCCGCTCTTGTCCAGGTTCGCACTGTCTTCGGCTCCTATCCAATCTACTCTTTGCCGAGACAATCTTTTTATGTAGGAACTGCTAGCAAATAGATGCCCAACATACATGCCATTCCACATTGGCCGAACTGCGCCAAACAGGGAAGTTAAAGTGCCCTTTGTTCTTCAAGTCGTTATTGTCAAGTTTGTCTCCGTTTGAATCGTGTATTTGAACCACGACATGAGCGACGCCTCAAAGTCTCATTCCATGCGCAAACGAAACGACACAGGTCTTGTCGCGGTCGTTATTACAGCTGACGCGATGCCGCAGATAGCAATCCGCAAGAGATTAGGGCGGCGACGAGTGATTTTGTTTTTATATTCATTCGTTGCTTCAAAAAAATTCAAAAACAATATTCATTGCAGATGTGCGCATGGACTTCATTTTCCCACACTCACAAATTCTCCTAGTTAATTCAGTAACTTAATATAGTCTACTCGACTGTTACTCTATGGTTCCCTTGCACTATAAATAGTCCGCGTTGCGCTCGTTATAGTGATCGAAGGCCGGAGTCGGTGAAAGACTTGTTGGGGTGAACGAAGCTGCGCCGGGGCTGTTGAAGAAGCTGTATCAGCCCGAAGTGTATTACCAGAAAGCGGGCGAGATGCTGTCGGAACTGGTCCCGCAAGGAGGCCAGCAGACGGACCGGCTTCGCGTACTCATCCAGCAGCAATAAAGCAGGCCGGGCGCTAATGGATACAGTGGATCAGATCAACAAGAAATACCGGCGCAGCACCATTCATCTGGCGTCCTAGGGGCTAGACCGAACCTGGTCGATGCGCCGCAGCTTCAAGAGCCCAAACTACACAGGGGACTGGGATGAGTTGCCAGGGGTGAGATAATACGGAATGCCCGAGCTCGGAAAGAGCCTGCTACCAATAACAAAGGCAAAGGCCGCAATTAACTTGAGGACAGTAGCCGGTTCAATTCCCCGAACCCAAGCTAAGGAGACCCTTGACGATCCACTGTACCCTGTACATGGCAACGAGGTGAATATCGTTATTCGGGAACAGGGGAAAACCGTCCGAAGGATGACTATCCGCTTTTGGATGCACACCTTACTAGGCTCAGGACTCATTAATCTCATGGTTCACGAATAGGATCAGATGTGATTCACTTATGGCGGAGGTGGCGCCATGAGATAAATAGATGCTTCCAATCTAAAATTAGGCCAAGTGTTCAAAGAGTCGCGCGACCGCCTCAGCACCTGGATCAGCGTGACCGACCAAATGCTTGGCATTGACATAGGAAGCGCGCCCCGCATTCGCCTTGCTCATGCGCGCAGTGCGATCGGCACCCGCACGCGCGGCTTTCGCCGCCTCGGGCAGGCTCTCTTCCAGGGCATCAAGGGCCGGCGCAAGGGCATCGACCATGGTGCGGTCACCCGGACGTGCCCCGCCGATCTCCTGCATTCTCCGCAACCCGGCCTGCAACGCGTCGCGCATTGGTAAGCCGCTTGAGGCGGCGTCGCCCGCTGCGGCGAAGAAGATCGCGAGGAGCACACCGCACGAGCCTCCCATGGTTTGGGAAAGCTCCAAGCCAATGGCTCGATAGAGCTGGGTATGGTCGGCAAGCGGCAATCGGTCCACGGCGCCGATCATGGCGCGTGCCGCGCCGGCTAGCGTGCTGCCGGTGTCGCCATCGCCTGACTTCGCGTCGAGCGCGTTGAGGTCGTTCTCGGCGGCGATCAGAACCTCGCAGCAACTGGTCAGGAACTCCCTGGTCGGCTTGTGCATCGAGGGC
>Ga0111538_10013844_pt1 | contig 10633 bp, 11 predicted proteins | sample SoiMethybrSBSTD1_FD_79669 | JGI IMG/M metagenome (GOLD analysis project Ga0111538, IMG submission 79669) | Bulk soil microbial communities from a Populus tree surrounding site in Tennessee, USA - Soil MetaG P. TD hybrid SBSTD1 (version 2)... | ecosystem: Environmental > Terrestrial > Soil >... | reverse complement strand
GTTGACCAGCAACCTGTGCTCTCGTGCGGCTCGCCGAAGGATTCGCCGATCGCTGCGATGCCGTCGGCGCCGGTCTTGCCCTGCCACACCACTGCGCCGCTGCAATACTCGACGACGGTGATCGCGGCTCCCGGCACGGGCTTGCCATCGTCCAGCTGCGTCACCCATGCGGTCGAGCTCTCGCGGCCCCAGTTGAAGTGAACCGTGAGATTCGTGACCAGCGCAGAGGTGGACACGTAGCGCAATTGGTCGCGGCCGAGCAGCGAGCGTCCGAGTGCGCGGCTGCCGATCTCGACCACGTAGAAGCCCGAGTCGCGCAGCGGAATGCCGAGCACCTCGGCCGGCTTGCCGCCCGCCGGCTTGTTCAGCGTGAACGCAGTCGGTGCATCCGAGGGTGTGAACACGGAAGTCGCACCCGTCGTCTCCTTCCACACGCTGCTCGGCGCGTCTGCCTCCGCATCCTCCGTCGGCTCTGCGGCGACCCATTCCCCGCTGCCGGCATTCGCTTTGTCGACGCGCTTCAGCCAGTCGACAATCGCAGCAGGAGTCGCATCGACGCGCAGCATTTTCGCCGGCAGATCCGGCTGCTGTCCGCCGAACTGCGGCTCGACGTTGCGCAGGGTCACCGGCAGTACGCCGCCCTGCTTCGCTTCGAGGATGCCGAAGTCCGCGGCGAACTTGGCGAGCGCTGGAAACGCGTCGATGCGCACTTCGAGCGGGAAGCGCGCCGCGTTGGCGAGGCTGCGGCCGGAGTCGTCGGCGATTCCGGCCGGCAGCGTCACGACGACTGTCGACTCTTCCGGAAACGGTCCAGCGAATGAGATTCGCTCGAGCGTCGGTATCGATTTCGACTCCGTGTCGGCAGGAACGAGCATCTCGCCGTCGTGCGTTTTGATCCGGATCGCGAGCGCGAGGTCGCGGGGCACGGGCGCCGCGAAGTTGACCACGATCGGCTGCGTCGGAGTGCAACCGGCGCGTGCATTCGCGCGCGTGCATTCGACTTGCGCAGTGAAGGCCGCCCGAACTTTGAATGCGAGCTGCTGGTCCTGCGTCGTCGCGACACCGGTGAGCGTCGCGACGCCTGCGCCCCATTGCAGACGCATCTGCGTCGCGGCAGGCAGCGGCCTCTTGCAACGGACCACCGCGATGCTCTCTTCGGCCTGGTCGAGCTCCTCCCCGCGCAGCCGCGTGTGACTCACCGCACCGTCTTTCCAAAGCAATTGGAAGTATTGATAGCCGAGTGAGCGGCGCTCCTTGAGAACGGCTGCACGCTCTTCGCCGGTGAGAGCTTCGACGCCGATGCGTTCCTCGATGCCTTCGACGACACAGTGCGCGTGCGCCTCCACCGACTGCGGATTGGCCGGAGCGTCGAGCCGCAGCAGAAATACCTGCTGCTCGTCGATCGCTTCCCAGCCAGCGCGTGGATAGGAAGCGCCAATGGCCGGTCCTCCAGTGCTAAAGGAGAAGCTGCGCTTGCCTGACAACGCCCCGCCTGCGGCTGTTTTCAACTGTGCGCGCAGCGTGAAGGTGCACTGCAGACCCGCCGGCAGGTCCTCGTCGAAGTCGTAGACCCAGTTGCGCGGATCGGCCCAGCGCCCCTGACCGGTCGCAGGACATTGCACGTCGAAGGGGTCCGCCAGGCGCGGATCGCCCAGCGTCACGATCGGTGCGGTGAACCGCGCCGTGACCTGACGAACCTGCCGGGCTGTGCCCTGTGGCGTGAACAACTCGACTGACGCGGCCGGAGCACGAGCTTCCTGAGCGAGTGCGGGCAGCGCAACGAGCTGCACCAGGAGACCGATCCACAGCCCTGCGATGCGCAACATCCGCAAACCTCGGGTTCTTGTTCGAACGGATCCCAGCGTGCCCGCGCCGTGCGCCGGCGCCGTGACGCTTCGGGACCTGCCGCTGACGAATCGTGGCAGTTTATGGAGGAAGTGGAGCGGGTGATGGGAATCGAACCCACGTTAGTAGCTTGGGAAGCTACAGTTCTACCATTGAACTACACCCGCGGTGCCGTCGGATTCTATGCAGCGGCCCGCCCAACCGGCAAGCTTACGTCCCATGAAGTTCGACCTGCGCGACCTGGAGCTGTTTGTCGCTGTCGCCGATGCCGGCAGCATCGCGCGGGCGGCCGAGCGCTCGCACACCGTAGCCTCCGCGGTCAGTAAGCGCATTTCCGATCTGGAAGAGGTGTTCGGCTGCGCGCTCATCGTGCGCGCTGCCAAGGGCGTCGAGCTGACGCCCGCCGGTCACGCGCTGCTGGTACGGGCTCGCGTCCTGCTCCACCAGGCTGCTCAACTCGACGACGAGATGCGGCGACACGCAAGCGGCGAGCGCGGGTACGTGCGCGTGTTCGCGAACATCTCCTCGATCGTGGAATTTCTGCCCGGTGCGCTGGCCTCGTTCAACGCCGCGCATCCCGACATTCACGTGCAGCTCGAAGAGCACGTGAGCTCCGCGATCGCGGCGGCCGTTGCGGACAGCTCCGCGGACTTCGGCATCCTGAGCGAGCTGCCGATGGTCGACGGGCTAAGCACGGTGCCGTTTCGCAACGATGAGCTCGTCGTGGTGCTGCAACCGGATCATCCACTGGCCCGCCGCCAGTCGATCGCTTTCGCGGAGATCGCCGATCAGCCGTTCGTCGGCCTGCATGCCGGCAGCGCTCTACACCACGTGCTCACGCGGGCCGCGACCGAAACGGGGTGCACGCTGAACTGGCGCATCAATGTCACGAGCTTCGACGCGGCGTGTGCGATGGTGGCCGCGGGTCTCGGCGTCGGCATCGTGCCGCGGGCCGCGACTTCGCCTTACATCCGGTCGCTATCGCTCGCGAGCATCAGATTGAGCGATGCCTGGGCGCGCCGCCAGCTGTTCCTGTGCACGCGGACGAATGCGCCGCTGCCGTCGGCCGCGCGGCTGCTGTTCGAACACCTCCTCGGCCAAAAGCAAACACCCTGATGTCCGAGCAAGAGCCTCCCGAAGCGCGAAGGCGCAGTGTGCGCAGCTTCGTCTTGCGGGCGGGACGCGCGACGGCCGGGCAACAGCGCGCGCTCGCCGAGCTATGGCCGAAGTATGGCGTCGAATTTTCCTCGACGCCGCTCGATCTGCTCACGCTGTTCGGCCGCACGGCACCGTGCATGCTGGAGATCGGCTTCGGCGCGGGCGAAGCGCTGCTCGAATTCGCCGCCGCGCATCCCGACTTCGATTGCATCGGCATCGAGGTGCATCGTCCCGGCGTCGGACGTCTGCTGCTCGGCGCGGAAACGGCGTCGCTGCGTAATCTGCGCGTGATCTGCCACGACGCCGTAGAGGTCCTGCAACAGCAGATTGCGCCCGCCTCCATCGCGCTCGTGCACCTCTTCTTTCCCGATCCGTGGCCGAAGAAGCGACACCACAAGCGGCGCCTGATTCAGCCGCCGTTCGTCGAGTTGCTGGCGAAAGCGATCGCGCCAGGCGGCACGCTGCGGCTCGCGACCGACTGGGAGCCGTATGCACAACACATGCGCGAGGTGATCGATGCCTGCGCCGCCTTCGTCAACGTCGCAAGCGAGGCAGGTTTCGTTGCGCGATCTGCAGAGCGCACGCTCACGCGCTTCGAGCGACGCGGTCAGCGTCTCGGTCATGGCGTATGGGATCTCGAATACCGAAGAGTGAACTGACACCAATGTCATCAATGCACGCGTGCGTCACGAATGCTTGATGCTCTGCAGAAAAATTTCCTCTTGAATCCGCCCGCTCACAGGACTAAAACGAAGGTCGAACAAGGAACACATCGCGTCGCAGAGATTTTCTACGGAGCACAGCATGACCTCGCCGAGCCCTGTTGTTGGTGACTGGTATCGTCGGCCCGGCGGCGCGCTGTTCGAAGTCGTCGCGATCGATCGCGACGATGCCACCGTCGAAGTGCAACACTTCGATGGCACGCTCGAGGAGGTCGACCTGGAGTCGTGGGCGGAGCAGGAATTCGAAGGCGCGCAGGCGCCCGAAGACTGGAGTGGCTCCGTCGACGTCGACGCCGAGGACTACGAGCCGGATCGCGAAGTCAGCAGCGGCACGGTGTGGACCGACCCGCTCACGAGCCTCGACCGCTCGGAGGCGTCCGGCTATTCGGAGTGGCCGTCGCCGCGCGACTTATAGCGCGCATTCACGTCCTGCTCTGATCGAGCGCATGCACGCGCTCGCGCATGACCCATACCAGCACCAGCCCGGGCAGCGCCAGCAGGACGCTGACCACGTAGTACATGTCCCATCCAGCATGGTCGGCAATCCAACCCGCCGGCCCGCCGAGCAGATATCGCGGCGTCAGGGCGATGGCGGACAGCAATGCGTATTGGAACGCGCTGAAGCGCACGTCGCACAACGCCATGATGAGCGCAACTGAGGCAATGTTGCCCATCGCACCCGCCACGTTGTCGATGCTCACGGCTGCGACCATCAGCACGTAGTTCTTGCCGGTGAGCGCAAGCGCGTAGTACAGGAAATTGGATGCGGCCTGCAGCACGCCGAATATCAGCATCGAGCGCAGCAGGCCCAGTTTCACCATGAAGATTCCGCCGAGGATCGCGCCGACGATCGCGCTCGTGGTGAACAGCGCCTTCAACACCAGGGCGATCTCGGTCTTGGTGAAGCCGATGTCCATCATGAATGGAGTGAACAGGCGCAACGCGAATGCGTCGCCCACCTTGAACAGCAGGATCAGTGCGATGAACGCGATCGCGCTGGGCGAGCCCAGCAGCTCGCGCAGCGGAACGCGGAGCGACTCGCGCAGCGTGCGCGGCGGCTGATGAGTGTAGTGCGGCTCGGGCGCCAGGACCGTCGCAATACAGAACAGCGCCATGACGCCTGCGAGAATGAGCAAGGCCGGACGCCAGCCGAAAAAATCGGCAACGACCAGCGCGAAGGCCGATGCGAGCCAGGCAGCGCTGCGGTATCCGAGGTTGTTCGCCGCCGCGGCCAGCCCGCGCTCGCTCGGCTGCGCGATGTCTGTGCGGTAGGCGTCGAAGGCGATGTCCTGAGTCGCGGAGAAAAACACGATCGCGACCGCGCAGACGGCGACCGGCGTCAGGGACACAGTCGGGTCCTGCAGGGCGAACATGGCAATCGTCGCGGCCAGAGCCGCTTGCATCACGAGCACCCAGCCGCGACGCCTGCCCAGGATCGGCAGCGGAAAGCGATCGACGAAAGGCGCCCACAAGAACTTGAACAGATACGGCAGCGCCACGTAGGAGAGAATGCCGATGGTCGTGTTGGTCGCGCCGCTGTCCTTCAGCCACGCCTGCAGTGCGCTCTCGGTCAGCTGGTTCGGAAAGCCGGACGAGGCGCCGAGCACCAGGATGGCCACCATCTTGGGGCTGGCGAGCACCTGCCTCAGCCTTGGCTTGTCGGTCGCAGCGGCCGCTGCTTCGGCGCTCATCGGGGCTTGAAGTCGTAGTCCATCACGAGCGGCGCGTGATCGGAGAAGCGCTTCTTCTTATAGATGCTGGCGCTCAGCACGCTGCCGCGCAGCCCGGGGCTGAGGATCTGGTAGTCGATGCGCCACCCGACGTTCTTCGTCCACGCCTGGCCGCGGTTCGACCACCAGGTGTACTGGTCGGGATTCGCATTGATCTCGCGGAAGCCGTCGACGTAGCCGACGTCGCCGAACAGCCGGTCGAGCCATGCGCGCTCTTCGGGCAGGAAGCCGGAGTTCTTCTGGTTCGAGCGCCAGTTGCGCAGGTCGATCTCCTTGTGCGCGATGTTCCAGTCGCCGCACAGGATGAAATCGCGCCGCTTGCGCTTGAGTGCGCGCAAGTGCGGCATGAACTCGCCGAGGAAGCGGAACTTGGCGCGCTGCCGATCCTCGCCCGAGGAACCGGACGGCAGGTACAGCGAGACCACCGAGAGGTTGCCGAACTGCGCTTCGAGATAGCGGCCCTCCGCGTCGAACTCTTTCGAGCCGTAGCCGATCGTGACGTTCTCGGGTTTGTGCTTCGCATAGATGGCGACGCCGCTGTAGCCCTTCTTCTGCGCATCGAAGTAGTAGCAGTGATAGCCCTTCGGCCGGTACAGCGCATCGCCGAGTTGATGTTCCTGCGCCTTCGTTTCCTGCACGCACACCACGTCCGGCTCCTGGCCCGCGAGCCAGCGGAACATGCCCTTGCTGCCCGCGGAGCGAATGCCGTTGGCGTTGAGTGTGATGACGCGCATGCGGCCCATTATAGAGAGAATGTATAGAATCCCTTCATGTCCGCCTCCTTCATCGAACTGTGCCTCGGCCTGGGCGTGCTGCGCTTCGGCGAGTTCAAGCTGAAATCCGGCCGGCTCAGCCCGTACTTCTTCAACGCCGGCGGCTTCAACACAGGACGCGCGCTCGCTGAGCTCGGCCGTCACTACGCCGCAGCGATCGAGCGCGCGGGCTGGCAGTTCGACGTGTTGTTCGGTCCGGCCTACAAAGGCATCCCGCTGGTCGCGTCGGCGTCGGTCGCTCTCGCCGATCGCTACGGCCGCGACGTGCCGTGGGCGTTCAATCGCAAGGAAGCGAAGGATCACGGCGAAGGCGGCACCATCGTCGGCGCCCCGCTGCGCGGTCGCGTGCTGATCATCGACGACGTGATCACTGCCGGCACCGCGATTCGCGAAGCCATCGAGATCATCACTGCAGCGGGCGGGCAGCCGGCCGGCGTGGTGCTGGCTCTCGATCGCCAGGATCGCGGCACGGGGCAGCTGTCGGCCGTGCAGGAGGTCGAGCAGACTCTGCGCCTGCCGGTGACCAGCATCCTCCGGCTCGCCGATCTGATCGAGTACCTGGAGCAGTCCGGCAACGAGAGCCAGCTGGCGGCGACACGGGCGTATCGTGCCCAGTACGGCGTCGCATTACAGGGCGTAAAAGGTTGACCGCCCGGCTCCCTGCGGCACAATAGCCGCGAATGACGCTGGCTCGAGCTCACATCCTCGGCATTAGCATCCTCGCGACAACGATCGTCGTGCTGACGGCGGCTTATTCGACGACGGCGGCGGCGCAGGCTCGCCCCCGCCCACAGCCCAAGAGCGCATCTCACGAAGCCTTCTTCCGCTGCAAGGACCGCGACGGGCAGACGCACTACGGCGACAGCGTGCCTCCAGAGTGCGTCGGCCAGGACACGGAAGTGCTCAACGAGAACGGCATGCAGCTGCGCCTGATCGAAGGCGATGCTACGCGCCAGAAGCGGCTGGTGCGCGAGGCCGAAGAAGCGAAGGTCCGCAAGGAAAAGGACCAGCGGGCCCTGCGCGATCGCACGCTGATCGAAACCTACCTGACCGTCGAGGATATCGAGCGCCTGCGCGATCAGCGGCTCGAGCAACTGGAAGCGCAGGTCCGCGTGACCGAGCAGAACATCGCGAACCTGCGCGAGCGTCAGACTCGTCTTCAGGTTCAGGTCTCACGCTTCAAGCCGTACAGCGACAAGGCGAACGCGCCGCCGCTCCCGGAGTCGCTCGGCTCGGAGATGGTCAATACCGTGAACGGCCTGCGCGTCTACCAGCAATCGCTGACCGCCAATCGCAAGGAACAGCAGGCGCTGACCGACCAGTTCGAGTCGGACATCAAGCGCTTCAAGGAACTGAAGGGCCTGCGTTGATCGGCAGCGCTCAGCTCCGGCCGGAGCTGCCGAAACCGCCGGCGCCGCGCTGTGACTGCGCGAACTCCTCGACCACCGCGAACTCCACCTGCACGACCGGTACGACCACGAGCTGAGCGATGCGCTCGCCCGGCTGGATCGTGAACGTCGTCTGCCCGCGGTTCCAGCACGAGACGAACACCTGGCCCTGGTAGTCGGAGTCGATGAGGCCCACCAGATTGCCGAGCACGATGCCGTGCTTGTGGCCGAGACCGGAGCGCGGCAGCACCAGCGCCGCATAGCCCGCATCCTCGAGGTGAATCGCGATGCCGGAGGGAATCAGCTGCGTGTCGCCCGGCTTCAGCTCCAGCGGCGCAGCGATGCAGGCGCGCAGGTCGACGCCTGCCGAGCCTTCGGTCGCGTACTGAGGTAACGGGAAATCCCGACCGATGCGGGGATCGAGGATGCGCACTTCGAGACGGTGCCGCGCGCCCGTGTGCGCGCCGTCAGCTGGCATGGGCAGGGCTCGGCGATTTCGCAGCGACCGTACGCTTCTTCTCGGTGGCGCCGTACCGTTCGGCGATCACTTCCACGAGCTGCCGCGCCAGCGCGAGCTTGCTGCTGAACGCCAGCTCACGCTTGCCGCCGCCCGGCCAGTACACGGTCAGCGCATTCTCGTCCTTGTCGAATGCGAGCCCGCCGCCGACTTTGTTGGCAGCGATCATGTCGAGATTCTTGCCGGAGAGTTTCGCGAGCGCGTTGCGCTCGACGTTTTCCGTCTCCGCTGCGAAGCCGACGAGGAACGGCGGCGACTCGGAACGCGAGATCGTCGCGAGCACGTCCGGCGCGCGTGCCAGCGACAGATTCATCGTGTCGCTGCTCTTCTTGATCTTCTCGCCCGCAACCTGGTGCGCACGGTAGTCGGAGACTGCGGCGGCGGAGATGAAGATGTCCGCGCCGACGAGATTGCGCCGTACCGCTTCGAGCATCTCCTCCGCGCTCTCGGCTTCGACACGCTCGACGCCGCGAGGCGTCGGGATCTGCACCGGTCCGCTCACCAGCACGACTTCGGCGCCGGCCTCGCGCGCTGCCTGCGCGACCGCGTAACCCATCTTGCCGGAGCTGCGATTGCTGATGAATCGCACGGGATCGATCGCTTCGCGGGTCGGGCCGGCGGTGACGACGACTTTCAGGCCATGCAGCGGACCGGCGCCGCCGCGAGTGGTGAAGATCTCATCGGCGATCTGCGCCGGCTCGAGCATGCGGCCGACGCCGACTTCGCCGCAGGCTTGCTCGCCGCTGGCTGGGCCGAGCAGACGCACGCCGCGCTGTTTCAGGATCTGCACGTTCGCCTGGGTCGCCGGGTTCGACCACATTTCGCGGTTCATCGCCGGCGCAAGCGTGATGCGCGCGCGGCTTGCGAGACAAACTGTCGCCAGCAGATCGTCGGCGAAACCATGGGTGAGCCGCGCCATGAACTCAGCAGTGGCCGGCGCGACGACGATCTCGTCAGCCCAGCGCGCCAGCTCGATGTGACCCATCGCGGCCTCGGCCGCCGGATCGAACAGATCGGTGCGCACGGGTCGACCGGACACCGCCTGGAAGGTCAGCGCAGTCACGAACTGCTGCGCGCCGCGGGACATCACGACCTGCACTTCCGCGCCGTGCTCCATGAGCCGCCGGACGAGGTCCGGGCTCTTGTAGGCGGCGATGCCGCCGGTCACGCCGAGCAGGATCTTGCGGGGCTGCGGGCTCATGGCCGGATTATGGGGGCGGGGTTCGGAAGCATCAAACAAAGCGGTACGCATTTCGGTAGTCCGCAAGCGTATGGCGGCGCCGCCCGAGTCCGCGCATTTCGGTGCAAACAGCGGGTCAATCGCGGCCGATCGCGCACCGGCGCCGGCACAATCATGGGATGTCGATACGCAACTGGCCGCAGCGCGAACGACCGCGGGAGAAACTGCTCGAGCGCGGCGCGGGCGTCCTTACTGAAGCCGAGCTGCTGGCGATCCTGCTGCGGACCGGCGTGCGCGGACAGAGCGCACTCGATGTCGCTCGCGGCCTGCTGCTCGAATTCGGGTCCCTCAGAGGATTGCTGACGACGGACCGCGAGCGGCTGTGCGGAGCTCGGGGCCTGGGCCCGGCACGGTATGTAGTGTTGCAGGCGTCGCTGGAGCTAGCACGCCGGCACTACCAGGAACCGCTCCGGGCGGGCGTCCCGCTGGTCACGACCCACGCGACGCACGAATTCCTGCAGATGCGGCTGCGGGACCTGTCGTACGAAGTTTTCTGCTGTCTGTGGCTCGACAACCGCAATCGGGTCATTGCCTTCGACGAGATCTCGCGGGGCACGCTGGACATGGCCAATGTCCATATCCGCGAGGTGGTCAAACAGGCCCTGATCCGCAACGCTGCTGCGGCGATCGTGGCCCATAACCACCCTTCCGGCGTGGCGGAGCCCAGCATTGCGGACCAGATGGTTACGCACCGGCTCAAGGAGGCGCTGACGCTGGTCGAGGTCCGGCTGCTGGACCACCTGGTGGTCGGGGACGGGGTCTGCGAGTCCTTCGCCGAGCGCGGCTTGCTGTAAATCCCTTCCCTCTCAAGCCATTGGCTGGTATAAAGCGCGACTCGTTTTCGGGCCCGGGGGCACTGCCCGCCTGGCCGCCCCCTTGAGGATTGCAGCCATGTCCAGAGTCTGTCAGATCACCGGCAAGCGGCCGATGACCGGCAACACGGTGTCCCACGCCAACAACCGCCGGCGCCGGCGCTTCCTGCCCAACCTGCACGTGCAGCGTTTCTGGGTGGAAAGCGAGCGCCGCTTCGTCAGCCTGCGCGTCTCGACCCGTGGCCTGCGCACGATCGAGAAGAAGGGCATCGAGAAAGTGGTCGCAGAACTGCGCGCCCAGGGCGTCAAGCTCTGAGCTGAGGAGAGTCCGCCATGCGTGAAAAGATCAAGCTGCTGTCGTCGGCCAACACCGGCCACTTCTACACCACGACCAAGAACAAGCGGCTCCATCCGGACAAGATGGAGGTCAAGAAGTTTGACCCGAAGG